>TARA_R110002072_G_scaffold300464_1_pt1 | contig 29747 bp, 30 predicted proteins | sample TARA_R110002072 | Tara Oceans TARA_R110002072 (sample SAMEA4397118) | marine metagenome | biome: Polar Biome; feature: [SRF] surface water layer (ENVO:00010504); material: water (ENVO:00002006), including particulate matter (ENVO:01000060) such as... | depth 5 m
AATCGCAGCTGGTGTGGCCATTCAACTTGGCCTTGACCCGCGCCCTTTCGTTGTGGCCGTGATGTTCGGCGCAAGCGCAAGTTTTGCGACGCCAATCGGTTATCAGACCAATACGCTTGTCTACAACGCCGGAGGGTACAAGTTCACCGATTTCCTAAAAGTTGGTGTTCCAATGAACATTATCATTGGGTCAGCAACCGTTGTTCTGATCCCGCTCATTTGGCCACTGATGCCCTAAAAGCTGCGAGCTTTAACTGGGTGTCGGAACAACGAGGTGAAAAAGACTTTCCTGCATCGACACAACAGCGCTTTTGTACTCACGAAGTCGTTGAAATTCAAAGTGCCTCAGCCACCTAAATCGATTGATGGATTCCAACGGAAAAAAACTAAAGGAAATGAAGTGCAGGGATAGTCCCTGACTAATTCATATGAAGGTGGAACAGCATCTGCCGGATTGGCAAAACCGGAAGGCTTGGTTGGCGGAGAATGGTACCCAAGTTGAGTGCCTATAGGGCCCAATGCTCCGGGACCCCCAGGCGATCAGTGAAGGGAAGCGTCTCGACAGAAATCGTGTTTTTCAACGCGAATTAGCCTTTAGCTCGGAGTAAAGTGCAACGATCTCCGTCTTCGCGACTGAGGCTTGCCCCGCCGTTCTGGCTTTGACTTCAGAAAAGTCGATCTCCCGGAAGAGTGCGAGTTGCTCTTGAACAGGTATATTTGCGCGTATGAAGTAGTGTGTTGTTTCGACAAGATTTTCAAAATTCTCTTTAACCGCGCCTGCACGAGAGCCAACCCGCTGAACAGCGAAGTCTGCGTCAGCTCGCGCAACGAACTTGAAATCCGGATGTTCAGTTCGCAATTTAATTTTAGGTCGCAGATTCTCACTTCGCTGCCAAACCTGGAAGACGCAAGGAACTGGGTGGCTTTTACCCTCAAACGTAAAGCTATCGCATTCAAGCACGCGCTTCTCAAGGAGATGGAATTGAGGAGCAAGGCGATTTTGGATGCTGACCTTCTCAAAGGTGCGCGGAACAATGAACGCTATCTGGTCGGCGAACGTTACCGCGTGATTGAAAAACTGGATTGCGAGGCAGCAGCTCCTTCCGAAAGGCGGGTTGCCAATTACGATAGCAGGCGTGCGGCGCTCAAGTTTCAAGAAATCTTGTTGCGCTATCCTCGGGTCTTCGGGCAGTAGGTCGTAGGCCAGCGTGCGCGACGGCAGGAAGTCGAGGAACGCCCCTGCGCCGGCGCTTGGCTCCAAGATGTCAGTTTTCGTCGTGTTCAGATTTATACCTGTCCAACTTTCGAAGTCAGCTACACACTGGCGTGCTATCTCCGGCTTCGTGTAAAATTTGTCGAGATTTCGCGACAGCTCTTTACTGCTGATCGGGAGATCGACCGGGGCGGGTATAAATGATTTTTGGTTTTGATAGATCGACATGAAGAAGATTTGGGTTCATGCCGATCTGGCCGGAAATCTGATATGATGATTTATTGCGACCTGCCGAGAGGACTGCGCAAATGGACCTATTCGAGATAATGATATCGGCTGGGAGTGTCGCCATTGCACTCTGCGGCCTTTGGTATGTTCGAAAAATCATCCGTACGAGCGGACGGGATCGACCTCATGATCCTGAGCGCGTTCGGCGTTTGGTTGAGAGAACAAAGCGTTGGCGTAGCTGATTTTAAGGCGTTTTTCGATCATTGCAGACATCGATAGTGAGGTCATGCGCGCAATATCGAGTTAAATTTCTTCTCGGCTGGATCGGGCGCCAATTCTTCCGCCCAAGTTCAACGTGAAGCTGAACAACGTGAACTTCTTTCACCTCACACTCGGCCATGTGAAGCGAAGGGCTGGATGCAGCACAAGGATACCTAAACAGGCCTCTGTGCTTTGAGCGGCAGCATCATCGAAAACCCCAAGTCGTCGGTCATAAATGGAAGCGAACGGCCCTAACCGGCCATTGACTAAGGCGCCCATCGCCGCGATGCAGCTTTCGCATTGCTGACATTCATGCGCAGTGCAGCATTTTGTCGGCTGGAACGTCGGTCCGCGGACTTTTCTGCCGTCCGCCCCAGCATGCCGAATGTCCCCTTTTCTGATACTGCGCAAGTATCAGCGACCAAGTTGCAGCCCCCGATACCGAATCTGCGCTCCATTTTCGAAGTAAACCCGGTATCGCGCTCCGAATGACACCACCAGCGCACGTGGCGCAATCGACTTGAACAAAGGCGTCAGGTCGTCAATGTCACGCCTTCTGCGACATCAACATTGTGGTTCAGGCGGAACAGGTTGTTCGGGTCATATTTTCCCTTGATCTGGCGCAGCTTGTCGATGTTGGAGCCGTAAGCTTCCGACATCCGGACATTGTCGTCGGATGGCATGAAGTTCACATAGACACCACCAGCGCACGTGGGGCGCAGTGCGGTCAAAGAGGTCTCGGGCCCAAGCAATACAGCTTTTGTCCTTTGCAGCGTCCGACCACCGCGTATGGACGTTCATCACGAAGTGCCGCGCGCGCTGTGGAAAGGGGGTCGCTGCTGGGTCGACACGGGTCATGGCGCCAGCTAAGTGGGCGATGAAAATCTCCGATTGTGGGTCCGGAAGTGCTGTGACGGCGGCGAGAGCGCTATCAATCACCTCATCGGTGAGTTGCAAGAAGTCATTGCTTTTCCAGTAGTTGCGCGCACCGGGCGTCAAAAGCGGATCGAATGCCTGTTGCCACCCCGCGTAGGGATGCGGGCCGATTACGTCGGCAATCGGCTGTCCAAGGCCACGCAGTTCCTCCAGAGCCTTTTCACCCTCTTTCATATCGCCCGCAAGACGGCCCATATGGTCAGTTCATCCGGCGCGCGAGCGCAGATATCGCGATAGCTTTGCAACAAACTGCGCGCGTCAGCCAAAGGATGCACGACAAGGCCCGAAAGGACCTCTGGACCGATCGGATGCAGCGCAAATTCAAAAGACGATATGACCCCGAAATTCCCACCGCCCCCACGAATTGCCCAGAACAGATCAGCGTTTTGTGTGGCGCTTGCAACGCGCACCTCACCGTCGGCACAGACAACTTCGGCAGACAGCAAGTTGTCGATGGTCAGGCCATGCTTGCCCGTAATCCAGCCGAAACCGCCGCCAAGCGTCAGACCGGCGACGCCCGTGGTCGAATTGATCCCCAGCGGCACGGCAAGGCCATAACGTTGGGTCTCTTGATCCACATCGGCCAAAAGGCAGCCTGGTTCTACGGTTGCAGTCGCCTTATCGGAATCCACATGGACGGCTTTCATCTGCGAGAGGTTCAGCAAAAGGGCACCGTCAGCCACTGCATGCCCCGCGATCTGGTGCCCACCGCTTTTAACGGCCAGTAAAAGATTGTTTTTACGCGCAAAGTTCACGGTAAGCCGGATGTCGTCTGTGTCCTGCGCAAGGACGATCAGGCCTGGGCGTCGGTCGACCATGCTGTTCCACAGCGCCCGGGCATCGTCGTAACCCGCACTCATTTTGTCGATCAGGCTACCGCGAAGTGATGCTCTAAGGTTGGCCAGTTTGGCATTCTCGACATCAACGGTATCGCCGTTCAATGTCTTCAGGATCTGGGTCATGACGGTTGCTCCAATTGAGTTTCGGTATGACCAAAGGCTGCGCCCTAACCCGTAACCAGGCCAGTCCTGAAACTGGACCGGGCCTTTTTCTGCCTGAATCGGGGTTATTTGTGATACGATGTCAGCCGGCAAAGATGAAATTGCCGCGAAGGATTAGCACAATGACGCTTGGGAGTTACGGGCAATTCTGTCCGGTCGCGATGGCGGCCGAGAAACTCTGCACGCGCTGGACGATGGTACTGGTGCGCGAAATGGTGGCCGGTTCGACCCGGTTCAACGACCTGCGGCGCGGCGTGCCGCGCATGTCGCCAAGCCTTTTGTCGCAGCGCTTGAAAGAGCTTGAGGCCGCCGGGATCGTCACCCGCACGCCTGCCGCCGACGAACCAGCCGTCCAGGAGTACCGTCTCACAGAGTCTGGTCGAGACCTGCAATCTATTGTCGAGGCCTTCGGGACTTGGGGGCAAAAGTGGATCGAGACGCAGGCCACGCTGAAGAACCTCGACCCCTCACTGCTTATGTGGGACATGCGCCGCAATCTCGATCCTTCGCCGATGCCTGCGCGCCGGATTGTTGTCAATTTCAGGTATCCTGAGCTGGTCGAATCCCGACGCAACTGGTGGCTGGTTGTGGACCCAGAGGCAGAGGTCGACATCTGCTCTACCGATCCGGGTTTCGACGTCGATCTTTGGGTGACGACCGACCTGCGCACGATGACCGCGATTTGGATGGGACTGAACAGAGTCTCGGGCGTACGTGATAAAATCCAACTCGACGGCGATCCGGCAATTGCCCGAACGATGCAGACTTGGCTTGGTCTCAGCCCATTCGCGGCGCAGTCGAAGTTGGTTCACTGACGCTGCACTCCAGCAGGCCCAACCGGTCCAGTTTCTGGACTATCGGCCCAAGGCCCGCTGCCTCAACCTCAGGAATGTTTCGTCATCCGATCAGGACAGGCGAACTTCTCTTGAAAGGAGCTTTAATATGCTTTCTCACATGATCTCACCTCGCCGCACTTATTGCCCGGAACAGGGCAGCCGTGCTCCCTGCATGATCAGCGGACTGCGCAGCGTAACGGGCATGGCTATTGCTTGCACAGCACTGGCTACTTCGGCTTTCGCCCAGTCATCCCCCGAAGCCACCGCAATGATTGCCGAAGCCCTTACCGCGGCTCCGGCAGGTATTTTTGCAACCGCGACCGTTTCCGATCTGGAAGGCAATATCCTGCGCGAAGGTACAAGCGACTACACCTGCTTTCCCGCACCAGATGGGCTTGCGGGACCGATGTGCATGGATGCCGAATGGCGGCGCTGGATGGCGGCGTGGATGAGCGGCAAGCCGTTTACGGCTGAGCATGTCGCCATTGCCTACATGCTTGCCGGCGACGGGCCAGAAGGCGGTGCCAGCAACATCGACCCCGCAGCCACCCAACCGACTGCCGATAATGAATGGGTCGTCGAAGGGCCGCACATGATGGTCATCACACCAGATCCAGCCGTCTTTGCAGATCTGCCGACGGTTATTGAAACGGACGGCCCCTATGTAATGTGGACTGGAACGCCCTATGTTCACCTCATGGTGCCGGTCGCCGCCCGCCCAGAACAGCGCAGCGTCCCGACGAACTGACATAATAACGGCCTTCGGAAGAGCGTCGCGACTTCCGGGGGCCGACCGATGCTGGCTCTTATGAAAAACTTTTGAAAGTGTCTCTTTTTAAGATCATCGGATTTCCCAACTGATCCTCGTAGGCAAGCACATCCGATGTTGTGGTCACTTTTATGTTGGGGCGGCAAACATTCAGGTTGAAAGCCTGATCGGTGGTCTTCTGCTTTACATGCTACGCACTCAGTTGCAAACGTTCGCTAAGACCAATAACCGCATCAAGAAGGGCTCCCAGCCGACCTCGGATGCAGCTCAGCATTTCATGATATGATGCAATGTCAATGTCGGGTTGTCGATGTGGGAGGGCATGGTGGATCGGAGGAACTGTCGTGCAAACACCAAACTTACCGGCTATTCGCGCACTTCGCCCCGCGTGGAATTAGGGGCGCATTGTTGGTCAAAAGCGACCACTGAAGCCCAAACATGTCTGGGCGATCCGTGTCAGGCTGGAACTTGCTGAAAACTATCGCGATCTGGCTTTGTTCAATATGGCGATCGACAGCAAGCTGCGCGGCTGTGACCTTGTGCGGATGAAAGTCGTCGATGTCATGGCGTCCGCACAGATCAAAGAACGGGCATCGGTGCTGCAAAACAAAACCCAAAAACCGGTGCGGTTCGAGATTTCCGAAGGCACCCGCGCCTCGGTGGCGAAGTGGATGGACGATCCGTTGATGGTCGGCTCCGTATATCTCTGGCCTGGGCGTTTTCACAAGCGGCTTCACATCTCAACACGCCAATATGCCCGCATCGTGCGGGATTGGGTTTCATCTATCGGTTTGGAAGTGACCGCCTATGGCACCCATTCGATGCGACGCACGAAGGTCACCCAGATCTATAAGAAAACGGGCAACCTGCGTGCCGTTCAGCTGCTGTTGGGGCATACGAAGATGGACAGCACAGTTCGTTACTTGGGCGTTGAACTTGAAGATGCGTTGGCAATAGCAGAGGCTATTGAAATATAAGTACTTGGGCCGTTCCGACAAGGACGGCCCTAAGGAGACCTTCATCGGCCAGTTCCGCGCTGCGCTGCAGTTTTCGCATTGCTGCCGTTCATGCATTTCGCAGCAATTTGACGGCTCAATAGGCGATCAGCGTACTGAGCGTGAATTTGCAGGACTGCAATAAGTATGAGCTGATACCGTGCTTGACGCACGAAACTACGTTGGCACGCCGGGGCGGCTTTCAAAATCGCGTTGCTGTGCCGCTGAGTTCCGCCGAGAACTGACAATGTTCCCTAATGCCAAACAAGACGATCAGGTCGACAGTCTGTCACAGTTTCTCAGATGGTTCGATCAACCGCAGTTTGAGTGATACGTGAGCAATTCATAAAATCAGCAAACCGATGTTCCATGAGCATTTGGATCCAGAAGTGCGTCTTGGTCGAAAACGCTGTGCAGCCGTTTCTTGCTCGGCTGATCTCTCACCTTCTTCTGATTGCGCTTTCGGATAAAAACGCTTCAAAAGCAAAGGAAACAGGGCTTCGGATCGGATTCGAAACGAACTTTTTGGCTAAGTCTGCACATAATTTTCGAACTATCGTAAGCGTCTTACAGCTTTGTGTCTAACGCGCCCGAAGACGGATATTTCGTGTTGGCTCCGACTTCACCTTCGACGTGTCGAAGGCATGGATCCAGCCAAATTCGTCTGGGAATTTCTTCAACCGCGTGGCCCTGGCCTGCAGGTCTTCTTCATCGTGCAAATGCAAGACATGATTTGTCGCCGTAGCGCTTTTTTGAATGGCCGTCGTTCGCACCCGACGTAAGCCCGTGAAACGGGTCAGCAAGCCCTCAAGGTCCGAAAGTCCCAAGCTCGCGATCAGACCGGCCAGTGTCACGGCATCCTCGATAGAGGTGTTGGCACCTTGCCCGTGGTGCGGCACCATCGCATGTGCCCCGTCGCCGATCAGCACAGCACGGCCCTTGTGCCAGTGCCGCAGCGGCTTGGTAATGAAGAGGCCCCAACGGGCAAAATGGTGCGACTGGCCGACCATTTCCGTCACCGCTTCGTCCCAGCCCTGAAACGGTTTCAGGTGGTCGTCGCGCGTCGCCTCGATCACCCAGCGGTCGGGGTCGGGCCATGTGTCAGGTCCTTCGGTCACTGCGAAGTAATTGACATCTTCGCCGTTCGGTCCGATCGCATAATGCAGCAGATGCGCGTCCGGGCCCATCCAGAATTGAATAGCTTCGGGGTCAGGCAGATGCGGCAGATCTTTCGTCGGCACGATTCCGCGAAATGCCGATGTTCCTGAATAGCGGATTGCGCCCGGCCCCGCGACATGGTCGCGCACGCGGCTTTTGATGCCGTCAGCACCGATGACCAGATCGACGACGGCGCTATCCTCACCATAGAAGTCAAGCCGGATGCCCTGATCGGTCTCGGTCAGGCCGGTCAGGCGGTGGCCCATGCGAATGGCGTTACCGCGCAATTGCGCGCGCATAACCTTCTGCAGATCTGCGCGGTGGATGCCGAGGTAAGGTGCACCATACGCTTCTCGATAGGTGCCGTCTTTGCGCACAGGATGGGCAGCAACACGGGTCTGGTCCCGCCAGCCGCGCCAGATCAGTTCGGTGGGTTCGCATGAAGCGGCCTCCAGCCCCGGCAGACAGCCGAAACGCGCCAATTCCCGCGACCCGTTGGCAGAAAGTGCGATGGCGGCACCGATTTCGGTCAGAGCCGGGGCCTGTTCGTAGATCGTGAAGGGGACACCTGCCTGTTGGAGGGCAAGCCCGCAAGCAAGTCCGCCGATCCCGGCACCAATGATGGCAATGCGTGATTCAGTCACGATGTTTTCCTTGTTTCAAATCACCAGGCCAGGGGCGCGGCGTCAATATTGTCGCTCAGGATGGCAGATATCGAACGCGCAATCCAATACCCGTTCGGTCTGAAGTGATACCCACCGGGCGGCGGACGTGTTGCGAGTTTTCGTGAAAAGCGTGAAGGGTGTCAGTCCTGAGGGAGAGCCTTCTTTCAAACAGAGCAATACAGTTCGCAGCCTCTCAGTTCTGTCGTTCTCAATGATGCCAGCCTAATCATTGTCGAGAAATGCCATTGAAATGTAGGAACCCCGCAAGCATCCGGCCTTACCGCCCCAATGAGTTGATCGGTCTATTGCAGAAGGCATCCCCGGTAGGTTTTTACTCGAGCGCCTGCCCGCGCCAGAGCATCATGGCAAGTGCGAGGGCCAGGACCACGTCGATCCCAAGACAGAACTGTCCCCACCAACCCGGCGCGGGGTTCGTTATGACCGGTCCGGCGAACACATCAAATATCCCGTGCGCGAGTAGCGCAGCAGCCAGTATCCACGATGAAGTGCGTGCACCGAAGCTCGCAAGCGCCACGAAGCCTTCCGCGAGGCCGGTATGGACGACGATTTCCACCGTGACGCCGGTCTGGATCTTGAAGACCTGGCAGAACAAGGCGATGGCCACGGCTTTGTTTTTGGCTTGAACGCCTACGACAATGACAATGACACATTGCGATGCCGTCGAGAGGAGGTATCCACGCCATCAACAAAGCCATCCAACTCGGTAGCCGCGTCGCAATTTAGAACTGACTTTTGCGTGATTAGCTCCAAGCGCCGCTACACTTTCCGGCAGGCCTTGCGCCGCAGTAACGATCGGCCCAAAGCGACTTTGGAAAGCGTCGCCATTGCCTTAATGTAGCTGCTCAAAAGTTGACTTTCAACACTGAGGTCACTTGGTAAAGATCGTCGCTCAACGCCGAGCTAAGTACGGCCGTCACTGCGACTGGACCGCGAAACTGTCTCCATCAAGCAGAAACCCTTCAAATTGGCACGACATCGGCCTCGTCTAAGAAGGTTTGAACCTTGCGGCGATCCGCGTCAAATACCATGCAGCGAGGCCTACAACGACACCCCAGAAGGCCGATCCTATCCCACCCAATGTCACGCCCGAGGTGGTGACAAGAAAGGTCAGCAACCCAACCTGCACGTTGTCGGCAGACATCATATCCGACAGGCTTTTCTGAATGGCACCCAGCAGCGCAAGGCCTGCGAGAATTGAAATCATCGCTGTAGGAATCAGGACTAATAGGTCAACAAGCGTGCCTGCAAAAATGCCCCCTAAACAAAAGAAAACACCCGCCGCAACACCTGCGATGTATCTGCGGCTCCGGTCGGGGTTACATGCCTCGCTTGCGAAGAAGGCAGAAGTGATCGCCGCCGAAGCAACCGTAACGCCACCATAAAATGCCGCTCCAGCCGAGGCGATCCCAGCGCTCACCAGAACACCACGCGACTTCGCTTCAAAACCATAAGTCCGAAGAACAGCCATGCCCGGCAAGAACTGTCCGCTAAGCGTTGTGATGAAGAGTGGAACTGCAAGGCCCAGTACCGCAGCCATCGAGAACACAGGTTGAACCAGCATGGGCGATGCAAATGCCAGACCAACGTCACCAATCGGTGCGTCGAACACAGTTGCAGTCAATGCAATCGCAATGCCGACAAGGCAGATAATCGCATAGCGCGGTAAAAGAACGGTGAGCAGGACAAATGCAACAACCAGAACAGTGAAAATCAACGGATCAGCAGCAAGGCTGCGTGCCGCATTCAATCCGAATCCGAATAAGATACCTGCCATCATACCGTCGGTCACACTGGGGGGCAAAAACTGGACCAAACGCTCGAAAAGGCCCGACAAGCCCAGCAGGATCAATGCCAGAGCAACCAGCAAATACGCACCGACAATTTCTCCCAATGTCAGTTGGGTGCCGATGGAGATCAGCAACACGGTTCCCGGGATGGACCATGCCAGCGCTACGGGCGCGCGCAACCAAAGGCTAAGAAAGATACATGACAAACCCGCCCCCATCGATATCGCAAAGACCCACGACGTGAAAACAGCAGGCGGCACTGCCATCGCGTTAGCCGCCTGAAGATAGATCAGCAACGGGCCAGAATACGAGATCAGCACCGCGAGAAATCCCGCGCCGATTGCCGTGCCTGATACATCCCGCCACCACGGCCGCTTTGTGGAGATCCCCTCAGACAAGGTTGGCATCAGTGGCAGCGACCATCTCATCCATGCTGACTCCGTCAGCCAGTTCCATGACGCGCAGTCCCTTGTCGGTGACTTCAAGAACACCGAGATTGGTAATGATCAGATCGACGACCCCCTTGCCCGTCAGCGGTAACGTGCATTCGCGCAAAACCTTGCTATCGCCGTGTTTGGAGGTGTGATCCATAACAACAACGACACGGCCAACGCCCGCGACGAGATCCATCGCACCGCCCATGCCTTTGACCAGCTTGTCGGGGATCATCCAGTTCGCCAGATCGCCGTTTTCCGCCACTTCCATGGCACCCAGAATAGCCATAGCGATTTTGCCGCCGCGGATCATGCCAAAGCTGGTGGCGCTGTCGAAATACGACGTCTGCGGCTGCTCGGTAATGGTCTGTTTGCCTGCGTTGATCAGGTCGGCGTCCTCGGTTCCTTCAATTGGAAACGGCCCCATACCCAGCATGCCATTTTCCGATTGCAGGGTTACTTCGATGCCTTCGGGGATATGATTGCTGACCAGCGTCGGGATGCCGATGCCAAGATTGACGTACCAGCCATCTTGCAGCTCAAGTGCGGCGCGTGCCGCCATCAAATTGCGATCCCACATTATGCTGTCCTCACTGTGCGTTGCTCTATCCGCTTTTCATGGGTGCCCTGAATGATGCGATGCACATAAATGCCGGGCAGGTGGATGTGATCGGGATCAAGGCTGCCGACAGGCACAATTTCTTCGACCTCCATGACGCAGACCTTGCCGCACATGGCTGCGGGCGGATTGAAGTTGCGCGCTGTCTTGCGGAAGATTGCGTTGCCCGTGGCATCCGCCTTCCATGCTTTGACGATGGACAGATCGGCGAAAATACCTTCTTCGAGGATGTAATCCTGTCCACCCCAACTTTTTACGTCCTTACCCTCGGCAATCACGGTGCCTACGCCGGTTTTGGTGTAGAACCCGGGAATACCGGCACCTCCTGCGCGCATCCGCTCGGCCAATGTACCTTGCGGGTTGAACTCCAGCTCCAGCTCACCTGACAGGTATTGGCGCATGAATTCAGCGTTCTCACCCACATAGGACGCCATCATTTTGGAAATCTGACGTGTGGCGAGCAGTTTGCCCAAACCGAAATCATCCACGCCTGCGTTATTGGACGCAACCGTCAGGTTCTTGGCGCCATGCGCGACAATTCCGTCGATCAGCAATTCGGGTATGCCGCAGAGGCCAAAGCCGCCGGCCGCAATCAGCATCCCATCCTCCAGCACCCCGTCGAGCGCTGCCTGCGCTGTCTCAAACACCTTTTTCATGCTGATACTTCTTTCAATTCAAGGATCGCGCGGGCCTGCCGCCAGTTGGCCACGGGCCGTTCGTATTTCTCGCACAGTTGCGCTGCTCGGGTTACGAGGGCCGCATTCGATGGGGCCAGCGTGTCGCGATCAAGGCGGACGTTATCCTCCAGACCTGTGCGCGCATGACCGCCCGAAGAGATCGCCCAGTCGTTCAGTGTGAACTGCTGCGCACCGATCCCCGCTGCGCACCAAGGCGCATCTGCCCCAAACAGGCGGCGCACGGTGCGGATGTAGTAATCAAACACATCACGGTCCACGGGCATCGCGTTCTTCACACCCATGACAAACTGTACATAAGGCGTACCCGCCAGCTGGCCTTTGTCGGCCATGTCCTTGGCCTTGAGGATATGCGACAGATCAAACGCCTCGATCTCGGGCTTCACATCATGCTTGAGCATCTCCCCCGCAAGCCAGTCGACCAACGCGGGCGGATTTTCATACACGCGATTCGGAAAGTTGTTGGACCCAACAGACAGCGAGGCCATATCAGGCGAAAGCGGCAGCATCCCACCACGCGTCTCCCCCGCGCCCGAACGTCCACCCGTTGAGAACTGGATGATCATGCCCGGACAGTGTTTCTCCAACCCCTCCTTGAGGCGCGCAAATTTCTCGGGGTCCGACGACGGTGTCTCGTCCTCGTTACGCACATGGGCATGGCAGATGGTGGCGCCCGCCTCGAAGGCTTCGTGGGTGCTCTCAATCTGCTCAGCGACTGTCACAGGCACGGCGGGGTTGTTGGCTTTTGTCGGCAATGATCCTGTGATGGCAACGCAGATGATACATGGGTTACTCATGCGGCACCTCCCGCAGGCATCCGCTTGAGTGCGTCGACAAAGAAGGGACGGAACCCCACAGGATGCTCGCTCATCGGGAAGTGGCCCAGCTTGTCCATCACCGCGAGGGTTGCACCGTCAATGGCGTCGGCCGTGCGCTTTGCGTCCTCGGGCGTGCAAGTCAGATCATATGCACCCACGATCAGATGAACTGGCGTTTTGGCCGTGTCGATATCCCCCAAACGGGCAATCAGACTGTCATCCTTGGTGTAGAAACTCAGGTCCCCACGGAACACGCCCGGACCACTTTGCATGAACATCCACAGCGTATTCCACCGCTCGGCGTTTGGCGCAAAGGGCGAGATATTGGCAGAGACGAGCGCCGCACCCATTTCGCCGCCATGGGCATCGGGGCGGTGAAACCAGTCGATGTCATACCAAGCGGGTTGGAAATCCGACGCCTCGATGGCGATAAAACCGCTGAATTTATCCGGATGCAGCGCCGCAAGTTGCAGCGCAATGCGGCCGCCCATGGAACAGCCTGCAAGCACGGGGCGGTGCAGCCCCAGCCCATCAATCACGGCAAGGACTGTCTCTATGTAGGCCTCGGTGGTGAGCAGGTATTCTTCCGTCTCAAAGCCTTCAGGCGGCAAGGATTTGCCGTGCCATGGAAGATCAAAGGCGATCATGCGATTGTTTGCCGTTATGCCCGCATCATTCATGAGATGCCGCCATTGCCGCGTGTCCGCACCCGCCGTGTGCAGGCACAAGACAGGACGGCCCTGCCCCGCTTCCTCGAAATAAATCCGGCGCGGCGCGCCCTCAACAGTGACGGTGAGGTAGCGGCCTGTGATCGGTTCAATGCTCATGCTGCGTCCTCCCGCTTGGCGCGGGGCAGCGCCATGAATTCTTTGAAAAAGCGCAGGTTTTTGACGAGGCACAGAATATCACCATCAATGTTGCCACGGCCGACTTTTAGAAGACCAAAGATGTCGTGAAACCCCGGTGCCGGCAGCGGTTGCCAAAACTGCGCCAGCGCCTCTCCATCGGTGCGCAGCGCAAAGCGCCAAGGCGTCTTGCGACTGGGGCCTGCGGTTACGTGGGTCAAATGCCCCTTATCGAAGGTCAGGTAAATCTCATCATCGCCCACCTGAACAAGAACGTTCTCGGAGAACAAGCGCCCGAGGCGCAGCAAATGCGGCGTGGCCTCCAGCTTTGCCTGCATGGTGTGGAACGTCTCAATCATCGCGCTTTCCTCTTCATATCCCTGACACTGTGGTGCCATGAGGGCGGGCTTTACGGCCATACCGATGCGGGTATTACGCAATACCGCCCACGGCATTGGATCATCTGCCCCTTTCGCAGACGGTACACACCAAGGGTCGCCCGCCAAGGCGCCCAAACCGGCACCAACATTGCCACTTTGGAGGAAGAAAAATGGGTATCGTTAACATCGACAACATCAGCGACGTGGTCATCGCAAGTCTGGGTCAGCACGGTGACATCACCGACCGCCAGCGCGAGATCATGTCATCGCTCATCCGTCACCTGCACGGTTTTTGCAAAGACGTGAACCTGCAGCACGGCGAATTCCTTGAGGGCTGCGAATACCTCAAGCGCGCAGGCCAGACCTGTGACGAGAACCGTCAGGAATTCATCCTGCTGGGTGACATTCTGGGCGTCGAAGTGCTGGTGGATATGTTGTCCAACCCCGTTGACGGACCCGAGAGCGAGTCCACCGTGCTTGGACCCTTCTACCGTGAAAACCCGCCGGTTCTACCAAAAGGTGCGTCTACCATCAAAAAGCACTACGACAACGAAGAAACCGCCTATTTCGAGGGGTACATTCGTGACGCAAACGGCAATGGCGTGGCCGGTGTCCAGATGGACGTCTGGGAAGATGCGCCAAACGGCGTGTATGAAAACCTCGACCCCGATCAGCCGGAATATAATCTGCGCGGCCGCTTCGAGACGGACGAGAATGGCCATTATGCCTTTGTCGCCGTGCGCCCCGTGCCTTATCCGATCCCCGACAATGAAACCGCTGGCGAATTGCTGCGCTATATGGGGCACCACCCAAACCGTCCGGGGCACATGCACTTCATCATTTCCAAAGACGGCTTCCGCCCGCTGATCAGCCAGATTTATGATGCAGAGAGCAAATGGCTCGACGATGATAGCGTGTTTGCTGTCAAGGAAAGCCTGATCGGTACGTTCAAAAAAGCAGCACCCGAGTTGAAGACAGACCTGCACTTCGAATTCGACTTTGTCATCAAGTCTGAGGCCATCGCCGCCGAGTAAACCGCAAAATCTCCCTGAGACTGGCCTCCGCTAATGCGGGGGCCTTTTTTTATGCAAACACGCGGTCTAAGGTAGCAAACCGGAAACGATTGCTTGGGAGAGCAGTTTGCGGGAGATCTCCATTTTCACGGGAGGATAAATGAACTTCAAACAGATGACCTATTTCATTGCCGTCGCGGAGGAGCTGCATTTCGGCCGCGCCGCAGAGCGGCTGGATATGGCGCAACCGCCGCTGAGCCGACAGATCAAACAGATCGAGGAGGAGCTGGAAGCGGTCCTATTCAACCGCGGGCGCAGTGCGATCAGCCTGACCCAAGCGGGCGAGAAACTGCTGGAGCGCAGCCGCGCGATCCTCGCCTTGCTGGATGATACAAAGCTCGAAATGCGCAGGCTTGGCCAAGGGGCGGAAGGGCGTTTGCGCATCGGCTTTGTCGGCTCCTCCACCTATGGAATTTTACCGAATATCGTCAAAGCGTTCCGCGCCGCCTATCCGTCGATCAACCTGAGCCTCCAGCCGATGAACAACGCCCAATTACGAAAGCAACTGGTGGCGCGCATGATTGATGTGGCTGTTGCACGTCCTGCGCTGGATGATGCAGAATTTGCGGTAAAGCATTTAGTTAAAGAGGATCTGATCCTGGCACTTCCCGACACGCTGGATACAGGCACGCGCGAGGTCGCCGACCTTCGGCGCCTTGAGACGCACAACCTGATCCTATACCCTGAATACCCCCGCCCCAGCTATGCCGATACAGTGATAAACGCCTGCACAGAAGCAGGGTTTCCTGTGCCAAAGCGAGTATTCACCATGGACCTGCAAACCGCGCTGAGCCTTGTGGCGATTGGCGAAGGGGTTTGTGTCGTGCCCAGCTCTGTAGGTTCTGCCCCGCGCAACGGGATCAAGTTCCTGCGGATCGAGCCGGAGATTGCGCGGACATCCCTATCCGTCAACTACCGCGTCGACGAACAGGGTGTGCATGTGCAGAACTTCATCAAGGTGGCACAAAGCGTCGCACGCGAGGCACGGTAAAACCCGCACCTCTCCGGGTTCAGACACCCAGCCATTTATGCTGTGTTTCAACGTCGGCACGGATTTCATCCGCGCTGCCGCTCCAGACCACCTGACCTTTACCCACGACGACGACATCGTCGGCCAGAGATGTGGCAAACCCGAAGTTCTGCTCGACCAGCACCATCGACAGGCCTTCGCGGCGCAGATCCTGCAATTTGTCATGGATCAGCTTCACAATGATTGGAGCAAGCCCCTCTGTCGGCTCATCCAGCACCAGCAGGCGCGGATTCATCAGTAGCGCACGTGCGATGGCAAGCATCTGCTGCTCTCCGCCCGACAGTTGCATGCCGCCATTGTCCAACCGCTCGCCCAGCCGCGGGAACAGGTCGATCACCCGCTCGATCGTCCACGCACCATCACCAAAGCGTTTCGAGGCGATCTCGAGGTTTTCGCGCACGCTGAGCGAGGGGAAGATATCGCGCGTCTCAGGCACATAGGCGATGCCGGATTTGGCGATGTCAAAAGGCCGCTTGGCAATGGGTGCGCCATCAAATGTGATCGTGCCAGACTTCGTCGGCAACAACCCCATGATCGTCTTGAGGGTAGTAGATTTGCCCGCTCCGTTGCGCCCCAGAATGGCCAGCACGCGGCCAGGTTGCGCGGTGACGTTCATCCCGTACAGGACCTGTGTTTCGCCGTAGCCGGAATTCACTGCATTCAGTTCAAGCATCTTCCCAGCTCCCCAAATAGATTTCTTTGAGCAGATCAGACCCGCGTGCAGCATCCGGCAGCCCATCAAAGACGACCTCGCCATAGTTCAGCACGGTGATCGTATCGGCCACGTCAAAAGCGAGGTCCATGTCATGCTCGATGATCAACAAGGTCAAATCACGTGGCAGGTTGTTCAGCAGATCATGGAAACCTTTGGCCATCTCCGGCCCCACACCGCTCGTCGGCTCGTCCATCAACAGAACCAGCGGACGCGTGGCCAGCGCCACACCGACCTCCAGCTGACGCCGCACACCATAGCTGATCTGCGAGACTTTTGCATGCAGGAACGGCATCAGGTCCACCTGATTGGCAACATCCTTGACGATCTCGCGCACCTCCGCTTTGCCAAGGCTGTCCGACCATAACGTGGTTGCATTGCCCGTATGGATCGCAGCCGCAAGGCCAAGGTTCTCTTCAACGGTCAGTCCGTCGAACAACGTGTTTTTCTGATAGCTGCGCGATAGTCCTTGCCGCGCACGCTTGGCCACCGGCAGTGCGGTAACATCCTCACCCGCCAGATTCACAGTTCCACTGTCGGGCGTCAGCTCGCCAACCAGCTGGTTAAACAGCGTAGTCTTGCCCGCCCCATTCGGCCCGAGGATCACCCGCCGCTCGCCGCGCTCAAGCTTGAGCGAGACATCTCGGGTGACATGAACCGCGCCGAAGCTTTTGTTCAAGTTGCGTGTCTCAAGCATCTTTTGTCACCTCCATGGCTTTCGGGTTTATCTCTGTCGTCTTGCTGCGCGCTGCGAAGGAATTCTCGATGAAGCCGAAAATCCCATTGGCGCGGCTCATCACGACACCGATCAGAATGACGCCCACGATCAGGTGCCAGTAGGTCGTGAGGGAGCTCAGCTCGTGCTTGAGCACCACAAAGACTGCAGCTCCCACCAGCGGCCCAACCAATGTGCCAAGCCCGCCAAGGATCACGACAACAAGGGCTTCGCCTGAGACGGTCCAGGCCATCAATCCGGGCGAGATATACATGATGTGTTGTGCTGCCAGAACGCCGGCAACGCCTGCAATCATGCCCGAAAGCCCGAAGACATCGGCCTTTATCCGCCACACGGTCAGGCCGAGTGCGCGCATCCGCTGCTCATTGTGCATCACCCCTGAGAAGGAGCGGCCAAGCCCCGAGCGCAGGATCATAACCGCAAGCCCGTACATGGCGGCCAGTGTGACGAGGCAGAACAGTGCAAATGTGCGCGTGTCATTCAGATCGACGCCGATGATGGACAGATCAAGACGCTCGATCCCGCCCAAGCCGTCATCACCGCCAAAGATCGGAGCCTCGAACACATAGGAATAGGCCATCTGGCCAAAGGCGAGCGTTGCCATGATGAAATAGATGCCATGGCTGCGCGAACAGATCGCACCGATGACCCATGAGATGCCAGCGGTGATACCCACGGCCGCCGCCATCGCTACTGGCGGGGTGAGACCTGCCGTGGTGGAGAGCACAGCATAGCCATAAGCCCCCACCCCCATTAGCGCGCCGTGGCACAGTGATACCATGCCGCCAAATCCGGCTACCATATCAAGCGCCAGCACCAACATGGCGAGGATGAGAATTTCGGTCAGAATTTCCAGCCCGAAGTATTGTGCCGTGAAGGCCTGAAACAGCGCACCCGATGCCAAGAGCACCAAGGCCGCATATCGGAAAGGCGTGTGATGGAACATGATCTATCCTTTCGCCGGAAAGAGGCCCACCGGCTTGATCACAAGGACCGCGGCCAACAGGGCGTAAATGAGAACAGAAGAGAGTTGCGGTGCCAACACGGCCCCGAAAGTCTGCACAAAGCCGTAGATAAGCGATCCCGCGACAGCGCCCTTGAGCGACCCGAGACCGCCGATCACGATCACGATCAGCGTGGGGATCAGGATTTGCAGCCCCATATCGGGCGAGACGCTGAGCAGCGGCGCAGCGACTGCACCGGCCAGACCCGCCAGCGCGCAACCGACGCAGAAAACGCAGAAGAAAAGACGCTCCACGTTGATGCCCAGACAGGCGGCCATCTCGTCGTTGTCGACACCTGCCCGGATCATCGCACCGATCTGAGTCCGCCCCAGAACGAAGGCGAGACCGGCTAAAACGACGAGGCCAAGAACAATGATAAACAAACGATAAGTCGGATATTCGACACCGAGGAACGCGAGCCGTCCGCCCAGCATTGCTGGCACTTCGATCGCAAGAGGCAGATCGCCCCAGACGATGCGGGTCAGGTCTAACAGCACGAAAATAAGGCCAAAAGTCACCAGAACTTGCGCCATCGGCCCCGATTTGCGCATCCGCTGGATGAAGCCAGAATAGAGCAGAACCCCCACTCCCGCGACAGCCACAGGCGCGAGTAAAAACGCCGCCCAGTAGCCCCAGATCGCGGCAAAAGAGGCCGCGAAATACGCACCAAGGGCATAAAGCGCACCATGGGCAAGGTTAACGAAATGCATCAGGCCGAAGATCACAGTCAGGCCGACAGATAGAAGAAACAAAAGCATCGACAGCTGTAGCGCGTTGAGCGCCTGTAGCGTCCAGAAGCCAAGATCGGTTGTCATTTTAGGACCTCCCCCCACATGAAAAACCCGGCCACAAAACGCAGCCGGGTTGTTGTTTTAGTTAGATACCGGATCCATCACGCAACCATTGGCAGGATCAGCTTCGGACGGCAGCTGGGCCAGAACTTTTTGCGTGAGGCCATCTGCACCTGCGACAGTCTCGTAGACATAGATCGGCTGCACGATGTTGTTGGTCGCAGGATCAATCGACAATGTGCCGCGTGGTCCGTCGAACGTGACCTGACGCAGGGCGGCAGCAAGCGAAGCGCGGTCTGTCGCACCCGCTTTTGTCGCCTCGATGAGCGCGCGTGCGGCATCATAGCCCTGAACCGCAAACTCGGACGGGGCGCGGCCGATTTTGGCCGTAAAGCCGTCCACGAAGACCACATTCGCATCGTTTTCGATTGTTGGGACGTAATGTGACGCAGCGATCACCCCCTCAGCCGCAGGACCTTGTGCGTTCACATAAAGCGACGATGTGAGAAAACCCGAGCCATAGAGCGGCAGTTCAGCCTTCAGACCAAAGCTGTCGTATTGTTTGACGAAGGAGATCGCCTCACCGCCTGCATAGAACACATAGACCGCATCGGCACCGCTGGATTTGGCTTGGGTCAGGTAGGGGCCAAAATCTTGTGTTTTCTGGAAGGGCGTGAAGTCTTGCCCGACAATCTCGCCACCTGCGGCAGTGAATGTGGCCTCGAATGCTTCGATCATCTGACGACCGGCCGCATAATCAGGGGCAAGGGTATACACCTTGCGGACACCCTGCTCATACATCCATGTGCCCATGGGGCGATTTACCTGACCGTTGGAAAACGACATACGTGTGATGAATGGGGAGCAATCTGCGCCCGTCGCCTCATCATTGCCCGCGTTAGACACAATCAGCGGCACGCCTGCACCGTGGACCATATCGCGAACAGCGCCCAGAACGCCCGAGCTTACGATACCCGCAATCACGTCCACATTTTCTTGCAAGATCAGCTTCTTGGCTTTGCCAAGGGCAACCGGTGGTTTCACTTCGGTGTCCTCGCGGACAATCTCGAAAGTAGCATCTGTCTCGCCGCCGAATTGCTCAAGCCCCAGCGCAAAGCCTGCGTCAATCTCGTTGCCAAGGGCCGCATAAACGCCGGAATAGGGCAGCAGCAGGCCGATCTTGATGTCCTCGGCGGTTGCTGTGGTCGCGATAGTGGTGGCAAGGCCGATGGCCGCCAGTGTTGTCGTTTTCATTTTGGTTCCTCCAGTTGATTTTCAGACCGTTCTTATGTCGGCCTATCCAAGGTCGCCGCCGCCCACGGGCACAGTGAGGCCCGTGATGTAGGAGGCGTCATCCGACGCCAGAAACAGGATTGGCCCTGCCTGTTCGTCGAGTGTTCCGTATCGTTTCATGGGCGAGGACTGGATCGTCTGGTCGACGATGGTCTGGTACCAATCCGCGCGTTGTTCCTGCTCTGCGTCCGGGTTGCGCGGGGTCACACGTTCGGGGGCTTCAGTGCCGCCCGGTGCCGTGGCTACAACGCGAATACCGCGCTCAGCCATTTCCCACGCCAGACTGGCAGTGATGGCATTCACGCCGCCCTTCGCCGCTGCGTAAGGCACACGGTTCAACCCGCGTGTCGCGATGGAGCTGACATTGACGATCACGCCTGACCCTTGAGGCAGCATCCGCTCGATCGCGGCGCGGCAACAATAAAGCGTCGGGAACAGCGAGCGGCGCACTTCGGCGTCGATTTGCGCGGGCTCATAATGCTCATATGGTTTGGCCCAGATGGTCCCGCCCACGTTGTTGACCAGAATATCAATGCGGCCCCAGAGGCTCTGGGCCTTTTCCATCGCCTCGTCGCAACCGGTCCATGTCTCCAGATCGACATTGATCGCCTCTGCTACACCACCGTTGGCGCGGATCGCTGCCACCACGTTGTCGCGCGCGGGCGAGCGGTCTACGATCAGCACCTTTGCGCCCTCACCCGCTGCACGCTCGGCCACGCAGCGGCCGATGCCCTGGGCGGCACCGGTCACGACCATCACCTTATCTTCAAAGCGGCGGATCATGCGGCATCCGCCTCTGTTTCTGTCGGGTTGAACTTCTCGAAGTAGAAATTGGCAGGTTCCACACCAAGTGTAGCGAAATGGCCACGCACCGCATCCACCATGGGCGGCGGGCCACACAGATAGACATCGACATTGCCCCCGTTCAGATCATCCCCCGAGAGATGATCGGTGACAAAACCCTTACGTTCGTGCGCGTCCTCTTCTGCCGCCAGAACCGTGATCACTGTGACATTGCCGATCTGCTTGGCCAGCGCTTGCACGCGGTCCAGTTCCACCAGATCCGCAGCACGGGTTACTGCATAATAGAGCGTGATCGGCTGATCGTTGCCCTGCTCCGCCAGATGCTCCAGCATCGACAGGAAGGGGGCAAGACCCGTACCACCTGCCAGCCAAAGCTGGGGACGTTCCATCGGGCGCAAGTAGAATGCGCCCATCGGTCCGGTCAGCGTGATTGCATCACCACCCTTGGCGCGCTCGCCCAGATAGCTGCTCATCACACCACCGGGGATGTTGCGGATCAAAAAATGGCCTTCATCCGCGCCCGGTTTGGACGAGAATGAATAGGAGCGGTGTTTGTCTGTGCCCGGCACGCTGACGTTCACATATTGACCGGGCAGAAAGCCCATAGTCTTGGCCATCTTAACGCGCAGGCCAAACGACGTATCGGACAGCCGGTCCACACCCAGAACTTCGCCGACCACAGGCTCAGGCGCTGTTTTGCAGACAGCAGAGGTAGCAGGCACCCGCACGACACAATCGCTCAACGGTGACATCTGACAGGTCAGGACATAGCCTTCGGCGGCTTCCTCCTCCGTCATCGCTTCGTCAAGGTAGAATTCCAGCTCGAACTCGCCCTTTTCGGCAAAGCACTTGCACGTCCCGCAAACGCCATCACGGCAATCCATGGGGATGTTAATTTTCTGGCGAAAGGCGGCCTCGGTCACCATCTCGTCGTCTTCACATTGAATGACGCGGGTGACGCCATCCTCGAAATTCAGGGCTACGTTATAGGTTGTCATGGCATACTCCTCCCTTGGTCGCGCGCCCGTCGGTGGGCGCGCGCTGTGTCAAAAACCGCAGTATTGGCCTGCTTTAGATGTGGTAGACGTCAATCACGTGGTGGATGTGGTCGTTCTTGAGCACGATTTTCTTGTCCGTGATCAGAGGCTTGGGGCCGGACGTATCCAGCGTGTAGAACGACATCCCCCAATGGCTGTCCGTATTGCCATAGCGGTAGGTCAGCGTGTGCCAGTTAAAGCGCAATTTGATCTGCGTCCCTTCGCGGCTCAGTACCTCAATGTTGGCAAGGTGGTGCTGGGTACGCGGCTCTGGCAGAGACGTGGCCGAGGAACGGTCCGTCTGGATGCGGAATACGCGGTCCTCGATCCCCGATTTGTTCGGGTAATAGATCAGGGACATCTCGTTTTGTGGATCTTCCGTCAGCATGTCCTCATCGTCCCATGCGGGCATCCAGAACGGGCAGTCAGCGTGATAAAACCCCAGCCATGTATCCCAATCGCGATCATCAAGGGCACGCGCTTCGGCATAAAGGAACGACTGGATGTCTTCGAAACCCAACGATGATGTCTTCTCGAGTGTTGCAGTTGTCATGATCTTATCTCCTCATTCAGCCGCAACTTGGGCACTGGCTGCGTTTTCGCGTTCCTTGGCAACGGCTGCTGCCATACGCTCGGCCCATTGAGTGTGCTGGATCACGAACAATCCCTCGTCCTCGGTGCGCGCACCTGACATGATCGGATTGATCCCCAATGCCTTTGCATCCTCGTCCGGCCCCTCGATCCACTGGGTTGCACCCCGGCAGATGTCGTTCCATTTGGCGTGTGCAGCGCCCGCATACCCGCGCTGGGTCGCACGGAATTCTTCGGTGTCATCGGGCGTCGCCATGCCGGAAGCGTTGAAAAAATCCTCATATTGGCGGATGCGCAAGGAGCGTGACACCTGATCTTCGCCCTTTGGCGCGATGCAATAGATCGTGACTTCGGTCTTATCGACACTGATCGGGCGAAACACTCGGATCTGGCTGCTGAACTGGTCCATCAAGAAGACGTTGGGGTAGACGCAGAGGTTGCGCAGCACGCCGACCATCCATTCGGCCTTGGTCTTGCCGTAGGTCTCGGTCCATTCGTCCAGACGGGCATAGTTCGGGCGTGTGGTCGGATTGTCCCATGTGGTCCAGAGCAGCAGGTGGCCGTTCACATAGGAATGAAAACCACCCTTCTGCTTGGCCCATTTGGAGGCATCAGTCGCTTTGATATTGTCCTCTTTACCGTCCACGGTGCGGTGCGATGTGGTGGCAACGTAATTCCAGTGAACCGCCGAGACGTGGTAGCCATCCGCGCCGTTCTCGGCCTGAAGCTTCCAGTTGCCATCGAAGGTGTAGGTGGAGGAGCCGCGCAGCACTTCCATGCCGTCCTCGGACTGGTCAACGATCATGTCGATCATCTTGCAGGCCTCGCCGAGGTATTCCTCGAGCGGTGCAACATCAGCATTAAGCGAGCCGAACAGGAACCCGCGATAGTTCTGGAACTTCGCCACTTTTGTCATGTCGTGGCTGCCGTCTTTGTTGAACTGCTCGGGGTAGCCCGCGCCTTTGGGGTCTTTGACCTTCAGGAGCTTACCGGTGTTGGCAAAGGTCCACCCGTGGAATGGGCAGGTAAATGTCTTTTGGTTGCGGCGCTTGAACCGGCACAGCATGGCACCGCGGTGCGAGCAGGAATTGACCAGTGCGTTCAGCTCGCCGTCTTTGTCTCGGGTGATGACCACAGGTGTGCGGCCCATATGCAGTGTGAAATAATCGCCCGGGTTCGGGATCTGGCTCTCGTGGGCCATGTAAATCCAATTGCCCTCATAGATGTGCTTCATCTCCAGCTCGAACAGCTCTTCGTCTGTAAACATGTCGCGGCGGGCGCGGAAAATTCCCTTTTCTGGGTCGTCTTGCACGATGCCGTCAAGGCGGCTTTCAAGCTCGTCGAGATTTGAATGGGTAAACATATTCAGTCCTCCTCTGGGTGCCGCGCCTTTGTGGCTGGCGGCGTTTTGATGGTGTTAAACTTCCGCGAGATGCTTTTGCGGGGTGCTCTTGTTACGGTCGAAATAGGCGACCTTGTCGTCGTCGAGCGCCACGCCAATGCCGACGCCTTGCGGGACCTCAACGCAGAAATCATTGTAATTTATCGGCTCTGCCAGAATATCGTCGGTCAGCAGAAGCGGGCCGAACAACTCGGTCCCCCAACTCAGCTTCTCGACGGTGCAGAAAAGCTGCAGCGCCGCCGCCGTGCCCAGCCCAGTCTCCAGCATGGTGCCTGCGTAGAGGCCAAGGCCCGCTGCCTGCCCGATGGCCACAACCTCGGAGGCGCGCTTGATCCCGCCCGATTGTGCGACTTTCACCGCGAAGACATCCGCCGCCGCATTGGCAGCAATCTCAAGCGCGTCCTCGGGGCCGTTCAGTACCTCGTCCGCCATGACCGCAATCTCGTATTTCGCTGTCAGTTCGCGCTGCGCCTCGACATAGCGGCCCTGCACTGGCTGCTCGACCAGCTCACAACCAGCGTCCTGCAACCCTTTGAGACCCCAGCGCGCATCGTGTAACGACCACGCTTGATTGATGTCCACCCGCACAGAACCTGCATCGCCCACAGCGCGTTTGATGGCGGCCACATGGGCTACATCATCGCGAACAGAGCGTTTGCCGATCTTGAGCTTGAATATATTATGGCGGCGCGTCTCGATCATCTCCAGCGCCTCAGCGATATCGGTATCGGAGGAGCCGGAAGCCAGCGTCCATGCCACCGGCATGCGGGCATACACCTGCCCGCCAAACAACTTCGAAACCGGCACACCAAGACGCTTGCCCAGCCCGTCCCATAGCGCGATCTCAACTGCCGCTTTGGCAATCCGGTTGCCGCGCACAAGCTTGTCCATCAGCTGGATTGAGGTGTTCACATCGTCCGCACCTTTGCCCTTGAGTGCAGGTGCGATGTAAGTAGCGATGGCAGATTGAATACTTTCGGGGCTCTCGACACAATATGTGAGGCCGCCGATTGTCGTGCCTTCCCCGATTCCAGTCGATCCATCCGAAAACCTGATCCGCACAAGAACGGCCGTTTGCGAGCGCATCGTCGCCATCGAAAGTACATGGCCGCGAATGGTCGGGACATCGACAACGACGGTTTCAATCTGATCAATCTTGGTCATGCGGCGTCCTCTGGTAGCAATGATGCTTCGAGGATCAGAATGCGCAGGAGGAGTGGTTGTCGGCGATACACGGGCAGGTCTTGGTTGATACCCTTCGCGGCAATGCTGCATTTGAGAGCCCGCGCCTGCGCCGCATCATGACTTGGATCATCAGCCGATTATCGAGCCTTGCACGGGCAACCAAAACCATGGCTGATTGCAGGTCGAAACATAGAATAGGACCTAAAAAAAACCGCCGTTCAGGCCGCGGCTCCATTTGCGACACAAATTGGCTGTGCATGGAGATTGACAGTATAGGGTACAGCGGTCCGTCAGTTGGAATAAGCCAATGGCCGAGTAAACCTTTCTTTTTCTAATTTCTGTTCATGAAGCGTAGCTATCATCAAACCAAATGCACAGTCTCAGGAATGTCGACTTTCGAAATCGCGAGAAATCGTATTTTAAGCCGCTGCGAACGACCGCATTCCGCCCGTTATACCTATAGTCGCTCCCGGCACAGACCGGACCGTCGTCAGGTAGATTATCGCTGCGTCGCAACCTACCCGAAGCTGTCATTCTTGTTGCGTCGATTGACCCCACTCGGATTGGCTTTTCGCGCCTCTTCAAGGCAAGGCGCGCACATCTTCGGCAGCGAAGTCGATGAGCGTCCGTATCTTTCGAGGTAAGGTCCGACCCTCAAGATAAACGGCAGTAATCGGCCCCCCATCCATGTCGAAATCCTCCAGCAAAGGAACAAGGCGCCCGGTCTCCAGCATGTCCGAGATAGCAAACCGCGGCGCATAGGCGACTCCCATGCCGACCGCGGCCAGCTCGATTGCTGCCCTGGCTGAGTTGACATGGAATCTGCCTCGCACTTGGGCGATGACCTCAGCACCGTCCTTTCTGAACCTCCACCGATGTGGCTGGCGCCGGTTGGTGTCGACGATGCAGGCGTGTCGAGAGAGGTCATCTGGTATTTGCGGACAACCATATTTATTCACGTAGTCCGGATGTGCCACCAGTGAGGTGTGAAACATGCCGAGCTTGCGCGTCTTCAGTGACAGCGTCTCCGACACGCCCATCCGGAACGCGAGGTCGATGCCGTCGGCGGCCAAGTCGACGTAGCGATCGTCCAGCCTCAGGTCAAAAGTCACATCCGGGTGTGCTTCGGCAAAGCGGGCCAGCATGCCAGCCACGTAGACCTCACCAAAAGTTACAGGCGCCGAGACCCGGATGATCCCGGTCAAACCGCGCGACCCCTCTGACACGGAGCCCAGAAGAGCGTCGAGTTCATCGAGGACGGCTGGCGCCCTCGCGAGAAGATCCTCTCCGGCCGGCGTTAGCCCGACCTTCCGGGTCGTTCGCTGGAGTAGCCGCGTGCCGAGGCGCGCTTCCAATTCGGCCACGTATTTCGAGGTCAGGCGGTTCGATACACCCAGTTGTGCGGCGCCCGCGGTGAAGGAGCCGGTCCGCGCGGTGGCCACGAAGGCCTTGAGCTCGTCGACAATATCCATGGGCATCCTTTTAGGAACAAAATCGCGACAGTCATTCCATAACATCGTCATTTGATGGAAGATTGGGAAGCCTTACTTTCGCTCCAGTGAACACAGGCTGCCCCGAGGGCGGCGAAGCGAAGGAGAGTGCAATGCGTATCGCTGTAATAGGAAACGGAAACGTCGGCTCCGGGCTTGCTTTGGCGCTGGGCCGGGCCGGTCACGAGGTGACCACCATCGGCCGCAGCGACGATCTCTCCGCCGCCGTCTCTTCGGCGGAGCTGGTGGTTCTGGCCACGCCATACGGCGCCCTTGCGGAACTTGCCGGCAAGGCCGACTTCATCGGCAAGACCGTCATCGATGTCTCGAACTCGGTAACCGAGGATTTCTCAGGTCTTCAAGTCAGGCACAAAACCTCGGCCGCCGAGGAGATTGCATCCCTGCGGGCTGGCGCGACGATGGTGAAGGCTTTTAACACGATCTTCGCCAAGAACTACGGCAAGGGCCTCAAGGTGAACGGACAACCGATCCGGGCTTTCGTCGCCGCCGATGACGATGCCGCGCGCGGAACGGTCAAGACCCTGGCAGCCGATATTGGCCTCGAGCCGGTCGATGCCGGCCCGCTCGTCAACGCTCGCTATCTCGAACCCATCGGCTTCCTCAATATCCAGTTCGGCTACGTCTTCGGTCACGGCACCGAGATCGCACCGCGCTGGCAGTTTTCTTAACCTACCCCCACGGAGTATTTCACATGACCACGCAAACTAATACCGCCTATGCCGCCGCCGCCCTTCGCATCTCGACCGGTGTCCTATTCCTCGCCCATGGCTGGATGAAGGTAAGCGTCTTCACGATCCCCGGCACGGTAGCCTTCTTCGAAAGCCTCGGCCTGCCCGGCGTGCTCGCCTACTTCACGATCTTCGCAGAGCTGGCGGGCGGCATCGCCCTGATCCTCGGCGTCGGCACCCGCCTCGTCTCGCTCGCACTGATCCCTGTCCTCCTGGGCGCGACTTGGGCCCATTCCGGCTTTGGTTGGAGCTTCTCGAACGAAGGTGGCGGCTGGGAATACCCGCTGTTCTGGGCGGTAGTGCAAGGTGTTGTTGCCGTCCTGGGACGCGGAGCCTTCGCGCTGCACATCACGGAACTCGACCGTCGGCGCGGCCAGTTCGCCTGAACGCCCTTGGCGGCCGCGAGCCACCGCCCGCGGCCGCGCTCTCTACGAAGGAGAACTGACATGACCATTAACAATAACTTTTTCGACACGCATGCAGCACCGCTTCGCGTTGGGACTGTCCGGCTCAAGGTGCGTGATCTCGATGCGGTCTCCACCTTCTACCAGAGTGTACTCGGGCTTAGCGCGGTCGCGACCAGCGACCATCGCGTCACCCTTGGCGTCGGCAGCTCTCCACTTCTGGTACTTGAGGGCGACTCGAGTCTCTCCCCGCTTGATCCGCGCCAGGCCGGACTTTTTCACACCGCCTTCCTTATGCCAACCCGATCTGACCTGGCCCGCTGGGTCGCCCATGTCGCCGAGGCGCGGGTGCCGCTTCAGGGGGCCTCGGATCATATCGTCAGCGAGGCAATCTACCTTGCCGATCCAGAGGGCAATGGCATCGAGGTCTATGCGGACCGACCGGTCTCGGCATGGCTTGGTGAGGCCGGCGAGATCCAGATGAGCACTGACCCGTTAGATCTGCCAGGCTTGCTGCAAAGTGCCGAAGGCACCGAATGGTCAGGATTTCCGAACAACGGCAGCATCGGCCATGTCCACCTGCAAGTGGGCGGCACGGCCGAGGCCGATGCTTTCTACCGCGACGTGCTCGGCCTTGATATCGCGGCGCGCTATCCGGGTGCCAGCTTCTACGGCAGCGGCGGTTACCACCATCAGCTTGCCGGCAATATCTGGAACAGCCGGCGGGTCGGCAAACGCCCCGAGGGGATGGCCGGTCTCGATGCTGTAGAGATTCTTGTCCGGAGCCCGAACGACCTCGCGGCCATTGCCGCACGAGCCGAAAGCGCCGGCAATGCAAGTATCACGGACACGAACGGCCTCACCCTGCACGACCCCTGGGGCACCGCCATCACGCTCAGGACCTGAGGAGAGACGACCATGCTGAAAAACGGAAAATGGGTTGCCGACTGGCAGCCGGTCCAGGCCAAGGACGAAAAAGGCGGCTTTGTCCGCCAGACCTCCAGCTTCCGCAACTGGATCACGCCGGACGGCAGCGCCGGGGCGACCGGCAAGGGCGGCTTCAAGGCCGAGCCGGGGCGCTACCACCTCTACGTTGCACTGATCTGCCCGTGGGCCTCGCGGACGCTTATCGGGCGCAGGCTGAAGGAGCTGGAAGATGCGATCTCGGTCTCCGTGGTCGAACCGGAGCTCTCCGACCAGGGTTGGCGGTTCGGCGATCCGGCCGAGGCTGAGGGTGCTTCCTACATGCACGAGATCTACACCCGGGCCGATCCGACTATCTCGGGCCGGGCGACGGTACCGGTGCTTTGGGACAAGAAGCGCGGGACCATCGTGAACAACGAGTCCGCCGACATCCTGCGGATGCTGAACTCCGGCTTCGGAGAGCTAACAGACGAAAACATTGATCTCTATCCGGTGGACCTTCGCGAGAAAATCGACGCTCTGAACGACCGCATCTATCCAAGCTTGAACAACGGCGTCTACCGCACGGGCTTCGCGACGACGCAGGTCGCCTATGAGGAAGCATTCCACGATGTCTTCGCGATGCTCAATGAACTTGAGGAGCGCCTCGCTGACGGCCGCAAGTTCCTTTTGGGAGATCGCTTCACCGAGGCCGATCTGCGGCTCTTCGTGACGTTGGTGCGCTTCGATGTGGCCTATTTCGGTCTCTTCAAGTGCAACCTGCGCCGCATCGCGGACTATCCCGCCCTGAGCCGCTATCAAGCCCGTATCCTCGCCATCCCCGGGGTGCGCGATACGGTCAGCATTGACCACATCAAGCGC
>TARA_R110002072_G_scaffold61986_1_pt1 | contig 29729 bp, 25 predicted proteins | sample TARA_R110002072 | Tara Oceans TARA_R110002072 (sample SAMEA4397118) | marine metagenome | biome: Polar Biome; feature: [SRF] surface water layer (ENVO:00010504); material: water (ENVO:00002006), including particulate matter (ENVO:01000060) such as... | depth 5 m
CCTGTTTATAATTATTCTGGCGATTTTCCTTTTCTGTGGGATGAAATGACAATTCCCATTAAAACTGAAGGCGATTACAAATATGCCAAAGAAACTTTTCTGAAAATTTTAGAAGACGAAGTTGGCGATTTTTCGAAAACATCTCAACTAGCTTGGAATCAAATGATAGGAAATTATAGCATAGAAAATGCCAGAGTTGCACCTATGATTTCTATGACTTTTGATGAGAACTGGATTACCTTAACTTTAAGATATGTTGTAGATTACAAATCTAGAAGAGGTACAAAGTCAAATTTATATGATAAAATATTATCTGCCATAAAAGCTTCTGAAGGTAGAATTGAAGTAGCTTCTGCAGCTTTCGAAATCACTAAATTTCCTAAAAACTAACATTTAAAAACATGAGATTTAAAACGATATTGATTTTAATATTTGCTGCTATTATTGTAATATTTTCTTTACAAAATGCCGAAATTACCGATGTTAAATTTTTGTTTTGGAAAATCTCTATTTCCAGAGTCTTAGTGATTCTCGGTAGTTTTGCAATAGGAATTCTCCTTGGGATTTTAATATCACAAAAAAGAAAAATTACCAATAATAATAAAGAATAATTAATGTTTTTGTTTTTCTAAGGAGATATTTTCCACACTTTTAAAAAGCGAAAATAATAGATATAAAAATGACCCAAAACTAATGGTAATAAACCAAGTTTTTGGGTCATTTATACTTAAAAAGCTTTTCTTTAAAATAAGTAACGGATTTGTAAAAACATCCCAAGAATTGAACCTTAAAAACCTGCCTAAATAAATACCAAATCCACATAAAAAAGTAGCTGATATTGAAAAATAATTTGCGTATTGTAAGTTCCATTTTTGTTTTATGAGTTTGTAAATATCAGTTAATGATAATATTGCTAAGAGTAAACCTGTTGATGAAAAAGCGAAAAGGATAAATATATCTAACCACACCAAATTTGCTTTTGCATGATGTAAATGGATAAAATCTGTAATAATATAAGGCGCATTTGGTAAAAAAAGTAGCCAAACAAAAAGTGCTATAATCAGCTTAAATGTAGAAGAATTTTGCATCTTTTCTTTTATTATTGATGAAATGAAATAAGGAACATAGGCTAAAAATAAGTTCCAAATTAGAAAGCCAAAAAATAAAGATTTAGTCATTGAGATTCTTATCAGCCAAAGAAAAATACAAAACGAAATTAATAAAAATAGAAGTCCTTTTGTAGTTCTAAATAGTTTTTTCATAACGCTTTTCTAGTTTATATTCAATGATTAAAGTTGTGATGATTCCTAAAGTGTACGCCACTAAATCTCCAATAGAGAAAGAAGTTCCTAAAATAAGTTTTAGTGTCTTTACATGTTCATTAGGATAAAAGTTTTGAAGATTTGTGAGTTGTAAAAACTCAACAGTATATGCAATCAATAAAACAATACTAGCTGTTTTTAAATTTGATAATTTTACAAAGCTTTTAATAAAAGCGTATATTAAAATTACGCACAAATAATCGCCAAAAGTATGTCTTATAAATCCTGTTGTGTATTTTGCTATGAATATTTCTGATAGAAATAGGATCAAAAAAAGGATGAAATAAAATTTATTATATTTTATCATTTGATATATTTTTAAAATCATTTTTATGAGATGTTCTAATCGTATTTTTCTTACAAATCCAAACCCAAGACTGCATCAGCGTTAAAAATATAGTTAACATAAAACTACAAACAGAGTCATCAAAATTTGAGAGTATTATATAATAAGAACAAACCCCATACGCTATAATTGAGTAATAAGGGAAGTATTTTTTAAAAATTTCAGTTCTATTTCTCCCATTTTTTTCAGACCAAATAAAAGGCATAATTGTTATAATAATTGTAAAAGAACAAAGTATAAAAGCCGGAATTATTGAAAAGATAATAAATGGGGAAATATTATTATAATTTCCACTTGAAATTTCAAAAGTCCAAAACAAAACAGTTGCTAAAAGAGATGCTTTTAAAAGTATTGGCATTAATTTATTTGAAGTAGCCATTAATCTACATTTAAATTATCATACACCATTTCTTGCCAAGAATTATTCTTTAAATCTCTCATATAACTCGTGTATTTTTTATTAATTTTTGTTTTTTTATAGCTGTTAATTTCATTTTTTTCAATGTAATCTTTCAACAAAAAAGCATTATTGTTTGATAGGTTTATAAGGTAATTTACATCCAAGTGATCTGCATTGTTAATATTGTAATAGGTAATTATTTTATCCCAATTTAGAGTTGAAGAGAGTATTAATATTACAAACGCTATCTGTGTGTTTTTTCGAAATAAAAACCACAAATTTTTAATTCTTGATACTTTTATAAATGTTGTAATTAAGCCAATAGAAGTTGCTGTTAAAAAAAATAAAACTCCAATTCTTTTATAAGTTAAGCCGAATGAAATAATATATTCTACATTTTTTATGGCAGTAATTCCAACCACACTTAAATTTAGAAAAATCCAAACGAAAGTTAAATTTTTCAAACCTTTATTTTTTTCAAAAAAGTTAAGGTTTCCTCTAAAAAAATAGAGGATAATTATAATTGCTAAAATATTTGAGAAAATTAAGGCGTTTACATCATTATGAACCTGTTTAGAAAGTTCGGAGGCTATCATTTTATGAATTTCTGATAGATGAAAAATATCAGTAATGATAAAGAAAATAGTAAGGATATTTAAAGAGGACATCAAAACAATTCCTAATTGTTTTTCGCTTTTAAGGTTCTTTTGTGAAATATTTTCCAAATTGTTTTTATTTAAATAATTCCCTGTATCAATATCTAAAGAAGTTAAAGGTTCAATTAGTATTGGATTTGAAATATTATAGAATAAATAATAACCCATCACTACAAAAAGCAACCATTTTAAATTGATAAAACTAAAATCAATTTTTAAAATTAATTCATCGAACATTGGATTTCCATTTCTATATAAACTGATAAAAATGATGATAAAAGCGATTGGAATTCCTATGATTTTTAACCAGTACAAGTAATTTATTTTCACCTTTTTTACATTTTCAACTTCGGTATTTAGTGAATCATAATAGAGAGTAAATACTGCAGCTATTGAAGTGTAAATTCCGTTTATCCATTTTATATAAATGGACGATTTATGTTCAGAAACGCTGCCAATAACTGTGAAAAAGGTTATTATATTAGCAGTTATGGATAAATTTGAATTATATAAAAAGACAGTTATTCCTGTAAGAATGTATGTAAATAGCTTAAAATTTGTATTTCTATTTTGAATGATTTCCTTATTATTAATTATCAATATTATATTGGTAAGAAGCGTAAATAATAATAAGTTTAAACCAATATTTTGTTGGTAAAATAATAAGCTGAATAATAACGCACAAATTAATGTTTCTAGGATTTTCATAGTTATTGATTTTGTAAAATTTGTTGAGTATTAAAAATGCTTTCTCTTATTTCTTGGAAAGAAAATTGTAATAAGTTTTTATAATTAAAGTGATGAAAAGTGTTACAGTTTTTGCCTAATTTGTAAGATTTTAAATAATATTTATAATATTCAGGAAGCAGTATTGTGCCAATTAAAAGCACACCAAATAAATACGGACTTCTTTTACCATTGCCAAAACAGACGTATTGTAAGGCGATTTCGTCTTCTACTTTTGTACCATAATTGGTTAGTAAATGGTAACAATCGTGTCTTTCTACTTTTGGTAACAATTCAAAATTATTTTCTGCTAACAATTTACCAAGATGATAACCAAAACGATCTTTAGGGTAGGTTAGGAGCTCTTGAGCAGATATTCCCCAAGGATTTTTCTTTTTAAATTTGATGTAGATTCTTTGAGAATGTTCAAACAACCAGTAAATAAATTTCTTTCTCATTTTAGTGTTTAAAAGTACTTTGAAATACAAAGTAATAGTTTAAAAAAATAGCTTATTTGTTTTTTATTAATTTTTCAAGTGCTTCAATATGTTTTTTAAATTCCATTTTACCCAAATTGGTTGCTATGTATTTTGTATTTGGTTTTCTGCCAATAAACTGTTTTTCTACTTTTATAAAATCTACTTTTTCTAAAGCCTTTGTATGGCTTGCTAAATTGCCATCTGTTGCCCCTAATAATTCTTTTAAAGTTGTAAAATCGGCAGATTCGTTTACCATTAAAACCGACATTATTCCCAGTCGTATTCTATGATCGAAAGCTTTATTTATGTTAAGAATTATGTTTTTCAAACGAACTTGTTTAGATTATAAAAATAGTGCTATTTTTTATCATATTTAAAGTACATAATTGCACCATAAATGATGTGCATAAAACCAAAGCCAATTACCCAAAACCAAAATCCATAACCAGGATATAGAGCAGAAATTAACCCCAAAACAATTTGAGTGTAGCCTAAATATTTAATATCTCCCAACGTATATTTTGATGCATTTAGCAAAGCCAAACCATAAAAAAGCAACATTAAAGCTCCTGTTTGTCCATATTTTTGGTTGCTTAAAATGATGATAATATAAATTCCACCTGCCAATAATGGTACAATAAAACTTGTTAATAATCTTTTGGTTAAAGAATCCCAAATCTTTTCATTGTTCTTTTTTGCTTTTTTTGTGGTTAAAAAAATGGCAGTTCCAATGCTTAAAACAGTAATAATTATTAGATCTAAAATTATCAAACGAAATACTGTTCCATCTAAAATTAAATATTCTCTGCCACTATTACTAACTAACCAATAAGCAAAAGCTGCACCTATTAGTGCATAAATTCCTGCTAAAATACCAGACAAACCACTTAAAGAAATAAATCTTGATGATTTATTCATTAATGTTTTAATTTCTGATATGTCTCTTAAATAATCTTCTTGACTCATTTTTTAAAGAACTTTGAAATACAAAGTAAATACTTATTTTTTAATTTTACTAATAAAATTTAAATAAAATCGAAAAAAATAAAAATCCTTTATTATTGAAATTAAATTTAAAATTATTTTTAATAAAATTAAGTACTCAAGTAACTGTATATTCTAATAAATCGTAATTTTAATTTTGATATGCTCGTCTTAATATTTATTTTTGAGAAAAAACGTTCAAATTTTAGTAGCATTAATAGTCTTAAAAAATTAGAATTTCAAAAAAAAAAAATATTATGAAAAAAATATGTATTGCCTTAGACACAAGTCCTTCAGCTAAAAAAATAGCCAAAACAGGCTTCAATTATGCAAAAGCGTTGCAAGCAGAAGTTGTATTTATTCATGTAATTGATAACGCTGGAGTTTATGTAAACACATATGATCCTATTATGAATTATAATGGTTTTTTAGTAAATCAGAATATTAAAATTGTAGAAAGTTTAGAAAAAGAAGCTAAATCTTTTCTTAATTCCACAGCAAAATATTTAGGAGAACCAACCACTGAAGTTAAGGTAATTGAAGGGAATCCTGAATATGAAATTCTTAATTTTGCTAAAGAATGGAGTGCAGATCTTTTAGTAATTGGAACTCACAGCCATAGTCTTTTAGAAGATATATTTATGGGAAATATTGCTGCAAGTATCGTTAAAAGTTCAAAAATTCCAGTTTTGGTTATTCCTGTAAAAGAATAATAAAAGTTGTATTATAATTTAGCGGTTTACAACACCATACGTAATGTGTGCAACTCCTAAAATAACCAATGAAGAATACCAATAAGTAGGAATCGTAAAGCAAATTATGGAAAATAATAAGCAAATTCCACTGATTATTAAAAGATTTTTTCGTTCTTTTTTATGAAATGCAAACAGTAAAAGTCCGTAGAAAAGTAAAAAAGTGGGTGTTATAAAGTCTTCAAGATTTTGAGTGTACACAAAAAATAATATCCCATAAATACTTAAAAATGAAATTAAAATTATCCAAAAAGTAGCAACCGATTTTTTATTCCAAAGTTGTAGTTGTTGCTGTTTAGCATTTCTTTTTCCTTTAAAAAACAACGCAAAAAACGAAAATAATACCGTAAAAAAAGTAATAGTTGTAATGGCAATCACTAAATTTATTTCTGATGAAAGGCCTAAGGTATCAGCATCTAAAAAATCTAAAAGTAAAGTTTCAATCGCAAAAGCTGCTAATAAAATATAGATACCAATTTGGATGCTTGTAAAACCAACTAAAGAAAAATTTAGTTGAGAAGTATTGTCTGTTTTCATAAATTTTATAACTTTCACAAATATACGCAAATGAAACCTGCAGAAGAATATATTTTAAATCAACCAGAACCATTTAAATCGATGTTGTTGCATTTGCAAATCTTAATAGAGGGTGCATTTCCAACAGTAGATTTAAGGTGTAAATGGAGAATTCCTGTTTATTATTTAGATGATAAACCTTTTTGTTACCTAAATGCATCTCACAAAAAAGGCTTTGTAGATGTTGCCTTTTGGGTTTCTGCACATTTAACGAAACACACAGAATTCTTAGTGACAGAAAATAGAAAGGTTGTAAAATCTTTACGTTATTTTTCTGTTGATGAAATCAATGAGAAAATTTTATTGACAGTTTTAGAAGAGGCTCATCAACTAAAAGATAAAGGATTTTATAAAAGAAAATAAATATTGTTACTTCTAGGATTTCGAGTGAAATTTCTCTTCCAGAAATTTTGTGTCGATAAGTTTTGTTTATTCAATTTTAACTTTAAAATGCAAAGCATCTTTATTATTGATATACAATGTTAAATCTGCATTTCTATTCGGATTTTTTATAGTTAAAGTAGCCATATTATCGACAACAGTAATCATTGGTTTTTGAGCATATTTATTACCAGTAATTGCATAAATAATTTGAGAAGTTGTATCTAAATCTTTAAATTTTAAAACGATATTTTCAGATCTTTTTAGATTGATGATACCATTTTGTGGCGAAATCAATTCAGAATCTAATGCTAAAAATGTATTGGTATAAATTGGCTGATTGTAAAATTCTTCCAAACTCATTTGGCCAAAATGTAAGACCCAAATAGCTTCTTTTGGATAATGAGTTTTAATTATTTTATCTATTGGAATATTATAAAAGTACTCGTTAAATTTACGAATCCATTTTCCATTATATTCATAACCAGCAGCCCAAGTTGCATCTAAAATAAGCCATTTTCCATCGATTTTAACAGCATTCCAAGCATGATTTGTACTGTTTGAAACTGTGCCAATTTCTCTAAAATCACTTCTAACATTTCCTTTGATAACTGCAGCTTCTATGTTTAATAAATCACATATTTTTTTGAAAGATTGTGCATAATCTTCACAAACACCCATTTTGTTTTTAAATGTTTCTGCAATAAATTGATTTCTTATGGTTTGTAATTTTAATACTCGCTCTTCTTCAGATGAATATCTAAAACGATAACTTCTTTTTCTTGGACTGTAATATTCTTTTAAATTATAACGAATATTTTTTGCTAACCAAAAAAAAGCAGCTCTTGCTTTGTCAGCATCACTTTTAAAATCTTTATCGATTCTATTTGCCAAATCTTCTACCTTATTAAATTTTGGATAATTTAAAACTTTAGCATCAACAGTATCAAAATTCTGAGAAAATGTGACAATCGAAATGAATAGAAATAAAAATATGAGTTGTTTCATTATAAAAAGGTAAACACTTTTAGAAATCAAATATTGTGCCTCAATAATTTATTTCAAAAAAAATAAAAACCCTTCAACTTTTAAAGATTGAAGGGTTTAAAATCGATATTAAAATATTTTATAAGCTATTTACAGTTTTACGAATCGCTACTAAATTGCTTAACAACTTTTCTAAATTGTCTAAATGCAACATATTTGCGCCATCAGATTTTGCATTTGCTGGGTCAAAATGAGTTTCGATAAACAAACCATCTACATTATTTACAATTCCTGCTCTTGCAATCGTTTCAATCATATCTGGTCTTCCTCCAGTAACTCCTGCAACCTGATTTGGTTGTTGTAAAGAATGTGTAACATCTAAAATTGTTGGTGCAAATGCACGCATTTCAGGAATTCCTCTAAAATCTACAATCATATCTTGGTAGCCAAACATGGTTCCTCTATCAGTAACCCAAGCCTTATGATTACCAGCATCTAAAACTTTTTGAACTGCATGTTTCATAGAAGCAGGACTCATAAATTGCCCTTTTTTTAAGTTGACAACCTTGCCAGTTTCTGCAGCAGCAACTACCAAATCTGTTTGACGAACCAAAAATGCAGGAATCTGTAAAACATCTACATATTCAGCAGCTTTTGCAGCATCAGAACTTTCGTGAATGTCTGTAACAGTTGGTACTTTGAAAGTTTCAGAAACTTTGCGTAAAATTTTTAATGCTTTTTCATCTCCAATTCCAGAAAAACTATCAATTCTACTTCTGTTTGCTTTTTTAAAACTCCCTTTAAAAATATAAGGAATCTTTAATTTATCAGTAATTGTTACTACTTTTTCAGCAATTCTTAAAGCCATTTCTTCGCTTTCGATAGCACAAGGTCCACAAAGTAAAAAGAAGTTGTTTGCTTCAATATTTTTTATATTCGGAATTTCAGATAAAATCATTTTTGTAAATTTTAAACAAAAATACATAAAATTTAAGCATTATAAATGTTATATTTAGCATCTTAAAAATCAATATATAATGAAAAAAACACTATTTCTTTTAGCAGCATCAATATGTATAATTTCTTGTAAAAGCACAAAGAATACAACTGTTGAAAAATCAATATCAAAGAAAGTAAAAACGGAAATGCCATCTTTTTTTATTGATTCTGTGATGGTAAAAAAGCATTTGTATACGTTAGCATCAGATGAAATGGAAGGCAGAAAATCGGGAACACCAGGTATTGAAAAAGCTGCAAAATATATAGAAAATGAATTTAAAAGAATTGGTTTAACCACTTTTGAAGGATTAGAAACCTATAGACAAACTTTTAATTTTACACCAAGAAGAAGCAATGAAGAAATTACAAGTGCTAATATTATTGGGGTTTTAGAAGGTAAAAGTAAAAAAGACGAATATGTAATTATTTCTGCACATTATGATCATTTAGGAAACGAAGGAAAAGGAGATGATAAAATCTATAATGGTGCAAACGATGATGCTTCTGGAGTTACTGGAGTTTTAGCATTAGCAGAATACTTTAAGAAAGTTGGTAATGAAAGAACCATTGTTTTTGTGGCTTTTACAGCTGAAGAAATGGGTTTAATTGGTTCTACACATTTTGGAAAAGGAATTGACGCGACTAAATTTGTTGCAGGTATTAACTTAGAAATGATTGGTAAAATACCAAGTTTTGGACCCAATACAGCTTGGTTAACAGGTTTTGAAAGATCTGATTTTGGGAAAATTGTTCAGAAAAATTTGGAAGGTTCTGGGTATCAATTATTTCCTGATCCGTATAAAAGTTTTAATTTATTTTTTAGATCGGACAATGCTTCTTTAGCGAGATTAGGAGTTCCTTCTCATACTTTTTCTACAACTGCAATAGATGTTGATAAAGATTATCATAAAGTTTCTGATGAAGCTGAAACTTTAAATATGACCATTATTACACAAACAATTCAAGCAGTTGCAAAAGGAACTAAAAGTATTATTGATGGAAAAGATACACCTACAAGAGTGGTATTAAAAGAATAAGGTCATGAAAAATTTAAAGTATTTGTTTTTGATTTTGTTGATGAGTTGCTCAACGTCTAAAGTAATCACAGATTACGATGATAAAGCTGATTTTTCGAGCTTTAAAACCTATGCTTTTTATGAAGATGTAGGAAAAGGTTTAAATGAATTGGATGTAAGAAGAGTAACTTCAATAATGAATACTGAATTGAATAAATTAGGAATTCAAGAATCTGAAAACCCTGATTTTTTTATCAATATTATTTCAAATACTACTGAAGCTCCAAACAATAATACCATTGGTATTGGAGTAGGAAGTGGAGGCAGAAATGGTGGTTTTGGCATTTCTGGGGGCATACCCATTGGAGGGAAAAAGTTAAACGAAGAATTTATTGTTGAGTTTGTAGCTGCAACTAACAATACACTTTTTTGGGAAGCTGTTTTAAATTCAACAATAAATGAGAATAGAAAACCCGAGGAAAAAGAACTTCATTTTCAGGAAATTATAAAAATAATTTTGGAGAAATATCCACCAAAACAAAAATAGACACAAAAAAATCCTCTAAAATTAATTAGAGGATTTATTTTTTTAATAATGTTTTAATTAAAACTGGTATCTAATTCCAAAAGCGATATCGTTTCCAAAGTCATTATAACGATCTCCAAAACCAAACTCAGGTCTATAATCTAGAGAAAGTAAAATTGGCGTATTTGGGAAATTGTACTCAATACCAATATCACCAGCAGCAAAAACAAAAGTTTCAGAATAATCATCATTGTTGTTGTTATTGTTGTTATTTCCACTATAACTTGCTAAACCAGCACCAACACCTGCATACCAATTAAATCCACCTTCAATATTCCAAAGCCATTGGTACAAACCTGTTGCTTTAAAACCATCGTAATTATTACTATTACGTAATCCTAAATCAATTTCTAGTCTGTTATTACCACCTAAAGCTCTTTGGTAAGAAATCTCACCTCCAAAACCGTCATCAGACCCTAAACGCAAACCAATTGCATTTTCAGAAATATCCTGTGCATTTATTGTTAATGCTGAACTCACTATAAATCCTACTAATAAAAGTACTTTTTTCATAATTTCTATCATTTTGATTGAACTACAATATTAGATATAAAAGGCATATCTAATTAACTCTATCAAAAAGTTTATTAACACTTATGTTTAATTATTTATTTTTAAACGAACACCTTTTGAGTGACTACTAAATTCAGGTGCATACATACTTTGGATTGTCGAAATTCCGTTACTAAAATTACCTGCATTATTCACACGAACATCATATTCAAATACATAAACACCTTTTGGTAACTTATCAAAAAAGAAATTGGTTGCAGCATCTTTTGTACTTTCATAATACCCTAAATTATCTTGCCATTTATAGGTTGATAATACATTAATTGGCTCAACTCCAGAAGCTCTCATGTCTTTTAAATGAATAAATTCCATATCTCTATCAGAACGCAATTCAATTCTTACCGTAATTAAATTGCCAACTTTAAGTTGCGTGTTTTTATCAATTAATTTTAGTTCTTTTCCAGTATCAGCATTTACTTTTAAAAACAATTTCTTGTTTAGTTTTAACGGACTTTCTGCGGATGTAATTTTGTCTAAATCTTCAAAATATTGCCAATATAAACCTCCCCAAGCAATTCCTTTTTCTTTTTTGTTGATAGTAATTGTTGCCATTGCTGGTTTTATTTCTTCAGTATTCCAAGAAGTTTTAAAATAGCCAGTTCCAGCTTCCACTTTTACGTTTTCTATTTCTGATGGATTTATTTGTTGATTTCCAACTTTAATAGTTACCATTTCTGTGATAGATAACCAATCACTTCCATTTAACAATAATGCATACACAGCTTCAGTAGTTGCTTTTGTGGTTTTCCATTGATTCGTTTGCTTGTTTTTTAGTAACCAAATTTTTAAGTTATCAATTGTTTCAGCATCATTTTCAATTTCAGAGAAAGTTTCAATCATCAACGCTTGTGTTTCTACTGGAGCTTGATAATAATAATATCCAGCAGTATTATTTTTCCAATACATTCCTAATTCATCAGAAGTTATCGAATTTTCTTTTAAAGATTTTAGAATCTTGTTTGCAACTGTTTTTTCATCAGCTCTAAAAAGTGATAAGGCAATTTGTCCTTTTGCATATAAATTATAGGCATTCCAATATTTTGCAGACTGATTTTGATAATATGTTACAGCAGATTTTGTTGTATCATCCAAAGAAATATCGCCATAAAAACTACGCATATATAAATATTGGATGGTAGCATAGTTCAAATTATTTTTTGATAAATATTCTTCGTATTTCTTTTCGCCTTCTTTTTTAGATTTTGATTCCTCTTTAATTTTTCTAGCTCTCTCCAAGAGTTTTTCATAATTTTCTAAGAGTTCATTATCTAAAAATTTTACAGCTTTTTCAATCATTTTTTTGGTTGATGTATCAAAATCAGTAACTCCTAATTTTTGTAGATGCCCAAAACCAGTTGCAATATGTTGGGTAATAAACGTATTTGCATATTTACTGCCTTTAAACCAAGGAAATCCACCAGAATTCATTTGGTTTTCCTGCAATTTGTTAATGGCTCTTTCTTGCTCGTTTTTCATTTTATTTAAATCGAATAACAACGCAATTCTCTTTTTTTGTTCGGTTTCAGATTGTGCATCTCTTAACCAAGGCGTTTCTTGAATGATTAACGATTTTAACTCTTGGTTTTTTTCTAAATTCGATAAAAGTGCATCCGAAGATTTCCAAGCATTAAAAACATCTTGAATTTTAGGGTTTGAATTCGCCACAAAACTCGCTAACGTATTTGCATAATATCTAGAAAAAATTTGTTCTGAACATTCATAAGGATATTCCATTAAATAAGGCAAAGCCTGAACTGCAACCCAAACAGGATTTGAGGTCATTTCTAGTGTTAACTTATGATTTTTTAAAGTTGATGAAGTTGAGTTCTTCAATTTATCCAACGTAAAAGTTTTGGTTTCGTTTGATTTAATAAACATTGGAAGCGTTTCTGTAACCAACATTCTATTGGTTAAAACAGGCAACACATTTTGTTCTCCATCAGAAAAATCGCCAGCTTTTGCCACAATTTTATATTGAACAGCTTGCATATTTTCTGGAATTGCTAAATTCCATGAAACATTTGTATTTCCATCTTTATCAACTACAAAATTCTTGTTTGAATGTATGTTTTGTAATTCTGTATTAATTTCTTTTCCAGAAATAGCATCTGTTAATATCAATTTTGCAAAACCACTCAATTGGTTATTTGTTAAGTTGGTAATTTTTGCACTCAACATAATTGTATCTTTTTCTCTCAAAAATCTTGGTGCATTTGGCACCACCATTAATTCTTTTTGAGTAACAGTTTGCAAGGTTTTTGTAGTTGATTTTAAAGTTGTTGAATGTGCTAATAATTGCAATTTCCATCTTGTCAAGGCTTCTGGCATTGTAAAAGAAAAACTCACTTTACCATTTTCATCTGTTTTTAACTGTGGATAAAAGAAAGCAGTTTCTTTAAAGTTTTTACGTGCTTGCACTTGAGATAAGGCTGCATCTATTTTTTCTTGACCAGTTTTTGTGGTGATAATTACAACGCCATTTGCACCTCTAGAACCATAAAGAGCAGTTGCAGCTGCGTCTTTTAGAATAGAAATATTTGTGATGTTACTTCCATTTTCATCAAAAGAATCCACAATAACACCATCAACAACATACAAAGGTTCTGTATTTCCATCTAAAGAACTTACTCCTCTAATTGAAATATTTTTATCAGAACCAGGTTGTTCAGAAACGCCATCTATAGTAACTCCAGCAACTCTTCCTTCTAAAATACTATTTATATCAGAATCATAAGCTACTTTTTCATAAGAAATAGATGCTTTTGAATAAGCTTTTCTATTTGTTCCATAACCAACAACGACAACTTCATCCAAAGAGCTAGCATCTTCTTCTAAACTTACATCAATATTTGTTTGAAAATCGATTAAATATTCTACTGATTTATATCCTAAATAATTCACAACCAAAACATCTCCTTTTTTAATTTTGATGGAATAATTACCATCAAAATCTGTAGTTGTTCCAAAAGAGGTTCCTTTAATTTGAACATTTACTCCAGGCAAAGGTTCTCCATTTTTATTACTGATTAAACCTGTAACTGTGCCATCAAAATCTGTTCTTGTGCTATTAATTTTATTTTTAGTTTCTCTTAAATATTGTTGATTTAACCATCTGTTATTATTCAAACTAAAGCCAAACCAATTGTAAGAACTATTACCAATTGTTGGAATTTGATAATAATTTCTTTCATTATTTTTGATGTAAAAACTAGTATTTCCAAAACTTTTATTGGCATTACTAGTTTGGTAAGAACTGTAGTTTTGTTTTCCAGCAATCGGATTAAAATTCCAATTATGAGCTTTAAAATCATCTAAAGAAGCATCATACATGCTTGCTAAAACTTCTGCTGCAACTGCATCATTTTTATCATCTTTGATGGTAAAACTCCAAGTTTCATCTTGACCAGGTTGTAATTTATCTCTAAAAATATTAGTGATAATTTCTATAGATTCTTGCTTCTCAGGAACCTTAATAAGTAGATTTCCACTTTCGAAATAGTTGTAATTTACATAGTGATATTTAACAGCAAAACCACCTACATCTTCTTTGTTTACAGGAATTTTAATTGTTTCTACACAATCATTTAATTTGATGATTTTTGTGTCAATAATTTTATGATTCTTTTCAATTTGTACAATTACTGTCATGTTTTTAGAAGCAGAACCTATTTGTATTTCAACTTGATCACCAACATTGTAAAAAGTTTTATTTGTGTTGATAGTAAAAAGTTGATTATCGGCTACATTTTTATCTTTTGAAGAGAAAATTGTAATTCTTTTTTCGTCTTTTACTTCTTGTCCAAATTTATCTTCGCTTTCTAAAACAATGATATATTTTCCTGAAAGCCAACTTTTAGTGTTTTTTAAAATGATTTCTTTTGATGATGCTGTATCAAACTTTTCTGTAAAAACAAGTGCTCCTTTTTTCCAGTTTTTCTCATCACTTTCATCATCTGTATACGGATCATTTGGAAACACTTTTCGGAATTCATTTTCAGAAATATCTTGATAATCTGGAGCAGACCAAGGTCTGTTTCTTAACGGATTTTTTGGTGCTTGTAATTTGTAAATTTTAATAGTGCCTTTTGCAGCAACAAACTCATCATTTAAATTTTTTGTTTCAATTTTAACAATCGTTTCTTTTTGATTTTTATCAATTTTATCATCAACCAAAATAGAAGCAATTAAAGAATGATACCCAACTTTTACAATAGTGGTTGCACTTCTTGTTTCGCCATTAATGTCTGTAACATCCGCAGTTATTTCATAATTAAAAACGGGGTTACTTTCTTTGTCTACACTTTCATCAGGGATCGCCTTAAATTTGATAAAGAAATTACCAGATGCATCTGTGACGCTTTCTCCATTGGTAATTTCTTGCGAATTAGAAGTAGGATTTGGTCTTCTCCAATAATACCAACTAGGGTATTGCACTTTTCTGTGTACTCTATAAACCACTTTTGCATCAGTAATATTTGCACCAGAAAACGCTTTTGCAAAACCATTAATTTTAATTGAATCGTTTATTTTAAAACTTTCTGTGATGGGTTTAAATTCGGTTTCAAACTTTGGTCTTTTATATTCTTCTACAGAAATTGTAACAGAATTATTATAATTGATATCAAAATCTGCATTCTTGTAAAATTTACTTTCTTGTTTAGAACTTTCATCAACTTCAATTGTAAATTCTCCTGTTAAACCATTATTTGGAATTATAAATTCGCCAGCAACAGAACCAAAATCGTTTAGTTTTAAATCTAACGTTTTTACAATTTGGTTATTCACATCATACAAAGTAACCTCAACAAATTCATTTTTAAAAACTTCGGATTTTTCTCCTTGTTTTTTAATAACAATTGTTTTAAAATATACAATTTGTCCTGGTCTATAAATACTTCTATCTGTGAAAATAAATGGTTTTATAGTAATTTCATTATCTATATTTTCGCTGTTGTTAGAGTTTCGATTGTAAAAATAATGCTTCCCAAAATTTGCATAATCCTTCTGGGTTTTTACAGTAATTTCAACGTTTCTTAAGTAGTTTTCTGTTTTGATAGATGCAAATCCGTTTTTATCGGTTTTTACTTTTTTGTTGATGTAGAAATCTTCATCATTTCCACTATTTTTTAGATGAATTTCAGCATTCTTAATTGGTTTTCCTGTAGTTCTATCAACTACTTGATAATTGTATTTGCCATCAAAAGTATTTTCAATTAATGTTAAGTTGGTCACTTGAATTGTGGTAGTTCCGTAAACCGAGTTTTCGTTTAAATCACCATTTTCTGAGGCCAAAATTAGATACATTCCACTTTCAAATTTTGGTACAATAACTTCAGTTGAATGTTCTAAATAATCATTTTCATTTCTTAGTTTGTGATTCCAAGTTTTTAATTTTTCTAAGGTGTTGATAAATGCCTTTTTATCATCAAACTTATATATTCTATTGAATTCCTCTAGATGTTTTTGATCGATTTTATACCCTGTAAAAAATAACTTTTCGACATTTTTATAAGTAACTAAAAGTCTTGAATTTTTGGCAATAGGAATATATTCCTCAGCTAGAATAGAAAGCGTTTTTTGCTCAATTTGATTTTTTAAAACAAAACATTTTTGTGCTCCTAAACTCTTTGGGAAATCTTTTATAACAGCATTGCAAATGGCAAGAGCTTCTTTATTCTTCGCTTTATTTTTATAGATTTGAGCAATTTCAAATGCATACAAACCACTTGCTTCATCATTTTTAAAATTTTCTTCTGAGGTTTTTAACGTTTCTAATAGAATACGATCCTTATTTTCGAAAGTTGCATTTTGATACACAAAATTAATTCGCTGAACATCGATATTTGCAAACGCATTTTTATTGTTTGTAATGCTATGTAAATGAAGTAAATTTTGATAAATTTTTAAAGCATTCAATTCTAAAGACAAACTATCTTTTGATGTGATTTTTAACGTGGAAAATGTTTTAGCATCACTCAAATAATCAGAACTATCAATCGTAAATTGATAAGAAGGTTTGGTGATGGAAGTCTCTGAAGATTTATAGAATTGAAGAGCGTTATTCGCTAAAAAATCGAATAGAGTAGGAGTGTATATTTTAGCAGTATGTTGCAGTTGTAAAATATCGGAAAACTCATCAATATTAATTTTTTGTAATAACTTTTCCTCTTGTAAAGATGCTTTGAAATACGTGTGAATTTCCTCAAAAAGCGTGTCTAAATCCCAAGTTCTAAAATCATTAACATCGACTTTATCTTGAGTTTTTGTTCGGTTATAAAATTTATATCTATTTTGAGTAAAATATTGCCAATATAAGTTCGCTAAAACATTTTCTAACACATTTTTTGTTGGAGATACATTTTTAGCAATTTGCTCTTTAAAATTATGAATTACCTTTAGTTGTGCATCCTCTTCTAATGTTAATGAAAATTTACTTTTGTAAAAAAGCGACTTTATAATTTGTGAAGAATTGTTCGTTTTTTCTGCTTTTGTATATATTTCTTCTACAATTTTTAAAGCCGATTTTGGCAAACCATCAACCTCAAATTTTTCGACTTGTTGCCAAAGTTTCTCAAAATCGTTTTGAGCATTTGTGGTTAAAGAAAGTAATAATATCATTACTATTGTTGTTGTAAATTTTTTCATCATTTATAAATTTTAAAAAGATTCCTAAAGTTTATATCTCTTGGTTTCATTTGAAATTGTTAATCCCAATAATCAGGAATTTATGCTATAAAGCACGTGAAATTTATTTTATAAAACTATCCATAATTAGCGAACGAGTCTTTTTGGCTCGTAAAACAGCTTTTTTATTGAGTTTCTTCTAAGGTAAACTCATTGATTTGTTTCTCGAAAATTCACTTATTCATAAGTTTTTCTAAATTATATCCCATAACTATTTGAAAAAATAAATTTCGTGATTTTATTGCTTTTAAATTAACGCATTTGCTTTAGAGTTTATCAATAAAGATAATTCATATTGTGCAAAGCTTTTGTATTTTTACCCTTTATAATTTTTACCTATGAACATTCATTTTATTGCAATTGGAGGAAGTGCCATGCATAATTTAGCAATTGCTTTACACCAAAAAGGATACCAAGTTTTTGGAAGTGATGACACCATTCACAATCCATCAAAATCTCGATTAGAAAAATATGGTTTATTACCAAAAGAATTTGGTTGGTTTCCAGAAAAAATATCGTCAGATTTAGATGTGATTATTTTAGGAATGCATGCAAAAAAGGACAATCCTGAATTGTTAAAAGCACAAGAATTAGGATTAAAAATTTATTCTTATCCAGAGTTTTTATATGAACAATGTAAAAATAAAACGCGTGTTGTAATTGGGGGTTCTCATGGAAAAACTACCATTACTTCTATGATTTTGCATGTGTTAAATTATCATGAAAGAGAAGTAGATTATATGGTTGGTGCACAATTAGAGGGTTTTGAAACGATGGTTCATCTCACAGAAGAAAACGATTTTATGGTTTTAGAAGGTGATGAATATTTGAGTTCGCCCATTGATATGCGTCCTAAATTTCATTTATATAAACCAAATATCGCACTTTTAAGTGGCATTGCTTGGGATCATATTAACGTTTTTCCAACCTTCGAAAATTATAAAGAACAGTTTAAAATCTTTACAGATTCCATGATAAATGGAGGAAGTATGGTGTATAATATTGAAGATGAACATGTGAAAGACATTGTAGAATCTTCTGAAAACCACATTAAAAAATATCCTTACGAAACACCCAATCATTTTATAGAAAACGGAATTACGTATTTAGAAACTGCAGAAGGGAATTTACCTTTAGAAATTTTCGGAAAACATAACTTACAAAATTTAGCAGGTGCAAAATGGATTTGTCAGCATATGCAAGTTGATGAAGACGATTTTTATGAAGCAATTGCAAGTTTTAGTGGCGCAAGCAAGCGTTTAGAGAAAATTGCTGAAAGTAATTCAACCGTAATTTTTAAAGATTTTGCCCATTCACCTAGTAAAGTTGCTGCCACTACAAAAGCAGTAAAAGAGCAATACTCAGAAAGAACTGTTTTGGCGTGTTTAGAATTACATACGTATTCTAGCTTAAATGCCGAGTTTTTAGCAGAATATAAAGGAGCACTAGATTTTGCAGATAAAGCAGTTGTTTTTTATTCTCCTGATGCAGTAAAAATTAAACAATTGGAAGAGGTTACTCATCAACAAATTGCCAATGCTTTTGAAAGAGAAGATTTGGTTATTTATACCAATCCAGCAGCTTTTAAAGAGTTTTTGTTTGCTGAAAATTTAACAAATTCAGCAGTTGTTTTAATGAGTTCTGGTAATTATGGAGGTTTAGATTTTGATGAAGTTAAGGGGTTGGTTTAGCTTTTTTTAAACCTAACTGAACCAATTTTTCATTTTGCCAATTTTTATCGGTTGTTCTTTTTACGAGCCAGATTCTATGATCTTTATCAAAAACAGCTTTGTAAATAATGGCTAATCTTTGTTTTATAAAAAGTTTTGTTTCAATTTTTTTATGAAACTTTTTACTGCTACCATTATTTTCTAAGTTTTTTGTAAAGAAGTCAATATATTCTTTCGACTCCTTAGTTTCTATATATTCTAACGATTTAGGATTGTTAAAAATAACAGCACAAGAGGCTAAGAAGCAATTTAAAGGATTTTTAAGGTTGATAAAATCATTAAAAGCCGATTTTGCAGGAGTCTTTTTAGAAAGTAAAAAAACATCATAGGCATTTCTTAAAGAAATATCTTTATAATGGGAACCTTTATCATTTATTTGTTTTGCAATAATGGATAAATTCAGTTGATTTCTAAAACTCAAAAAATGAATGCCCTTAATAATTTGTGCATCTTTTTTTATATAACTATAATTGAATTCATCAGCATATTCTTCAAGTAATAACTCCTTATGAATTTCTACAGCTGCAATATTATTTGCTTTCTGTAATCTTGGATAATGTTTAAACTGTGGAAAATCATACGTTGTATCATGAACTTTAGAATACTCAAAATTTTGCAAAACCTCTATAGCTTTCGGATATTCCTCTTTAGAGAAAATAAAATCAATATCACCCACCATTCTTTCAGCAATATCTTCATACAAGCCTTCTAATAAATTTCCTGTTCCTTTTAAGAAAATAGGAGTGATGTTATTTGACAATAATAATTCATTAATTTCTTTAGCTTGTTCTATAATTTGCTCATTTCTATCACGATTTAAATCAGTTATATATATCATATACTCAACCAAATCTGTTGGTAGATAATGTAGAAAATCAGCTTTTTTAAAGTTGCAATATAAAGCAGGAAAAACAAAATGAGCTGTGCTAACTTTCACAACAGCATCCCAATCAATAGAATTTGATTTTAGTTCGTTTTCAACGATTATTTTATGATGTTCTTCGTGATTAATTGTCAAACATTTTCCAACAAAAAGTAAGGTTTCTTTATAAGTCATTCTTAAAAATATTTGAAACAGTTTTTATCATTTCTTCGTTATTTGAATAGGTTAATTGGTAGCAATTTAAACCACCAAACCAATCTAAAAATAGTTGCGCATTTTCTTTTTTGGGTGATAACCAAGAATCTGGAATTAGTTGCTGAAAAGCATCAATTTTAGAAATCTTTTTACACCTAAGTTTTGCCTCTTTTTCATATTTGATAAAAACCAAATCGTTGCAAGGTAAATGCGCAAAGAAATTAGCATTATTTGGTTTTAAATAACGAACAACTTTATTCAATCTTGTAAAAGTATATTCTTTACTGGTTGATAGTTCAGGATAAATTGGTATTAACGTTTTTAAACTATTTTGTTTGATAGATATGGATGCAGGAAAACTATATACTTCTTGTTTTTTTGCATCAACAGGAACAAAATCATCTGCCAAACAAGTAAAACCATTAGCCTGTAAAAGTGCTAAAGAAGTACTTTTTCCATTGCCAGAATCCCCTAAAAATAACATTGATTTTTTTCCATTGCTAATCGCAGATGCGTGAAAAACACCCAACCATTCCTCTTCTTTCTTTTGATGTATTTTTTGAATGATTTCCATTGAAAACTTTCCTTGAAAATAATGTACATCATGATGACTCCAAGATCCAATATAGTCTTTGTCTACATACAGAAATATAAAATTGCTATTGATAAAAACTTCAAATTCATTGTTAAAATTTTCAACAACATTAATTACCAAATGCTCAAATTTGGGATGTATTAAAGAACGTTCTTTTTCATTTAAATAAGAGATTTTAAAAATAACTTCATTTATTTTATAGAAGGTTACAAAATTATAAGAAGATGGTTTTTTTATGTCTCTATCATCGTTAATAGCTTCTTTTTTAGTGCTATTATTAGGTTCGTAAAGTTTCTTTTTTAGATTTAGAATAAAATCTTCAGCTTTTTCTAAAGGGACATCTAATTTTTTTGAAAGTGCATTTGCTATAATTTCTACAGAAATTCCTTTGCTTAATCTTTTTAAAATGTCGGCTGTAGTATTTTCTAAGACTACATATTTATTGGTGTTTTCAAACCAAGCAATCGTTTTGTCTTCTATAACTTTATACAGCGTTTTTATTGATTTCATAGTTGATAAATATACTCACAATAAATATATAAAAATAAAAACGCCTCAAAAATTTTGAGGCGTTTAAAGTTGAAATAATTTTTATTAAAACCCAGCTCCAGGAGCTGAAGGTACAGATGCTTCCTGAGCTTTTTGTGGATTTAAAATCATATAGGTTCCTAAGTGTTTGTATATGTTTTGTTGCGTGGTTTAAGCAACTAATTGAATAAATAATTACCGACCTAGAAAGTCTGCGAAGACTTACGCAAGTAAGCAAAAAGCTATCAATAAATTATATACGGTGTTGTACCTCGTTATTTTATTTCAGTGTTATCCATTATTTGTTCTCTGTACTTATTTTTAATAAATTTAGAAAGTTCTATACCTTTTAATTTGTTTGAAGAACTTAAATTTCTAACATATATACTTTCCTCTGTAATACCTTTTTCATTTTTTAATAAAAAGACTTCTTCAGTACTTTTTTTAACTTTCACAATAAGGATATCTCCTTTTGGGAATTTTAAAAACTCATATTCTAGCAAAGTTGAAGAGAAGCTATCTCCGAAATAATCTTTTATCATTGAGTCGAAAAATTTACCAAAACCATCTCTATCTTTGTCTTTTTTAAATGATTTATAGTCTTGTTCGAGACCAAATATTTTTTTATCATCACTAACCCCTAACAATAAAACTCCTCCCTTTGTATTTGCAAAAGCACATATTGTTTTTAAAGCACTATGAATAATGATTTTGTCAATTCCTCTTACATTTTTACTTAAGTCTTTAACTTCTTCTATTTTGGATTTTATTTTACTGATATTTTCTTCTGATTGAGCTTTTATCAATTGTTTTTCTAAACCTTCAATAATTCTGTTTTGGTCATTTGTTGGAATAGGTGTAATAAAAGTTGCCTTGAATTCTAATTTCTCACCTTCATCTTCATTAATTCTTTTTTGCCAATAAACTTTCTTTTCTTTTAGCTCTTTCTCAAGTTTATCTTCAATTGATTCTTCAACAGACAATACGCCTTGGTTAATATATTCTCGAATTCTTTTTAGGTTCTTGAGAGTATATTTATTTAAGCTATCGTCATTATCTTTATCAATTTCAGTTAAAATCAAATTATTAGATAGAACTGTTTTTGCAACCGCTTTTAATAAAATATCATTCTCTAGAATTGATTTTTGAACTAAATTAAAAATTATTTCAAGGTCATTTTCATCTTTACTATTAAATATATGTAGGATGTCAATAAAAAATAAGAGGTTTTTTGATTCAGGAAAGCTTTCTAAAGTTTTAGTCTGAACTTTGTCTTTTATCTTAATTATAAAATTTCTAAAATCGTTATATTTTTCAATTGTATAATCTTGAGTTAAACTATCTAAATTTTTAATACTATTAAAATATTCTATGTAAATATTTAGAAGATATGACCTAGCATTTTTTGTGTTTGAAAAAAATGCCTTTGCAAATTTTATATATTTTATTTTTTCATCAATTGAGTCTTTAAAGAAAGCGAACTGTTCGAAGATGAAGCCTTTTTCAAGTTCAATTCTAAAGTCAGAATTAATTTCTTCATCTGTTAAGTTTTCAGTAATATCGATATCGTAATTATTTAGGATATCATAATATTCATTTTCAAATCGAGTGCCTATTAATTGTTTAAAGCCTAAAACTAGATTTTCATTATTATAGCCTAATACATATAGTGGGATTTTATCTCCTTTTTTGAAAATATTATTTAAATCGTAATAATCATATTTATTATATGTTATTTCATTTTGATGTATTAAACCATCTCCAAATTCGCTAGAGATAAAAACACCAATGTTATCTGAATCAAATGTTGTAACATTTTTTACTATACCATAGATTATTTTACCTCTATTTAACCTTTTATCTTTTTTAAGGTTTTTTGAATAATAATAATTAGATTCTTTATCTAATTGTTTGCAAATAAAATATTGAAATTTTGAACAATATAATGTTATATCAATGTTGGTTTCCCATTCTAAACTTTCTTTTTTATTTTTTTTTAAATTTATATCGGTTATATTATGAAAAGGTAAAAAACCTTCTGTTTCTCCAATTGTAGCTTTGAAACCATTGTAGTGTTTTTGAACTATTATGGTTTTAAAATATTCTTCATCTAAATTTAGAGCAATAAATTTATTGGGATTGTCTTCTAATTGAGAAAGTGTTATTTCAATATTGTTATTTTTTAATACTACTGGTATGTTTTGTTTTTTAGTTGAATTAGAAATTATATAAAAAGCATTTAGAAGTAATTTTTCACTATCAGCTTTATTATTTAGTAATAAGGTATTAAATCGATAAAATTTTGATATTAAAATATTAGCTTCTACAACTAAATCGGAAAGAGAGGAAAGATAAATTTGAATGTAAATCCAATTTACATATTTTATAATCTCCTCTTTTTTTTCAGATTTCAAATTTTGAGATAAAATAAAATATTCTTGTTTTAAAGAGTTTTTATATATTTCTAAAGACCTATTTATATAATATATAAGTCTCTTAATTATATATTTATTTTCGTTTCTAGTTGATTTTATAGAAGAAAAAAACTTTAAAAGTTCTATTTCATTTATGTTTTCAAAATCTGAATATTTAATTAAATAATATATTTCTTTAAAATTTGTATCATTTACTTGTCTTTGATATAATTCTGGAATTTTGAAGTCAAGAATTGCCTTTATAGCTTTTTTTTCTAACCTGTTATTTTCTATTATTTGAAGAACTTTTAATTTAGTTAATTTTCTTTCATCATCATCTTGTATAGCTCTTAAAATACCACTTGTAAGTACCCATTTTTCGAAAAACGTATGTAAGTCTATAATTTTTAAAACCTCCGATAAGTTTCTTCTAATAGATTCTTCATATTTTATCTTTGTTAAAATATAATTACAATATGTAAAAACCCAAAAGCCACTTTCTTGCTCATATTGTGATTTTAATTTTAAATTATATTCATCATCTTTTTCGAGGTGTTTTAAGAAATATTTCTTTTTCAGAGATTCGTCTTCTACTATTTCATCAAATTCATAAAAAAATGGGTCTTTACTATTTACTTGTTTTAGTTGAATTCTAGTATTTATGTAATCAATTTTACATTCAATTGTTTCGCCTATTTTGATTTTGTTTTCTTGATTAGGAATAGCTAAAACCTCTAACAAATTATTAAATTTATCAATTAGGTTAATCACTTTATAATTAAACCCTTTGTAAGATGTTTTATCTGTGAAACCAGTTACGATAAAATCATAAGTTTTACCAACAACAAAATGAGGATGCCTAATATCATAAGTAATCAATTTAGGCAAGCCATTACCCAAAACACCTATAACTTTACAGTTAATATTTTTAAAGGACCAATCTTTTTGATTTTGCCAATTTTGGGTTCTTATATCAATTGTTTCATTTGAATTAGGTATTTCTAAAACAACACAATCAATAATATTATCACTTTTGTCTGTAAATTGGCTAAATTTTTTAATTGTAAAAGGAATTATGTCTCCAATGTTCCATACACTATTACTAGTTTCTATATTTTTTAATCTAGGTCTACCTCTTTTGTATCCAACAACTTTACATTTTACTTTTTGAAGATTATCCTGCCAATTTAATGCTCTAACTGTAAGTGGTTTTTCGTAGTCGCTTTCTAACTCAAAATATGTTTTCTCATCAATTTCAAATGAGCCAATTATATTTAATTCTCTTTCGTGTCCGATTTTAAAATCGGGATGAATAATTGAGAGATAAGTTTTATTATGATTTGGATTATATTCTTTTAAAAAATCATACTCTTTAAATGGTTTTATATTTTTAAAAGTATGTATTTGATTTATAGGGATTAAATGTTCTTTTTTAGACTCACTTTCCTGAATGATGTAAAAACTCTTATCATCTACGGTTGTTTCATTTTTTATTAAACAACATATTTCATTCATAAATTATTCGTTTTTTTAATGAGCTACAACGTTGTTGTGTAAGGAAAGTTGCTTGGTTTAAGCAATAAATTTAGTAAATAAAACACAAACCAAGAAAATCCGCGAGGATTTTCGTAAGTAGGTTTTTACCTGCAATTTTTTTTACACGGTGTTAGGCACAGTTTTTTTCTTCCTTTTATTTTCCTTCTTTTTACTTTTTTGTGGATTTAAACTGTCAAATTTTTTTTCGATAATTTTTAGTTTATTTTCCAAAGATTTGATTTCATTTCTTTGTTCAGAATTATTTTCAATAATTTCTTTTAAATTTCTATTCAACTCTTTAATTTGATTTAAATCTTCTTCGCTTTTATTCGTAAAAATAAAACTACCTAAACAGGTTAAAATTCCAACAATGCAAAAAAAGGCTTGAAAATTAAAAAATTTCTTTGAGTAGTTCAACTCAAGTATTCCTTGAAAGCTTTCTTCTCGGACTTTGTTAATACCTTTTCCTCCTAAAAAAACACTTATTACAAAAGAAATAAAACTTATAGACATTAGAATATAAAAGACTGAAGATGTTTCTCGTTTGTCAATTATGAAAATGAAAAGTGCTCCAATTATTGCTAACATCGATAGAGAAGCATTAATTAATTGTCCGCTTAAATTTACTCCAATATCTAATGCAAATCTTTTATTTTCCATTAACCCCAAATTTTAAGTTTTGTACATTCAAGTTGTCCCCATAATTGGTCAATTGCCTTCATCACATCGTGACCACTTGCTTTTCGTTCTTTTTTTATTTTAAAAGTGTAACTCATTATTGTTTCCAAATCATTATTAATCATTTTAGAAAGTGATTTTTTGCTCAAATCTAATTGCTTTTCAGCTTTTGCAACAATTAATGTTTTAACAATCATTTGATTGAAATTAGTCACAAGAAACATTTTTGCGTCTGGTCTTAAAAAAAAACTATTATTCATTTCGTACAATAAAATAGTTTCTCTCATTTTTCCAACATAATATTCTTGTTCAGAAACAAATTCTCTTAATTCTCTGATAAATTGATTTGCAAAAAAAGTCCCTTGAAAAGTTCCCAATCTCAATGCTATAAATTCGTCTGGATAACTATCATAAAGTTGGTCATAGATTTTATTGTAATTGTCGTTCATTTCGTTTTTTTAATTGTGCCTAACTCGTTATATAGTAACTTTTAGTAGACATATCCAGTAAAATTAACGTGATATCTTACTTTTTTAAATTACTGTTATCTTGTAAATATAATTAATATTTTTAGTGTTTTCTAATAAAAAAAGAGAATAGAAAAAAACAATGCAAAAAAAAAGCTTCTTTAAAAGTAAAGTCTAAATTTTATAAAAAAGTAAAAATGTTTTTTATTTTTCAAGTAAAACCTTTTTAATACATTCACGAAAACTTAATACGAACTTTATTATTTTTACAAGGAATACGCATAATTATAGGTTTATTATCGTTGATAAATTTACGCGTTGTTTTGTCTTTTAATTTTATTTGGTTTTGTTCTTTTTAAGTTAATGGTAACATACTACTATAACTGTCTTTTATAGCGCATTATCTTTAGATGTAAATAGGAAGGATATGGGCATATTTTCTGGGATAACAGCACCTTTTTTTTAGTATTGCGAAGTACTTTAGGTTCATATATTTTGTTCTACACTGCATTATAGCTGCTATTCAATTACAAAAGAACCCAAATGCCTACTGGTTGCTGATAAGGCTAATTTAGCATTGAGAAAGGTTGCCCATAGGTGTACGGTTTCACCATAAAAGGACTCCTGAAAAGAAAGTACACCTTGTCCTGTTTCACGAAAACTATCTCCCATAGCATATTTAAAACTTTGTAAAGAGGGCGCGTATGCTACTATTAAAAAAGTATCAGTTGGGTAGGCTAGGCCTTGTGTGCTATTATCATCCCAAGAAATTTGTAAACTATGTGTAGGTAGCATTTGTACAACAGGGTTTTCAACACCACATAAACCTCCCTTTCCTATTAGTACTTTAGAATACTCTAATGTAAAACTAACAGCGGTTTGTTTTACAGCCTCTTTCATGTGGTAAGACATGGCATTGTTAAAAGGCGATTTACTACCTCTATTAGAACCAAAGGTTTCCGTAAGTATTTCTTTTAGTGGGGTTAAAAACTGTAAGACACCTGCAAATTTATCTCGCTGTCTTTGTTGCGCTGCACTTGCAGGTTTGGTAGATTTTTTGGGTGCAGATCTTAGTACATTTTTACCTCGCCAAGTGCTACCCACTACAGTACCAACTTTTCCTGAAAAACCACCCAAAATACCTTGCTTCATTGTTGCCATATCCTTGTTTTTTAAAGTGTTAACTACGCTAATATAAGATAATAAATCAATCAAAAAAAATATAAAACACTGATATTTAACACTTAAATATTTTGATTGGTTAGGGTTTTATTCGTAATTTCTTCGAGGATTCTTCGAGTATTCCTCGTAAAGTGGGGTGTTTTATGAAGAATACTCGAAGGAAACTAGGAGAAAACACCTTAAAAAGTCAGTTTTTGTGTTATGTTGTATAGTCGTGTGTTAGGATGTGTCAAGATGTATCAAAATCTTTAGAAAGCATCAATTTGAGTAGTACCTAAATATCAAACGCTTTGTTGTTTTGTTTTAGGATTTAGATATGATTATTTCATCAATAAAAATCTAAAAATGGGTGAGTCTTTTAATTATTTCTCCAAAAGAAAGGAGTAAATAAAATTAACACTGTAAAAAGTTCTAATCTACCAATTAACATTAAAAAAGAACAAAACCATTTTGCAGCAGCACTAAGATGTGCAAAACTATCTACAGGGCTTACAGAACCAATTGCTGGGCCAATATTACCCAAAGAAGAGGCTGCTGCACCAATTGCAGATAAAAAATCTAACCCTAATAAAGTTAAAATTACAGAGGCTATGATAAAAATTAGCATGTAAATGATAAAGAAAGAAAGAATGTTAAAAACAATGGTTGGGTTTACAGATTTACCATCATAACGTACTGGAATAATAGCATTTGGGTGTAACGCTTTTTTGAATTCTAAAAAACTATTTTTAAGCATTATAATATGCCTAACCACTTTTACACCTCCACTTGTAGAACCTGCAGAACCACCTGTAAAAAATAAGGCAAAGAAAATTCCTGTTGCAAAGAAACTCCACATAGTAAAATCTGCAGTAACAAAACCTGTAGTGGTAACCACAGAAGTCACCATAAATAATGCATGTCTTATGGCACTTTCTGCCTCACCATACACTTTTGGATGAGCAATGGTAGTTTGCAAGTTTGGATCTTGAAAAAAGAAAATTATAATGGTAATAAATGCGGAAACACCAATAATTCCAAACAAATAATATTTAAACTCTTCACTTTGGAAAACCTTTTGAATTTTCCCTTTTAAAGCAAAATAGGTTAGTACAAAGTTGGTACCTGCAACCAACATAAAAAAGATGATAATATATTGTACAAATGGTAAGTTGTTGTAAAAAGCAACACTATTGTTTTTGGTTGAGAAACCACCTGTACTTACAGTTGCCATTGCATGATTTATGGCATCAAACCAAGTCATACCAGCAAATTTTAATAGAAAAAATTGAGCAAAGGTTAAGACTACATAAATTAAATATAAACGTTTTGCAGTATCTGTTATTCGTGGATGTAGTTTATCTGCAGAGGGTCCAGGAGCTTCAGCCATAAATAGTTGCATTCCTCCAATTCCTAACAGTGGTAAAATTGCAATGGTTAAAACGATAATTCCCATTCCACCAATCCAATGGGTGGCAGATCTCCAAAACAGAATTCCTTTTGGCATGGATTCAATATCTATTAAAATTGAGGATCCTGTAGTTGAATATCCAGAAATTGTTTCGAAAAAAGCATCTGTAATACTGGGGATTGCTCCTGATAATAAATAAGGCAACATTCCTGTTATAGATAAGGTTAGCCAACCTAAAGTAACAATTAAATAGCCTTCTTTTTTATGAATATTTGTGTTGGTAGGCTTGTTAAAAGTAAAAAGTAAAAGACCAATAAGAAGCGTAATAACTCCTGCATTTAAAATTCCCCAAGCTTCAGGTTCTAAATTAAAGAAACTAAAAGGAAATGCTATAAACATAAAAAAACCGTTTAAGATGGCCGTAATTCCTAAAAATCGATAAATTATTTTTAAATTTAAAGTACCCATTTTTTATTTGAATAGTTTTTCTACGGTAGAAATTGCTTCTGGTAAACAGAAAACAATTACTTTATCTCCACTTTGTATTTGCATGTCTCCATAAGACATTAAAGCTTTTCCATCTCTAATAATACCTCCAAAAACAGCTTCTCTAGGAAAGCGTAAATCTCTAATTGGTTTTTCTGTAACTTTTGCATTTGGTTTT
>TARA_R110002072_G_scaffold241207_1_pt1 | contig 29657 bp, 28 predicted proteins | sample TARA_R110002072 | Tara Oceans TARA_R110002072 (sample SAMEA4397118) | marine metagenome | biome: Polar Biome; feature: [SRF] surface water layer (ENVO:00010504); material: water (ENVO:00002006), including particulate matter (ENVO:01000060) such as... | depth 5 m
TTCTTGCAACGAAGGGATCTCCCATAGTAAACCTGCACGCATGTTCAGGCGGGTGGCTACGGTCTCCCGAAAGCTTTCGGGATAAACATAGGATGACGGTTTTATCTCGAATGCACGTTAATTTAGAGTAAATAGGCAAGCCTTCAATTCCGGTGAAAAAAATATACATCTATTTAAGCTTCTTTTAAGGATGCTCTTAGTATTTTTTAATAAGTTATAAATTCCCTGCATGAATGTAGTTTAAAAAAGTACGGTGGTGTTCATGACGCTTGAACATAGTTGGATTTTACAATTTTTTGACTGGTTTTTTCCAATTACTTTAGGTATTGGGGTTTTCATAATATTTTTTTTGTTGAGGCAGAAAAAAAAATATCAATCAAAAAAAGACATGGAACACTTTAGTCGAGCTTTTGCCCTTGGTGAACTAAGTAAAAGTGATTTGGAAGAACTAAAGAAAGACTTGCACCGATTTAAGAAAGACATTGAAAAAAGTAAAAGTACTAAATAATAAATAAATTCATTAGGAGAATATCATGGAATGGATAGCTGAAAACTGGTTCCTTATAGTAATCATCCTGCTTTTTGCGGGCATGCATATGTTTGGGCATGGCGGGCATGGCGGGCATGGCGGGCATGGAAAACAAGATGGCGGACATGGCGGGCATGAAGAACCTGATAAAGACTCTGACAATAAGCATACCCACGATTCCGATAGTCAGAGCAATCAAGCCGAAGAAAATAACAACAAACACCATCATCACTAATGGAGATATCATTATGCTTAATATAAAAATTGTGAGCTGGGCGACAGGTACTTTTACGGCGGTAAGTTTTATTTTCTGCGTTATTTATGGACTGGTAACGCCCGAGAGCATCCACATGCATCAGTTCTTAGAAATTGTACTGCCCGCTTTCGAGTGGATTTCTATGGGTAGTTTCTTTCTCGGACTTGTAGAAAGCTTTGCATGGGGTGCCTATATCGGGTTGGTTTTTGTACCGATCTATAATTTTTTCCATAAAAAATTTGGAACTAAACCCCACTAAACTTCCACGTTAGATCTACAGGAGCTAGTTTCATTCCAAGAAAGAATTAGAGCTAGCTCCTGTTTCATTTTTATTAAAGGTCGCTTGAAATTAAAACAAGTCTTACTCAATGAATAATGATCCTTTAAGAGCTTATTCTATCAAAAACCGATTTATACTTACTCTTTGTTCACTGGCGCTGATTTCCTTCAGTTTGATTCTCTATGAGATTATACTAACGCGCATTTTTGCAGTTCTCCTAAGCTACCACTATGTATTTGCAGTACTTTCGCTTGCCATGCTTGGTCTTGGAATGGGCGGGCTGGTACTTACAAAATGGGTAAGATCAGGCAAAAACTTAGATACTACTCTATTTACTATTTTAACTGCTTTCATCTTAGCAATTGTTACAAGCCTTATCCTCTACCTGTCACAGTCTTCTTCTGCCTCATGGGGAAGTACAGTTACATGGATAATTCTTTTTCTTCCGACCCTGCCTTTTCTTTTTTTTGGTATTACTATTGCTTCTTTTTTTCAACAGGCACCGGAAAAAAGCTCCTTGTTGTATGGAGTAGACATTGTTGGGGGAGCACTGGCAGCTCTTGCGGCATCCTTTCTGCTTAATAATTTTCCACCAACCTTTTTAGTTTATGTGCTGGTAATTGTAGTAGCGTTTACTTCAATAATTTTAGGGGTAATAAATCAAGTAAAGTTCATAAAAATTTTATTTTCTATAACTATACTTCTGTTAGGTATAAGCGGTACTGTATTTAGCCCAGATAGCCTATTCCCTATAAAAAGTGAACTTAATAAAGATATAAACCGCATTTTGAATGACTCTTCTGAGAGTTGGCAGATTGTCGAAACCCGCTGGAATGCCTTTGGTCAAACAGATTTAGTAGAAAGCGAACTTTTTCCCGGAGAGAAAATGATCTATATAGATGGAGCTGCCGGCACTTCAATGTATAACTACAATGCAATACTTACAGATTCTGTATTACAGCAAAATCTTACCACAAATTATGGAGAATTCTTCCCTTTCTTATTTTTGAAGCGGGATGAAAAAGACAGCGCACTAATTATAGGTCCCGGTGGCGGAAGGGATGTTCTTGTAGCTTTATTTGGTGGGGTAAAATCCATAACAGCAGTAGAAGTCAATCCGGATTTCGTCCAAATAGTAAAAGACTATGAAGACTTCAACGGAGGGCTTTATTCCAAGTTTCCCAATGTAAATCTTATAGTTGAAGAAGGACGCCGTTTTTTAAGGAATACAGATAATACCTATGACCTTATTATGATGGCTCTTCCCGTTACCAAAAGTAGTAGGAGTATAAACGGATATTCACTTACTGAAAACTACCTGTTTACGGTAGAAGCATTTAAAGATTACCTGGATCGTCTTACTCCAGAAGGACGAATTATAATTGTTACGCATGGTAAAGCTGAATTGTACAGGTTACTTTCTTTGGTACTTACAGCCTTTGACGAACGCGGCATATCTAATGAAAAGGCTATGGATTATATCTATACCGTAGCCAAACAGGGTATGCCTACTTTAGTAATTCGGAAAACCCCATTTATTCCGGAAGACATTCAGATTCGACATGCAGCCCTTCATGAAATGAGATTTGATGAAGGAACTTATTTTTTCCCTTTTCAGGAACAAGCTTCATTTTCATTTCCTAATCCTACTGACAGTACCTCCACTATCGAGTGGAATATGTTTGATCAGTATTTAGTAGATCTTTCTGACGGTACCACGACTGTGGATGAAATTGCCAAAGAGTTACCTATAGACATTTCACCTGTAACCGATGAAAGCCCCTTTTTTTACAACTTTGATAAAAAACTACCGTCTCCTTTTCGGCAACTTTATTCTTTGGTTGTGTTGGGTTTTGTGATAGTATTGATTCTTATTTCAGTTAAAAACCCTTCACCTATAATTAAAATTAATGCAATACATCTATTTGCTAAAAAGCCAGAACTTAAAGGGTACTTATTAATTTTTGTACTTCTTGGAATTGGCTTTATGATGCTTGAGATTTCGTTTTTCCAAAAATTGACTTTTTATTTAGGGAATCCTGTACTTACTACTTCGGTGCTACTTTTTTCGTTATTGCTTGGCGTTGGATTGGGAAGCCTAACCAGTATAGCTTTCAATAAAAATTTACCTGCAATTATTTTAGTAAGTAGCATTGTGACATTTATCCTAAGCTTAGGATATAATAGTATGCTTGAGCAACTTATGGACTTACCTTTTCAGGTTTCGCTAAAAGCCGGTGTTTTAACAGGTATTCTGGGATATTTTATGGGCTTTCCTTTTCCCTTGACGCTACGACTGATGAAGCAAAATAATTTAGGGCAATTCACTTCCATGATGTGGGGAGTAAACGGTTTAGCTTCAGTTGCAGGATCAATTACAGCAATGATTATCGGAATAGAATGGGGGTTTACTAATGCTCTTAATATTGGAGGAGGTATGTACCTGACAATAGTTTTTCTGGTTGTAATTTTGAAAGTTGGAAAGGAATCTTCAGATTGATAGAAATACGTAGAACTCACAAGAATTATATAACCCATTTCAAATGATAAACGCACAAAAAGGCAATGAAAAACTTTCTCTGATTGGTTCTGTTTCACTCGGAACAGGAGTGATGATAGGTGCCGGAATTTTTGTTCTAATGGGGCAAATAGCTGAACTCGTTGGCGATTTATTTCCCATAGCATTCATAGCAGGAGCGATTGTAGTGGGCTTTAGTTCGTATTCTTACGTAAAATTTTCAAATGCCTACCCCTCATCTGGTGGTGTAGCAAAGTTTTTGACAAAGTCTTACGGTCCCGGCACAGCTACCGGATTATTTTCATTACTAATGTACGTATCCATGGTGGTTTCTGAGAGTCTGGTTGCCGGAACTTTTGGAGCCTATACACTACGGTTGTTCCCGGAACAATATGCTGGTTATGCTCCTGCTCTTGCTGTTGGACTTATCTCAGTAGCCTATATTGTTAACATACTCGGCAATAAAGTAATTGGAAGTACAGCAACCATTACGGCTGTAATCAAAGTTTTGGGAATTTCCTTGTTGGCCATTGCGGGTCTGGCAGCTTCCGGCTTTGCAGACATTACCGGAAATTACGTTCCTCAAAACGGGGAAAGTTTACCCAAAGAGTTTGGATTTATTGGTGCTCTTGCTTTAGCAATTCTCGCTTACAAAGGTTTTACTACCATTACTAATCAAGGCGGTGATATTAAAAATCCACACAAAAATGTCGGGCGTTCAATTATCATTTCTATTGTTATTTGTACATTTATTTATGTGGCTCTGGCTTTATCTGTAGCCGGAGGGTTAAGTATTCCTGAAATTATAAAGGCAAAGGATTATGCCCTTGCGGCGGCGGCAAAACCTGTTTTTGGTGACTGGGGAACTTGGATTACGATCGGTATTGCTATAATTGCAACAGTTTCGGGGGTGATAGCCAGCGTATTTTCTGCTTCAAGATTATTGGCAATGCTGAGTAGTATGAAACAAGTGCCAAGGTTGAGCATAATTGAGAAGTTAAAAAACCCGGCTCTGCTTTTAACCGTTTCACTTGCAATCTTACTAACTGTATTCTTCAACCTTACCCGAATAGCTTCAATTGGAGCAATTTTCTATCTGATAATGGATATTGCTGTTCATTGGGGCCTTTTTCGTTACCTTAGAAAAGAAGTGAAACTCAATCCTGTTATTCCTTTAATCGCTATAATAATGGATATCGCTATACTTTCCGCCTTTCTTTATATCAGATATTTAAACGATCCTTTTGTATTGATTGTAGCGCTTGCAGCGATAGTTCTTATTATTATTGCCGAACGTCTTTTTATGATATCACACACTGATAATGAGGGTGTAATGCATATGGGAATGAAAGATGATGAAAATACAATGAGGTAATTAGTATTAGTTGATTATACTCACACACCATTCTTACGGCTCCGGCATAAACTTTTAGGTATAAAACCCTTTCAATCTGAGTTCCCACAAAGTGATGCCCTCGGCAGATTCTAACTTAGGCTAAAAATAACGCAGCTTTTGACCGGGATTACAAACTATTTCTGCGATGGACAGGATTGGTTGTGGAATTAATCCTGAGATTCCTGAGCATCAATTACACCTTTCAACAAGGGGCTGCAACCCCTTGTCAGACTTAATGGCGTTTTACCTCGTTCCGTAGCTCTGCTGCGGAATGCCTCACGGAAGCTCCTGCTTCCAGAAACTGAGTCTTTAAGTCTCGACCTCATCTGTCTTCTCCTTATCCAAGGAGAAAGACTTTTTATCTGATTCCCATATAAATCAGTTTTTATTGAGGCATACCTGCAAAGACAGAACCAAAAAATACTCCTTCGGAAGAATCTGGGTCGTTTACTCTCGTTCCGTAGCTTAGTTCCAACGCTTAGCATGTGAAACCACTGTAAATATTTCTCAGATTCCTTGTTTGCTTTAAGCTTGGTTTAAGGTGCGGCACGTTATCTTTCGGCAGAAACTTTAGAAAGCCTAACCAATAGAATAGACAGGTTGCTAACTTATGGAGAACACGATGACCAAAGATATTGTTTGTGGAATGGAAATAGAGACTCCTTCCACTTTTAAAAGCACCTTTCAAGGAGACGTCTTTGAATTCTGCTCGGAAAAATGCAAAAATGAATTTGACGCAAACCCGGAAAAATTTGTTACGCAGGAACACAAAACAGAAGCAACCTATCAAATCACTTCAAACGGGGTGGAAAAGTTGCAACTGCCTATCCTTGATATGAGCTGTGCTTCCTGTGCTGTGACAATCGAAAAGGAGATCAAGAAATTGCCCGGAATTCAAAAGGCAGTCGTAAACGGAGCCACGGAAAAGGCGTATGTGGAATTTGACCGATCTGAAACATCCGTAACACAGATTATCGACGCTATTAAAAAATCGGGATATAAAGCAGGCTATGCCACGTTACGGCTTGGCATCAGAGGTATGCACTGTAATTCATGCGTCTCTCAAATTGAACGCGAGCTCAGCAAAACGTCCGGTGTACTCAGTGCCAGTATAGACTTAGGTACAGAAGTTGCACTTATTAAATACCTTCCTTCTAAAACAGATTTATCGAGCATAAAAAACGTAATAGAGCAACTCGGATACAAGACCTTCGATTCTTCCAAGGTATCAAAATCATCTGAAACGGGAGAATCAGAAAGTAAAGGAAAAAGTAACGGTGAAGCAGAAAATGAATCTGTAGACGAAAATCAGCAAGCACGAGAAAAAGAATACAAATCACTACTATACAAATTCATCTTTGCTGCTGTTATCTCTGTTCCCGTTATGATTTTTAGCTACCCCGATTTTCTGGGGTTGCCGGAACAATTCCAGAGAGGAACCGATCTGTTATACTGGATATGGTTTTCGATGGGGGTAGTAACTCTTCCGGTTATGTTTTGGGCGGGTTCTCACTTTTATACCGGAATGTGGGCCGCTTTAAAAAACCGTTCAGCCAATATGCATACTCTTATTGCGGTGGGCATTACGGCGGCTTGGCTATATTCCACAATAGCAGTGCTATTTCCGGGAATATTCCCTACACAAGCATTAGCTGAAGTCTTTTATGACGTAACAGCTGTGGTGGTTGCTTTGGTAAATCTTGGGCTTGCTCTTGAGATTAAAGCAAAAGGACGAAGTTCAGAAGCCATCAAAAAACTAATGGGGCTGCAGGCCAAAACTGCACGGGTAGTGCGAAATGGCAAAGAGATAGATATCCCGGTAGAAGAAGTAGTTTTGGACGATATTATTCTAGTTAGACCCGGAGAAAAAATACCTGTTGATGGCGAGATTGTTGAAGGTTCATCGGCGATAGACGAATCAATGATCACCGGGGAATCTATCCCAACCGAAAAACACACTGGCGATGAAGTAATCGGCGCTACAATTAACAAGACTGGATCCTTCAAGTTTAAAGCCACGAAAGTGGGTAAAGACACAGCCTTGTCCCAAATTGTACAAATGGTAGAAGATGCACAAAGTTCTAAGCCTCCTATCCAAAAAATAGTAGATAAAGTCTCCGGATATTTCGTTCCCTCTGTTATTATTTTAGCGATACTCTCTTTTATGGTTTGGTATATTATCGGGCCTGCACCCGCCTTAATTTATGCTCTTGTTGTAGCTGTTACCGTATTGATTATTGCCTGTCCATGTGCTTTAGGGTTAGCCACCCCGATCTCACTCATGGTAGGTATTGGAAAAGGTGCAGAGAATGGAATTCTAATTCGGAGTGGAGAGGCTTTAGAAACCGCCCAAAAACTCAATACCATTGTGCTCGATAAGACAGGCACGATTACCGAAGGACAACCCTCACTAACCGATATTATCACAATAAATGGCTTTAAAGAAGACGACATTCTAAACCTGAGTGCCAGTGTAGAACGTGCTTCAGAACATCCATTAGGCGAAGCCATTATTAAGGGAGCCGAAGATAAAGGGATTACTCTTTCTGAGCCTAGCAATTTTAATGCTGTACCCGGCCACGGTGTGGAAGCTGATGTGGACGGCCGCAAAATTATGCTTGGAAATATTAAAATGATGCGCGATAACAGCATCGATGTTGAAGACCTGGAGAATAAAAGCCTCAAGCTAGCTGATGAAGGCAAAACACCAATGTTTGTGACTGTTGATGGGAAAGCTGCCGGAATAGTGGCTGTCGCTGACACGGTAAAATCCGATTCTAAAGAGGCAATTGCCCAGTTGAAAAAAATGGGTCTCGAAGTAGTCATGATAACGGGCGATAACCTGCGTACAGCTAATGCAATAGCCAAACAGGTAGGAGTAGATCGCGTTTTAGCAGAGGTATTACCAGAGGATAAAGCCATGAATGTGCAGAAATTGCAAAGTGAAGGTAAAATTGTAGCTATGGTGGGCGATGGTATTAATGACGCCCCAGCCCTTGCACAAGCCGATATAGGATTAGCTATTGGTACAGGTACTGATGTTGCTATAGAGGCCTCGGATATCACACTGATTAAAGGAAGTCTAAAAGGAGTTGTTCTGGCCATTCAGCTTTCAAAAGCTACTATGAGAAATATAAAGCAGAACTTAGTTGGAGCATTTGCCTACAACACAGCCGGGTTACCGGTTGCCGCTGGTCTTCTTTATCCACTGTTCGGCATTCTGCTATCACCCTTGCTCGCTGCAGCAGCAATGGCTTTCAGTTCGGTAACGGTAGTAACTAATGCAAACCGACTCCGCAAATTTCAACCCAAGTTTTCAAACAAAAGCTAATTTATTAAAAAGGAGAATATTATGACACCCAATGAAATTATTATACTAATTGGTGGTACTTCGCTAATTGCACTTGTCGTCTGGTATTTCTGGTTTTCCAGTTCTGAGGGCACTCGCATCCAAAGTGGAACAGGCGGTCTTCAGGAAGCTTTGATCAAGGTAAAAGGAGGATACAGCCCTAGCGTTATTGTAGTTGAGGCCGGAAAACCTGTAAAACTGAATTTCCTGAGGGAGGAAACCGCGGCCTGTTCGGAACATGTGATATTTCCTGACTTTGGCAAGCAGGCTACCCTAACTCCTAATAAAACTATCCCAATTGAATTTACACCGGATACGCCTGGTGAATATGAATTTCAATGTGCGATGGGCATGCTCAGAGGTAAACTGATTGTAGAATAACCAATAATCCGCAGAGTGAATCATGAAGAACAAACAACCCATATCAGGTTTTATACTAGATGGAAAGCAGCAGCGCAAAGCCCCATAAAAACGGCTGGTGTTTCTGCCATGAAGCAAACTGCGAATACTCCGAAAACAAATATTAATTCCCTGATGGACTGCCGGTCTATCCCTATACGATGATTCTTAAACCTAGTAAGGGATCGGGCGTTCATCTTTTTAACATTAACCAAACATAGAGAACATCATGAATAACGAAATAACCTGCCCAGTAATGGGACATCCTATAGAAGACGTTGAAACCGCACCCAGCAGTGAGTACCAGAGTACAACCTATTACTTCTGCTGTTCAGACTGCAAAGAATCGTTTGATAAGGAACCGGCCAAATATGCCGGGAACGGTGGCTCTGAAGATCATCACAGTCACCACCACCATCATTAACAGATAACGTTCTCCAAAGGATTCCTTTGGAGAACAACCTGTCAGAGACGACCTGTTCGACTAAGTTTCATACCTAGTCGAGCAGACCGTCCGTCAGGTAAATAAAGAATCAGAACGCTTCACTAATAAAACCATTATGAAAAGATCTAATAAAGAATGCCCGGTAACTGGCAAAGAGGTAGTTGATCCTTTAGAAGCCCCGCAAAGTAGTATAAACGGAACAGCTCTTGCGTTTTGTACATCTACTTGTAAGAGCATTTTTGACCGATACCTTGTAAAATTTGCGGAGATACTTTATCCAGCGAAAAAATAATTAGATCGCCGTGGAGCGTAACTCTGTATTTGAAATAAGAGTTTTAACAAAAAAATACCCTAAATGCACTTGGCTCTGGATAAGATCAGGTGTCTTTTAAACTTAGTAAGATAAATTTATGGAATCTTCAAATGATAATGGTCGTTGGATGATAGAGGCATTTAATGTGCGTCTTTTTGGAGCTATTATAGCTTTTGGATCTATTTTATATAGGAAAGGGCGGAAGTTAATTCAAGAATCAATCGGTAAACTAGTTACTTATGGTTTTTACTTCTCTATTAGATACCCCAAAAATAGTATACTTTTTCTTATTTCCATCGGAATGCTCATCCGGCGGTCTATTTTGCTTACACTAATGATGTGGTCTTTTCTTATATATGCATATTACAGATTTGCCCTGCGTGAAGAACGAGATGTCTTGAAAGTGTTATCCCTTCAACATGAAGAATACCGCCAAAAGATTTCCGCTTTTATCCCTATATCCAAAACAAAGATTATTTATTATAATGAAGAATAAAGAACAAATACATGTAATTGGTGCCGGGCCTGCGGGTTTGGTGGCTGCTATCAACTTGGCTAAAAACGGATACGCTGTTACAGTGTACGAGATGAAAAAAGATGTAGGAACTCGATTCAATGGTGATTTTCAGGGGATAGAAAACTGGTCTACTAAAGAAGATGCTTACGAATTTTTGGATGCCATCGGCATTGCCACGAACTTCCGGTTCGCTCCTTATGGCGGAGGTGATTTCTTTAATCCTTCCAGTGAAAAGTATAATTTTCAAACGTCTCGCCCTCTTTTCTACCTTGTAGAACGTGGCGTTAACGAGTGGAGTCTGGATCAGGGACTGAAACGGCAAGCACTACAAGAAGGTGTTCAATTTGAATGGGAGCAACGAATTACTAGTTCCCCGCCCGGGAAAGTTATCATCAGTACTGGACCAAGAGCTGCGGATGCTATAGCAAAAGGAATTGTTTTTTCTACAACTCATGATGACTATTACGCCGCTTTTTTAGGAGATAAAATAGCACCTCACGGGTATGCCTATTTACTGGTAAATCAAGGTAAGGCAACCTTTGCTACTTGTTTATTTGAGAAATTTAACTCCTCTTTTTCTGTATTCGAAAATGCTTTAGAGCGAATGAAAAAACTTATTGATATTGATATTATTGAGCCCAAAAACTTTGGGGGATATGTCAATTTCTCTCTTAATCAAACACTTGTTAAAAAAAATCAAGTTTATTACGTAGGCGAAAGTGCAGGTTTTCAAGATGCGCTGTTTGGTTTTGGTATGCGGTTTGCTATGCACTCCGGCTATTTAGCGGCAAAAAGTATAATGGAGGAACTTTCTTACCCTGCATTGTGTAAAAAGCATATTATTCCAAAAATGAAGGTTTCGCTAACCAACCGTTGGTTATACACTCGCCTTGAGGAAACCGGATATACTATTATGTTAGACCGATTAAAATCAAAAGGCGACATTATACCTACTCTTCGATCACATTATAATCCCAGCTGGTACAAACACTCTATTTTTCCACTCGCAAAACGAACATTTAAAACCCGTATGGATGACAAACAATGCATGCATGAAGATTGCTCGTGCATGTGGTGCAAACATGGAGAGCATGCCCACGCTGAAGTGGAATGCTAAAATTTCAAACCTAACTTTACTCTAATGCTTCCTATACTTTTTGAAATCGGTCCCCTCACCATTCACACCGTTAGCCTGTTTCATACCGGTGGAATCCTTATCGGAATATGGTGGGTCTATATACAATCCAAAAAATACAGCGTCGATACCCAAAAAATAATGGATATGTCGCTTGTCATCGTTCTGTGGGCTATTATAGGCGCCCGACTATTTTCCATCTTGTTTGACGGTAGCCTACAGTGGTATCTGCAAAATCCACTCAAAATGCTAATGCTTTGGAACGGCGGATTTACTTTTTACGGCGGGTTTTTATTTGGTCTCGGCGCCGGTATCTGGTATATACGCAAACATAAGATGGATGTATGGAAAATCAGCGACATGGCAGCGCCTGGTCTGGCGCTGGGTATTGCTGTTGGCCGGCTGGGTTGTTTTGCTTCGGGTGACAGTTATGGCAAAATCACTGATGTAGCCTGGGCTGTTACTTTTACCGATCCGCTTTCCATGGCTCCGACAGGTGTTCCCTTGCATCCCACTCAGCTCTACTCAGTTGGGGTAAACTTATTGGTTTTTGGCGCTTTGCTACTGTGGCAGAAAAAGCAGCGTTTTAAAGGTGAACTGTTTCTGGTATTCATGATGCTGTATGCCATCGTACGGTCGTTCGTGGAAATGTTCAGAGACGATCCCCGCGGAGTGTACCTGGACGGGATCATTTCAACATCACAAATCATCAGTATCGGGGTGTTTCTCATTGCTGCAATTCTATATTACAAGAAGTTTAAAAAAAGACCTCATACCTCTTTTCATGCATAGAAGGGTGGATATTTTACGGTGTAAAGTGTGACAAATCATCTGAATGGGTTATATTGAGATTATGTTTATCAATTTGAACAAAACCAGAAAATAACTACTGGTTGTTACTCATCTTCACCGTTTTACTATGAAAAAAATATTTGTATTTATTGCAGGCGTTTTACTTGTAACTTTTACCGTTTCCGGCTTTACAATAGCACAAAGTTCTCAAATGCTATTGTTTGAAATTGATGGGAATCAATATGAAAAACGAAGTTTCAACGATAAAGGAGAACTACAATCCCATCAAAAACTCTTGGTTGGTTCTATTGAGAAAAACGACGATATATATAAGCTCCCGGTAGAACTGTATTCGTATAATGCCGAAGGAGAACTTCAGGACAGTACAAAAACAATCTATACCTGCAAGCCCGAGGAAGAAAAAATACTATTAAATGTATTTCCCTTTACCGACTATGGGAAAGGCAGCGAAATCAAAGTCAAGCTGTTGGATACGAATACTTTTTATCCGGTTGCTCCGGAACCCGGGTGGGAGATGGAACCTATTGAATTTCAGCTTAACATCGATAAAGGGTTAGTGGGATTTCTGGGCGGAAAAAGTAAAATAAAGATGTACGACCGGCGGGTAGTACCCAACGACACGCTACAAACCGGGCAGTATGAAATTAATTCAAAGGTAGAACTTAGCGTGTATGTACTCGGTATAAAAATGAAGGGGTTGGCATACCAGGTTATTGAAATCATTGATAAAGACCGGGGCATTATCTGGCAAAAATTTACCAGTGACGATGGTAGCTATTTTGTGATTCGGACGATGTGATAGGAACCGTCATTGTTTGCCTTTAATAACCGGCAAGCCCAGAGTCATGCAATCGCATGCCGCCGTTGTAATACCGAAGCTTATTGGTGAAAGATTCTTATTTAGCGGATAATTATAGTTATTGAAACTGGGAACCGTCGAAAAATCAGTGGTATGGGAAAGGTGCAGTTTATCCATCTGACTCGAAAGCTCATCCAAAAGTGCATTCATAAGGGTGATAAAAAGGAGTCGTTAGTTCCATTTATCAAAATGTGGTAGTCATGTATGTAAAATAAATTACAATCATATGTTATCTTTTCACAAGGAATAAAAAGCAGGCTTAACAAACAAAAGGGTAGATTGATGTGCAAACCCGTATTACAGGGTTTCATAAAAAGTCAAAAAATTTGCAATTCTGGATAGGAGTGATCAACTATTAAAGTAAGGATGGAAACAACTCAAGGGGATTATTAAAAATTAAAAAAAGAACAACTACTTTTTTAATACCTTTAAATCTAGCGACAATTTTTCAGGTTAGTTTAAGGTTACTATCAATATATTCGTTTAATCTATTGTTTACTTAGAAATTAAAAATAACCGAAGGGTTTTTAACAATGAGTTCAGAGATACCAGAAAGAAACCTTTCTATGCTATGAATGTTGACAAGAAAATTTCTTTAGAAAAATATTTCCAGGGATTCCGCAAACATATTATTGGAAATCATTCGGACTTTGAAACCCCTATTGGGAGAAAGCCACTAATTTATGCCGACTGGGTAGCCAGTGGTAGGCTGTATGCTCCCATCGAAACAATTTTGCGGGATCAGATAGGACCCCGAATAGGTAATACCCACTCGGAGTCGAGCTATACAGGAAAGCTCATGACGCACGCTTATCATCAAGCGCATAAAATTATCAAAAATCATGTAAATGCTTCTTCTGAAGATGTAATTATAACGGCCGATTCAGGTATGACCGGAGTGTTGTGCAAGTTTCAGCGGATATTGGGACTGAAGCTACCGGAAAAATTTAGTACCCAACTTGATATACCGGAAGAAGAACGTCCGGTGGTGTTTGTAACTCATATGGAACATCATTCCAATCAGACTTCCTGGCTGGAGACCATTTCCGATGTTGTTGTTATAGAAGCAACGGAAGATCTTTTGGTCGAACCTGATAATTTAATTAATGCACTCGAAAAATATAAGCACCGAAAGATAAAGATAGGCTCCTTTACAGCTTGTTCTAATGTAACCGGTATCGTTACTCCTTATCACCGCCTGGCAGAAATTATGCACAATTATGAGGGGTATTGCTTTGTTGATTTTGCAGCTTCTGCGCCCTATGTAGATATTGACATGCATCCCGCAGATGAAGCAGGGCATCTTGATGCCATCTTTTTCTCTCCGCACAAATTTTTGGGAGGTCCCGGCAGCTCAGGTGTGCTTATCTTCGACAAAGCGTTGTACAAGAACCGCATTCCGGATCATCCCGGAGGAGGTACCGTTGCCTGGACAAATCCCTGGGGAGAGCACAGCTACTTTAATGATATTGAGGCGAGGGAAGATGGAGGAACACCTGGTTTTCTTCAGGCCATAAAGGCTGCTTTAGCTGTCAGGCTTAAAGAAAAGATGTCCGTAGAAAAAATTAAAGCACGTGAAGATGAATTGATTAGGATTTGTTTTAATGAATTCGCTAAGCTACCACAGCTACATTTGCTGGCTGGCGGGGTAAAGCACAGATTGGGGGTATTCTCTTTTTATGTAGAAAATATGCATCACAACCTGATGGTAAAATTGTTGAACGACCGCTTTGGTATTCAAGTGAGAGGGGGATGTTCCTGCGCCGGTACATACGGTCATCTCTTGCTACATGTATCCAGGAAGCAATCCAAACAGATCACAAATCTGATAGATAAGGGCGATTTATCCCAAAAACCCGGATGGGTAAGGTTATCACTACATCCGACCATGACCAATGATGAGTTATACTACATTATCGATGCTATAGGTAAGGTTATTCATAATGCCAAAATATGGGCGCTTGATTATGACTATTCTGCTTCCACCAATGAGTTTTGTCACCAATCAGAAAAAACAGGGTCTGAATTAGCCGAGTGGTTTGATGTGTAAGCAAGAGAACTATTTTGAACAGTCGACATCTTCTTACTCACCATGTACACTGTCCATCTCCTGAGTTTTGTAAATAACAGGAAGAATCAAGCTAAAATTGTTTTGCTATCTCTTTCGGCTATAGTTATTCGTTATTGTAAAAATGAACGTAGTAAGTAATAATGAAACTTTCAAAACAAATTGTAGATGATTTTTTCTTTATACTGCTTTCGACCGGATATCGAATTTACCCGAACAGGTACAACCCGATGAACTTCCGGCAGGTGTAAATGCTTTCGGGGAAACGCATTAGGTGGATTTTACCCGGTTTCCCAATCTGCTTATTTGGGGCAGTAGTTTCAGGGCACATAAAAATCAGCTTTGGCAGATTATTTTTCTAACCCTCTATTTAAGGTCATTTTAAGGTATAACAACGTATTTTAACCCTTAGACGGAGCCTGCAATTGGAGTTTTAAAAAGGCTTCAAGTGCTGTTACCGTTTTTCGTAACTGAATTTTTAAATAAATGGAGAACACAATGAAAACTAAAAGTTGGATTATTGCGATTGTAGGACTATGGATTCTGATTTCGGCTTTTTTTGATGCCGCCCACGAATTTGTACTATGGAACAATTTGATTGCAGGTGTCTTGGTTACCGGTTTCGGATTTGCCTTGGTTTCTGAAAAACCAAGCCTCGGATGGACGGCCGGTATTTTAGGGCTTTGGCTTATTGCCGCTGCCTTTCTACCCGGATTACATGAAGGCATAGGATTGCTTTGGAATGGCATCATAGTAGGTCTCATAGTTGCCTTTGACGGATTTTATGCGTTAGCATCTAAACCCGAGTTGGCCGTTTAACAACAGGCAATAGTAAATCATATAATTTACAAGAGTAACAGCCTCTCTCAACCAGAGAGGCTGTTTTTATAAAATTCTCCATTTTTTGTTCATATAAGCATATTGTTCCATAGTTGTTTTCAATAAATAGCATAAAAATCTGAAAGATCTTCCCCAATTGTTCCTTGTGGCTTGGTTCTCTTTCATTAAACAAATAACTGCAACGGCATACCTGATGAAACTTTCCAAACAAATTTCAGATAAAGCATCCAATCTCAATCTGGAATATGGCACAATTAGTAGTTTGGGTCGGTCACAGGTACGCTTTTGGTTGGCAGTACTGCTTTTATTGCTCTATCTCGGCCTGCCGCTGTTTTTTGCGCATGTAACGGTAATGGACGGCTCTTTTTTTGAAGAAATGATCCGGCACGGTCTGATTTCCGATTATGTACGCTATACACTGGTGTACGGGATATTCTGGTGGCCGCTGATATTGTGGGGCTGGTTTAAAATCCGGACTCGGTCATCCGAGTTAGCAAAACGAAACCTGCAAAGCGTATTATATGAACACAATTTACTTACACAGGGCCAAAACGGTTTGTACACCCCGCTGCTGGTGCGACTGGTATTCGGTCTCGGCGTACTGAAGCCCGAAATTGAAATAAAATGGATTCACTGCCCAGAACCCGGTCAGGCCGATGCTCATAACCCGGCTGTTATAGCCATCCAAAAATCACCAAAAATTCGGCGTTCGATCTTTGAAGAACCCGAATTTTGGGGTAGCATTCAAGGAGTGCGTTCTCACCTGATTACACTGGATGGAGCAGATCTTGAAGGTAAAGGTGCGGATGATTTTTTCTTTATGCTGCTATCCGACCGGATCTCGGACTTACCCGAGCAGGTACAGCCCGGTGAACTTCCGGATCCTGCTGAACTTTCGGCAGGAAAATTTCCGGTGGGTGTAAATGCTTTCGGGGAAACGCACTATGTGGATTTTACCCGGTTTCCCAACCTGCTTATTTGTGGAGGCACAGGGAGTGGTAAAACCATGTTGACCAATTGGGTAATTCATTGTATGGCACAACAGGGTATCCAATTGTCGGTTATTGACCCGGATATGCAGTTCGATCACATTGGTGAGATGGAACACATCGTATTTGTTCAAAGAGCCACAACGATAGAAGAATTTTCAAAGGTGCTAAAGGCCGAACAAGAAGAAATGGAAGCCCGCAATCGGGGGGAACGAAAGCGGAATCCCAGAGTATTGATTATTGATGAACTGCCAAGGGTACTGGAAGATGAAGAGAATATCGGCATCCTGAGAAATTTGGCCCAGCGAATGCGTAAACAACGAATGGCCTTGGTTGTAGTAATGCAAAATCCAGGTGCTGAACTGCTACCTCCATCCATAAGAGATAATTTTTTGTGGAAACTCTGCGGTAAGCTGGACAATCCCGAACAGGTTTCCAATTTATTTCCGGGCGTACAGGATGCGCCATCTTCCGTTGCTCAAATTCAAAGCCCAGGCGTTTTTTTAAAAGCCGATAAAACCAATCTGGAACTCATAAAAACACCCTATGATGTCCGTTTTGACCATGAAGAAGAGGGGTGGTAGCTTACGCTGCATTAGATTTATTTTCGAGTATTTTTACTTTAATTTCTCCACCTTAATTCGTATCATTTCGGTCAACATAAGTAAGTCAAACAAAATTATAAAATCTATCCCTTTCAGCTGAACCTATTTCATTAACTATAGCAATGACGCCCATACTGCAATATTTATTATTATTTGGAATGCTGATTGCCACAGCAGGATTTGTTTGGATGCTTTATCTCATTAAGCAATCGCTGAGCAAAACAATTGATGAGCCGGGAAAAGATGTCCCCGCAGAAAGTGGCAATCTGGTGCCCAAACCGGCCTGGTTGCGTTACCACGTACGTTATTATGGATACGCATTACTTTTTCTGGCTTTTGATATGGAGATGGCCTATATGTATCCTTGGGCAGTGGCTTATCAGGAAGTGGGGCTTCTGGCCTTACTGGATATGGGAGTATTTTTGATGATCTTGTTTCTGGGGTTAGTTTATACCTGGACACAGGGAGGACTTAACCGCCAATAAGTGCCTATGAAAAAGACGATGAAATACGGAGCACAAAAAGGATCAATGAATTTTTTCCGGCGATGGCTTGCAAAAGTTGCCTCCCGGGAACTTTGCCTGTTTCCCGTTCCGGGGCCCGATGTATTACGTGCCTATCAGTCAGAGCCTCTGTATGGAAAAGCAAGACTGACCGCCAATCCAAGAGAAGCTAATGTTTTGCTGATTATTGGTGATACGAACCCGGGCATGGCAGAACAAGCCGCTATTGTTTACGCCCAGATGCCACGCCCACGGGTGCTGGTGTTGGCCGGGCCGAAACATCTTGACCCACTGCCTCACCCTGATGTACACGTTGCGTTGGAAAAAGATTTTCTTCAAACCGCATTGCCCGCCGTCCGGGAGTGCCTGAGCAGTCTTGCCTGGATGGATGAGCCGGAACCATATCAGCCGGAAGCCTTGGTAAACAAAATAGAAGAAGCCGGCCAGCAGCAGGGTCATATGCATGATCACGGCGGACACGACCACAGCAGCCACGGGGCACATGATCACGCTCATGAGGGACACCAGCATGGTGGGCATGAAGGTCATGAGCATCACCACGAAGAGCACGCTCATTCCGCCCATCAACACGGTAATGTAGAGGAAGGGCACAATCATGATCATCACGATCACGGGCATCTTAGCGGCCATAAGAAGGAAGGGCATGACCATTCGGCTCACACGCATTCTGCTCACGAAGGCCATGACCACAGTCACGAAGATCATAAAAATCACGGTCACAGTCATTCAGGGGAAGCAGAAGCGGGGGAGTCTAAAGGTTGCCATGGAGCAACGGACAAACCCGGCCATGATCACGGAGCTCACCAACATGGGGAACACGGGCATGAAGGTCATGAGCACTCCGGCCATCAACACGGCGAACACAGTGCACATCAAAAACACCAGCATGAAGGGCACGACCACAGTGGTCACAATCACGGAGCTCACCAACATGGGGAACACGGGCATGAAGGTCATCAGCACAAGGAGCACGATCACTCTCAGCACGAAGAACACGGGCATAGTCACGGCGGTCATGAGCACTCCGCCCATCAACATGGAGATCACGGGCACGGGGGACATGACCATGGCTCGGGCTTTATGTCGATGATAGCCATGACCAAAGATCTTCCCCGCAGTACAGACGGACTGCCCATGGAGTGGAGTGATGTGCAGTTCGGTCCCTTTCACCCGGGTCTGCCCGGCGGGCTACGTATCTCTATGAAGTTGGACGGTGATACGGTTGCCGAAGCGGAGGCAGACAAGGAGCTCCCAAGCCGTAACCTGCTTGCATCCATTCCGGAAGATCCTGCCGAATTGCCGGAGTATCTTGAAGCGATCAACCCTATGGCGCCGGTTACATACCGCCTGCTGGCACAAAAAGCGCTGGCAAATTTTTCTGACGAAGCGGGTAATTCTGCGCTGACCTTGTCCGAGGCAGCGCTACTGGAAAAAGAACGGATAACCAGCCATTTGAACTGGCTGGTCGTTTTCGCTTCAACGCTGGGTAGCGGCTGGATGCGCGATCAGGCTATAAAACATTATCATCTTTTCCAAAACGATACCGGAAATATGGAGCAGCTCTCCGGGTTTATCCATCGGATAAAAAAGATGCCGTATCTGAAATTGAAATTAAGTGTCGCCGTCCACAACCCTGAAGAAACTGAGAAACATAATCAGGGAGCTGTCGAGACTCACAAAGAGCATCACCACGAACATAATGCGGATTCCCATTCAGACCACTGCCATGAAGAAGTTGATGAGCAGAAACCTCATGATCATGGCGGGCATGAAGACCACGAACATCATCACAAGGAACATGATCACGGAGAAGATCATGAGAACAACGAAGGACACGGGCATAGCCACGAAGGGCATCACCATGGCGATCACGATCATAGCCACGAAACCCACCAGCACAGCGGGCATGAGGGTCATGAGCACCACTCTGGGCACGAAACTAAAGAACACCATGGCGATCACGATCATCATAGTCACGAAATGCATCAGCACGGCGGGCATGAGCATGTTCATCACGACCATGGCAAAGATAAAAAAGACCATCCTTCCAGCACCATTCACGGGTGGTTGCCTGATGACATTACAGGACCGGTAGCCAGAGCAGCCGGCATCCACAAAGATATTCGGATGCAGGAAGCCGTATATAAGCGATCGGGATGGTCGCCGTCTACAGCATCCGGGAATAATGCCTGGAGCCGGCTGATGGTACGGCTGGACGAAATTGAACAAAGCCTGAGATTTATAGAAAAAGCGAGAAACGATTCCGGCAGAGAATCTTCACGAAAGATCAACATACCATCTGTCGGAATGGGAAATGGTATTGCACACATTGAAAGTCCCCGAGGCGAAGTCTCGCTCAAACTTCATATTCATGAGGGAAAACTGGCCAATGTGCAACTTACCACACCATCAGCGGCACTGGTGGGGCTGGTGAAGCCGGTAACCGAACAGCAGGAGCTGGCCGATGCGCTGGTAGCCGTAGCCTCATTAGATATTTTACCCTAGGAAATTAAACTTTAACAGATGTTCGCTATGACACCTTTTTTGAACGGATTTATAATTACACTACTTTTTTTAGGAGGAGTGTATTTTGTAGCAGTACTGGAAAGCCGGTCGATAACCGGAAGCATTAGTTGGGGTGGTCCGTTCCGGTCTTTCTTTGTGTTGTTTGCCAGAGAAGAGATCAAAACCCGGAAGCATGATAAAGTATTTTTTGAAACAGCTCCTATACTTTTTATTGGTTCCGTTTTACTTACTATTTCCATTCTACCCTTTGGTCGGGAAAGTGTAATTGTAAATCTTGGAACAGGTGCCCTTTTTATCAATGCAGCGCTGGTGTACGTGATGGTGGCCATGTTGATGGCCGGATGGGCTGTTAACGGGGCATATGCTATGATTGGCGGCTGGCGTGCCATAGCACAGCTTATTGCCTACTCCATGCCGGTAGTTATGGTATTAACGGCTACAGTGATGCGTGCCGAATCGATGTTTTTAACCGACATCGTCGAATCTCAAGAATCTTTGTGGAATATTCTTTATCAGCCAGTGGGGTTTATTTTGTTCTATATTTCAGCACTTGCTATTACTTTTCTTCCTCCTTTCGACCTTCCGGTAGCCGAAGGGGAACTGGCAGGAGGGGTTTGGGCAGACCTTACCGGCACCCGAAAGCTGTTGTTTCGCCTGGGCCGTCTTGCCCTCGTGTTAACCTTATCGCTAGCAGTGGTTGTGCTGTACTTGGGAGGATGGATGGGACCCTGGCTGCCTGATTTTGTCTGGACTTTTGTGAAAACCTTGCTGGTTGCAGCCTCTTTTTTTGCCATCGGTCATTTTATGCCCCGAATCCGGCACGACCACTTGCTGGAATACAACTGGAAGTATGGCGTGCCTTTAGCTCTTTATAATATATTTCAGGTAGGAGTAGTCTTGCTGTTATGATATCTATACAACTCATATTACTCATTATATTTGGTCTAGCGGCTATCTGGTTTGGATGGCGCGTCTTTATGACCAGTTCTATGGTCCGGTCAGCACTCTCGTTATTGGGCTCCATGGTTGCCATCGGTGCCTTGTTTCTTGTTATGGAAGCCGAGTTTTTAGGCGTACTGCAAATCATGATGATGGGAACGGAGATGAGTATCATGGCTATCTTTATGATGATGTTTATGATGGATCCGGGTGGTCTGGGAAATATGGACATGTCTCATCAAAAAAATATTTCTATAACCGCTGCGGTAGTTGTAACCATATTGATAACAGGAGCCGCTCTTTTTGCCGATTGGGGTCCCATCGCAACGCAGATCCCATCGCCCCACGAGCAAAATCGCCTGTTGGGAATGGAAATTCTGAAACGATCAATGATGATTTTTGAAACGGCTGGTGTAACTATCCTTACCGGAATGATTGCCTCTATTGCAGTTGCATTGTCAATTAAAAACAACGCTAAGAAATAAGCATTATGGAATTATTAATTACAGCTTTAATTATTGCCGCTGTACTCTTTGGTATAGGGCTTTACGGCGCTTTAAGCCAGACCAATCTGGTAATGATCATGATGGGAATTGAGCTAATGCTGGGAGCATCCATGGTAAATCTGGTTGCCTTTTGGCGTTACCTGCATCCCGAATCCTTCTCCATACAGATGTTTGTTCTGATAGCCATGACAGTGATGGCACTGGAAGGAGCTGTTGGGTTTGCTATTGCCACGCAACGATTTCGTACTTCAGGATCGGTTGAAATGGAAGAGTCAGCAGAATTAAAGGGATGATGAGTCTATGATTGCACTATTACTTACCATACTCGGTCCTCTGGCAGCAAGTATCTGGATAATAGCTATAAGAAGAAAGATCGCCTATGTCGCACTCACGGGAAGCCTGGTATCGCTGACAGGTTCTGTTCTTCTGTTTTTGTATATGATTGAAGGACAAATTATTAGTGTAACTTTTGCCGGACTTCCCGATTTCCCCTTCCGTCTCGAGGCTACAGAGCTTTCTGTTGTACTGGCTCTGGTCGTTTCTATCATCACGACCTTCATTTTTATCTACGCCATCGGGTATATGGCGGAAGAAAAAGGGAAACTCCGGTTTTGGTCCGGTATCTCCCTGTTTCTAGGGGCGATGCAGTTGCTGGTGCTGGCCGGAGACTGGATTCTTTTTGTTATGGCCTGGGAAATCATGGGCTTTGCCTCGTATTTACTGATCGGCACCTGGTACTGGAAAAAAGAAGCCGGAGACGCTTCGACCAAGGCTTTTCTTATGAATCGCGTTGCTGATCTGGGACTCTATGTAGGAGTTTTTGTTATTATTCTTACCAGTGGGACCAGTCAAATTGTAGCCGAACCAATGCAAGGTATTTCAATGGCAGGCGCACTGGCCCTGCTACTGGCGGTTATGGGTAAATCGGCTCAGGTTCCCTTTCAAAGCTGGCTGTCGGCGGCGATGGCAGGCCCCACGCCGGTTTCGGCCCTGTTACATTCAGCAACTATGGTGGCGGCAGGTATTATTTTACTACTCAAAGCTTTTCCTTTGTTTTCGCCTGATGCGTTAATTTGGATTGGTGCCGTGGGAGGTGTAACGATTCTACTTACCGGTGCAACCGCTGTTTTTTCTGAAGACATCAAACGGATGTTGGCAGCTTCTACATCGAGCCAACTTGGTTTTATGGTGCTAGCCGTGGGAGCGGGATATCCGGGTGCCGCTATAGCTCATCTCATTGCTCACGCTTTTATGAAAAGCAGCCTTTTTCTGGGAGCAGGGATTTTTCAGCATGAAATAGGCTCTACAAAATATGAAAAACTGGGTGCCACTGGGAGAAATCTAACACTGACTTTTTCAGGGTTCGCCATAGCTGGGCTTGCCTTGGCTGGTATCCCTCCATTGATAGGATTTTGGTCGAAGGATGCTATTCTGACGGCGGGGTTGCAGGCTAATCCAGCCGCATGGTACTTTACGGCGGCACTTGCGGGAGCCTTTTTCACTGCAGTATATATGGGCCGTGCGTTTGGTATTTTATGGAAAGGGAATGCCAGACCTGATAAAAAATCGCGGCAACGCTCTCTTCCATGGATGCATACCGGTCTATTGACACTTGTTACGGTCGCAGCTACAGGAGGTATATTTTTAGAACCTTTGATTGAGAAGGCAGGCTTCAGTATTCCAAAAGAGACTTTAGCTATGATAAGTGGTTTAGTAGTGGCTGCTGCCGGTCTGGTGGTTGGATGGTTTGCTACTGCCCCTGCTTTTAAGAAACGCATCTGGATGTTTTTCAAAGACAATTACCCGGTAGCCGGGGGGTACAATAGGGTTTTAGTACAGCCCATACTGGTGCTTGCAAAAGGTTTTAATGCATTAGAAAACAGTCTGCTGCAAGCTGTTTTTGGAATAGGCATCGCTTTTTTAGCCATAGCTCGCTGGCTGGCGGAAGTTATAGACCGTGCCACCGCTTATGTTATAGATTGGATCGGGATCTTCAATTTGAATATTGCTCGTATGTCCAGCTTTACCGATGACAAGGGTATCGTAGAGGGTATTGCCGGACTTGTAGATTCAGTACAACACCTAGGACACTACGGCCGCAAGATTCAATCAGGGCTAGTACACCGTGAGTTGGCTTGGTCAGTCTACGGGATGGTTTTTGCTTTTATTATAATACTATTAACCTATTTGTAAACTATGGATTTTTCATCAATACCTTTACTTACTATTACTACTTTTTTACCCGTAGTGGGGGCATTGGTCGTAATGGTACTACGTCCTAAAAAAACTGAAACTGCCTACGCAATTGGTATAGCCACAACAGCCCTAACCTTGCTCTCAGCTATTCTGATCTGGGTTCGTGGCTTTGGTCCCGGCTTGTCCCAGATCGAAGAATTCAGCTGGATTCCGTCCATCGATATTGCTTACAGGCTCGGGGTTGACGGCATTAGCTTCCCTCTGGTGCTACTTACTGCCTTGCTCTTTTTAACGGCACTCATTTTCTCGACAAAAATTAAAGAGAAAGCCAATATTTTTATACAACTGGTTCTAATGCTGGAGACTGCCAGTTTAGGGGTTTTCCTTTCACTCGACCTCTTTCTGTTCTACGTGTTTTTTGAGATCACTTTGGTAGGTATGTACTTTGTGATTGCCAAATGGGGTCACGAACACCGTAAGAAAGCAGCCCTTACCTTCTTTATCTATACCTTGGTAGGTAGCCTGTTTCTGCTACTGGCGTTTTTAGCACTGTACCTTTTCTCTGATCCCAATACGTTTGACATGCGGGTGCTAATTGCAAATCCCCAGATTACAGGACTGGCAGCTACGCTCACTTTCTGGGGTTTATTTATAGCCTTTGCCATTAAAACGCCGCTTTTTCCTTTCCATACCTGGCTTCCCTTGGCTCATACCGAAGCTCCGGCTGCAGGCAGTGCTATCCTTGCTGGCGTGTTACTGAAGCTGGGAACCTACGGCTTTATACGCTTTCCCCTACAGATGACGCCCGATGCATTCCGTGAATTTGCGCCTTATGTCATCGTTATTGCCGTATTCACGGCACTATATGGGGCTTTCGTGGCGCTGGCACAGACCGACATCAAACGGATGGTAGCCTATACCAGTGTAAACCACATGGGCTATTTGGTGTTTGGTATAGCCATTGCGGCCGTTACCACCAGTAGCAGTGGTATGATTGCTCTGGATGGGGCGGTGCTTCAGATGATAAGTCATGGCGTAGTTACCGGGGTGCTTTTCCTTCTGGTAGGCGCCTTGCAAGACCGCACCCAAACCCGAGACATAGCAGAAATGAGTGGACTTTTAAAAGCCTATCCTATTCTTGGCTGGCTCTTTATAGTGGCAGCTTTTGCCTCGCTGGGACTGCCCGGACTGGCCCATTTCCCTGCAGAGTTTCAAATATTTCTAGGTGGCTTCGATGTGTACCCGGTAGCCGTTGGCATCATTATTATCGGTTTGCCACTCACAGCTGCTCTATACCTGCGAGCGATACAAAAAGTATTTCTTGGCACACTGCCTGAACAATTCATCGGAGTGCCGGATTTGAACCGAAGAGAGCTCTGGGCTATTCTTCCGCTTATTGCGGGTACCGTGATTATCGGTGTTTATCCCAACTCACTGCTCTCACTTATTCATGCCACCACTAACTTTTTTGGACTATAAGCGAGATGGCTACAGATTTACTTAATATCTTACCACAGCTTATAGTATTGGTTACGGCGGTAATCGTATTGTGCCTGGAGATGACCCGGCGGCCACTGGCAGGGCTTTGGTTTCTGGTCATAGGAATGGCCGCTGCAACAGGCGTTGCCGTAGATATGCTGGGAACGGAAACAACGGCTTTTTCAACCACCTTTCGGGTAGATACCCTGAGTCTTTGGGCAGCAGCGATTTTATCTCCGGCTACCATTCTTTTTGCGTTGCTTGCCAGAGCGGAACTGAAGGACCAAGCCAGAGAAGGCACGATTTATAGTTTGATGGTTTTTGCTACGTTGGGAGCCATGATTTTGGCAGGCAGTGGAGATGTCATGTTCCTTGTACTGGGCATTTTAATCGGAACCCTTGCAGGGATGGCCATGGCTGCCTATCCCAGAGACGACCCCTCCAGCGAAGGGGCGATGAAATATTTTATCTACGGATCAGTCGCAGGAGCCATTATGCTCTTCGGCTTAACGTATTGGGTAGGTCTTACCGGAACCACACTGATTTCAGCGCTGATCAGTCCTGACTTGTCCCCGGTTATTGTGATGTTTGGATTTATAACCCTTCTGGCAGGTATAGGCTATGCGGCTTCACTTTTTCCTTTTCACTTCTGGACGCCCGATACCTTCGAAGGCGCTCCGGTTTCTGTTGCCGCATACCTGTCCGTAGTCCCCAAAATAGGAGCGCTCTTTGTACTGGCACAAGTCGTCAAAGAGTTGCCGGTTTCTGTAATTGACTGGCCTCTTATTCTATCCGTACTGGCAGTTTTATCTATGACCTTCGGCAACGTAGTAGCCTTGTGGCAGGACAATGTGATCCGGCTTCTGGCTTATTCGACTATTGCACAATCAGGTTACTTTCTGTTGGGGATAATAGGTATGGGACAGAGCGGGCTGGCTATTGATTCTCTGGTGGTATTCGGAGTTGCCTACGCAGTGATGAACACCGGTGCTTTTGCTATTGCTCAGGGCGAAGGTACCTGGCTTGATGATTTTAAAGGAATGGGAAGACGGCGTCCTTGGCAGGCCGTAGGCATGACCATTTTCCTACTCTCTTTGGTGGGTATGCCACCCTTGGCAGGATTTGTCGGTAAATTTCTGCTCTTCGGTTCAGCTATTGAAAGCGGATATACCTGGCTGGCTGTTATCGCCATCCTAAACAGCGCCATCTCCCTAGCGGTTTATATGCGCATAGTGGTACCCATGTTTTTCCAAGAAATTGAAAAAGAGCAAGCCAAATCTTATGCTCCGGGAATATCCTTTGTATGGATAAGCACTTTTGTTTTAACTATAGCAGTGGGCTTGGGCGCACAGTGGTTTTTGACCTGAAGGAAGTAAACACTCATGGTATTTTACTTTTAGATGGAACTGGAATGATATTTATAAAGTAAAAGAAAAAAATTAATACTTGTATCTGCTTGTCCCTTTTATTTTTTTTTAGTTTTCTAATCTCTTTTTTTTAGTTGATGTGGAACTTCATGCCCGGCAGTCTAGAGAAATGCTATTGTTTGAAATTGATGGGAATCGGTATAAAAAACGCAATTTTAACAAGCAGGGTGAATTGGAATCCTTTCAAAAACTCTTGGTTGGTTCTATTGAGGAAAACGATGATATATATAAGCTCCCTGTAGAACTGTATTCGTATAATGCCGAAGGAGAACTTCAGGACAGTACAAAAACAATCTATACCTGCAAGCCCGAGGAACAAAAAATACTATTAAATGTATTTCCCTTTACCGACTACGGGAAAGGCAACGAAATCAAAGTCAAACTGCTGGATACAAAAACCTTTTATCCCGTTTCTCCAGAATCTGGCTGGGAGATGGAATCTATTGAATTTAGCCTGAACATTGATAAAGGGCTCGTGGGTTTTCTGGGTGGAAAAAGTAAAATTACCATGTACGACCGGCGCATGGTATCCAACGATACCCTACAAACCGGACAGTACCAACTTGATTCCAAAGTAGATCTGGGTGTGTACGTACTGGGCTAAAGATGAAGGGATTTGCGTACGAGGTTAGCGAAATTGTTGAGCAGGAACAGAGCATCATTTATCAAAAGTTTACGGCGGACGACGGCAGCTATTTTGTGATTCTGTTGATTTAAAAGTCAGAAGAAGTCAAAGTCTTCAAAAAATATATTTTTATTAGGTATCTGAAGTTCACGGAATTCTTTCAACAGAGCCTGCCGCATTTCTTTTGGTCCGCAGATAAAAATATTCTTGTGTTGAACACCGGGAATATCACGGGCTTTCAAGAACCCTTGTATATCGGCGCAGCTCAGGTGAAAAGAAAATCCTGGAAGATGTTGTTCTAGTCTATTGAATAAATCATTATGAACGGCATCAGCCTGAACATTTACGCAGTAATAAAGGTCAACCCTAAATCCTGTTGGAACCTCAAGACTGTCGAGAGCTTCTGCCCAGCTGATAAACGGGGCAATTCCTACTCCGCCTGCAATCCATATTTGAGGATACGAGTGTTCGCTGTAATCAAACCGGCCATAAGGACCTTCGAGCAGTGCCGGAACACCGGATCGAAGCTCTCTGTAAAGCTGGTATGTATAATCCCCAAGCGCCTTTACGGTAATGGTGATTGTATCTTGGTTCGGAGTGCTGCAAATAGTGTAGGGATGTGCTTCTCTGCTCAGGGAGACATCCCGGAAGCTGAAAAAACAAAATTGCCCCGGCACAAATGGTACTTGAGTACCGCTTGGTTCCAGTGAAACCTGCATTATCTGGCTGTTGAGTCGATCCACTTCTATTACAATGTAGGTATATTTTCGGTTAACCCAATTAAAGAACAGGCTCTTGTAAAGATAGCTCAACACACCAAGAACTGAAAGAAACGCCAAATATATTGTAAGTGGCAGATTTTGCATGACAAGACCATCCAGAAAAAAGATGTGTAAAATACCGAGGATAAAAAATATGCCCATAAACTTGTGAGTGATCTTCCATTTATCGTAAGGTATTTTGTTAACTAAGGTAAAAAGCATCAGCAGAACCAGTCCCCAAAATGCCCAGCTCCCCAAGTTTATTTCTGTCCTGTGGTGGAAGGGCAGCATATACCACAACGCTTTTTCGATATCTTCCGGCACCCAACGCAGGGAGAGCATCAGGGGATGCGCAACTAAAAACCCAAAAGCCGCCTTACCGAAAGTATGGTGGGTATGATATAACTTGTCGAGTCCCCCGAATATATCTTCAATCCATTGCATCCGTGTAGAGAGCATCAACGAAAGAGCGTAGAGGCTAAATCCCAGGATGCCCACCAGTTGTCCGGCGTAGAGCAATAAGGGTTTTGCAGGATTTCGGAAGGTCGTCTCAGGATAAGACAAAAACCAAAGGGGAATACCCAATACAACTATACCCCACAATACTCCTACTGCCAACGTTCTGTTTTTATTCATCTCTTGCTGGAGTTGTTATGCTTTATTATGATTATGGCTACTTATTGGATTACATGGGTAAATTTATCTATTTTTCTGGAAGTTATCACTTCTACTCCATTATTGACGATGTTCTCCTCTGAAAGTCTTAACCGTTAGGCAAGACATTGAGGTGAGGGTCGGTGTCATTTCTCATTTTGTACAACCGGCAGTCCCAGCGTTATCCAATCGTGCATGCCACCGCGATAGTACCGTAGCTTATCGGCAGGGTATCCCTTATCCAGCAGATAATTGATGGCTTTTTGCGACTGCGGACATTGAGGACCGTTGCAGAAAAAAACAGTAGGGAGGGAGCGGTCCGGCTTATCCATATAATCTGAAAGTTCACCCAGAGGAATGTTCATTGATCCCGGAATGCTTTTCCCAAATCTAGTATCCGGAACCCTTACATCTACCACGGGAAGCCCGTTCTCAAGATGTTCTATTACTTCCAGTTCACCAACAGTACGGACTCCATCGGCAGCCTGAATGGGCTGTATTTCTCCCCAAGTAATATCTACCGTTACCAATCCCTTTTTATCTGTTACATATTCGGGAATCATTTGCGTTTTATCTCTTTTGGGGATGCGTTCTATAGACTGTTCTCTTTTGGTCATTCTTTTCACGTTATTTTGAGTGTTACTTTTTTAAGCTCCGTTGCTACAAACCTGAGTTCTGCCAAAGGCATCACTTTGTGGGATTCTTAAAG
>TARA_R110002072_G_scaffold46591_7_pt1 | contig 29603 bp, 18 predicted proteins | sample TARA_R110002072 | Tara Oceans TARA_R110002072 (sample SAMEA4397118) | marine metagenome | biome: Polar Biome; feature: [SRF] surface water layer (ENVO:00010504); material: water (ENVO:00002006), including particulate matter (ENVO:01000060) such as... | depth 5 m
GACCGCCTGTGGATTGGAACCACTGCATCGTCGCACCAGACCCGGCCCTTCCTCGAGGCGGAACAGGTCTTCGAGGTCGCCGCGCTGCTGCATCGGCAGCGGTAGCGATTCATAGACCGCGGCCGGCGTCTCAAAGAACGTCGGGTCCATCGCGTAGGCGCAGCGGCTGGCGAGGCTCGGGTTGCGCAGGGCGATATCATCGGCACCGGCCAAGCCGAGCGCCGCTTGCAGCCATGCTGCCGGCGCTCCCGTCGGCAGGAAGCGCGCCGCGATCGACTGCGCCTGGGCCCGACCAGCGGGATCGTTGGACAGCGTCAACAGCCGAGACCTGGCGCGCGCCAACTCGTCGTATCGGCTCTGCCAACGACGCAACAACGACAGCTGCGTGCCGGACGGAACGACCGCGGGCGCGGCCAGGCGACGCAGCAATTGCCGAGCGACGCCGCGATCGGCGCGGCCGGTAGGCGCGGCGGCGATGCGTTGCTTGACCGTGCCAAGGAACGCCACCTCAAGATCTTCCGGGCCGATCAGGTGGGCCTCGTGCAGCGCCCAGCGCGCTTCGTTGGACCAGCCTGCGAACCCCGTTCTCCAAGTTGGCTTGCGAGCGGCGCTGACCAGCACCGCGGCGTTGCCGGCGGCGTAGATGCCGTTCCACGCGTGCACCTTGGCAACGACGTCAAACCACCGATCCAGCGCCGATGACGAGATGCGATCCAGCGCGATCGGCTGGCAAACCAAGCCGTCGCCAGCAACCCGGCGCAGCTGCCGCTGGAACGTGTCCGTAGCGCGATGTGTCGTCGCCCGGCTCGGCAGTTCGCCCAGCACCAGGACCTGCCGCGAATTGCTCGGCAAGCTCGACAATGCCTTCTGCCACGGCATGGCCGCGACCTGGTTCGGATCGCTGGGTTGTTGCACCGGGCCATCACCGGCCACCGCGGCTTGCAGGGCAGCGAGTTCGGGCCACGCGGTGGCCGCCTCGATTTCACAGCGGCCAGAGCGCTTGAGCGAAGCGCCAACGCGACCCGTGCCACCGCCGAGCAGCAGCACACGATCCCCCGCATGCACGACCGCGTGCAGGATGGCGGCCAGCAAAGGCTCTTCGTTGCGATCGGGGCCAGCCGCGGCGACGACTTCGCCATCGAGGCGCAACTGCAGTTCTTGCGTCGAGCGCACGTAGATGGCGCGAGCGGCCCCGGCCTCTTGCAGCACGACGTTGGCCGGCGCACCGATTGCCGCATCGCGGGTCGCCGCATCCAATGCCGCACCCAGCAAGCCAGAACTGATCAGGAACGTCGCGACCGCAGCGCCCAGCGCCAGCGCCAATCGGCAAGCCGCGGCAGCGGTCACGATCACGGCAATCATCGCGCTCAACAGAACCCACTGACCGGCATCGGACTGCACAGCCGCGCAGGCGCCGACGACCGCGACCAGCAGCCAGCCGAGCAACAGCCATTGCCAGTGCTTGCCGAACGCTGCCGTGCGAGCGAGCGGTGGCGCATCGAGCAGGAATGCGATCAGCGCAGCGCACAGCACGACGCCAAGCACATCGGCCGCACACCAGCCGGCAACGCCCAACATCGGTGCCAGGCCAATCGCCGTGTATGCGGTCGCCGCCGCAACCAAGCCGGCGATGACGACGCCGCTGCGACCCGCGCGGCGAGCCGACTCACAATGCAGACCAAGCACCGCTCCGAGCACGCAGGCAACTGCGGATGAAAGCCAAGGCAGGCCGGGCCCAAACCACGCCATCGAGCTCGCGAGCGCGCAGACGGCGCCGATTCCCAAGCCGCGGAACGCGGTGCGAGCACGCAGTTGGCTGGCCACCAACCGTGCCAAACCAAAGCCGATGCACAACAACGGCAGCCAGTCACGCACCGAATGCAGCCAGTTGCTCGCCGGCGGCAAGGCTGCGTTCTCTAGCGCCACCTGGTGTGTCAGTGCCAGGCTCGCAAAGAACGCTCCTACTGCGGCAGCTCCGGCCGACGTTGCCACTACGGCGGCGGCCCAACTGCCAGCCTCGGCCTCGACGTGGCTGTGCTGCCAGCGCGGAGCCGAAGTGCGTTCCTGTTCGTCCGGATCGGGGCCAACCATCTCCAACAGGATACCCGGCTCAGCCAATCGACATTCGGCACCGGAGACATGACGTCTCGAACTGGATGCGGCCGACCGGGAATCTGCGGTTGGAGATGGGCCCACATCTGGTGCGCCAAAGCGCGACAGTGCAACGTCCGCCGAGGCAACGTCCGCCGATGCAACCTCCGACGATGCAACCTCCGACGATGCAATCTCCGACCCGGCAAAGTCCAACGCGCCAAAGCCCAACGGATCAACACCTGACGCACCAACACCAGACGGGTCAATACCCGACGAAGGTGTTCCAGAGCCCGCTCGGGACCCCCAGTGCGATGGGCGCGTGACCACTCGTATCGCCCGGTTTTCGGCCTAGCGCGCGGCGCCCTGCATTTCTGCAAGCGCCTGCACCGCCATCTCGGCTGTGTGGCAGGACAGCAGGCGTTCGCGCACGTCCGCCTTGGAAAGCAGTTTGGCGATTTCGGCCAACGTCTTGATGTGCGCGAGCTTCTTGCTGCGCGGAATGACCAGGCCGATGATGATCCGGGCCGGCTCGCCATCGAGAGTCTCGAACGGAATACCCGTCGGATTCAGGCCGAGCACGGCGACCAGGTCATCGATGCCATCGATGGCCGCGTGCGGAATGGCGATGCCGTGCTCCATGCCGGTGGTCATGCTGCGTTCGCGCACGACCAGCGCTTGCTCGACGGTCTCGACCATCGATTCCGGATAGCAGCCCGCGCGCACGGGCACGCGAGCAATCGTTGAGAGTGCTTGCCACTTGTCGGCGGCCTGGAGCGGCACTTCGACGAGGTTGGTGGTGATCAGTTCGGAGAGCTTCATGGCCCGCGGTTGGCATCGTCGAGTCACCTCGTACGTGCCCAAGGAATGCAACCGGTGGCACGGGATCAACGCAAAGGGAAAGTGCGAACGTTGTCGGACAAGCTGTCGGATCCGCAAGGCGGGGCGCACGCCCAACCACGGATTCGCTACAAGACCGGCGCATCCACCGGGTTCGCGCTGGTTCGGCACACGGTGGAAATAAAAAGCTCCGATAAGGGGTCCCAGACGCCAACGTGGGCCCCTGCTTTGACCCGGGGCCCGAGGCCAACCACGATGATGCTGCATTCCGCCCCTCCGCTCTCTCGCCCCCGCACACAGCCAAGCAGGTCCCCAAAGGCGCCGAATCTCGGCAACCCGCGACGCCCGGCCCAGTCTGGATTGGTTCTGTCTGGCTTCGTACTGGCGCTTTTCGCCCTGACAGCGCCGGTGTCCAGCCAAACTCCCCCGCCGCGGAACCTGGCGATTGCCGAGCAAACGGCCCCGCTGGCCAAGCCGACCATCGAGTTCGACGCACGCAGCAACACCGTCTCGTTCTCGATGCCAGACAACGGCGGCATGCCGCTGATCGACTTCATCAAGTGGGTGCAAGAAGTGAGCGGCAAGCGCTTCACCTTCAATTCGCAAGAGCTCGGCAGTGGCAGCTCGGCCGGTAGCGCAGTCAACTTCCTCGGCACGTTCCGGATCAACAAGGATCGCTTCCAGGAGGACTTCTACGCGTTCTTCCAGACGATGCTCTACATCAAGGGCTTCGCCGTCATCCCACGTGGCGAAGGCGACCTCGAGCTGCTCGAGATCGTCATGATGACGGGCACGCGCGGTCGCGAAGTGAGCAACTCGGCTCGCTATGTCACGCCGGAAGACCTGAGCAACTACCGCTACCAAACTGGCGTGCCGATCCTGACGACGGTGCCGCTCCGCCACATCAACGCACAGCTCGCCAACAACGCCCTGCGCCCGTTCTTCGCCAGCACTGGCGGCACGAACGCGGGTGGCTCGGTGCAGATCGGCAACGTCGGCAACAAGTCGTCTCTGTTGCTGCAAGGCTTCGGCCCTCAGGTGTTCGCAGCCGCCCAACTCCTGAAGCTGGTCGATGAGCCCGATTCTTCGAGCCAGAAGGACCAGAACCAGCCGCAACGGCCAGGTAAGCCCGCCGAGGTCTTGGTCACGCTTGAGCACGCCGACGTTGCATACATCCAACAGCTGCTCGAGATCGGCGGCATACCCGACCAAGACGCGCTCAAGCAGGCTGCTGCACCACCGACCGGAGCACGGGCAGACGACCAGGAAACCGAGTCGATCGCATTCTCGATGACTGAGCGCGATGGCATGGAACTCACGGAATTCATCGAGTGGGCCCAGCAGATCACCGGCAAGCGCTTCACCTTCAACCCCCTAGAGCTCGCCAGCGGCCATTCCGGCGGCAGCAAGGTCAATTTCCTAGGCACGTTCCAATTCAGGCGGGACCGCTTCCAACAGGACTTCTACGCGTTCTTCCAGACAATGCTCTACATCAAGGGCTTCGCGATCGTCCCGCGTGGCGAAGGCGATCTGGAACTGCTTGAGATCGTCATGATGCGGGGCACGCGCGGCCGGGAAGTGACCAACGGTGCCCGCTATGTCCGGCCAAACAAGATCAGGGAATACCGCTACCAAAGCGGCGTCCCGATCCTGACCACAGTGCGTCTGCACAACATCAACGCGCAGCTTGCCAACAACGCCCTGCGTCCGTTTTTCGCGTCCACTGGCGGCATGAACGCCGGGGGCTCGGTGACGATCGGCAACGTTGGCAACAAGTCCTCCTTGCTGCTGCAGGGCTTTGGCCCACAGGTCTACGCCGCGGTTGAGCTATTGAAGCTGGTGGATTCCCGCAATCGCATCCATGTGGTAGCCCGCGCTGCGCAGCACGGCTCCAAGCAGGCGCTGAGGATCAGCGGCGAGCAAGAACAGGTTCGCAAAGCACTCGACCTGATCGCGCGCGCGGACGTTCCCAATGCCGGGAAGACGAAAACCGACCACAGGCGTGGCTTCGGCTTCACCAGCTTCGGCCAGGCGACCTTCCAGGACACCGACGACGACGGCCTGCCCGACACGCGCCTGCCGGACTTCAACAACCCGGTTCAGGGTGTCCCTGGCGGCCGCAAGAAGGCCCCACGGCGATCGGGCAAGTCGGTCATCTTCTAGCGGCCCAATCTGGCGGCGATTGTTGCCGGCCCGCGGCAGCTTCGCCACCGCTTCCAGTCTGGCGACCCCGTCCAGATCGGTTAGGCCGAGAACGCTCGGCCCCCGCTCGGACAGCGGCGGGCCACTGCGTTGCACCCCGGGTGGCGAGCCAACGGATCCCTTGCGTGTTGGTGCCGACCGAGACCCGCTCCTGAGCCAACTCGGCGGCTGGATAGGGCCCCAAAGCCGTGGTCGATGACCCGGACTCAGCCACCGACAACCTAGTGATCCGTTTGGGTGGCGACTCCGTTGCGACGCCACCAGGCCGCTGCCCGCCCAACATCCTGCCCACACCAGGAGCGGTGTCCGTGTCCCACGAATGCAACCGGTGTCGCCGGATCCGCGAGCCCGAATCGCTAGCAACTCCCCGCGATAGCACCCCAACCCGGCCAATGGAGCGCGCGTCGGCGCCGAGAATTGTCGCAAGACCTGCGCATCCTTCGGGTTCGTTCTGGTTCGTAGGACACTGCGGAAATAAAAACCTCCCACCTCCCGTCCGAGACGGAATGCGGGCCCCTGCTCTAAACCCGGGTCCCGAAGCCAAACACGATGATGGTCGACTACGTCCCTCAGCTCTCACAGCTCTCAAGTCCGCGTCCACAGCGAGCCCGCTCGCCCATGGCAGCGTTCTTTCCCAGCCAGTCCTTTTCCCGCCGAATCCTTCCGGCCCAGGTCCTCACGGCCCTGGCCCTGTTGCTATTCGGCTTGAATCCAACCCTGACAGCCCAGGACGACCCGCCGGCCAAGCCGATCATCGAGTTCGACGAAAGCACCGACACGATGGCGTTCGCGATGAACGAGAGCAACGGCATGGCCTTGCCCGAGTTCATCAAGTGGGCCCAGTTGGTGACCGGCAAGCGGTTCACCTTCAACTCGCAAGAACTCACCAGCGGCAGCTCAGCCGGTAGCACGGTCAGCTTCCTCGGCACGTTCCGGATCAAGAAGGATCGCTTCCAGGAGGACTTCTACTCGTTCTTCCAGACGATGCTCTACATCAAGGGCTACGCCGTCGTGCCCCGTGGCGAAGGCGACCTGGAGCTGCTTGAGATCGTCATGATGACGGGCACGCGGGGTCGCGAAGTGACCAACGGCGCGCGCTACGTCACCCCGGACGAGCTCGTCAACTACCGCTACCAGACCGGCGTGCCGATCCTGACGACGGTGCCGCTCCGCCACATCAACGCGCAGCTCGCCAACAACGCCCTGCGCCCGTTCTTCGCCAGCACTGGCGGCACGAACGCGGGTGGCTCGGTGCAGATCGGCAACGTCGGCAACAAGTCGGCCCTGCTGCTGCAAGGCTTCGGCCCGCAGGTCTACGCCGCCGTCGAGCTGCTGAAGCTCGTCGATGAGCCGGCCGAAGAGCCCAACCTCGTCGTGCAGGTGATCGTGCTCGAGCACCAGGCGCCGGAAGAGATCGAACCGATCCTGACCGAAGTCCTGGAAAGCCGCAGCGAGATCCGCCAACGAGTGCTGCAAGAGAGTGGCGGACAAGCCGGCGGCGGTGGCGCCACTGGCAGTGGTCGCCCGCGCCTCAAGGTCGTCGTACACAGCTCGCAAAAGGCGCTGGTGCTCAGCGGCGAGCAAGAACAGGTTCGCGAAGCGCTCGACCTGATCGCGCGCCTCGACGTCCCGGGTGTCCCAATCGATGGTTCGGCCAACGTCATCTACCTGAAGAACGTGCTCGCCGAAGACCTCGAGGACACGCTCAAGCAATTCATGACCGAGGACAACAGCGCCGAGACGGCCGCCGCAAGTGGCGGTGGCACGGCAGGTGCTGCGGCCGCTCGTCGGACCCGCAAGACGGTCATCAACTCACACAAGGAAAGCAACTCGCTGCTGATCTCGGCGGCGGGCACCAAGTGGAAGCAAGTGCAGGCGCTGATCGACAAGCTCGACCAACGCCAGCCGCAGGTGCTGATCGAAGCTGCCATCGTCGAACTGACGACTGGCGACCTCGACCGCTTCGGTGTCGAACTCGGCTTGCTGGACCTGCCAACCGGGACCAACAACACCGACTACTCGCGTGGCTTCGGCTTCACGAGCTTCGGCCAGTCGACGTTCCAGGACACCGACGATGACGGCCTCGCCGACACCCGCCTCCCCGACTTCGACAACCCACTGCAAGGCATCACGGGCGGCATCATCAGTGGTGACGGCTTCGCCGTGCCACTGCTGGTCAACGCGCTGTCGACCGACGACAAGGCCAACATCCTGTCGCTGCCAAGCGTGCTCGTGAACAACAACGAGACCGCGATCGTGCGCACCAGCGAGTCGCGCCCGACGCAGACGCAGAACCAAGGCACCGCCACCACGCAAAGTGGTGTTGGCACGCCGCGTGATGCAGGCATCACCCTTGAGATCTCCCCGACGATCTCGCCGAACAACTACCTGCGCCTCGGCATCAGCCTCGAAGTCAGTCGCTTTGTCGGCGCCTTCGACCCGAACTCGGTGACTGGTGGTGGTATCACCTTGAGCCGCTTCATCCAGACGCAAGTTACGATGCCGAGCGACGCAACGATGGTCATCGGCGGGGTCATCGAAGACTCGGAGTCGGAAAGCGATGGCGGCATCCCGTTCCTGAAGGACATCCCGATCCTCGGCATTCTGTTCCGTCGCAGTGAGGAAACGTCCAACAAGACGAACCTCTACTTCTTCGTGACGCCGACGATCCTCGACGAGGACAGCTTCCAAGACCTCTACCACGTCAGCCTCAACAAGAAGCTTGAGGCCGAGCAATACATCGGCACCCGCCGCTTGCGCATCATCGACCGTCGCTGGTCGGGCTTGCCGTCGGGCCAGGCCCGCACGCTCGAAGACATGGGATCGACGATTGAGGACCTCGACGCGCAAGGCGAATACGAGATGCCGACTTACAGTCGCAAGCGCAACACCCCCGGCCCGGCGTCGCCCGACGCTGTGCCACAAGACGCGCAGCGTTAGGTCCGCGATCGTTTCAACGGGGGTGGCGTGGCACTTTGGCACGCACCCCGTTTTGCACAACCAGCCAGTTTGTAGAGCAGCCAGGCACCCAGTAGGCAGATCACGATGACCGACACCTTGCCACCCGAAGGCGCTGAGCCGAAGCCCGCGAAGAGCTACCCGAAAGACCGTTTGCGCGAGAGCCTCTTGCGCAAGGCAGGCCTGACCCCCGCGCAGATCCAAGAGGCCTTGCTGGCCGAGCACGAAACCGACCAGCAACTCGACCAGATCCTGGTCGCGAAGAACTTCCTCACGGAGGCGCAGTGCCTCGAGCTGTTCAGCGACATGCTGGGCCTCGAAGTCGTCACCAGCCTCGAAGGCGTCAACGTCCCCGATGCATTCATTCAGGGGGTGCCGGTGCAGTTCGCGCGAACGCACGCCTTGGTCGCGATCAGTGACGAAGACGACATCGTGCGTGTCGCCACCCACCGACCGCTCGACGTGCAGCCGATGGATGACCTGTCGACGCTGATGGGTCGCGAAGTGGAAGCGGTACTCGCGCCGCGTACCCAGATCGGCAATCTGATCAACCGCGCCTATCGCCACAAGGCCGACGGCGTCGACGAAGCACTGCAGGATGTCAAAGACACGGACATCATGAGCATTGCGGAGAACATCCAGGAGTCAGAAGACCTCCTGGACTCCAACAAGGCACCAGTCATCAAGCTGGTCAACATGCTGCTGTTCCAAGCGCTCAAGCTGCGCGCTTCGGACATCCACCTGCAGCCCTACGCCGACCGCCTGCAAGTTCGCATGCGTATCGACGGCGTGCTCTACGACATGGAGTCGGTGCCCCGCCGTGCGCAGGAGGCCATCGTGTCTCGCGTCAAAGTCATGGGCCAGATGGACATCGCCGAGCGGCGGCTACCGCAAGATGGCCGCGCTTCGATCCGCATTGGCGACGGTGACGTCGACGTTCGTATCAGCACCGTGCCGGTCGCTGGCGGCGAACGCATCGTGTTCCGGATCCTCGACAAGACCACCAAGATCTACTCGCTCGATGACATCGGCCTCGAAGACGACGCCGAGCGCACGATCCGCCGCTACATCAACTACAGCCACGGCATCATCTTCGTCACCGGCCCAACCGGTTCGGGTAAGACGACGACGCTGTATGCCTGCCTCGATGCGATCAATGCACCGAGCCTCAACATCCTGACGATCGAAGACCCGGTCGAATACAACCTCGACGGTATCTCGCAGGTGCAGGTCAACACCAAGAAGGGCCTGACCTTCGCGGCCGGCCTGCGCTCGTTCTTGCGTCAAGACCCCGACGTCATGATGGTCGGTGAGGTTCGCGATGGTGAGACCGCCGACATCGCGATTCGCGCGGCGTTGACGGGTCACTTGGTGTTCTCAACCGTTCACACCAACGACTCGGCGTCGACGATTTCTCGCCTGATCGACATCGGCGTCGAGCCATACCTGGCGTCGTCGTCGATGCTCTGCATCATCGCGCAACGCCTGTTGCGCACGCTCTGCCCGAACTGCAAGGAATTGGTCGAACCCAACGAGCAACAGCGCTTCTTCCTCGAAGATCTGAAGCTAACCCAAGACATGTTCCCGGACGGCAAGCTGGCGATCGGCAAAGGCTGCGACGAGTGCTTCCGCTCGGGCTTCGCTGGCCGAACCGCTATCTATGAAGTCATGCCGATCGATACGGTCGTGCAGGAACAGATCATCGACAAGTCGACCGCCAGCCAGATCAAGCGGGCCGCGCTCGAACGCGGTTTGGTGACGCTGCGCATGAACGGCGTCTCCAAGTTGATTTCCGGCCAAACAACGCCAGAAGAAGTGCTGCGCGTCACCCAACTGGACATCACGTAGTTCCCCGAAGTTATTCCCCCGAGCTGCTTCCCGAGCTCCCCAAGCAGCCAACCGCTTAGCAGAACTACAGAATGCCGATCTTCGAATACAAAGCGATCGACGGGAACAACCGCGTCAAGAAGGGCATCATCGATGCCGACACGCCGCGCGAAGCGCGCGTCAAGCTCAAGAAGGACTCCCTCTTCGTCACCGACATCAAGGAGTCGCGAGGCAAGAAGAAGTCCGCCGTCGCGATCCGCGGCGTCACCGGCGTCGAAACGCCCAACAAACTGCGCAACGAGCAGATCGCCGCGGTGACACGCCAGATGGCAGCGCTGCTGCAAGCCGGCATCCCGCTGGCGGAAGCCCTGCGCATGATCATTGAGCAGGCGCCGGACAAGAAAATCGAGAGTGTCTTCCGCGACATCCGCGAGAAGGTCACGCAAGGCATGACGTTCGCCGATGCGACGCTGCAACACCCCGGCTACTTCAACGACCTCTACGCCAACATGGTGCGCGCCGGCGAATCCTCCGGCGCCCTCGACGCCGTGCTGGTTCGCCTTGCGCAATTCTTGCAGGCCCAGACGCGCCTGAAGAACAAGGTCGGCGCTGCGATGATCTACCCGGTGATCATGATGATCGTCGGTGTCATCGTCGTCGCCATCCTGATGACCTTGGTCGTGCCACGCGTCACGCAGCTGATCAAGGGCCGCGGCCAAGACCTGCCGCTGCCGACCGAGATCCTGATCACCTGCTCCGACTTCCTGGTCAACTACTGGCTTCTGGTCGCGATCGGCATCCTGGCGATTGCCGTCGCATTCCAGATGTTCGTCAACTCGGAGAAGGGCCGCTTCGCCTTCGACAACTTCAAGCTGAAGCTGCCGGTGTTCGGCGACCTCGCCAAGAAGCAGGCGATGGCACGCTTCTCGATCACCTTTGCGACGCTGTTGCGTTCGGGTGTTCCGGCCCTGCAAGCGATCCAGGTCACCAAGATGGTGCTCGACAACGTCGTGCTGCAGGGCGCCCTGCAAACTGTTCACGACCGCGTCGTTGAGGGCACGGACATCGCCACCCCGATGAAGTTGTCGGGCGTGTTCCCCCCCACGATCTCCTACATGGTTGGTGTCGGCGAACAGGCCGGCAACCTCGAAGAGATGCTCGAGCGGATCTCGGCGACCTACGATGAAGAAGTCGACCTCGCGACCCAGAAGCTGACCTCGATCCTCGAACCGGTGATCATCGTCATGCTCGCCGTCGTCGTCGCCGGCATCGTCATCGCGATCGTGCTACCGCTGCTGCAGCTGCAGAAGGCGAACTAGCGCGCCAGCGGCACGACTTGGTCGTGGCCGAGCTGATCGCGGCGGAATGTGCGCGCGCCTTACTGAGTCAGGCCGGCTGAATCAATAAGGCTGGGTCAGGCCGGCCGGCGCGGAATCAGAATCCAGCGCGTTGCGCGACATGTCGATCTCGAACCGCGCGCCACCGGACGCCGCATCCGTGACCGTGATGCGGCCGCCGTGGGCATCGACGACCTTCTTGGTCATCGCGAGTCCCAGGCCGTAACCAATTCGCCGGGCACCTGCTGCCGGCCCTTGGAAGAATGGTTCGAACACCCTCTCGCGCAACTCGACGGGCAAGCCCGGCCCGCCATCTTCGACTCGGATGTGCACCCCAGCATCGTCACCGAAGATCTCGATCGTGACCGCGCCGCCCGACGGCGTCCAATCCACTGCGTTGGCAACCACGTTGCGAACGCCCCGCATCACCGCCTCGCGATCCCCACACATTCGGGTATCGCCTCGGTGCGATAGCGAGACAGCAACCTGCTTGCGCTCGCCGCGTTGCTGCTCGCGGCGCACCCTGATCTGCGCCTCGTCGACCAGATCGAACTGTTCGTAGCGCTCGACGCGAGCCTGGGCCTTGGTGCAATAGGTCAGCAAGTTGTCGAGCGCGTCACTGAAGTTCACCAACTCTGCCAGATGTGCTGACAACGTACTCTCGTAGGAAGCAACATCGCGCGTCCTCATCAACGCGACTTCGGATTGCCCGATCAGGTTCTGCACCGGCGACCGCAATTCGTGAGCGAGGCTCATGGTGAACACACGAGCCTCCTCCGAAGCAGCCCGAGTCTGCTGCAACACCACCTGAAGTTGCCCGGCGACATCGCGAATCTCATCCGGTAGCAGCTCGCCCTGGTCTGGGTCGCCCTGGTCTGGGTCACCCAGCCCTACGGCGCCCACGCCACTCACCCGTTGCGCGACCCTCGCGAACATGCGGCGAATGCGCCGAGCCATGAAGCCACCGGCAGCCACCGCGAGCACAACGCAAAACGCGACCGTGATCGACGAAGCCAACAGGTAGGTCTGGGCGCTGCCGTCAAGAACGGAACCATCGATCAGCAGCTGCAAAGACCGCTCCTCATCGACGACCACTACCTTGCCGCCAATCGAGCCGCCAAAGTCGACGACGCCCTCGGCCAGGCCAGGCACGTCCTCGACTCGCCGCAACAAGGACACCTGACCCAACTCCCCGAGCACCCGGCCGGAAGCGGTCTCGATGACCCGCCACGCCATCGGAAACTCGGGATGCTCCGACTGGCAGCGCTGCGCGACAGCCTCGAAGCTGTCGGCGACCGTCCACGCCACGGGCAACCGCAGCGTCGCCTCACTGAGTTCTTCTTCAACCAAGGCATGCAACTCGTGCTTGGCCGATCCAACCAAGAAAGTGTACCCCAAGAGCACCGCCAGCAACGCTGGCAGAGCAGCGGCGACGACTACCTGCAGACGCAACCTGCTGCTGAGCGACCATGGGCGTGCCGCACCGCTCACGGCTCACTCCGCATGCGGTACCCCTTGCCTCGCTCGGTCACGATTTCGGGGCCGTCGGCCGTTGCCAACTTGCGACGAACACGCGCCACATGAACTTCAACCACGTTGGTCTCCGGATCGTGATCGGTCTGCCAAACGCGCCGGAGCAACTCCATGCGTGAGAGCACCGTGCCCGACTCCACCAGCGCAAACAGCAAACCGAACTCACGCGCAGTCAGGTTGAGCACCGCTTCGCCAACGCACGCCTCGCGAGCCAACAGATCCAGGCGAAGGTTGCCACACGTTACTCTGGTAGTCCGCCTGCGACGCAATGCGGCCTCGATGCGCGCGAGCAGCTCCACAAACGCGAACGGCTTGATGATGTAGTCGTCCGCCCCCATACGCAAACCTCGGACCCGCTCGTCGACGGCTTCGCGGGCCGTAACGAACACCACCGATGCATCCCGACCGGAGTCCCGGACCTCGCGCAACACTTGCCAGCCATCAATCTCCGGCATCATGACGTCGAGCAGGATCAGGTCTGGCTGCAGCTCTGGGGCGGCGAGCGCGGCAATGGCTTCTGCACCATTCATCTGCATGGTGCAATTCGCACCGTGTTCACGCAGTCCATCACAAACGAACTCGCGGAACGTCGGATCATCGTCAACCACGAGAATCTCAATGCCGTCCAGAGAGGTCTTGCTGTCCATCGGAGATATGGGATTACTTCGGTAGGCGGTGTCGCGACTGTGAGTAGAGCATCCACGGCACCAAAGCGTGTGCCAATCCATCCAATTCGAACTCGCGGTCGAGTTCGGCAGGCACCAACCGCCGGTCCACAAAGTCGAACTGCAACGCCTCGGTCAAGGGTCGATGCACGACGACACGATTGCCAACCATCAACGCGTGCGTATCGAATTGCTGCATCACGGCGCGCCCAGGCACATCCTCCGGCACCGACAAGACGTCGCGTCCGAGCATCGGGTGCTCCAAGTCCAAACCCAACAGGGGCAACACCGTCGGCATCAAGTCCACTTGACTGGCCACCTTGTCGTAGGTCCCCGGGGCAATGCCAGGCCCGATGATCAACGCCGGGATGTGGAACTTGTCGACCGGGATCAGGTCGTCGCCAAACGTCTTCATGTTGTGATCCGCAACAATGATCCAGATCGTGTCGCGGAAGTAGGCTTCCTGCTTCGCCATGCGAAACAGCTCGCCAATCGCATGATCCGCGTACTTGACGGAGTTGTTGCGGGTCGCCTGCGGTTGCTCATACAGGTCGATGCGCCCCTCCGGGAACTCATACGGAGTGTGGTTCGAGGTGCTCAGGATCAACGCGAAGAACGGTTGCTCACCGTGGGCCACGAAGCTCGCGTTCGCCTCCCGCATCAAGTCCTCGTCGCTGACCCCCCAGGTGCCGTGAAACTCCGGCGACTTGAACGTGGTCTGGTCCATCACATTCTGAAAGCCATTGCCCAGCAGGAAGGCCCGCATGTTGTCGAAGTGGCTTTCGCCGCCATAGACGAAGTCTGTCGCGTAGCCGTGTTCCTTCAGCATCTGCGCCACCGTGAAGAAGCCGCTCTGCGAACGTTCCAACTTCACGACACTGCGACCGGGAGTCGGCAGGAAGCCAGAGATCGCCGCCTCCATGCCGCGGACCGTGCGCGTGCCCGTGCTGTACATCTGGCGAAACAACAGCCCCTGCTTGCTCAGCCGATCGAGGTTCGGAGTCAGCGGCAAACCGCCCAGGCAACCGCAGAACATCGCGCCAAGGCTCTCCTCCAGAATCAACACGACGTTGGCGGGGCGCTTGCGTTGCACTCTCGCCGGCTGGCAGCGTAGGAAGGGAACCTCCCTCGACGTGAACTCGGCTGGCCCGGCGAGCATGTATTTGCGCACGCGCGCCACGATCTCCTGCTCATCCATCTTGCCATACAGCTTGATCGGCGAGGATTCGTGACGCCGCCGATACGCAGCGTAGGCGGCGCTGTAGATCGAGTTCAGCGACAGCTCGTTGACCAATCGATCGGTCGAGAAAAACGCCGAGCTGACGTTGAGCGGACGGTGGTCGAGACCGCGGATCCCCCAAACAAGCACGGCCATGACCACCAGCGCGACGCCCATCTGACGAAGCTTGGGCCACGTCGTCACTCGTGAGGCAAAGGCATTGGAAAGTCGCCAACAAAGCCACAAAGCCCCAGACAGGACCACGCCAATGCCCAGCAAGACATACTTGTAGTCCGCCCAGATGGTCGCTCGCAGCTCGGCATTGGGCACCAGGTTCTCGATGAACAAACGATTCGGGCGCGCGTCGTATTCGTTGATGAACGAGATGCTCATCAACTCCATCGTTGCCACCAGCAGCACCGCAACGCAGAAGTAGAGGCGCCACGCCGACCGGAACTTCACTGCGTTGCCGCCAACGGCCAAGAATGCCACAGGCAAGATCAATGCCGAGCAGACCACAATGGCATCCATGCGCAGGCCGTACAGGAACATCCAGCCAAACCCCTCCACAAGGTGAATGCGCTCGAAGTAGTAGACGGCAAATAGCCCTCGGGACAGGCTCAGCACCACGAACATGCAGACGGCCAAACCAACGACGTAGCCGTAGGGACCGAGTAGTCGAGGGATCCAACCGGGATGCCCCTGTTCTGTATCAAGATCTGTCACGGCAACACAATAAGTACGCACGGCTGCTCGCCAGCATTACGACCTGTTAATGAAGCATCCCCAGGCGCAGCCATATCGTGCCTGCAACGATGGAATCGCTGATCGCAACCTACGGCGCCCTGGCTGTGATGCTAGGCACGCTGGCCGAAGGCGAGACGGCACTGATAGCCGGAGGCTATGCCGCCCATCAAGGCTGGCTCGGATTGTTCCCGATGATGGTTGCGGCACTTGCCGGGGCATTCGGAGGAGACCAACTGTTCTTCTACATCGGCCGACGTCACGGTCGTAGTTTCGTGGCCCGCCGCCCCGGCTGGGCCGACCGCGCCGAACGCATCCAAGCGCTCCTGCTGAAGCACGAGGCCGCCGTCGTCATCAGTTTCCGGTTCCTCTACGGACTGCGAGTCGTGACGCCCATGGCGCTGGGGATCGCCGGGGTGCACTACCCCAAGTATCTGCTACTGACCCTGATCAGCGGCGTCGCCTGGACCCTACTCTACGGCATGGGCGGCTTCTACCTCGGGGAAGCGATGACCCACATGCTCGGCGACATCGAACGGCTGGAACTCTACGGTCTTGGCGCCATCCTGCTGGTGGGCGGCGGGGTTTGCGCCATTCGATATGCGTGCAACAAGCCCGATCGAGAATCCACGAATGACTAAGACCGCCCTACTGATTGCCAACCCGACCGCCAAGCGAGGGGAACCGGCCGTGCGCAACGTGATCACGAAGCTGTCGAAGGGCTACGCAGATCAGGGGTGGCAGACCATCGCGCAATTCACCGAACGCAACGGACCTCGCGAACGCCAGATCGTGGCGCAGCATGCGGACCAGGTCGACACGGTGGTCGCAATCGGCGGCGACGGCACCGTGCGCGAAACGGTGCTTGGCCTCAGCGACGCGCAACGCAGCCGACTTGTGATTGGCTTCGTGCCGATGGGCAACGCCAACGTGCTCGCCCGCGAAGTCGGCATTGCTTGGCACGACCAAGATCAAGCCATCGCGCAAGTGTTCGCGGGCACCCCGCGAGCCATGGATGTCGGCGCGATCGACGGCCAGCCAACGTTCTTGCTGATGCTCGATACCGGCTACTTCGCGCAGGTGGTGCATTCGGTGTCTGGTCTGCGTGGCCGAGCTGCGACGAACTGGATGTATTCCCTCGGCGGCGACCTGCTCTATGGCGGCGTCGGCCTGATCAAGTTGCTGACACCCAAGCGCCCAGAGGTCGTTGTTCAGGCGGACGATCAACAACCGTTCACCACCAGTTCGTTGGCGATCGCGAACGCCGCGACCTACGCCAAGACTGGCTCGTTCTGTCCGGATGCGGATCCGAGCGACGGGCTGCTGAACTTCAACGGGGTACGCCGCGGCAAGACGCTGCGCTATTCGCTGGCGGCCATGAGCGGCAAACCCAAAGACGCGGTCAGTTTCACGGGATCCGCCAGGCGATTCACTCTGCGCGCCACCAACAAGAAGTTCGTGTGCCAGGTCGACGGAGACCCGTTACCAGCGGGCCCGTTTGCCGAATTGCACGTGCAAGTGCTACCGAGCTACTACTCGTTGATTGCACCACCGGCATCAAGGCACGCGACCGCCAAGAACCCGAGCGACGCGCAATGAGCAAACCCGCAATCGCACTGATGGCCGTGTTGGCGGCCTGCGGCACCAACCGCGAGCACCTTGGCAACACCCAAGTATCCGAGAGAATCGAAGAACGCACTGGGCACAAGCTCGGCCCAACCACGGCCGCCGGCACCACCAACATTCCCGAGACGGTCACGCTCGACGACGGCGTCACGACCGACGAAGCGATCGCGATCGCGCTGTGGAACAACCCCAGTTTTCTCACCGCGCTGTCTGAGCTCGGCCTGCGCCGCGCCGACGTGGTGCAAGCGGGCCTGTTGCAGAACCCACAATTCAACCTGCTGTTTCCGGTCGCCGCGAAGGAACTGGCGAGCACGGTCGTCGCGCCACTCGAAGACCTGTGGCTGCGAGGCAAACGCATCAAGATCGCCGAGCTCGCCTGGGAACAGGTTTCCGAGCTACTCGTGCAGGGCGGCCTCAACCTGGTACGCGACGTGCAGGTTGCCGCGGCCGAACTCAGGATCGCGCGCGAGCGAACCCAACTCGCACAAGACCGTCACGACCTGCAAGTTCGCTTCCATCACTTCTATGCAGCGCGCCTGCGATCCGGCGCGGCAAGCTCGCTTGAGGTCAACAGCGCACTGGTGCAGTCGTTGTCGGCCGATCAGCTCGCCAGGCAAGCACAACAAGCCGCCGAGCTCGCCGAACAGCGAATGCGCAGCGTGCTCGGCATCGACCTCGATTCGCGCGAGCTTACGTTCCCCACCACGGACGATCCCGTGCCCCTGATCGAAGTTGACGAAGCACAACTACTGCATGACGCCATGACGTCGCGCCCCGAACTCCGGGCCGCGCAACTCTTGCTCGAACAAGAAGGCGAACGCGTAGGCCTCGCCAAACTAGAGGTGCTGCGCATCTCAGGCATCTGGGAGTTCTATGAAGAGGGGCGCTCCGGCTTTGAGAGCGGTCCTGGTATCCGCATCTATCTCCCCCTGTTCGACTGGGGGCAAGGCCGCAGTGCCGCAGCAAAGGCCAGGCTCGACCGCGCAGCCCGGCTCTTCTGGGAAACCCGACAGCGCATCGTGCAGCAGGTGACCGATGCGTGCATGCAAGTCCGTCACGCGAAGAACAACCTGCAGCACTGGCGAGACGATGTCGCGCCGGCCTTGCAAGCCGCACGCACCACCGCGGCCCGCGCACATGCCCGCGGGCACACGACCCTGCTCCCGGTCCTCGACCAAGATGCCGCGCTACTCGGCGTGCGAGACAACATCCTGCAGGCGAAGGCCGCGTTGATGACCACCACCGCGCAGCTCGAGTGGAGCGTTGGTCGCAAGCTCACGAACCCCATCACGCCATGATTGATCTACGTGCGCTCGCCATTCTGGTGCTGCTCGCGGCCCACGGCTGCAGCAACAAGGCGCCTTCCAGGGCCCCCACCAAGTCTTCCCCCGCCACGGTGACCAAAATCACCGAGCAAAACCTCAATGACATCACCCTGACGCCAAAGGCCAGAGAACGGCTGGGCATCCGCACCGAGGCAACCCGCATGGAGACATCTGCGCATACGCGCACCATGGGTGGAGAAGTTGTTTTGCCACCCAACGCGGATCTCGCGGTCGCGGCACCCTTTGCCGGAACGATCTCGGTCACGGGGACAACGCCACAACCAGGAACACAGCTCACGCGCGGCCAGACGATCTTCAGGCTTACACCACTTCCCGACCCAGTCACGGTGATGACGATGGCCAAGAGCCTGGCCGACGCGCGCGGCGCGACCGCTGCCGCTAAGACTCGCAAGAAGGCCGCTGGCATCGCCCACCAGCGCGCCGTCGACATGCTGACAGACGGTGCCGGCAGCCAGCTTGCGGTTGACGTCGCGGTCGCCGAACTCGACGCGTCCAACACAGCACTGCAGGTCGCCAATGAAACGCTGCAGGCCATCGAGACTGGCATGGCCGACATCGACGCTGGCACCAGAAAGCCGATCGAGATCCGTTCGCCAATCGCCGGCATCCTCACCAATCTGCAGGCCACCGACGGCCAACCGGTCGCAGCAGGCGCCGCGCTGTTTCGGGTCACGAATACCAAGCGCGTCTGGATTCGGGTGCCCATCTACCTTGGCGCTCTCGAAGACTTGGATGCCAGCTTGCCCGTCGCGATCGGACGCCTGTCCACCGAAGCCACCCCGACGACCCGACTGGCAACCCCGATCACCGCGCCACCGAGTGCCAACGCAAACGCTGCGACCGTCGACTGGTACTACGCCATGGACAACTCAGACCCCGCGCTGCGACCAGGAACTCGAGTTGGCGTCACCCTGACCCAGAAGACCAGTAAAGAGAACCTGACCGCACCCTGGAACGCCGTCGTGCACGACATCAACGGCGGCACCTGGGTCTACGTCGAAACCGAGCCAATGACCTACCGGCGCAGCCGCATCGAGGTCGAACGCGTCGATCGCGACCGAGCGGTTCTGAAGCGTGGCCCCAAGGCAGGCACCCTGGTTGTCACCGATGGCGCCGCCGAACTGTTCGGCACAGAGTTCGGGGTCGGCAAGTGAAGGCACCACGATGAAGTGGCTATTGACTACAGCGCTGCGCCTGCGGGTGCTCGTGTTGGCCTTGGCCGCCGCAAGCATCCTGTGGGGTATCCAGATCGCCCGGCAGATGCCGCACGATGTCTTCCCCGAGTTCGCACTGCCGCGCGTCGAGGTGCAAACCGAAGGCCCGGGCCTGTCCGCAGAGGAAGTCGAAGCGCTGATTTCGGTGCCACTGGAGAACGCGCTCAACGGCACGTCTGGGCTGCAGACGATCCGCTCCAAATCGGTGCTCGGATTGTCATCCGTGCAGCTGTTGTTTGCGTCGGGCACGGACCTGCTGGCGGCGCGCAACCTCGTGCAAGAACGCGTCGCGTTCGCCACCGAAAACCTCCCGGCCGTCGCCGGCCGTCCCGTCATTCTACAGCCGCTTTCCTCGACCAGTCGCGCCCTCAAGATCGGCGTCTGGTCGGACACCGTCTCGCAGATGGATCTGTCCGAGCTGGCGAAGTGGACGATTCGGCCCCGCTTGATGGCAATCCAAGGTGTCGCCAACGTCGCCATCTGGGGCCAAAAGGACCGCCAGTTCCAGGTGCTGGTCGATCCCGAACACCTGCGAGCGCACAACGTGCCCCTCAGCAGCCTCGGCCAAGCAGTAGCCAACGCCACCGAAGTTGGCTCGGGGGGCTTCCTCGACACCCCAAACCAACGCCTGCCGATTCAGCACAATTCGCCGATCACTGAACCAGCCGACCTCGCCCGAACACCCGTCGCGTTTCGCGATGGCAACTCCTTGCTAATTGGAGACGTCGCGCACGTAGCGATCGGTCACGCTCCCCCGATTGGCGACGCCATCATCAACGACCGACTGGGATTGCTGCTGATCGTCGAAAAGTTGCCCTGGGGCAACACCCTCGAAGTCACTCGCGAAGTCGAACGCGCCATGGAGCTGCTGCGGCCAGCACTGACCGGCGTCGAGTTCGATACCACGGTGTTTCGACCGGCAACGTTCATCGAACGGTCGCTCGAGAACCTCGGCTTCGCGATGTTGATCGGCTGCGCCCTGGTCGCGCTGATCCTGCTTTTGTTCTTGTTCGAGTGGCGTACCGCGGCGATCAGCATGACCGCGATCCCGCTGTCAGTGGCGTGCGCCGTGATCGTGCTGCACTTCCTCGAAGGCACGGTCAACACGATGATCCTGGCCGGCCTGGTCATCGCAATCGGAGAAGTCGTCGACGACGCCGTCATCGACGTCGAGAACATCTCGCGTCGCCTCCGCCTCAACCGCCTGGCCGAGTCGCCCAAGTCTGCATTCCGTGTTGTACTCAGCGCGTCGCTCGAAGTGCGCAGCGCCGTCGTCTACGCCAGCCTGATCGTCGCGCTCGTGTTTGTGCCGATCTTCTTCCTCGATGGCCTGGCAGGATCATTTTTCCGACCGCTCGCCATGGCCTACGTGCTGGCGATCATGGCCTCGCTGCTCGTAGCCCTGACCGTAACCCCCGCGCTCAGCTTGCTGATGCTGCCGAACGCGCGGACACGCGACCACGAAAGCCCGATCGTGCGGGCCCTCAAGTCCGTCTATCGCGGCGTGCTGACTCCGATCATTGCGCGACCACGCACGGTCGTCGCCGGACTGCTGCTCGCCTTCGTCGCAACCGGCCTGGCGGTCACCAAACTTGGCGAAGGCCTGCTGCCCAGCTTCAAGGAGTACGACTTCCTGATGCACTGGGTTGAGAAACCCGGGACCTCGATCGATGCCATGAATCGCATCACGACGCGCGCCAGTGTCGAACTGCGTGCCATCCCGGGCGTGCGCAACTTCGGCTCACACATCGGGCGCGCCGAGGTGGCCGACGAGGTGGTCGGTCCCAACTTCACCGAACTCTGGATCAGCATCGATGAATCCGCCGACTACGACGGCACGATCGCCAAGGTCCAAGAAGTCGTCGACGGCTATCCCGGTTTGCAACGAGACCTGCTGACCTACTTGAAGGAACGCATCAAGGAAGTGCTGACCGGCACCAGCGCCAGCATCGTAGTTCGCATCTTCGGCCCCGATCTTGAAGGCTTGCGCACGCACGCCGCGGCGGTCGAGGCCGCGATCGCTCCCATTCTGGGTGTCGTCGACCTGCACGTCGAGCAACAGGTATTAGTGCCCATGGTGCAAGTGCGCACTCGCCCCGAGGCGCTCGCCCTCTACGGCCTGACTCCCGGCGAAGTCCGGCGCAGCACCGTGACCATGATCAACGGCACCAAGTTCGGCGAGGTGTTCGACGGCCAGAAGGTCTACGACGCCGTCGTCTGGGGCCAGCAGCACACCCGCACCGACCTCGCGTCGCTGCGCAAGTTGTTGATCGAAACCCCTGCTGGCGGCCACGTGCCGCTCAGCGATGTCGCCGATGTCTACATCACCCCAACTCCGAACGCGATCAAGCGTGAAGGAGCGTCGCGACGCATCGACGTGACCTGCAACGTGCAAGGCGTGGATTTGGGCACGGTCGCGCGAGCGATCGAAACCAACCTTGCGACCGTGCCGTTCGCCCGCGAATACCACCCGGAGATTCTCGGTGAGTCGGCCGAGCGCGCGAAATCCCAGCAGCAACTGCTGACGATGTCGCTGCTGGCATTGGTGGGAATCGTGCTGCTGCTCTACACCGACTTTCGATCGGTTCGCCTGACGGCACTCGTCGCCATGACGTTGCCCTTCGCACTGATCGGCGGGGTGGTCGGCGCGATCCTCGACGGCGGCGTGTTGTCGCTGGGCTCGTTGGTCGGGTTCATCACGGTGCTCGGCATCGCCGCACGCAACGGCATCATGCTGGTCAGTCACTACCGCCACCTGCAACAAACCGAAGGCGTGCCCTTCGGTCTCGACCTCGTGATGCGAGGCGCCGCCGAACGCCTGGTGCCGATCTTGATGACCGCTGCATGTGCGGGACTCGCACTGTTGCCGCTCGTCATGGCTGGCAACCAACCAGGCCACGAGATCGAACATCCGATGGCGCTGGTGATCCTCGGCGGCCTGGTCACCTCGACCCTGCTCAATTTGTTGGTCTTGCCGACGCTGTATCTGGCGTACGGGCCGAAGATCGTGCCAGCAAGCGACGAGACCTAGCCCAGCTGACCACGGCTCCGAGGCATTCGGGCGTGCTTGCCAAGATACTGGTGAGATATGCGGGCTAAGCAGGCAGTGGCCTAGAGGTCGACTGCGAACCCGACCCAGATGCGCGCTTCGTTCTGGCTCGGGTTGCGATCATTCTGGGGACCCAACGCGTTCGAGATGTGGTGGTAGAACGCGCCAGCCTGAAACCAAGTGCGGTCCGAAATCGGCACCTCGGTGCCAAAACCGAACCCAAACGAGAAGTTCCAAACCGTGCCACCTGGCGGGATCTGGTCATTCGCCAGCTGATACCCCGCCGAGCCGTCGATAAACACCGGGATGTCATCGAACGGATGGATGCGCAGCAAGGCTTCCAACTCGACACTGTAGACGTCCCGCCCAGGCGTCCACCACGTGGCGGCATTCAGGCCAGGCCCAATGGCGACGCCGTCCGCAACGTAGTGCAACCAGTGAACTCCGAAGCCAGAGTTGTCGACCTCGCCATTGCCATCCCAGTAGAAGGACTTCTGCAAGATGGGAATGCCGTAGAACACCTGGGACGTCAGCGCATCGGAACCCTGCTTACGCGCGTTCGGGTTCTGCGTCGCGGCACACAGCGCCGGAGATGACAAGGCGGAAGCCGAGGCTGCGCTTGAGGAAACGGGGCTTGAAGAGACTTGCTGTGAAGCCACTGCGTCGAAAGACACAGCTGAAGAAGACTCCGCGACGCGATGCACGGCGGGACGGCGAGGCACGTGGACGCAACCAACCAACGCCGAACCGACACTCAGCAGGAGCACGCGATGCAAGCCAACCACTAGCACTGCCTCAGTGGGCCTCGATAGTGCCGGCAGACGTAGATATCGACCTCCATGAGATTGATACCGAATTGGCTTACCGGGATGTGATCTACCTTTTCCATCGCTTCGAAGTGCCTGCCAATCTCCGCTACGATCTCCGTGCGACGCTGCGGCCGAGGCAAGACGAAGATCGCGTCTTGCCCGACGCGTGATTCGGGGCGCACCCAGTGATCAAACTGCAGGGCGGGGCGACTGAACACGTTTTGCGCCATGACAGGTTCGCCACAATCAGGATGATCACTGGGCACTTGATGCACTCCCTGCTCTCGCCAAAGCAACAGCAGGCTGCGACCCAACTGCGACGCGTCGCGATAGTCGGCCGCAAAGAAGAACACGTTGCCCTCGCGGCCGTCTTCCGCATCGATTTTGTCTTCCCATCGCTCGGCGCACTCCGCGACCTCACTCCAACCGGCCCAAGAAGAACCGCGCCCGGCTGGCACCAAACGCACCAGCGGAGCCGCCACCGCGAGCAACTGCACCCAGACGAGCGCTGCAGCAACGACGGGCGCCAGCTTCGGCCGCCTGATCGAGAAGTGGCTTCGCGCCCACCACAATGTGACCCCGAGCAGCAATGGCACGTAGGCAGGCGTCAGCCAGTTGATCTTGACCTGAATCCACAGCGACTGCGCAAACATGTACAGCGGCAGCGGCAACGCAAAGGCCAGCAAGAAGCCTGCGGCAGAATCGACGCGCCGGCGCCGAAACAGCCACAGCACCGCGGCAGGAATCACGAGCGCGAGCAACGGATTCAGCAGGCCAAGCTGGCCTAAGCTCAGTTGTCCGAGCCAACGCAGCTGCAACGCTGCGTCCTTCCATCGCCCTTCGGTCTGGAATCGGAACGATTCAAAGTCGTTGCCGAAGTTCCAAATCACCACTGGCAAGAACACCAACGCGGCGACCAACACGCCAAGGTAGATCGACGGCGCGCGCAACTGCGCGCGGTAGTCTCGGTCGAACAGCAGCAACAGCACGCCACTGACCAACAAGAAGCTGGCCGTGTACTTGCTGAGCAACCCTGCGCCCGCCGCAGCACCAGCCAACAACCACCAACGGCCGCTGCCGTGCCGTGCCCGATGAATGGCGTAGGTCGCAGCCGTAACGAAGAACACCAATGGTGCATCCGGGTTGGCAAGGACCCGAGCCACTGCAAACGCGGGCACGCCAATCCCCATCAGGACCCAAATCCGTTGACCAACCGAGCCGACGCCGTAGTCGCGAAGGAACTTGAGGCCAAGCCACGTAGTGCCAAGACCACACAACCAAGTGCCGGCACGAATCCCCAAAGCACCATCGCCAAACATGGCGGTTCCAAGCCACATCAACCACGCAACCATCGGCGGATGATCGTAGTACGAAAGGTCGAGGTGCTGCGAGTAGGTCCAGTAGTAGGCTTCCTGAGAGAACACCGGCAACAACAAGCACAGATACAACGAGAGCGCGGCGACCAGCCAGAACAGGCGATTGACAGTGAGGCGAATTGGCATCGTATGATTACCAATTAGCCGCCGCACGACTGCGCGTTTCGTTACGAAGGCTTCATGTTGCAAGCTTCGCAAGGGCCGTTGGCGAACTCGCGAAGAACTTCGCCGATTAACAGAACGTCATGATGCGCGGACCGCGTGAGTCCGTGACTGCTTGCGAGTCGCAGAGCTTGCGTCCGCGTGGTGCAGGCGGCGCCGGCGGCCGAGTGCGATAGCCAGACACCTCGACCTGGATCTATGCGTTCGCCCCCAGTGTCATCACGGCATCGGGCGCAACCAGTGACGGCATCGTTTAGCTGATCGCTATTCTGTAGACGCCTGCCGATCTGCGTGCATCCGCAAACAAGTACGCCGCGCGATCCATCCACCGTGGACCGCGAGGCTCATGCGCTACTGCAAGAACAGCAACTCGCGGTATTTCGGCAACGGCCAGTAGGCGTCGTCCGTCATCGTCTCCAGCAAGTCGGCTTGCACGCGCAGCTTGTTCATCGCAGGGAGCACGCAGTCACGGTATTGCTTGGCGTGATCCGCTTCGGAGCCGACGTGGCTCTCGGCGCGTTCGAACATGGTTGCCAGCTCATCGAGGCAGGTGATGAAGGCTTCGATGCGCAGGGCCATGTCGCGCAAGCGTTCGGTCTGCTTGTCGATCGTCAGGCCGTGCGTCTTGGCTGACGACAGGCTGTCGGCAACATCGCGCTGCGTCTTCTGCGCGGCCGGTAGGATCATCGTTCTCGCAATCGACAGGGCGCTCTGACCTTCAATCGCGATGGCCTTGGCGTAGGCCTCGAACTGGATGTTCATGCGCGACTCGGTCTCCGCGGGGGAGAGCACGTTCCAGCGCGAGAACAGGTCAACGTTCTTCTTGAGGCCGAGCGCCTTGAGCGCGTCGACGGCGTTCGGCACGTTGGCGAGGCCGCGCTTCTCGGCTTCGGCATGCCACTCTTCTGAGTAGCCGTTGCCGTTGAAGACGATGCGCTGGTGCTTCTTGAACACTTCGACAATGACTTCGTTGACCGCCGTCTCGAGGCCCTTGCTCATGCGCGCTTCGATCTCGTTGGCCAAGAAGTCCATCGAGTCGGCCATGATCGTGTTGAGCACGGTCATCGGCTTCGACGGGGACTGGCTCGAACCGACGGCGCGGAACTCGAACTTGTTGCCGGTGAACGCAAACGGCGACGTGCGGTTGCGGTCGGTAGCGTCGCGCGGCAGGTCGGGCATCGTGGTGACGCCAAGCTGCATCGTGCCCCCCTTGCGGGACGCGCCCTTGGTGCCACTGATCAGACCATCGATGACTTCGGTGAGCTGCTCGCCGAGGTAGATCGACAGGATCGCCGGCGGCGCTTCGTTGGCGCCGAGACGGTGGTCGTTGCCCGCGTGCGCAATCGAAGCGCGCAGCAGGTCCGCGTGGTCATCGACCGAACGCAGCACGGCCGCGAGCATGACGATGAAGCGCATGTTCTCTTCCGGCGACTTGCCCGGTTCGAGTAGGTTCTCGCCGGTGTCGGTCGACATCGAGAAGTTGTTGTGCTTGCCGCTACCGTTGATGCCGGCGTAGGGCTTCTCGTGCATCGTGCAATTGAAGCCGTGGCGCTGCGCAACCTGCTTCAGCACTTCCATCGTCAGCATGTTGTGGTCGGACGCGACCGACGTGCGCTCGAAGATCGGCGCGAGCTCAAACTGCATCGGCGCAACTTCGTTGTGGCGCGTCTTGACCGGCACGCCGAGCTTCCACAGTTCTTGCTCGATGTCCTGCATGTACGACAGCACGCGGCGCGGGATCGAACCGAAGTAGTGGTCTTCGAGTTCTTGGCCCTTTGGCGGCTTGGCGCCAAACAGGGTCCGGCCGGTGGCGACCAGGTCCGGTCGCAGCACGTGCAGGTCGCGGTCGATCAGGAAGTATTCTTGTTCACAGCCAAGCGTTGGATAGACGTGCCTGACGTGCTCGTCCCCCAGCACCTTGAGCAAGCGCAGAGCCGTGCGATTGAGCGCTTCCGAACTGCGCAGTAGCGGCGTCTTCTCATCGAGGGCTTCGCCGGTCCACGAGCAGAACGCCGTCGGAATACACAGCGTCGCACCACTCTTGGTCTCGCGAATGAACGCCGGCGACGTCGGGTCCCACGCGGTGTAACCACGCGCCTCGAACGTAGCTCGCAAACCACCACTCGGGAACGAACTAGCATCCGGCTCGCCCTTGATCAGCGCCTTGCCGCTAAACGCCATGACCGGTTGGCCTTCTACGATATCGACGAAGCTGTCGTGCTTCTCGGCCGTCGAACCGGTCATCGGTTGGAACCAGTGGGTAAAGTGCGTGGCACCTCGCTCCAGCGCCCATTGCTTCATTTCATTGGCAACCAGGTCGGCGAGATCCGGACCGAGTTGCTCGCCGCGCTCCATGCACGACTGCAGTGATTTGTACGCCGTCTCCGGCATACGCTGGCGCATCTGCTCAAGCCCAAACACGTTGGCGCCGAACAATTCCGGCACGTTGGTTGAGCGAGCTTCGATGGCTTGCGGGGACTTGCGGGCAATCAACTGGATTGCGGCTACGCGTGCTGCAGACGACACAGAATACCTCCGGGAAAAATAGCAATTAGCGGCCGGTTGGACCGCCGAATGCACCGTAACGCGCCAGCTTCTAGAAAGCCAAAGGGCAGTGCAGTTGCACGAAGCCGCGACAGGCGTACGTTGCTCGCGTGTTCCGCTGCACAACTTTCCACATCGCCGGCCTCGCCGCGCTGCTAGCCAGCAGCTGCCAGGCCCCGCCCAAACCACTAGCGCTGCCGTCAGCCACACTGTCCGTCGACTACGAACGGTCGACGCTGGCCACAGCCGAGAACGCGCCCGATGCGGCTCGTTTGGTGGAACTATATGCAGTCTCGGGGGCTCCGACTGGTACGCCCGTAGCGCTTGCCGCCTCGGCAATCGTCAGCGACCGGGGCACCCCGTTCCGTGGCAAGACCCAACTGCCGATTGGCAGCCGCTGGCTCGGCCCGAGCGACGTGCAGGCGGTTCTCGATGGCTTGCACCTTCAGCAACCTTGGCAAGTGCAGAAACTGGGCGCCACCAGCGCCGTGCTGCACGGGCAACTTGTGACCTCGGTATTTGTAGGCCCGGCGTTGGTGGGGCCCGGCTTTCCAGATCCCAGCTCGCCAAATCCCAGCTCTGCAGATCCCAGTTCTGCAGATCCCAGTTCCATGGCAGATCCGACGAAAACAACGGATTCCGCCACCTCGCAGCCGTCCGTGTTGCCAACTCTACGACTACAGCATTCGCCCAGCGGCCTGCGCGCCACTCTGAGCACCGACCCGTCGACCGAGCCAGCTGCGCTTCCGCTGGCCAACTCACCAGACTCCGACCCACCAGAGCGCGAGGTAGTCGTGCTCTCAGGGGCAATCGCCGACACCGAAGCGGTTGGACTGTTCGTTCCCGACCCGCGGGTGCCCGGCGGCGGCCTGTTGCTGCTAGCCCTACCGACCGATGCACCAAGTTCGGAAGCGGTCGCGACCGCGATCGAAACCGCCAACAACAAGCTGGCCGGCAACCGCGAAGCGCCTCCGCAACCGATGTCCTGGCGCGTCGCCCAACGCGCGGTCGGCGAACGCAACCGCCGCCCGGCTCTGCTCGCCGTGACCACCCAACTGGAGCTGCCCCGCATCACCGATCTGATCCTGGCCAGTGATGAACCACTGTTGATCGCGATGTGCAAGCAGCTGGAACTGGTCGACGGCACCGCCGACCGCCTTGCCTGGCCGGTCGAGGCCTCGCTGTGGCAGGCACTGATCCCGCGCATGGAACGCGACGAACTAACCCCATCGTTGCGAGCCGCGGCGATCCGACATCTCGGCGCGCTGGCCGACGATGCGTCGACCTTGGCGTTGCTGCTCGCAACCTCCAGAGATGACGCGTCGTTCGCCAAGGCCCTGGTAGATGAGAACCTCGCCGCGCTGGCCGATCGCAGCGCGGCGATTCGCGTCACTGCAGTCAGGTGGTTGCAAGGCAAACAGATCGAAGTCGATGGATACGACGCCATGGGCAGCAAAGCCGAGCGACGCCGAGCCGTGCGCCGCTACCTGACGGCCCTAGAGGACGCCGTGCAAGCTAAGCAAGAGGCCGCCGCGCAAGGCAAGTTGGAGGCACAGCGATGAGCAACCCAGCCAACAACTCCCCTGACAGCAACGCCACCAACGAACCCAAGGGCGAGCCGATTCAGCCGCGCCTGGCCACGCCGATGACCGCCAGTTCCAGCACAAGCAAGACAGCCCTTACCGCCAGCACCGACGACGCCGACCCGGGTGCAGTCGAGGCCGCCACGACCAAGAAGACCAAGAAGAACAGCGGCAAGAAGAAGTCGCGTTGGTGGTGGCGTTGGACCAAGCGCCTGGCCATCGCGGGCCTGGCGGCGCGCATCGCGTTGTGGTTGTTCCTCGAGCAGCTGGCAAACTTCGGCGCCGGCTTCGCGGGACTGTCGGTCGAGTGGCGCAGCGCGTCGCTATCGATTTCTGGTCTGTCGCTGCACATCGAAGACCTGGTCGTGCGCAACGTCGAGGACGCCGGCGGCTCGGCCCTGCTCTCGGCCCAAGAAGTTGTCGCCGACTTGTCGATGCGACAGCTGCTCAGCGGCCAGATCTCGGTGGTCGACGCCGG
>TARA_R110002072_G_scaffold56097_6_pt1 | contig 29434 bp, 26 predicted proteins | sample TARA_R110002072 | Tara Oceans TARA_R110002072 (sample SAMEA4397118) | marine metagenome | biome: Polar Biome; feature: [SRF] surface water layer (ENVO:00010504); material: water (ENVO:00002006), including particulate matter (ENVO:01000060) such as... | depth 5 m
CGCGAATTTTTCGAGATAATAGGTCTTCAACCTATTTATGTCAACGACCTATTATGAGTGAATCAACAAAACCGCTATCCAAGGGAGAACGAAGACGCGCTGATATTATTCATATCGCACGCACGGTATTGACTTCCGAGGGTTATGAAGCCTTCGCACTGCGTGATATCGCCGCACGGGCTGACATGAAACTCGGTAATTTGCAGTACTACTTCCCTAGTAAAGATTCGTTGCTTGAAGCCATTATTCGGGCTGAGGCAATGGAAGATCTAAAACTACTGGTAGGCGAAATTGAAGAAGCTTGTGAGCCACAAGCCCAGATCGCTTGTTTTTGTGAAACCATCATTACCCGCTGGCGCGGCGACAGCGGTAGGATATTTACGCTTATGTCATTTCTGGCAAATGAGAAACCAGTTTTCGCGGAAATTTATCAGCAGGTTTACAAAAACTTCTATGACGCACTCATGCCGATTCTCAACGGGATTGACCCAGGGCAAAAACCAGCTGACTACTCCAGGCGAGCGATGCTCATCACCGCATTAATCGACGGCGCGCCCGCCCAGGTAACCCAGGGCAAACTTAAGACTTTCTTAAAGGATGTCACTGAACACGCAATCCTGATTGCTGGCGGAGGTTAAGCGTAGATTTAGAACCGAGACCACCGTAACCTAGCCACAACAATTGAGCAGAACGTTTAAAGGAATAGAGTACATGGCAGATCAAAACCCACCCTACGACGTCATCGTAATCGGCGCAGGTGTTGCTGGAATTTATCAGATCAAATGCCTACTCGACCTGGGCTTAAGAGCGCTAGTACTGGAAGCCGATGAAGATCTAGGCGGCACCTGGTTTCGCAACCGTTATCCCGGCGCACGCTTCGATTCCGAAAGTTATACCTATGGTTATTCCTTTTCGAAAGAGGTGCTGGAAGAATGGCATTGGAAAGAACGTTTCTCATCTCAACCTGAGAACTTAAAATATTTAAACTTTGTCGCTGATAAATTTGATCTGCGACGCCATATGCAGTTTAACGCCCGGGTGTCTGCCATGACCTGGTCCGAATCTGAACGGCACTGGTCACTCAGCCTACAAAACGGCGATCAATTTACATCCCGCTTTGTCATCACCGGCGTGGGTGTACTCTCTATCCCCACCCTGCCAAAAATTGAAGGCATGGATACATTCAAAGGAGAGTCATTCCATACCTACTGGTGGCCAGATAAAACTGTTCCGCTCAAAGACAAACGGGTAGGCATCATCGGTACCGGCGCTACCGGAATTCAGGTCATCGCCGAGATCGCGGACAAGGTCGGTGAACTAACGGTTTTTCAACGGCGCCCCAATTGGAGCGTACCTCTGAACAATTCAGAAATTTCCGATGCTGAAATGACAGAAATTCGATCCCGTTACGATGAGATATTTGAAACCTGCGAGTTATCTCAAGGAGGCTTTGATCACTTACCTGATCGCCGAGGCTTCTACAATCTAACGAAAGAAGAACGTCGCGAATTTTGGGATGAGCTTTATGACGACCGACATGGTTTTGCACTGTTAATCGCTAATTTTCCAGAGATATTTTTAGATGAACAGGCAAACCAGGAACTTTCAGAATATGTAGCAGACCGAATACGACAACGGGTCAATGATCCAAACACCGCTGAAAAGCTGATTCCCAAAGACCATGGATTTGGTATGCAGCGTTTACCACTCGAGACCAAATACTTTGAAGCCTATAACAGGGATAACGTCAGTCTTGTTGATATTACCGACACGCCCCTCAAGTGCGTGACAGAATCCGGCCTCAAGACCACGGCGGCTCACTACGATCTTGACCTTCTCATCTACGCGACAGGCTTCAATGCCATTACCGGTGCACTAGACCGCATTGATATTCGCGGTACCAATGGACAGTCGTTACAGAAGAAATGGCAGGAGGGACCGAGCACCTATCATGGCGTTCTCACCCATGGCTTCCCCAATATGATTATGGTTGCCGGGCCCCAAAGCGTATCGGGTTCAACTAATTATCCACGAGCCATTGAAACAGGTGTGGAATGGGTCACGGGCTTAATCAAACATGCATTCGACAAAGGCTACACTCGCCTCGAAGCTCAAACCGGAGCAGAAGCAGAATGGCAAGAAGAAGTCGTCCAAGCCCAAGAGAGAATGCCCTTTCGACAAAGTAAAAGTTGGTTTACGGGGTATAACTCTAATGTCGATGGCCATGGAGCGGGTAAGATCCGTTATCACGCCTACTGGGGCGGAGCGCCACGTTATCGATCCTTTCTTGAACAGACGACGCAGGCTACCTACGACAAGATTGATCTGAACTAGTTAAGGACTGTCAGTTATCCGCCCGCAATCATAGGTGCCCCTGGCCGGAAAAGGCCATTGTTGCGGCGCACGATCAGGGCAAGCCTGTTAATGTGGATAACACTAATCAAATTCGTTTCAATAATTTAGTTTTTAGTCTCACCTCGCCCCGCCCTCTGCACAAACCTGCCCTACTTCTGTATCACTTCTAACGCTGGATGGGTCCCACCACCCTCACTTTGGTGCAACGCAATACAAAAACACGCAATATCTTTGCGCAAAAATGATGTGATAACAAAAAGAAAATGCTGCGCAAATTAAATTCTCATGATTGAATAATAAGTCAGAAAAATAGGTCTGATGAAGATAGCACTAATACGACTAACGATTTTGTTACGCAAAGTAATTTGCTTGTACTTGGTTCATTAGGGGGATTTATGCACTATCGAAAAACGCTACTAAGGCTCGGTATCGCCGCTACCATTGCGACACTTAGCCACGCAGCTACCGCTGAAGAAAGGGAAATAGAACAGGTCACCGTGACCGGTTCTTACATCAAGGGCACACCCGGTGACACGCCATCGCCCGTTCAAACACTGCAACGAGAAGATATTGTTATCTCTGGCGTCTCGGATGTCTCGGAGATGATACGGAATCTTGAAATTGCTTCTGGCTCGGATACCGCGCCACAAAACGAAACACGATTCAACGGGAATTCCGGCTCTGGCCTCGCCAATGTGAATTTGCGAGGAGTAGGCCCCACCGCCACCCTGGTCTTGATGGACGGTAAACGATTACCGTTTGCGGGCCAAAAGCTAGCAGACGGGGATCGGTTCGTTGATATTAATTCAATACCACTGACAATGGTTGAGCGAGTTGAAGTCCTGAAGGATGGTGGTTCAGCGAGCTATGGTTCCGACGCAATTGCTGGTGTGGTGAACTTTATCACTCGAAGTGAATTTGAAGGCTTTGAGATTACCGGTAAATATCAAGGCGTGACTGAAGGCTCACAGGAAGACGCAACCTTAGGAGGGATATACGGTTGGTCTAGCGATGACAGCAATACCCACTTTGTTATCGGCGGTGAATTCTTTGACCGCGGCCATCTAAAAAGCTCAGACAGGCGTGATCTCACTAATGATGTCTATCCACTGCAAAATGACACTATTGTCAACAGCCTGACCTTTAACGGACCTGATGCACTATGTAGTACATTTGGCTCGGGCTTATTCGTTAACAATGGCTTCAATTCAGCACCTAACGCCTGTAATCGAAACGGCAGCGATACTGAGTTGTTGGTGCCTGAGCAAGAACGCTCAAGTGTCATGGCAACCTTCTCGCACCTCTTTAGTGAAGCAGCTGAAGCCTATGGGCAGGTTTCATGGTTAGACTCAAGAAGCGGTGAAAAACGACCAGTTTACGTTGGTCCAATCGAACCCAAGTACGCACTGCCCGGCATTTTGAATGCTTTGACCGGCTTCGGCATTGGCTCCGATCCCGCAAATGATCCTTCCTCAATATTCAACGGAGGAAGCACGGTTCCCGGGATATTACCGTTGGAACTCGTTGACTATACCGTGCGTGTTCCTGGCATAGATGCGGACCGTGAATATGATGCTCACAACGAACAAGAAACCACTCGAGTGCAACTTGGATTACGAGGTGAGATAGAAATCGCAAACCGTCCCTGGACCTATGACTTTTCCGTTACCCAGGGAGATTCAGAGTTTTCGACACACTTCCTCGGATTAGACAGTGATCGGTTGGAACTCGCTCAATACGGACTCGGTGGACCAAATTGTGTTCCTGATGGCGATATCAACAATCCTTTTGCCAGGGGCCTCGTCGGCGGTGCTGATGGCATTATTGACTCCAGCGCTTCAGGTGCTGGTGCAGTTGGACCACTCGAGGGGACTATTGAAGCGCTGACCGGCGGATTACCCGGGCAGCCTTTCATCAACCCAGACAATGTTGTCATTGGCCTAACGAGTTCAAATCGCGGCGACAATAGCCAGGGCTGCTTTTTCTTCAATCCTTACCTCACCCGGGCTGGTGCACCAGGTTTTACCAATTCAGAAGAACTGCTCCGATGGCTAGAAGTTGATATGAAGAACGCCCAGCGTTCCGAGACTTCACTTCTTGCCTATAACTTTGTGATGGCCGGCGAGCTGTTTGATATGAAGTCTGGCACGGTATCTATGGCACTGGGCTTACAGCGTCGAGAGGAATCACGAAAAACTCGAATCAATCCTAAAACGATTGGTGCAGTCAATAGCTTCGGTCAACTGAGCAATCAGGAATCCGTTGCAGGCCTATCCGAGAATCGCAACTTTGATGCGGATCGTGATATCAACGCAGCATTCTTCGAATTTCAAATCCCGTTAACTGAAGACATTGATGTTCAGCTTGCCGGGCGCTATGAGGACTATGGCTCAAGTATCGGCTCAACCTTTGATCCAAAGGTTGGCATACGCTGGCAGGCAACGGATGCACTTGTGCTACGTGGCTCTGCTAGTAGCTCGTTCCGCGGTCCGGGTCTTGCCCAGATTGAGGAAGGCACAGGATTTAGTCTCGAGTTTGGTGTCATCGATGTACTTGGTGAAGGGACAAACGCCGCTGGCGCGAACTGTGTTCGAACCGGTCGCTGTGGCTTCCCCACCGGAACAGACATTCCAACAATTATTATCGTGAAGCAAGGTCTTGCAACACCGGATCTGCAACCAGAAACCGCCGTTACCTATAACTTTGGTTTGATCTGGTCACCTGTTGATGGCCCACTTGAAGGCCTGACAGTAGGACTTGACTACTACGCGATTAATTTTGAAGACAAGATTATTGATGTCCCCACGCAATCATTGTTGGGTGAAGAACTTGCGCTGTTCACTGCAGCACTTGCCGCTAACGATTTTGTTGTTGCCGTCCCCGGCCAGGCAGATTTTGGCCAGGCCTGTGATCCAACGGCCGCAGAGTTTGATCCGGGTGCCGGTGCTCGTGCAGAAGCGTGTCAGGTCAACCCAGCCGCTTACACTGTAAACGCCGCAAATTCTGGCTTTATTGGCGGTAACATTACTCGCCGCGTAGACTCCTCAAGGGATTTGCAGATCATCTCAAGTGGTGCACTAAACGCGGGTAAAGTTGAGACCGATGGCATTGACGCCAACTTCAGCTACTTATGGGACACCGACCTGGGTGCCTTCGTCTTTGACGGTCGTCTGAACTACATCCGAGAGTTTGTGGTTTCCGATTTCCCAGGCGGTCAGCCAGATTTCGACGCTGCCGGGTTTACTAACAATGATCCCAATCGCCGTTTAAGTCGATCAATGCCTGACCTTAAAGGCAACCTGGGCGTGAGCTACATGAGGGACCAGCACTCCGCACGATTCAATATGCGGTTTGTCGGTGAGTATGAGGACAACGCTTCGGTTAACAATCGAATTGGTGACGGCGACATTGATGCCTACTACGCATTTGACCTTAACTATAGCTACACGATGCCTTTGAATGACTCCGAGTTAGTATTCTCCTTAGGTGCAATTGATCTGTTTGAAGCCGATCTGCCTGAATTGAAAAATTCAAACGGAACGGACCTTTCAACCTTCGACCTTCGGGGCCGCAGAGTTTACGGTTCGGTGAAGTTCACTCTGTAAGGCAGTGCTAATTAGTAGGCATTCTTTAAGAATGGTCACGATTAGAAGCCCTGACTAAAGTCAGGGCTTTTTTTTGGTCTGGGTTAAATGCAAATTTCTCTGTCATCTGCGCAGGTTACAGGATCGAATTTGGACGCGGCTGCGACCATTTCCTTGAAGCTAAAGATTCTGGGCCCATGGGCCGTCGCAATCCGCTTTACATCGAGATCAAGGTCAACCAGAGCCTCGTACATCGTCACCAAATTCAAATTACTAACGGCAGGACCCTGCTTGAATGGGGTTCCCATATGGTCTGCTATAAAAATCAGTTTTTCCGTTGGGACATACACAATAAGATAAGCATCGGAATGGGCAGTGGATACCTCATAAAGTTCAACTCGATCCTTGCCTTCCCCTATGGTCATTCGCGAATCCACCGCAACAAAGTCTGAGTCTTTAAGCTCACGGTCTGTGACATTTTCTTTTACTGCTGTGAAGTTTGATGCCGGGGTGAGTAACTTCGCCCCCAGACCCACCGCCTCACCTACACCACCAATGTGGTCTGTGTGGTGATGGGTAATCACTTGATAGGTTAGCGGATAATGTTGCCCGGACTCAGCCTGGTACTGCTTTAGTCGATTAGTGAGCGCCGCATATCCCCCCGCTCCTACCAGGCCATCGCTGGTTCGAACAAAAAGCGAAAATCCGCCACCCTGACCAACGTGATAGATGTGGTCATTAATTTTATTAACTACCTCAACGGTTCCGTCGTTGCGCTCACCGGCCGCTGAGAAATCTGTTGGAACCCGTAATAGCTCATCTGTCATCGGCACATTCACTTCGACATCATGGGTGGTACTCACAAAGTTGATCGCACCCGCAATCAAGAAGGTAATTTGCGTCGCAGAGACAACACCAGCTTCGGTTTTATGGCCGCTAAAAATGTAATCCAGGTTACCTGCCTGAGGATTTACTCTTAACATGCGGCTAATCAGTTTGGTTTTATTGTCGATAAACAGCACAAGGTCCGGGCTACCTGGAAAGGGCATGCCCAGTTTAGTGTGTGGACGCCCCATAAATCGCTCGTCACCTAAAAGCTTTACCTGGTCTCTTACGCGGTTCAGTTCATAAACCAAAAACGTGTCATTGGTACGTAGAGACCCACCGGCCGCAAGATAAAAGTCAGTTTGCTGGGCCTCACTCCACTGCCGCTGGATATAATCCACTGCTGTGCTCTTCTCACCATCAAAGATAGTTGCGCCCTGAAAACTACCACCACGGGATGAGCCCCAAAATTCCGTCAGGAAGCGCTTATTCTTAAGATCAATATGAACAATATTGTGATTTTGATTCGTTTCCTGCCGTGCCGGTGAATGCCCCTGGCCAATGGCAACGGTCAGAAATCGATCATGAGACCGTATACTTGTCATATTTGTGACGGCATCGCCACCATAGACTGCTGTCACCTCATTAATTAGAGCATCAGCTTCTCCGGCGAAACCCAGGGGCGTGAAAAATATTACGATCAAAACAAGAGCTATTCGGTTCATTATTCTTTTTCTCCAAATGCGAAGATCAGATCTTCAAGCCACATGCGCCTCGCCGCAACACGATTGACAACCTTCGATCCTACTTATCACTCCATTGGCCGCATTCGATATGCATTTCAATATAGCTTTCTGACCCACCGAGCTTTAACCTCAACTCGAATTCTAGTTGCTGCTATGACACACATTGAAGATTATTGACCGATACCATACCTGGCGAGACAACCGTCAAATTAAAAAATTGGGTTTTACGGAAGCCCAGTGGGAATCCGCAATTGCCGATTGGCCCGTGATGGATCGTTTCTGCGGTATCGAACGTCAGGCGCTGTTCCGCACCACCATGCGTTTTCTGGTTCAAAAGAGTTTTATTGCCGGGGACGGTTTTCAATTTACTGATGAAATGTGTTTTAAGATCGCCACGATGGCCTGCGTACCCGTACTGCACCTTGGTCTGGATTGGTATGACCACCTACATACCATCATTCTCTATGAGGGTGATTTTGTACCTAACCGACCCCACAGGGGCGCGGATGGCGTGGTCCATTCGAGGGGGACAGGACTTAGCGGTGAGGCCTGGCAACGCGGTCCATTAATCTTGTCCTGGGATGCCATCGTCAAAACAGGTGCCCACGCACGCCATGGCAAGGCGAGTAATGTGGTGATTCACGAATTTGCCCACAAGCTCGATATGTTGCGGGATGGGGCAAACGGCGCGCCACCCATGCACCCCGACATGAAAGCCGGGGAATGGCACATCGTGTTTACCAACGCCTGGAACCGCTTACAACGAGATTGGAACCAACACCGACCTCTGCCATTGGATGAATACGCGCTCACCAATCCTGCAGAGTTTTTTGCCGTCTGCAGCGAGACATTTTTTGAGGCGCCGGAACAAATGCAGGCACAATTGCCCGAGGTCTATCGGTTGCTTTGCCAGTTCTATAGACAACAACCTGAATAAGCACACGCCCTCTATACAATCAGGTTAACGGGACAGGATTCCAATCCGTAATTCAGCAGCCCGCCTTCCTGTCTCTTTAGGGGAGAACTACCTGGCCCGATACTGGAATAGGCGTCTAACAATCCGTTTAGGAGCTTGTCTGCTTCCATGCGCGCTGTCCGCGCCCCCATACAATGGTGAATCCCATGACCAAAGGTGACATGCCGCTTGATATTGGGTCTATCCAGAATAAGTTCGTTGGGGTTTTCAAATTCTACTGGGTCACGATTGGCTGCCGCAAAAAACACCGCAACCCAGTCCCCCTGCTTCACCTCAACACCGCCTATTTCGACATCGGCTAGTGCTACTCTAAAGAGCCGCTGGGGCGGACCGTCACGACGTAATGTTTCTTCCATATAGGGTCTGACCAGGCTTCGGTCCTTCCGCAGCGCCTGATATAGATCGGGGCGCTCCAAAAAATTGGCAATCAAGTTACCCAGAAAATACACGGTCGTTTCAGCTCCTGCGACCACCAGCGTCATACAAAAACGCTTCACCTCGTCCACCGTGAGCTTACGTCCATTATGCTCGCTAGTGATCAGCGCCGTCATAATATCGTCTGAGGGCGTAACGCCATTTTCAATGTCTGCGATACGCTGATCCACAGCAGCAGAATAATAAGCTTCGAGTTCAATATTACTCTGCTGCCGCTGCTCCGGAGTGAAAGTCGATGACACCATAAACGCATTACCCCAATGGCGTAACTTCTCCCAATCCTCCTCCGGTGTGCCGATCAGTCGGGTAATAAACTTAGCGGGCATTTCTACGGCAAAGGTTTGCATCATGTCAATTTCCCCCGCGCCATATTTCTCAATCATTGTTCGCACCGTATCTTCGGCCCAGGGGGCAACATCCTTCTCAATACGTTTCGGTGTAAACGCCTTCTGAGATAGGTTCCGCAGAAACGTGTGTTCCGGCTTATCGTGATTAACCAGCATCAAAGTTGGCGCTGAGGATGCCTCCTGCATTGGGTCCCGGGATGAAAATACGTCCGGCCTTGAGGCGACCTCCGTGACATCCTGATAGCTTAAAAAAACCCAGGCCGGAATCGGTTCATCCATTCCCGGAATAGTACCCGGAGGATAGTCCTTCAATCCAAACTGGGGCCCGAGTCGCCTTAGCTCGGCATATGCTGGATAGGGGTCTCGAATAATCGCGGGGGTATTAAGATCTGTGATCTTCATATTATGAATTTCCATCGTCTGCTTGTGACATCTGGCCTAGAAGTTGAAGGCGACTTCGAGTCCGTAGGTTTTCGGCGCCCCGAGAGTGCCAACAAACTCAGCACCATAAACCGTTCCGGTCAGAATCTGATTCGTGAAATAGGATTCATCCGATATGTTCTTACCAAACATGGCAACTCTCCAACGATCATCCACCTGATACTCAGCTCGAACATTCACAACACCGTAGTCATCCTGTGAAGCCGCATCGATGTTGAATACCGTGTAGTAGATTTCACTTTGCCAGCTGTAGTCGAGGCGCAGAAGCAGAGGATTCGATGCAACACTGAACTCTGCTTGCAGGCCAACTTGAAATTTCCAATCCGGTGCCCTTGGTAAAGTAAGACCATCTAAGTCCGTAACAAGTGAACCCGGCTCCTGGGTAATAGGTGCTGGCCTGAGTGGTTCAGTCAATTCACCTTTAGTGAATTCAGCATTGAGATGGGTCATCGATGCATCTAACTGAACGTGCTCTGAAACAAGATAAATCGTCTCGAGTTCAAAACCTGTGACCCTGGCCTTCCCCACATTCCGAATGATCGGCTGATTCTGTACACTGTCCTGGGCTTGTAAGTTGGTATAGTCGTAATGAAACACCGCTGAATTGAGACGTAATCTCGAATCTAAAAAGTCACCTTTTAGTCCCACCTCATAGGCCCAGATCTTCTCAGGCTCATAAGCGACTCGCTGATTACTGCCAATATTGTAACCGCCACTCTTGAATCCACGCTGGGCTGAAGCATAGACAATCCAATCCTCATTGACCGTATAGGTGAGTGCGAGTTTCGGCGTAAACGCATCAAAGGATTCGGGTCCATCTACAGGTGCAACCACAAAACCAAAGGGATCAGGAGTGACTCCGTCTCGCCCCTCGCTCACTGCATTTGGAAAGAAAAGTATCTCTGGTGCAAATCGGGCTGGCGCACCGCCAGTGGGGGACAAAATGGAGAGTTCAAACACCTGATGGCCGTCACGCTCCTCATCGCTATATCTGCCGCCAAAGGTCAGCAGAAGTTTTTCACTGATGTTCCAATTGGCTTCAGCAAATACAGCCCAGGCTTCAGTCTGTTGATCGCCATTTAGGTGCAGATCACAACATAGGGTTGTCTGGGGAATGACAACAGGAAATGGAGGAAGCACACCCGCCGTTTGCAGATCGGTTAAGCCCTGGATGAGTATCGGCTCCCAGAAGTCGCCAAATATGTTGTTCGTGATCTCATTGTCCTCTTCAAAATACGAGCCACCCACGACCCAATTGAAATTTTCTCCGACCTCTGAGGTGAATTGAACATCCACACTCCATTGCTCGTGATCCTCTTCACGTTGATACACGTTGACGAAGGCATCGGACAGATCAAATTCATTCTGCAGATAAGGGTTGGTGTCTTTGTAGTTGGCGGAAACTTTTAGGTCACCGACTTCAAAGCTGTGATCCAGTATCAAGGTCACACCGGAAATCTCTGTAGCGCTTTGGTAGTCGACGTCAGAAAAAATGGTTCTAGAGCCTGGTGTGGTCGCCCGACCCGTTTGTTTGAAAGCAAAGTAAGGTGCGGTCGCTTGCCCTTCCCTGCTGGCATACCAGTTGGGTACCTCTTCTGCATACCCGCTTGATGCGTAGGTGAATACTTTGGATTTATCGTCGGAATCGAAATAGTCTGCGATCAGAGTCAGGGTCGTGGTCTCGGCAAGCTCTGCTTGAATGGTGAAGCGAAGCGACAACTGGTCCTGGTCTTCGACATCATCACTGCCTCGACCCGAGGCCTGAGATCTCACTACCTTGCTATACCCATCATGGGAAATCCGCTTTATCGCAATCCTGCTTGAGACATTCTCACCGAGTGGAATGTCAACAGCGCCAGACAAATCCACAAGATTGTAATCCCCTAATGTGACGTTCAAATTCCCCCCGAATTCGTCACCGGGTCTGTTCGACACGATATTGATCGCACCACCCGTTGCGTTACGACCATACAAAGTGCCCTGGGGGCCACGCAGCACTTCTATCCTGGATACATCAAAGAACGCCGGGCCCAATGCAGCGGCCCGGGACAAATAAACGCCATCCACGTAGGTTCCGGTTGAACTGTCATTGCCGGCAATAATAACCGGCGTACCGATTCCGCGGATAAAGATTGAGGTATCGCCCTGATAGTCTGAGATATGAAGTCCAGGCGTAGAACCTGCGAGGTCAGATAATTTTGTTATCGACCGAACCGCTAGTTCATCAGCCTGCATGGCGGTAATGGCTGCTGCTGTATCTTGAACGTTGGTATCTCGTCGGGTGGCAGTGACAATGACTTCCTCCAGAACCTCGGCGCCGGAGACAGTCGACGGCACCCACAGCACCGAGGTGAAGCTAAAAATAAACGTACAGACATTACGAAACGCTGTATTGCTCAACATGAAACCCCCTTTTTAATTGATGGACGCTTGCTTGGCCGGGTATTTTCTCGGCTTGGATTATTGCGCCTTTTGGAAACAGTAAACTTAGGACATATTTACTGTCAAGACATATTGTGATTTGCCTAGGGGGTTGCGGGTAAACAGGCTTACAATGAGCTGTTATGAATTCGACTAATAAAAAGCCTATGGTCAGTAAAAAAGCGCTCCGCCAGCAGTCACCCAGTTTGTTCTTGGATCTTTATTATCCATTCCACTACAAAACCGGATTCGCAATTGAGCATGTCCTTCGGGATTCAAATCTGACGCAAATTCAAACCATCATTCTGTGGACCATCCATTCGGAAGGTGAAGGTGGCATCGAAATGCGTCGCAAAGACATCGAACAACGTATTACCAATTGGTTCGATGTCACGAGCTCGGCGATTTCAAAATCGATTCGGGGCATGTCACGAGAGGGTTTATTGGTGATCACCGAGGACCCGGTTTCGGGCCGGGAAAAAAGAATCAATCTAACGAATGAAGGTCAGCAGCACGTAGTTGCGATGATGGAGCGAGGTAAACACCTGATCGAAAACATCGTGGCGGAACTCGACGATGATGAAATTGCTGCAGGTCTTAACTTCCTAAAACGAGTCAGCACAATTGTTGAGGACCTCGAAACCCGGTAGTGGTTGACTTCATTAAGTGAACTTAGGAATATATGTCCTAAAGACACTATAAGGCGCCAACCATGCAGACCCACCCAATTGATGTCACCAAAGAAGTTTTTATGCATTTTGGCAACGGTGATATACCCGCCATCGTATCCTTGTTGGCGGATGACGTTGTTATCGACTTCTACGGACCTGACGTAATTCCCTACGCTGGCCATTATGAAGGTAATCAACACGCAGCGGAGTTTTTCAAAACCGTACTCTCCTCGGTCGAGATTCATCAGTTCGAGCCTGAAGAGTTTTTGAGTGATGGCAACAAGGTCACCGTCACGGGACACCTTAGATTGACGGCCCTGTCGACGGGCAAACAAATCGAGTCGGACTTCGTCCACGTCATTACTGTGGTAGACGGCAAGTGGTCCAGATTTCGAGATTTTATGGATACCTCTCAAGCCGTAGCGGCATTTTCTAACGGCTAGCATTCACTAAGTTCCAGACCCAGAATCTCTGATATAACCGACCCACATTCCCGCTACCAACCTAACCCCCATCGGTAGCGCTGTGCCCCTACAATTGTTTATATTGCGTTCATCAAAACAACAAGGGGTTCAGATGGAAAAGCTTTGGCAGTTGGGTGCAATTGAATTAGCTCGCGGCATCTCTAAGCGCGACTATACTGCGACACAGGTCATGTCCGAACATCTGGACCGAATTGCCGAGGTGAATCCAGCCCTTAATGCAATTGTTGTCGTGATGGGCGAATCAGCCCTTGCGACCGCCGGTAAAGTTGATGCCGCACTTGCAGCGGGAGAACAAGTTGGCCCCCTGGCCGGAGTACCGATCACAATCAAAGAGAATATCGATTGTGTTGGAACCGCGACTACTCAAGGCGTCCCGGCCCTCGCAGAAGCATTTCCCGCATTGAATTCACCTATCGTTGATCGAGTACTGGCCGCGGGCGCGATTCCTATTGGACGAACCAACCTACCGGAGATGGGGCTACGACTGCACACTGATAATGCCCTGCGGGGCCCGACCATTAACCCCTGGAACTCAGAACGTACCACCGGCGGATCCTCTGGTGGAGAAGCCGTTGCTCTTGCTACGGGTATGTCACCTATTGGCCTTGGCAATGATATTGGCGGGTCGCTACGAAACCCAGCAAATTGCTGCGGTGTAGCCTCGATCAAACCCACCCAGGGCATTGTGCCCCATGCGGTGACCATTCCCTCTGAAGATGAACCAATTAGTTTTCAGCAAATGCTCAGCGACGGTCCTATGGCCAGACGCGTTGCTGATGTTCGCCTGGGATTAAACTTACTCCGAGGTCATCATCCCCGTGATCCCAATAGTATGAGTGCAGAACTGACCAAAATAGATCGTCCGCTAAAGATTGCAGTCATGGCAGAGCCCCCTGGAGGAGATACTGATGCTCGTATTGCTGATGTCACCCGTCACGCCGCCAGTGCCTTAGAATCAGCCGGCTGTATTGTGACCGAAGCATTGCCACCGAGTATGGAGGAGATGGTTGAACTCTGGACGCGATTACTCGATAACGATATCTCCCTTAGTCTGCCAATACTGGGGCCGCTGCTCTCAGCAGATGCCATGAAGTTTCTAGCAGACTTTCGAAATGGAAGACAGAACCCCACCGTCGAGGAATATGGCACCTGGCTTACCACCCGCATGACAATCTCCCGTCAGTGGGCGGCGTTTTTTGGTGATTACGATGTACTGCTTTCTCCAACCTGGACGCAGCTGCCATTTAAAGTAGGCTGGGACATCGAGCAAAAAGGTCGTGCAGTTGAGACCATGCAACAGGCGAGATGTATCATGCCGGGCAACGCCCTTGGTTTGCCTTCCGCCTGTGTACCCGCTGGTATGGTAGACAATATGCCTGTCGGAGTTTTACTCACGGGGGCGCGTTTTAGCGACTACCTGTGCCTGGACGCAGCGGCGCTAATAGAAAAAGCATCGGGCTTTAACACGCCGATAGATCCACGCTAACACTTATTCACGGCGGACAATTCATTGCTTAATAAAATAGGTGAACCCTCGCCGCCTTCTGGTTTTAAGTTAAAGCTCGCTCGTGCGCCTATTTATCTGTATCGAATCGGCCTCGGCGGGCTAATGGGCGACCGGTTTCTTCGATTAAGGCACAGGGGCCGTCGAACCGGGAACAGCATTGAGACGGTGCTTGAGGTGATTCGCTACGATGAGTCGACGACACAGTTTTTTGTTGCCTCAGGCTATGGGACAAAATCACAGTGGTACCGGAATATTATTGCAGAGCCTCACGTCTCCATTATGGTAAAAAATACCGAACATAACGCAGTCGCACGGGTGGTATCTCCTGACGAGGCAACCCAGATCCTGGGTCTGTATGCAGCGGCTCATCCAAAGTCGATAAAAGCCGTTGCACGACTTTCTGGTTACAATATGGATGGCACTGAATCTGATATTGTCGAATTCAGCAGCATCATTAAGATCATTGAATTCACAGTTAAGAAAAGCTGAGGCTATGAAACGGTTAGTTATTTTTGGAAATTCCGGATCGGGAAAATCCACCCTCTCAAATCAACTGAGCGAAACTGAATCCCTGACCCATTTGGATCTGGATACCCTCGCCTGGCTGCCCACCACACCTCCGACCAGACAGCTCCTAACGGAATCCGCCAAAAACATAGCGGAGTTTATTGCGTCAAATGACAACTGGGTGATTGAGGGCTGTTATGCGGATCTGCTTGAGCTGGCAATCCCTGCGGCCACTGAAATGATTTTTATGGATCTACCCGTCGAGACCTGTGTGGAAAATGCGCGGAGCCGGCCCTGGGAGCCCCATAAGTATGAGAGCAAGGCGGCCCAGGATGCTAACCTTGAGATGCTGGTGGACTGGATCAAACAATACACGTCCCGGGATGATACGTTTTCCCACGCAGCACACCTGGCGTTATACGAGAGCTTCAGCGGCCAAAAAAGCAGGCGGACCGAGAACCAATAATGGCTCACGAAACACTATAAAACAGTGATGCTCTTGGCGAGATTACGAGGTCGGTCGGGGTTAAGGTTTTTTGCTATCGCCGTGTAGTAAGCAAGCAATTGACCGGGAATCAGCGCAGCTAAGATCGACCCTGCCGCCGGCAACATCATATGATCATCACAAACCGAACGGCATTCCTCATCCGCTAGAAGCCCAATAACCCAGGCCCCCCTGGCTTTTACTTCAGCAATGACCTGGGCCATTCCTTTGTCGCCCTTGCCCACCAGTACCAGCACCGGAACACCCTCGGTGATGAGCGCAAGTACGCCGTGCTTAAGTTCACCGGCGGAAAATGCTTCGGCATGGACGTAACTGGCTTCCTTAATGTTAAGCGCCGCAATTTGTGCAACGGCGTGGTGGTCATTTCGGCCCAGTACATAAACACTTTGATGCTGTGCAATCCTATCGGCAAGGGCTTTGGCGACCGCAAGAACCTCCGGTGTCATTTCAGCGGCAAGGCAGTGACTTAATGTCTGGATATGTTGCCTTGCTTCCGCCTGACGATTCATCGTTGCTAGCCCAAGACAATAGCCAATCGCAACTTGAGCCGTTGCACTTTTGGTCGACAGCACACATACCTCAGCACCTGAGTTTTGCTGCAATGAAACATCTGACAGTTCCGCCATAGAACTGCCGGGCACATTCAGAATGCTAATCACTTTTACCGAGGCGCTTTTAGCAAGCTCGATTGCCTGAAGTGTATCGGCGGTTTCTCCGCTTTGACTCACCGCAATCAAAACATCATCGGCCGTGATCAAATTAGCAAAACTCTCATACTCATAAGCAGGAATATCAATCGCATCAAGACTCGCCTCATTTCTAAGTAACCAGGCGATTTGTCTCCCGGTAAAGTAGGCGCCGCCTGCCCCAACAACCACAATCCGCCGGGCTTTCTGCAGCAACCTCACCGCCTCGACAAATGCCCTGGAGTCAGCAGCCTGCAAGACCGCCGGAATCGATTGCCACTGCTCCATGACTTCTTTGAGCATAAAGTGCTTAAAGCCTTCCTTATCCGCTGCCTGATATTGCTCAGTGACGGGCAGCCAGTCTTGCTGACGTGGTACAAGTTCAGCACTGAGTATCTCAACCTGACCAGACTGGATACTGAGAAACTCACCATCGGATATACGGCAAACCTCACGACAGGCAGCACTAAACGCCAATTGATCCGAGGCAAGGTAGACGCCTTGATCACGGCCTTTGCCGACCACCAAAGGTGAACCCTGGCGGTAAGCTAATATCTCGCCATCGTTGAATAATGTGACAACGGTATTCCTGCCTTCTAATTGAGACGTAACTTGCCGCAATGCTGCCAAACGAGACTGGGTATGACTGAGGGCAGTTTCTAACAGTTTTACAATCAACCCTGAGTCCGAGGGTTGAGCATAGTCATCCGGTCGCAACTGATCAAAATTAGTCACAATGCCGTTATGCACCAGCGCAAACTCAGCGTTCGAACTCATATGGGGGTGGCAGTTTGCAAGATTGACCTCCCCGTGGGTCGCCCAGCGAGTGTGACCCAGCACGGTTCTACTCAATGGCAAACGAGTTTCGTGCACAGCATCTGCCTCGGTACTCCGTGTAGCGGCAAGCCCTCCCGCCTCTGTGACCCAGGCAAAACCAAAGCTGTCATAGCCCCGGTATTGCACCCGGGCAAGCGCCGCCACAACATCATCCTGGACATCTATTACGGAGCTAGCCGCCACAATTCCACACATTGTCAATTTCCATATGTCATATATTTCGAGATGGAGACTTTATTTAATTGGGGTACTGGTTAACAATGCTATTTGTCATCAATTAATTGACATATATGATTATTCACGACACCTTACAAGAACTTGGCGTTAGTACCCGGGAGACAGACATATATCTGGCTTTATTACGTCTTGGGCCAAGCTCCATTCGGGATATTGCTGCGGCAGCTGAAATCAACCGGGGCACAACCTACGAGGTATTAAAGGACCTCAAGGGCAAACATCTGGTGAGTCTCTTCCCCAAAGGCAAACGACATGTATTCTGTGCTGAACCACCGGAGCGGCTGCTAGCACTTGCGGACCAACGCCAGGAAGCCCTGCGTACCGCCAACCTGAATCTGATCAATGACATCGTACCGGACCTGACTGCTATAACCGCAGACCAGAACACAACCGCAGTCAGACACTATGAAGGCGATGACGGCATTGAGTATGTATTGAGGGATATCTTAAGAACCGTTGCCCAACAGGACGACAAAACCTACCGAATCTACAGCTCAAAACAAATCCGAAAATACCTGTACCGCCCCTATCCAAACTTTACCCGGCAGCGGGTCGAGAAAAATATCTACGTTCGCGCTATCGCCATTGGTGAAGGTGGCGAGGACGCACCACTATCGGAACGCAAATGGATTCCCACTGAAAACGTCAATCCCGCCGCAAGCTATGTGGCAATTTACGGCCCCCGCTGTGCCATGATCTCCCTCTCCCGGGGTGATTACCCCACCGCCGTCATCATTGAATCCCACGGCATCGCTGAGGTGTTACGATTATCCTTTGACAGCTTGTGGCAGTTATTGCCCGAGACCAGGGACTAGCAACGAGCATTACTCGATCTAGTCAGAATTCAAACAGTGGAGATAATCGAAAATGAGCCTGGCACTGCTTAGTGGTTCAATGAACCCTTTTACTTTGGGTCATCAACATCTCGTAGAAATGAGTCTTCTCATATTCGATCGGCTTGTAATAGGTGTAGGTATCCACCCAGAAAAGAACAACTCAACTCCTTTTACTATCGACGAACGTCTCGCCCTGATCACAGCCAGCGTTGCTGAACATGGCGATCGAGTCAGCGCACAATCCTATGAAGGCGCAACCGTCGATTTTGCACTCAAAATCAACGCAACAGCTATGGTAAGGGGTATTCGGAATGGGACCGACCACGCCCATGAGGCGAGCATGAACTTTGCAAACTCATTAATGACCGAAGAGGAAGGCGGACGCCTGGTACCTACCCTGTTTTTTCAATGCCCGCCCTCACTCATGGAAGTATCCTCCACCCGTGTCCGTGAGTTAATGATGCTGGGGCGTAGCCAAAACGTGCTGAGTCATTACGTGCCCGGCCCTGTATTGGAAGCCATTAGCTCAAGACAAAGCTGAGGCGCCCATAATAGTGGCAGTTTGATGAGCAAATTACTGTATAAAATTTCATCGCCACGGGCTGATATGACATTTCCAATTAGCAGCTTCTGGCACACAGTTGATTGGGAAAGCAGTACCACCAACCCAAGAGACGGTTACCTTAAGGATGACGTGCTATATGTGGGTGACTTCGACGAGGTGAGTATTCATTTGTTTCCCCGCTTTAGATCTATACGAGTTAGAAATGTTGATGCGGATCATGGGACACTTGAAGCACTAGGATTTAAAAGTACACCGAATAAGCGCGCACATATTTTTTTACGGCATGAGCGCAGAAAAGACATCGAAGCCTTTCGCCCTACCATGTATGTATTTAACGCACAGGAATTTGAACACATTCGACGAGGTGAATATGTGGCCTACGAGCCCCAAACAGCCATTTCCTCTGAAATCCTATCGATACCAGAGGCAATTGATCGTTGGAACATAGCAGCGTGTTACGTTGAAGACCTTGACGATGTCGTGGCTCGACTCAGAGATGGTAACATTTATTTTGACGAGCAAACCTAGCGCCATATCAAAAATAAGTGGCGATAAAAAAGACCAACAAAAAGAGTCTATCGAGGTACGCATGACAGAACAGCAGTTCCAATCTACGATTGAATCCACCGTCCAAAATCTAATCGATCTTGTAGAAAGTAGGTATGTCTTCCCAGATGTGGGCAACAAAATTTGCCAGCTACTAAAGACAAAGCTCGCGGAAAATGCATTTGACGCTGCCAAGACTGACAAGGCGCTAGCAGAAATGCTAACCGAGGATCTTCAGTCGATCAATCAGGACTGTCACCTTTCCGTGGTCGTTAATCCACAACGCGTGAGTGCGATCCGCAATTCCTCGGATGACAAACGGCATCAGGACGAACCCGAGTATGAACACTGTGGTTTCGAGAAAACCGAGATTCTCCAGGGTTCTGTAGGATATTTGAAGCTTACAGAGTTTGCAGACACTCGATATGGTGGAGATCTAGCTGTCACGACCATGCAAAAATTTATTGGCTGTAAAAGCCTCATTTTCGACCTGCGGGACAATGACGGTGGCAGCCCAAAGATGGTCCAACTACTCACGACCTATTTGCTCGGTCATGAGCCGACACATCTGAACAGTTTTTATATGCGCGAAACCGACACGCTCGATCAGTTTTGGATCCTGCCCTATGTACCGGGCGAGCGACTGTCGGATCTAGCCGTTTACGCTTTAACTAGCCGCAACACTTTTTCAGCTGCGGAAGAATTTTGTTATAACCTGCAAAATATGCAGCGCGGCACCATTATTGGAGAAACGACCGGCGGCGGTGCCCACCCGGGAGATGAGCATGCACTCAGCGATCAACTGTGTGTTTCTATCCCCCATGGTCGCGCGATCAATCCCATTAGCGGCACCAACTGGGAAGGTACAGGCGTCATTCCAGACATCGAGGTCCTGGCAAACGATGCGCTAGATGTCGCGCTAAATCTAGCGAAGGATAATTCCAACCCCTAGGATCGGTCATCGAAGATGAAAGTCATATTCAGCAAAACATCCGAACGTAGCTACTCCGTCGAAATACACCGGAGCAATAGCGCGCCGCTCCGGATCAACTCTGCCCCTGGCTATAGCGAGTACATGCCCCACGACCTGCAACACTTTATTGTTGAGCAGGCACTCGGTTTACAACAGGCCATATATGGTCAGTTAGCGGCGGGTGGTGACGCGAGTACATTCAACCTGGGTAATGCTCAGGGCCAGGACAAAAAGCAAAAATCACGCAGCAATAAAAAACTGAAGAACAAGGGCAGCAAGCTGGCTGATCAAGGAAAACTCGAAGGCGCAATATCGGAAAGAGCTAGCTGTGTTTGTACTGCTAATTGGTTGGCCACTCGCAAAGAGCCGATACTTAAAAAGCAGTTCGCGAAGCTTGGCCCGGAAGCGGAAAGCGTATTCGGCGCTATGAATACGAGTGAAAAAAGGCTCTACACAAAAGAAAAAATCGCTGAGATCAATGCCATTATGCAAGACCTCAGCGAACGCTGGTATCAGCTAAAAATCGGCGAGCCGCTTGAATTAGCCTGGTAACTGACGCTGAAAGTTACAGCGGCCAGCTAGCTTCCGCTTCCTCAATCAGTGGCTGAACATCCCTGGGGCGTAGCACCTGTTGTAGAACAGCGTCCAGGGCTGCCGCTTCAAACTGACTCAAGAATTCTGCCTTATCTTTGTAAAGCGCTTTCACCTTTTTGGCTTCAAAGGGATACGAGGAGCCGTCCAGGAATGCAAAAATCCCCTCGGCTTTTGGTATGGCGCTGTTAGTGGCTAAAGGCGCTTCAACCTGCGGCAACCGAATACCCGCCATGGCAATACCATTTTCATCCCGCACCACTTCGCCATCGCCGGTGAATTCTATCTTCGGCTGTATGGGCGGCAGTGTATTGTCTGCTAGCCAGCGGTGCATATGATAAAAAACCGCGTCATAAAGCAGCCCCATCGGAATACCATTGATGCCCTCAGGTTGTGCACGGCCCTTAATTTTATCCCGCTCCTGCATCGCCTGACGAACCACCTGTATTTGCTGGGAAACATGACAGGTACCGGCGGACTCCCAATAACGGAAAGTATCTGTATCGTCCTGTCGAACACCAAAACAAGACATGGCCTCCAATTCTGAATTCACGATAAAGATTGGTATACCCAGATCATCGCGGACAATGTTCTGACCCGCCAGGCGATCCTTCGGTGCGGTGGCATCCGGTGCATTGATGTTCACGACAACATCGCCGACTTCAAGGGGTGTACCTCGCCCGAAATAGATCGCAAGAATAAATCCATCCAGTGCATTCGTCAGTGGTTGGATGGCGTTAATGTACGTAGCAAGACGACCTGCAGACTGGGACGCACCGAAGCCAACCACACGCTGAACATCAAGACCGGCCATAGGATCTATTTTGCCGCTTCGATCTGCACCGACGGCAATTGCTGCCTGGGTAAAGACATCGTAGGAACAATCATCGGTCGGAATTGAAAGCCCGCTATATCGCTCTGGGTCCCAATTTAGCAAACCCTGATTCACCGGCGGCAGCCCTTCTATGCCAGCTTTCTGAGTGGTTAGACAAACAAGCGCATATCCGCCTTCCAACAGCTCTAAACTCTCCGCACCAAAAAGATCATAACCAGCGGTCACGTTGTTCCAGGTGAGAATGACGGTGCCGTTAAATTTTCCTGGGGATTTAGGTCGATAGACGATAAATCGAGTTTTGAATGGGACATCACCGGACTCTTCCGCCTGCCAGTGCCCGTCACGTCGCAACAATGAGTCACCGACATCCCGATAACACTTAGCGCTGCCCTCAAGAATGTATTCAACTTCCTCGTAACCAAAACTGGCCACGTCCTGAAGAGAAGCGGCAAATGGCCAATCATGTTCACCGTTTGTGATTGGTCCCGCCACAGTGGCTGTTGCTTGCGCCTGAATTGTCACCCGTTATCCCCTTTACTGTTGTTTTGTTATGAAATCCAGCTTACGCAGTTAGTAACCTCTTGTGTTGATTTATGCATAGGGAAAATATGAATGGATAAAGTGTGAGAATAACGAAAAACAATTTGAGCGCTCAATTCACCTTCCGTATCAAAAATTGCCTGTGGGACTTCAATTTTCTGTGGGACTTCAATTTCCTGGGGACTTCGGCTAACTTTGGACCCGCCAGGGGCCTAGATGCTAGCCTAGGATCTATGACAGAAGCGATACTCATAATCCCCACACTCACGACAAATAGACTTCGACTTGAGCCTTTGTCGATGGACCACTCCGAGGGTATGTTCAGAATGTGGCAACACAGTGCCGTCCAAGAGTTTTCTGGGCCGGCCGAGGATAAAGATCGAATCAAAATTAATATGCCGGCATCATCTACCGATGATAGTGACCGACTAATTGGATTTTGGCTCAAAGCCGCACGTGATGGCTGGGGGTTCCGCTGGGCAATACTTTCGGGTGATTCTGAAAATGAATTTGTCGGCCATATTGGCTTTAACTCTCTGACCCAGTGCGCCGAAATTGCCTACCACATGAATCCGGATTTTTGGGGTAAGGGCATTATGACGGAAGCAGCACTGGCAGCTATAGCCTGGCGCCGGGATCAAGGCGCGAATGAAATCGAAGCCTTTATCGATCCCCAGAATGACCATTCAATCGCCTTAGCCCTTCGTCTAGGCATGACCGCGACCGAAGAATTTTCGGAAGGCGCACGCAGATATCAAATGTCCCTTTAGAACCACCATTCATTGGAACCTAAAATGATATCGGCGATTTTTGTATAGCCCCTGCTTCTTGGATGAGCCCCATCGTGATCAACCACTTCTTTCCGGTATTGCGCATCATTTTCTAAATCAGAAAATATATCCACAAACGGAATCTCCAACTTTTTTGTTTTGAGGCGGAAAGCTTCATTAAGGTCTTTTAATAGTTGGTTACGCTGGTCATCCATAATTGGCGGCGGCCCGACCATCAACACCTGGTATTTGGGCTTGAGTAGCGCAACCATCTTATCTAGATTAGCAATGGATTCTTGTTCCGGCACCCTGATCTCACCATATTCCTGGGCAGTGTCGTTAGCGCCAAAGGACAGAACCACGCGGGAATCCACGGTGGCCGGCAACCGGGGCAACACTTCTGATTCGACCCGTTGCAGAATATCGCGACTGGTGTCTCTTCTGACCCCCAGGTTGTAATAGGTCATTGATGTAGCGTCGTTAGTAGCAAGACGGCACAATCTACCGGCCCAGCCAAGCGCGCACTCGTCTCCTGTGCCGTTAACAAATGAGTCGCCGACAAAACAGATTCTGATGTCTCGTACCATATTACTTCTGATCTCAATACAGGAAATTATGAACTAATGTTCGTCTTACCACGTCGAATAAGCTTTATCACGCTAGTTTGCGAAGCGCTCACTAAACTTTACAGGTTGTTTTCAAGCTTCAAGCGCCGTCACTCCAGTGGGCGGGGATATTCTACTGTCTAACTGATTTTGGAAGTAGCAGCGTTACTGATAATTAAAAACTCTCCTGACAGCAGATTGTCAGGAGTATCGCGACACAATCCTCGCTGCAGGCAGAGTGCCAATACATTTGTCACGTCAATCAAATACCAGAGGTCATCATGTCGACAATGCCCAATTGCTTAATCACTTCAGACCTAATCGAATCACAGAAAGTGGAAGGCTCCCACCCATGGAACAAGAACTCCCTATTTAAAAGTACTCAGTTATCACGAGCATTGGGAATGGCGAGATCTATTGTCGTTCACGTCACCCTGCCACCTGGCAAAGAATCATTTGTTCCCCATACCCACGAACGGGAAGAAGAATGGATTTATATTTTGTCGGGTTCAGGCACAGCTGACATTGATGGAAGTGCAGTTCCAGTCGGGAGTGGAGACTTTATGGGTTTTACTACCCCCTCCGTGGTCCACCATTTGCGCAATACCGGCAGTACTGATTTATGTTATTTGATGGGTGGCGAATGCCAGTTTGCCGAGGCATCGAACTTCCCCACGCTCAACAGACGAAAAATTCGACACGGCGACGAAGTACATGTATTTGATTTAGACGGGAATTCGGCATCTATCGAAACCTGAGGCAAAATAGCTGCTGCACATCTACTAATGCGCAGTGGACGACACAGACTATGTAGGACACGTCTGTTTGCAATGGCTGGCTGAATATGTGGAAATCAATCAAGCAACTTTGGAGACAAAAAGCGTGCTTCATTCTCTAAATTCTCATCAGCAAACTGCTGCAAGCCGACGATGAGCGGCCAGGTGCTACTCATCGGTCCTCTAGGTGTCGGTAAATCTACGATTGCAGCAAAACTCGCGAATTCACTTCAAAAACCTAGATGCTGCTTCGACGAGGTGAAATTCGACTACTTGAGTGAAGCGGGCTTCGACCTAAAAACAGCCCATGACATTCGCGATGCCAAGGGCATATTTGCCATGTGGCTCTACGCTAATCGATTTAGCATCGAAGTGCTTGAGCGAGTCGTTGCTGAACATCCTGGCCATATCATAGACCTGGGTGCTGGTTCCCATTGTTTTGAAGAGCCCGAGGAGATTGAACGTGCTCAAGCAGTGTTCAATTCTATCGAAACATCCATCCTCTTAATGCCATCGCCAGACCTCGCCACGAGCATTCGCGCCCTACCCGGCGTGCAAGAACAGAGATATATGAATACGTTCTTTATCATGCACCCCTTAAATGAGGCCTTCGCCAGGCAAACGGTCTATACCATAGGTAAGACTCCGGACGAGACGGCAACCGAGATCGAAGCCGGCTCGCTTTCGACATAACCTAGTAAGTGTGGAAATCAATCCGCTCGCTCTGATTGTTAGTAAATATCTCAGCGCTTAAACCGTAAATCGACAAGCACTTTCCGTATACTCTAGGAAAAATGGTAGCTGGTATGTAAATGAGCATGATGATTCGGGAAGCTGTGCTACAAGACTTTGAAGGCATCAAAGGGCTCTACGCTCAACTCAATCCAGATGACCCCATGGTCTCCGATGGACGAGACGAACCCGTGTTCCGCACGATAGTAGATTCTGAACACCTCCATCTTTATGTTGGCGTGATGGATAAGAAGCTGGTTGCGACCTGTTACTTGAACTTCATCCCCAATTTGACCCGCAATGTATCGCCCTACTGCATAATCGAAAACGTCGTGACTGAAAAAGCACTGAGAAACCAGGGACTCGGCAAGGCGATACTCAAACACGCTCTTGATTTTGCATGGTCCCAGGGCTGCTATAAGGTGATGCTTCAGACTGGATCAAAACGTGAATCCACTCACCGTTTTTATAGATCCTGCGGGTTTCGCAGTGACGATAAGTTCGCTTTTGTGGCGCGCCCCCGGGGACTCCCGGATGAAAACTGAATTTCGAGACAAACTTTCGGCATCAGCTATATCCGATGTTTCTAGCCTGTTCGCGCAAACCTGGTGGGCAGCAACTCGAACCAATGATCAAATCGGACAGTTGCTAGAAAATTCTACAAAATGCTACGGCGCTTATCATGGAAATAAACTAGTCGCGTTCGCGAGATGCCTAAGTGATTATCAGAGCTGCGCTCTCATTCTTGATGTTGTGGTTCACGAGAACCTAAGAGGCACCGGACTTGGCGAACAGATCGTCACCGAAATTCTTCAGGACGTGGAGCTCAAGGATGTTGAGCTTTTTGAACTCCACTGTAAGGAGAACATGGAAGCATTCTACTCCAAGCTTGGCTTTCAAGTTGGCTCAACAGATATGATCTGGATGCGAAAATCACCAACTAGCTAGTTGCTAATGCTCTACACGTTCAATTTGTGTCATTATTTTGTTGATCAGATTCACGATGGAATCATCAATTTGACAATTCATTCAAAATTGATTCGCGTAAGATATTGTAATTAAAGAACAAATAGACTGGCTTGATGTTTGCAATTAAAGCTTCACTTGATCAAAGAGAAACCAATATGCCAGTTGAAATTCAAGACAGACCCATCGATGTTGTACGAGAAGAAGTGATTGATCAGCTTATCGTCAATTACGGTCACGCTGAACTTTCCCTTGAGGCTTTTGAGCGGCGTCTAGACCAGGCACTTGCTAGCAATGATGCGAATGAACTTAGCGAGCTCGTCGCTGATCTTTCGCTTAAGGCGGACAAGAGTTACGCAGATCAGAAGCGCGAGGAACTGGCACTAGATTCCGACTACGACTATGGCGTCACTCGAGAAGTCGAATACTTCATCAATATCTTCGGCGGCAGCAATCATCGTGGTCCATGGAACGTGCCGAAAGAAATCAGAATGCTCAATTTGTTTGGTGGCAGTGAAATCGACTTTACTGAAGCAAAGTTCACTTATCCATCGCTTCGCATCAAGATGTTGACGCTGTTTGGTGGCGTCACTATCTACGTCCGAGAAGACATCAAAACTGTATCCAATATCGTATCTATATTTGGCGGCACCGATAATAGCGCTCCGTCCAGTAAGAGCAGCCATGCGCCTGTTGTGATTGTCGAAGGACTGGTTATGTTTGGCGGTACAAACATCAAGATCAAACGAACGATCAAAGAGATTTTTGTCGATTTTGCTGATCGCATTAGAGGAGTTAAGCGACCTGGCTCAAATAGATCCAATCTACATGGATCAGGTGCGACCCCTATATTCAAACAAGATCGCTAATAGGGGCCAGGAATTTCCTCATCAGCGGTCGAATGATTCCATGCTAAGACTCAGTTTGCATTGTGCAATTATTGCACAATCGCCAAGGTCTAGAATCTGAATTGGGCAAATAACCACCCTTTAAAATCGATTCAGACTAGCTGAAAAAATTGTTCGGGGGTAGAATCTCAAGATCTAACAATCCAATAGTGCCTTTCTTGTGTTTACTAACAGAGAATAAATGTTAGATTGTACACTCCCATTGTTACCCAAAGCTCATTGAAGTCCGATTCCTAAGGACCTCCGATCAATCGGTTTACTGCGATTCACAATTAATTGACCATCAGAGTACCTGAAAGCGTGAGTGAAATTAAAATAGCAGGAACAGGTGGTCAGGACGTGTACGTTGGCAGCCCCTCTCATACCAAGAGAAACCTTGTGTGGCTGGGTGCCACCATCAGCGTGCTGCTTTCTGGTTACTTTTTGTACAGTTATCTGCAGGGTTACGTGGCGGCGGATAGTTTTTTTGAACGTAGCAAAGTCAGAACTGCCGTGGTCACCCGGGGCAATTTCGAACGGGGTATATCTGTAGAAGGCAACGTTGTTGCGACCTTTAGCCCTACGCTTTATGCCCAGGATACGGGCGATGTTTTCTTGCATGTGGACGAAGGTGACAAAGTTCTCAAAGGCAGTTTATTGGCAGTCATTGATAACCCCGAACTACTTAGCCGACAAAAAAGCGAGCTGGCGTCCCTCGAATTACTCGAAGTTGAACTCGAAACACTCCGGAATCAGATCAAACAACGCGAGCTCAATGATATTCAAACCCTAACCTTGCTCAAAATCCGCTTGGAAGCAGAACGTCGCGAACTGGCCCGGATGACAAAAATCGTCAACGACGGCAGCATCAGCGTGAATGACTTTGAGAAAACTAAAGATGAAGTGCACGCCCTCACGGTTCAGGTAAACAACGCCGAAGAACAAAATGTCCTCACCATTGAGAATCACGTCCTTGAGCTTAAAACTAAAACGCTGTTTATAGACAAACAACGATTGCTCGCAGACGATATCACCCGGCAGGTAGAGGCTCTACAAGTTAGGTCGCCCGTTGATGGTGTAGTAGGTGATGTGCAGGTTAAAGAGCAGGATACCGTAGCCAAGAAACAACCCATCTTGAAAGTCGTGGACTTATCATCCTACGAACTTGAAGTACTGATTCCAGAAACCTATGCGGAAAGCCTTCAAAAAGGGCTTGTGGTTAGAGTGGCATACCGAAACGAGGAACACCCGGCAACTCTGGCCAGCATTTCTCCTCAGGTACAAAACGGTAGTGTCGCTGCTCGGGTTGTTTTCAGCGGCTCTGCACCCTCAGCACTAAGAGAGAACCTACGACTGAACAGTAAAATTATTCTAGAGCAAAAAGGTGATGTGCTTAAGGTCCAGCGCGGCCCGTTTGTCGAAAGTCATGGTGGCCGAGGGGTATACGTGATGGACGACAAAAGCTCAACCGCTTCGATGGCTGAATTCAGGCGGATTCAGGTGGGTTCAGTTGGCATCAGTGAGGTAGAGATTGTCTCGGGACTGGTTGCCGGTGAAGTCATCATTATTTCGAACACAGTGGAATTGTCAGGTGCTGAGAGAGTGCTTATCACCAACTAAATAGTGTCAAAAAGAGGGGAACGGCATGTTCAAGATGGTAGACATCGAACGAAGTTTTAGAATGGGCGATATGATGACCTACGCGCTCCGGGGTTTTAATCTGGAAATCGCGGAGGGCGACTTTGTCGCGGTTGAAGGACCTTCTGGTGCGGGTAAGACCACCTTCCTAAACATTGCTGGTTTGCTTGACCCTATGGACAGCGGCCAGTATTGGCTTGCCGGAGAAGACGTTAGTCAATTGAACGATCGACAACGTTCACAAATTCGCAACGAAAAGATCGGCTTTATCTTTCAAGGGTTCAATTTGATACCCGATCTCACAGCAGCTAAAAATGTTGATCTACCACTTCGCCTAAGAGGTATGCCTGCGGCGGAACGCAAGCAGCGTGTTCAACAGTCATTAGAACAAGTTGGGCTGGAGAATCGCAGCGGTCACCTGCCGAGCAAGTTATCGGGCGGTCAACAACAACGGGTAGCGATCGCTCGAGCCATAGCCGGTTCGCCTAGTATCATTTTGGCGGACGAGCCGACAGGCAACCTGGATTCGGCCATGGCAACGCAGATCATGCAGATTCTGAAACAGATTAATGACGCAGGTACCACGGTCATTATGGTGACCCATTCACC
>TARA_R110002072_G_scaffold302796_1_pt1 | contig 29377 bp, 28 predicted proteins | sample TARA_R110002072 | Tara Oceans TARA_R110002072 (sample SAMEA4397118) | marine metagenome | biome: Polar Biome; feature: [SRF] surface water layer (ENVO:00010504); material: water (ENVO:00002006), including particulate matter (ENVO:01000060) such as... | depth 5 m
TGATAGCTTGGAGACCCTTAGTAATAATTGCCATGGTGGTAATTGCGCAACGGGTTGTGGCACTAATGAGACACATGGATGTAGCACTAATGCTAGTTGCAACGCAGTAGCTGGCTGTGGCTGGTTGTAGTGTAGTGTTAAAAGTAATAAGCAAAGTTTACTTTAAGGAATACATCAATACCTATTTATACTATACAACAAAATATCTTTTTAGTGTTGTTTTGGCTATATGTTGTTTACTGTAGATTAATAATTTAGAAATATCATATTTCAAGTATAATATGGCCGCTATTTGAATTTTACTACTCTTATTAATCAAAATTTTCAAGTACATAATTAATATTTTTGAGTAATAAATTATAAATATTCAATAACTTTCCAATTATTTTTAACCTTAAAACAAATATACAGTTTGTCTTTTTTTAATTCAATTAATATATTATGAAATATAGCCAATTTAATTCAATCGTTTTTATAGATAACTTGATATATTTATACAATTCTTTTGTTCAAAAGTTTATTGTTATAGATCCTATTCTGAAAGATTTACTTGAATCTGCTATTATAGAAGGGGTTGATGGTTTAGAGGAAATCCACCCTGATTTTTACTCATACTTAATCTCAGAAGGTTTTCTTGTGCCAAACGATACAGATGAGGTAGAAAAAGTCAAAAAAATTGTAGAATATGTTGATAATAATGTAGATAGCTTTTTATTAACTATAAACCCAACCATGAATTGTAATTTCAAATGTTGGTATTGTTATGAATCGCATATAAAAAAATCCAGTTTCTCAGAAGAAATGATTGCTAATGTAGGTAAGTTTATTGAGAAAACAGTTCAAAAACCAGAGATGAAACATTTTAATCTAGCTTTTTTTGGTGGCGAACCACTATTGTATTTTGAAAGAGACGTGACTCCCGTTATTAAGAAACTACAAAAAGAATGTAAAGAAAACTTAGTTGATTACTCTGTAAGTTTTACAACAAATGGGTTTTTAATCAATGATTATTTTATTAATTTCTTTAAATCATATCAAATAGTGCCGGCTTTACAAATTACATTAGATGGTTATGGAAAACAACATGATAAGGTGAGGTTTGTTTCGAAAACTAAAGGTTCTTATGTTGAAATAGTTAATAACATGAAACTTCTAATAAATAACGGTTTTTATGTTCAATTAAGAATAAATTATACAAAAGAGAATATAGAAGATGCATATAAGATCGCAAATGATTTTGATGATATTAGTAAAGAAATAAAAAAGGATTACCTTTTGGTTGATTTACATAGAGTTTGGCAAGATTCTGGAAACGAAGATGTGCCTAAGATAGTGAAGAAAAATATTGATTATTTTTTATCAAAAGGTATTCCTGTAAGACATAATTCTCCAGATAATGTAGCCAAATCATGTTATGCAGATAAAAGGAATAGTGCAGTTATAAACTATAATGGAGATATTTACAAGTGTACTGCAAGAGATTTCACCAAAGAAAATCGAGCTGGATTTATAAATGACCAAGGTGATTTAATATGGGAAAATAATTACCTTGAGCGAAGAATGGATATAAAGTTTAAAAATAAACCCTGTTTAACATGTAGATTAATGCCAATTTGTAATGGAGGATGTTCTCAGCATGCAATGGAAGCTTTAGAGGATGGTGGTCGTGGAGAATATTGTATTTATGATGGGGATGATAATCTAAAAGATGATGTTGTTGTGTCTAAAATTGAAGAAATTATAGGATCTTTAGAGTTAAATGAGGTTTAGATTTGTCAGTCAATTGGAAAGCAATGATTGTGGTCCTGCTTGTTTGGCCATGGTTGCAAGGACTTACGGCAATTATACTGAATTAAAAGAAATCAAGGAATTATGTTCAGTTACTCGAATGGGAGTTTCTGTGAATGATATTCTAGAAGGTGGCAGAAAATTAGGATTAGAAAGTAATGGTTTAAAACTTACCCCTCAGGATTTAACTCAAATTCCTTTACCAGCAATATTATTTTGGAAACAAGATCACTTTGTTGTTCTTCACAAAATAAAACAAAAAAAAGGTAAACTTCTTTATCATATAGCTGACCCTGGCTATGGAAGTACTGTTATTCAAGAAGATCTCCTAAAAAAAGAATGGATAGGCAATAATATCAAAGGCGTATGCCTAGTGTTTCAAACTACCGAAAAATTTAAGGCATCCAAAAAAAATAGTCCCAAGCCCTTTAAAAAAATCGGTTTATATGATGAATTAGTAGATTTTGCAAAAAAAAATAAGTATAGATATTTTCTTTCTTTTTTTCTTTTACTGGTTGGTCTAGGTGCAAATTGGCTTATTCCTTTAATATTTAGGAGGATTATTGATGATGGAATTATAGCAAAATCAATTAACTTGGTTTTAGTATTATTATTGGTACAACTAGTTTTATTTTTAAGTAATTTTTGTTCTAGATTTTATAGTGATTATTTATTGACCAAGTTTAACTTTAAGTTAGCAATTAATCTTAAAGAAAACTTTTTAATGAAGCTGATCAAATTACCCATAAGCTATTTTGATACACGTTTAAATACAGATACACTAATAAGACTTTCTGACTTATCTAAAATACAAGAGTTTTTAACATGGAAAGGGATATCATTTCTGATAAATATTTTAAATCTCGTTGTTTTTAGTTTAATCCTACTTTATTTAAATAAAGTGGTTTTTTTAGTTTTTTTATTCTTAAGTATTATATCAATTATTTGGGTCTCTTTCTTTTTAAAAAAGAGAGCTATTATAGAGTACTCAATGTTTATTCGACAGTCAGATAATAGTAATTATCTCTACGAGTTTATAATGAACATGCCAGAGATTAAAGTAAATCAAGCTCAAAATGCAATAGTTTCAAGGATAAGCTCGCTTCAAATGAAATTAAACGATTTAGAATTAAAATCCTTGTTCCTAAATATGTACCAACTATCAGGAGCTAATTTTATTCTTAAATTGAAGGAATTAAGTGTTATAGCTTATTGTGCATATTTAATTATTCAATCACAAATGACCGTTGGGACTTTACTGAGTATTACCTATATAATTGGACAATTGAGTGGCCCAATAATAAATTTAATAAACAACTTAAAAGATGTTCAAGATGCTCTAATTTCTAATAAAAGAGTTCAAGGTGTATATAGTGTTCCTAATGAAGATGATGTGATTAAAGAAGGTCGTGAAAATATCTCCTATGATATTAAAGATATTGTTTTAGATAATGTAACCTTTAAATACCCTGGCAGCTTCAATCCATTTGTAATAAAAAGTTTATCTTTGGTAGTTCCTAAAAATAAAATAACAGCCATTGTAGGAATTAGTGGAAGCGGAAAAACAACTTTAATGAAGTTGTTGATGAAATATTATAGTCCCAATTCCGGTAATATTTTTTTAGGTGATAAAAATTTTGATCAATTACATCCAAATAGTTGGAGAAAAAAATGTGGAGTTGTTTTACAAGATGGGCATATTTTTTCTGGATCTATAAAATACAATATAACGCTATCTGAAAAAGAAGATGCAAACCAAGAAGCTTTAGATAATGCCATTAAAATTTCTTGTTTAGATGAGTTTGTGAATTCACTCCCTTTGGGCGTTGAGACAAAAATTGGCAATATTGGTGTTCAGTTAAGTGGAGGACAAAATCAAAGGGTTTTAATAGCTAGAGCCATTTATAAGAACCCAGAGTTTCTATTTTTTGATGAGGCTACCAGTTCTCTTGATGCTAATACTGAGAAAAGTATATTAAATAATCTTAATGACTTTTTTAAAGGTAGAACTGTTATTGTGGTTGCACATAGGTTAAGTACCGTTAAGAATGCTGATCAAATAATTGTTTTAGAAAACGGGGAATTAATTGAAAAAGGTACTCATAAAGAATTAATTAAGGCGCAAAATAAATATTATTCATTAGTGAAGAATCAACTTGAATTGGGAAATTAAATAATAAAAAGGCTTTTTATTCGTTTTTCCTATGCTTTTTATATGTATAATCAAAAATAAAATGAAATGAAATTGATTAAAATAATTGCGATATGTCTTTTGATATTTATGCTTCAAGTGGCATGCACACAAAAAAAATCAAATATGAGAACAATTAATATTGCTGGACTGGTAGTAGATTCTGAAAATCTGAAACCTATATCGGGAGTTAATATTTACGATTATGAATCAGAAATATTTTTGATTACCACGGATGAAAATGGATATTTTAAATCTAAATTAGATGTTAATGAAGAGGGAGAGATTCAATTTTCCTTAAAGATTAATGCAGAAAAATATGATTCTCTAATTCAAAAAGAGCGTTGGGGGGATTTACCTGGGAACCATAGTACAGTATATTATTTTGGTTTAAAAGATAAAAAAAGTGAAAGTAAATCTTTTTCAGAACTGTCATTTCCGGCGAATGGAACTTCTTATGAGAATGTTTTGGAAGGATTTGAAGTTGTGAAAGAAAAAGTTAATTTTAGAAAAAAAATGCATCAAGCATTAGAAGGAAATCAAGATGTCTTTTTTCAAGTTGATGGTAATTTTTATATAGTCAGTGATACTGGATGGATAAAATTAAAGTCAGAAGAAGAATTAATCTCTATTAATGGTAATAAAATTGTAAGTGGTAAGGAAATAAATGATGTAATCAAAAGAAATAATATTACTGGGATGTCTCCTTCTGAGTCTGAAAACATGGATTACATAATATATACTAGAGAATAGTTTTAAGTACCAAGTTTTTATATTTTGATTAGCAGTAAATTCATATTGTTTTAAACTCGCTTTTTAGTTAAACATTTCAGGATGTTTTTTGAAGATATCTTTGATAAATGTATAACAGAAACAAACATTGTTTGATGATCAAAATGTTCTAACATTGATACAGATATGTTATTCTTATTTTCAAGATACGATATGGTCTTTTCAATCAATACTTTTCCTTTCTCTTTACAATAAATCATGTTTCTCAAAATTTCTATTTGGGCATCTCCAGTGAATATTTTTTTTCAGTTTTTAAAAGAGTTACATACAACAATACTTAAGAATTCTTAAAAAACACACATTTTGATACTAATAAAAATTGGCGGTTGAAACATGGGGTAATAACTTATATTTCTAAATTTATTTTATTAATAATTAGGGCGTTAAAACAAAAACGCCCATCAACCGACAAGCGTTTTAAATATTCAATTATTTCAACCAGATCTCTCCGGCTTTTTCAAAGCCACACCAACGGTGGTTCTCGTCATATCCCCGTGAGGCCAGTTCAAAACGGATGAACTTCTCAAGGGGGATTTTGCTGTGAAGCAAGTAGCGGAGGATTTCACCATCTACAGTGGAAAACAATCCGGTGATTAGCTCCCAATGAGGAAGGGGTTCCCTGTCCATCCGTATATGACGGATGTGGGTATAGGACATATCCGAATAATCCTTTGGAAGGATATCCAAAAAATCCATTTCCATCTCCTGCGTTGTTGCCTCTTCACATACTGCCCAGTTATCTTCAGGGCCATTGATGACCCCAAAGGCAATCCCTGAGATGCGGTATTTAAAATTGAGCCACATTGCGTGATGAATTGCCTTTTGCCGGTCGTCAAACAAGTCTAAATAATTATCATCTTTCATAATGAATTATTTAGATGATGTAACCCTTCCGTTTAGAGAGATAATATCATCCCTTGATGACTTTGGATCTTTACCCTTTTTACGAAGTAAACGTTGCGTATTAAACAGAGAACGACATTTAATGTTGAACTCGGTATAATTGAACGCATCATCTTTGTTCTTAAAGGATTTTACGTAGGCATCATACAATTCGGCATTGGTTAATTGATTATCCTTTGCTTTCATAATGATACTTAAGACTAAACTTGCTACCGGGTTTAATCCATTTTCAGGTTCTGAAAAATCAAAACCCAGCTCCTCAATTTGTTTTCTCCGTTCTTCATCGGCATACTTAAGTAAAACTGATACATCTTTACGATAGTCTTTTAAGCGTGCAACAATGTCACGTTTCTCGTCTTTTGCTTGTTCAATTTGCGCTTCGGTTTGTTCCAAAAGCGTCTGGTCTGTTTTGATATTTTCAATCAAAACATCCACAATACTTGCATCTTTCATGATATTTAATTTTAAAGTTAATATTTAGTTTTTGGTTAATAACCAGAGGCTATGAACCACGAGCTCCTCTCGGGTTAATTTTCCTTCGGCTATTACATTGTTGATTTCAGCTTCAGCTTCTTCTTTTGTATCGAAAAAGAGTGAAGGTTTGGTGGTGACCGCATATTTATCCTCATCTTTTACATCAGAGGTAAAAATGGCAAATACACGCTTGGTCTTTCCATGTTTAAACAGGATAGAATAATAGTTGTTAACATCGTAATCATCCCATTCTTCAACAGGTTTATCCCTCAAGTAGTGAATACTAATTGGCAGTTTTTCAAATAACTCATTCACTTCATCTTGGGTCAGCTTTGGTACAGCATTAATATTGTTTTTCCATTGTTCAATGACATAGGCAAGTACATTCACATCATCATTAATCAGTTTCAATAACTCAGCATCTGTCTTTTCTACAAGCATATTTTTGTCGTAATTACTAAAGAGCCACAGTACCATGTCTATAAGTTCTGATCTTGAGAATAGATTCAAAAATTCATGGTTGATTTGATTCTCATCGTGACTTTCCAGATTAACCATAAATGCTTCTAAAAAGTAGAGGATTCGTTTTCGTTCTTTAATAGTCATGGCTTTTGGTATTTTCAATTTCAATAATAGCTAAGGGAGAAAGTTCTATATTCTCATGGTTGAGATCTTGAAGCCTTTTTTTTGCTTCTTCAGTCAAATCAGACCAGTAAATTTCAAATTGTTTCATAGGTATTGAGTTTTAAAAGTTATTTATCGTTTTTTAATTCACAGTGATTTTGAATGGTAGCTAATAGATGGTCATAATCACCACTCTTTGCTTCTTTCATTACAGTATCAATTTCATCTGGAGACCAGCCTTCTTTTTTAGCTTGTCTTCCAAAAACACCCATAATCATAAAGGCGTTGCCGTTGACTCCAACCAAGTCGAGGTTCACGGTCTTGTCGTTTACTCGTTTCATATTTCATTGTTTTATGCGTCACTATAGTGCGGATTTATGTTTCAGTTTTTATACTAATGGGAAATTTGCAGTGAGAACTTCCGTCTTTCGGCTCATTCTTAATTTACCAAGGGAGGCTTTGTTTGCCGTTAGTGGCTTTGAGAATTCTTTGGTATGCCAACCGTATTTTTGGGTATAATCGGCAAGGATTTCTGAAGGAAAACTGCTCAAGAGAAATTTCCCTTTTACCCTTGAAAGAATGGTTAAGAGACGTTTGAAATCTGCCTCACTATATCCCTGATAGTGACCTTGATTTGTGTTAATATATGGTGGGTCAACATAATGAAATGCATCACCAGTGTTATATAATTCAAGGACTCTACAGGCATCTGAATGCTCGATTTGGGCACTCGCCAATCGTTTAAAGATTGAACCATCAAATTGTAGTTTTTTATTCTCAAACGCTTGTACACGTTTACTATACTTGTCAAAACCCCAAGACCCAATCCTGCATCCAAAACCCATATTCGTTCCCACATAAAACGCCCAAGCCTGCTGTAGTTTATCAAACAAGTGTGGCATTCTATAAATACTCCAAGCAACTGAATAGGTAGCTCTTGAAAAGAGGGTGGCTTCTATTTTTGCCTTCAAATTTTCAAAATCGGTTTTACAAACTTCATAGAAGTTAACCACCATGGCATTGGTGTCATTAATGATTTCTGATTCAGATTTTTCTTTAGCAAAGAAGACAGCACCACCACCAAAAAATGATTCGGTGTAAATTTTGTGTTCTGGAATATTTGGAAGGATATGTTTAAGCATATTCAATTTTCCTCCGTAATAGGTAATGGGGGTTTTGGGCATAGGTGATAAAAAATTATAACTTCCCATCATCAGATAGGGAGAGAAAGCTTTCAGAGGTAATGATTAAATGATCAAGTAATGTAATATCCAAAAGTTTAGTTGACTCTTTTAGTTTTTGGGTTATTTGAATATCCGACGTTGATACCGTGAGTTTTCCGCTTGGATGGTTGTGAGCCACAATAATATTGGTTGCATTGGTAAGCATTGCCAATTGGAAAATTTCTTTAAAATTTACGCATACTCCCGTAGTGGTGCCAACACCAATTTCACTCATCCCTATGACATAGTTGTTATTGTCAAGGAGTATGAGCCAAAAAAATTCTTTATGGTCGATACGTTCCAGATCGATAAATTCCCGCAGGAGCACATCTACTGATTCCGAAGAAAATATTTTTTTAGGTGTTTCAAAGAGTGGACGTTTGTAGTGTATCTGTACTTCGTGACATATACAGGGTTTTTTTGTTTTCATAGTATATTCAATTAAGGTTTCAACAGCAGTATTACAGAATGTTGAAAACCAAAAAAGGTACGCCTGTGTATGCTACATCTATGTCACAGAATATTGGAATACGGAATAGTAGTTGCTGAAAATGGTCTGCTGGGCTTACCTGAAATCATAAGCTTTAAATAAATCTCATAATTCTCAAGACTGGTAAAATCCGAAGTTTCAAATATTGGGTAGAATTCCTGTGCCAGATATTTGGCATCAGCTTGCCCGGTTCTAAAGGAAATAATAGTTCCTACATTTCCTAAAACTGCATTTTTAATATCCGTATCTAGTTGAAACAGATATTGATTTGCAAGGGTCAAAGAAATTTTAAATTTTCGAAGTTCGCTTAATATTCCTGAAATACTTGGCGAGGTATAGTTTTGAAACTCATCCAAAAAAATATGGAATGGAACTCGTTTCGTTTCTTCGGTATCAATTCTTGTAAAGGAAGCATTGGCAAAAGACGTAATCAAAATAGAGCCGATGAGGTGAGAAGCATCCACTCCTATTCGCCCTTTACTAATGTCAATCAAGAGTATTTTCGATTGGTCTATGCATTGTCTTAGGGAGATGTCCTTTTTATTGGTTATTAAAAACCTTTTAATAGATGGGTGTGCTAAAAATGCCCCCACTTTATTGAGTATGGGAACAATATCGTTTTTGGTATATTTTGGGAATTCACTTTTCCAAAATCTAAGAATTTCCTCATTATCAACCATAGACATACACCGTTCCCTAAAATTACTATCGTGAATAATCCGTGGGATATCACTCAAGTCAGATTTTGGAAGTGATAAAAGGGTAAGAAGTATATAGCGTAATATATGTTCAAGTTTTACTCCCCATGCACCACGCCATAGCTTATGAAAGGCATCAAGCAACCCCCCGACCACAAGGGATTTTTTTTCTTCGCTCACTTTTCGTAAGGGATTGTATCGGTAGGCGAGATAAGGATTTGCAATATCTAAGTGGAGAACATCTTTGACCCTGTCTTCAGGAATATTATTAAGAATGTTATTCAAGAGGTCACCGTGTACATCAAAAACGGCACATCCACGACCATGAAGGATGTCCTGGAGAATGAGAGTGGTAAGTAAGTTTGTTTTTCCGGCACCTGTCTTACCAAGAATATACGTATGCATCAACCGATCCTTTTGGAATATACCAAAAACCTTCCCATCAGTACGGAAGTTTGTTTTAGCGAAATAGCTTATTTCAGGATTCCAAAAAATCATATAAGAGCAGTATGACTCGCTCATCAACTGGAATCTAGGTGTGGCATATAGTGTGACACCTTTTTAGTTTTATTATGAATAGTATTCTTGGTGTTCTATGAGCAATAAACGAGAACAATCAAAATTAAAAACCTTTATCAATAACTTAATGAAAGGAAAAAGTCACGAAGAAATTATTGAAGCCGAGCAAACTTTCAATGCCTATCTAGAATTGGTGAGGGATATACAGCAAAGAACTAAATCTGAAAAGGATTCGTCCGCTTGACTCCTTTTGATTTACAGGTAAGCATGATAAATAGAGATTATTCGAATTAAGCAACAAAGATTATGAGAAAAAATGACGTATTTGGATATATACGGGTATCAGATACAAAACAAGTAGGTGGTGCATCGTTATCGGAGCAAGAACGCTCAATCATTGAGTATGCGACCAAGAACCGACTCAATATTATTAAGTGGTTCCAAGAAACACAAACCGCGGCAAAAAAAGGTCGTCCTAAATTCACCGATATGATGAATCTTTTGAAAGATGGTAAATCGCAAGGGGTTATTATGCATAAGATTGACCGTAGTGCCCGAAACCTCCATGATTGGGCCGCTGTGTGGGATTTAATTGATAATGGCATCCATGTCCATTTTGCCCATGAAAGCTTGGATATGACCGAACGAGGGGGTCGATTATCGGCAGATATTCAAGCGGTAATGGCTTCAGATTATGTTCGTAACTTACGGCAAGAGACAATTAAGGGTATCCAAGGAAGATTGAACCAAGGGTTATATCCTTTTTGTGCACCGATCGGATATTTAAATACCGGGAAAGGAAAGGTAAAAATTAAAGACCCTAAAAAATACGGGCTAGTGCTGGAATTATTCACGCTCTATGCCTCTGGGGAATACAACGCAAAAACACTCTCTAAAATGATGTATAAAAAGGGGCTCAGAAATTTTAAAGGAAACCTCGTCAACAAAAATTCCTTGTTGCGATTATTAAAGAATCCTTTCTACATTGGTTTAATGGAAGTGAATGGAAAGCTGTTTTCAGGAATTCACGAAGCAATTGTTCCCAAGAATATTTTCCATAGAGTGCAAGAAATACTTACTGGAAGAATTCAACATACAGGGGTAATACACGATTACACCTTTAGAAAACGCATTAAGTGTAAACTCTGCGACTACTTTATGTCGGGAGAAAAACAAAAAGGGATGGTCTATTACCGGTGTGCAACTAAAGGTTGTCCCACAAAATCAAGACGGGAAGATTATATAGAAAAATCCGTTTTAAATACCCTCAAGTCAATTACTTTCAATCCAAATGAAGAAAAACAAGTGGAGGAAATAATTCTTGAGATCGACTTTCTCAAAGAAGAGTCAAAGGAGAATATTAGCCAACAAATAAAATTGGATATTGGAAAACTCAGGATTAAAGAGGATAAGCTATTGGAGGCTTACTTGGAGAATGTCCTAAGTGCCGAAGATTACCAAAAGAAAAAGAACTCTCTCGTAGATTCCATTCATTCTTTAGAACAATCACTAGTACAACTTTCTAATTCAAAACAGTCATTTTCTGAGAAAATTACAAATTTCCTCGAACTTTCTAAATGCCTTATAAATATGTATGAATCGGGAAATAAAACAGAAAAGCGTAAACTGCTCGAATTAGTAGCCTCGAACTTTACTGTTTCTGAAAAATCACTATATTTTTCACTACGTTCTCCCTTTAAAGAGTTACTGAAAATGTCGGATTTTTCTAAATGCTCCCTATCTCGGGACACCTCCCGAACTTCCCCACAACAAATTCTCCACTCGGATAATTATGATTTTGTTATTGCCAATGAATGGACGACTTTACTTAAACGAGCATCTTTGAGTAAGAAAGAATTGAAAGATTGGTGTAATGTTATCCATGAGAAATTTGAACACATTCCAAATCTTGACGAGATACTCTATTCAGAGTGGGATCCCTAACGGGTAAATGAAGTATATAGTGGTGGAGGTAGGTTCCTTACCTATTTATTACTAACCACGGTACCTACCCTATAACCACCATGACACGTATAATTAAACCATCTGAAGTTCAAGGAGATATTATCTATTCTTGGAAGAATGAAGATACGGGAGAATCGGTAACGGTATTTGAATCTGCTGAGGAAGAAACTCCTTGCGAGGCACGAGAACGATTAATCGCCTATTTGAATTTAGTAAAAGAGATTAGTGACCGTATTGAACGCGAGGGTGTTCAGAGAGAGGAAGAACGAAAGGAAACTCTTCGGGATGTTGAGAGTGAGCTTGGTATTATGGAAGAGAAAAAAGAAACAGACAATTCGTTTATTAGGTCAAGCCATTCGGCTCAGGGAAAACTATTTTAAGAACTTATATAGACTTCCAAATTAATATTCCCTGTTGCCTTAAGAAAATAACTTGTATTGGCCAATAAGATGCTTATATCATCCGTAACCTTATTTCTACTTAATCCTGGCTGCACAATAGATATGTTGAAGATTAATTCCATATCCCATAAAGCTTTATTCTGGATACTTTCTAGCAAATCTTCATCACCTTTGATAATACGCTGTTTGTTTTTAAGACGTTTAAATAAATGGTCAAATAGTATTCTTCGTTCACAATGTTTCCATTTTAATGATTTTTGGGCCTGCCCGCACACTTCATAAAAGTTATCGATTCTACTACTGGGTGACGCACCTTTAGCATACTTAAGGTGATACAAATCAAGAGTAATGCTCTCCTTGTTCATTTTAATTGCAACGATATCAGCCATTTCCCCACTATTATCATCGTTGTATATTAGGTCGTATTTATCCTTAATCTGCTCAATAAAATGATACTGTACTGAGTTTTTCTCAATGGGATTAAAACCCATAGATTCTGTAGACGTATCAATACCGGACCAATCCAACTCAATAAAACTATTAACATCAAATTCGGGAATTGGGTCTTTAGGAACTCTGTAACTCGATTTGTAAAGATATGATGTGTCGTGAAAATAAATAATGGGAGAATCTTCTTGAAAAAACTCTTCTAAGGTTAAATTATTCTGACCATAACTGATTGAAATTGGAAGTCCTGAGACTTGATTATATTTATATCTTGCTCTTGCGGTACCTTCTTCGTCAATATATTCGCTTAAGACAAGCTCGAAGACAGCTTCGCCAAATTCTGATTGCCATTTGAATGTTAAATTTTCACTTGGATCATTAATTACAATGTTTAATTCACAACCTGATAGATCAACTGCTTTTCCGGAACTAACATCTGTGAAAGTATATTTACCTTCAGAAAAAGAATACATTGTTGGATGCCAGTCAACAAAAACAGGTACTTTGTTTGGCGGACGTTTAGTAATAGGTTTTGCTTTAATGGTATGACTAAGTATGGTATTCGTATCAATACTATCATCCAGTAATTTTGTTCCTACGTCTTGACACCAATGCATCAGATCTTTTAAATTTCCCCGTAAATAAGACCAAATTTTTCCTTTTTGGGAGCAGCCCATTGAAACTGACTCTCCTCCACGATATCCTACCCCGAAAACATTATTTTTTTCTAACTTATTCTGTTCTAGCTGGTGCAAGCCATCTTCAACATTTTTACCAAAAAATGATTGAAAACTGATATCCTTTCCTGTACCTATACGACCGCCAAAATTATAAACGGTATATCTTTTTAATCCGTCCAGTACTCTAAATACCTCTTCCCCTTCAAATTGAAGAAGCTCAGAACCAAAAATAGCAGTCAAGAGTTTTTCAATCTTGAAGTTTTTAAAAGTAGAATTTACAAAAATTAAATTTCTATCACCTTTGCGATAATCCCAATAAATAGCAATCATATCCCAAGACAAATTTTTAGCCTCTTCATAGTTTACCCAATCAACTTCAGATTGCTTACCTAGAACAATAACTAAGAGTTTTTCCGACTCATTTACATCACTAAACTGGTGCTCATATTCATCAAGACCTGTAATACCTTTTTTCCACCCATTTGGATTCCACGTATCTCCTTTATTACTAAAGACCACAGCACTCATCGCTGGGTTAATACTGTGAAAAGGAACTTGTGATTCTTCAACACTTTGAAAACCATCAAGTAACTCATTAAATTCCACTTGGCGTTGGGTTATACCATCACTAAAGCTTGGAAGGAGGACATTCCAATCACTCCCCAAATTATACAAATTATTGAGTTCAGTTTTTATCGGTGGATAGGCAGTATTAGTTATGAATGTTGCATCTCCTATATTTGTTCCAGATGTACGGGTAAATCTGCCAATAAACTGAAGCATTACTGGAATACTTTGTCGTTCGTCGTGAATAGCTGCGAGCTTGAGTTGTGGTAAGTCAAACCCCTCACCCAACATATCCACGCAGATGATAATTTGATGTTTGAACTGTTTGATGTCTTCAATGGTTTGATTTAAAGCAGGCTTTCCCGTATAAACAACAACCGGATTAAACTCTTTGTAACCCTTATAATATTCATAGATTTCTTCAGCGCGAATCTTTGATTTACACCGTGCCATTAATATATGATCCAAACCATTTTCTCTATCTTTTGTAAGTACTTCCACTGCTTTTTTTGCAATTAATTTATCTGCTTCTTCAGTGTCGTATTCTCTAATAGGTATAAAGTTGATTTTCTTATAGTATCCTTGCTCTTGCGCTTTTCTTAAAGAAAAATTGAAAATAATCTTCCCTTTAATTTTTTTATTATCATTCCTAAAAGGTGTGGCTGTAAAAAGGAAAACCTTATGAGGTGGAAAAGTCTCTATAAAGTTTCGCCAAGAGGGTGCCTCCGAATGGTGGGCCTCATCAACGAAATAATGTGAAAAGTCTTCTCCAAATTTTTGACAAATGACTTGTGGCAGTTTAGACAAAATTTGCATTGTTGTGATAACCACATTGCATTTTCCAACAAAATCCTCATATTCCTTTACTGTCTTAAACTTACTATTTATAACACCAACAATTGGGTTTGTAGTATCTTCTGGTATGACACCTAATTTCCTAAGTATTCCTAGTTTCTTAAATGAGTGGGAGATCTGGGTACGAAGTGAAACCGAAGGAACTGATACTAACACTTTAGGACATTGATTGGAAACAAGCACGGAAATCATTGTTTCGGTTTTACCGGTTCCAGTAGGTAATACTACTATTCCATTATCGTCTGCATTCTCCAAATGGGCCATTACAGAGTGAATAGCTCCAATTTGTGGTGGCCTTAACCCAAGAATATTCTTCGCAGAATCCTCTTTTTTGTACGCAAAAACACCATTCCAAGATTGTGTTATTGATTCGCTATCCTTATCAGTTAGAAGTGGATGTTTTAACCAAGTTTGAAAATTCCAATTATTCGCTGTTAAATCATTTTTCTTTGGCATCCGAGAATTCAATAAAGCATACTGGCAATTATCTGGAATATCACTTTGATCATTATTGGAAATAAACAAATTACCTAAATCCGTTTCGACGATAAAAGGGCTACTCGAGATTAAACGTTTTGAAGTAAAAATTGGAGCATCACAGATAAACCTTGTCGCAGTATTTTTTCCATTACTAAAAACGATTTGTTCGAGAGGAATTGTAGAAATTTTACTCATATTCTAACTATAGTTGTTCTTTGTGGATTAAACAAATTTAAATTAACACCCAATCATCACATAAGAGTTAACATTATTTACTAGTTAAATTTATAAAAATCAAAACATTATTCACTAATAATCTATTAATATTCTATGAAAAATAAAAAACCCATGAATGAGCCGTTTATTTGGGGGTTGTGTGGAAAAGTGAGAAATTATTCACATCAAGGTGCCACACACCCTACTCCTAGCTCCCTATCTCGGGACACCTCCCGAACTTCCCCACAACAAATTCTCCACTCGGATAATTATGACTTTGTAATCGCAAATGAATGGATGTCGCTACTCGATCGACCATCTCTCAGCAAAGAAGACCTTGTCCAATGGTGTGATTTATTCAATAAGCAATTTGATTACATACCTCCCCTTGAAGATTTTCTTTATGCAGATAATTTTACTGAAAAACACTATGAATTATAAAAGAACCACGCAAGTTCCGAATGAAATATTCGACGAACAATTACCACACCTTACCCATTCAGAACTTAAACTATTGCTCTTCATCATACGGAAAACATACGGGTGGAAAATGAAAAATGGAAAGCGGAAACAACGGGACCGTATTAGTCATAGTCAATTTATCAAAGCAACAGCAATATCAAAAAGAGGTCTTACTTCAACAATCCAATCATTAATTCTCAAGCAATTAATCAAGGTGACAGATTATCAAGGTATATTACTGCACACGCCTGAGTCTCGTAAAGGTAAGATGACTCTGTTTTACGCACCTTTGTTTCATTCCTGTGCAAATGAAAGCATCAACGTGCGCAAACAAAAGCAGAAACCAGTGCAAATAGGTCTCTATAACAAAACTAAAGAGACAAAACTAAAAGAACAAAAGAGCTATCATCGTCAGACGGATTGGGAGCGAATGCAAGAGCTTATCAAGTTAAGAGCTACATAGGTTTCTGTATTTGAGCCATTGGCTCAATCCATCTCATCTCTACGAATTACAAATCCTAATGTGTTTCTATTATTTGGTTAGATAGCAGTTTTCAATCATCTATTCCATAAAATGATGTTTATGCCTTTTTATATCTTCTGTTCCAGTCTTTAGATGTATATGAGAATCTGAGTCTTGAAAATGTATTGAAGACTATTGGACGAAGCATTTTATCCCCGCATTATTCACAGAATATAGAGCGACCGCGAAAAAAATTATCCGTATGGATAATTTTAGGTATACATAGTGAGTACTAGTCAATAGGGGCAATAATTTAATACAATAAAAAAGTCAGCGGAGCCTAACCCCGCTGACAATTTTATTATGACAAATTCACATCATCTTTTACAACGATTACGGAAAGAATCACCGCTTGATCAAAAAGACGTTGCCGTCTTGCTTGATATGCAAGCGAGTAACCTTGTCCGCTATGAGCAGGGACATCGGAATCCTCCACCAGAATTACTTCTGACTTATCATATGCTCTTTGATACATCACTCTTAGACATTTTAGCACCCTCTTACAAGTACGTAGCCGATACCCTAAAAACACGGAGCAAGAAGCTCATTGCTGAACTGGAAGTCCAGCAATCACCAAAGAGCCTCTATAAATTACATTATCTAAATGAAATTGTCAATAGGTTAAATACAATCACACCGTATGGGTCAAACAAGTAAAAATCAAGCGAAAGTGGTTTTGGCCATCTTTGCCAATGGTCGAGGTTTTGGTCTTGCTGTGATGAAAGATGCACTTACGGTCGTTAGTGCTTACAATGTAACCATACGCCAATATCCTATTTCAAATAAACAAGTGTTGGAACGTATCAAAGAGAAAATATCATATTATTTACCATCAGTTATCGTGCTGGAAGAACCAAAAGGATATGGTTCACGAAAATCCAAACGGGTACAGGAACTCATTAAGAAAATTGCTTCATTTGCTCAATCGAAAGGATTGGGTGTTCATCAGTATTCACGCAATGATATTCGTTTTGTATTTAGTGCTTTTAATGCACATAGCAAATATGAAATTGCGACCATTATTTCAGAAAATATTCCAGAACTTAAGGCAAAACTTCCCGAAAAAAGAAAATCACATGAGGCGGAAAGCTATGCTATTTCAATTTTTGACGCGGTGTCACTAGCCATTACTCATTATTATCAAAATACTTAATATTTAATTTAAATCATGACATCTTTTTTAAGGTGTCTTTATTTAAATTAAATAAAATTTTGTGCTTTGTTTAAATAATTTTCTTAATTTTAAATCATCCAATAAATCTCCCCTAACTAAATTCTGGCTTCATTAATTTGAAGTTAATATTTGATATATTTCACTTTTTTTAATTAGGTTTAAACATGAAAATAAAATTTTTACAAGCGGAAAATGGAGATTCAATTTTACTCAGCTTTGTTGATTTTGAAAGAAACCGCAGGAATATTTTGATCGATGGTGGAACCACATCAACTTATTTTGGAAGAACAAGAAGAGCGGGTTCGTTAAAGAAAGAGATTGATAATATAAAGCTACAGGGGGAGACATTAGACTTGCTAATTTTGTCCCATATTGATAATGATCATATTGAGGGGCTATTAAAGTGGTTTGAGCTTGATAAAAGCGCACCCGAGTATATTAATGAAGTATGGTTTAATTCCGGAAAGGCGATAGCCAAATATTTAAAACAGCCTGAGAATAATGATTTAAATTTATTTCTAACAGATGGGTCTAATGTCTTTACAGGCGTTGACGAAGGCATAGCCTTTGAAGAGTATTTAGAAAAACATAAGTTTTCTCGGGATGGAGTCATTAATAGAAATACAGATTGGAACGCCTTTGGTATAGCCATCAAGGTGCTGACCCCAACTAATAAACAACTCGAAAGGCTGCTCAAGTTATATCATAAAGAGACTGGTGATACAGCATATACTGCAGACCGAAAAGAAGATTGGTCCAAAAACATTAAAGATATAATTTCTGAAGAAAGTCAGGCTTCCTTCAAGTTTAAGCAAGACACCAGTCATAAAAATGGGAGTAGTATTACAAGCCTAATATCTTACAAAGAGAAGAGATTTCTATTACTGGCAGATTCGCATCCCAAGGCTGTTTGTAAATCTTTAGAGGAAATGGGTCATTCTGCATCCAATCCAGTACAAGTTGAATTTATGCAGGTGTCTCATCACGGTAGTAAAGCTAATAATAATCAGGAACTTTTTGATATGATTGATACAGAGAATTATATAATTAGTACGAACAGATCTGGACATGGTCATCCGCACAAATCTACCATCGCAAGAATTGTAGCAAAAAACCCTAATGCTACTATTTATTTTAATTATGAGAATGTGGTCAACAATATTTTGACGAATCAAGACAGAATTGATTTCCCTAATTTGAAGACTGAATTAATCTCCGAATACCAGATTAATTGATGAGTCACAATGAACTGAAAAAACACACTGTAAAAGTTGGAAGTGGTAGCGGTTGCTTATTCCAGCCGATGGACGAGGGGTACACTTATATTTTGACTGCAAAGCATTTATTTCAAACTGATGAACCAAAAGCAGAAAATCGAGCATATGTAGAAAATGGCTCTGAAATAATGCTTACTTTTCAATATCATGATAATGATGAATGGATTGAAGACCCAGTCCCATTTATTTTAGAAATAGGAGTCAATTTTTTTCCTCATGAAAAAGCACAGGTGGATGCAGTGATTTTAAAGATACCTTATAAAGAAGGTTTTGATAACATATTTATAAGAGATACAAATACAGCTGATACTTTTTATTTATGTGGTTTCCCAGGTAGACTTAATGATGAAGATGAACCTGGCAATAAATATACACCTTATGCAATAATAGATTTTTTTCGATTCTGGCAATCACTTTAATAAGGCAAAATTAGATGGAATTCTAAACTTTGAAGAAGTAAGAGGCACATCAGGTGGGGGTATAATGACTTTTGATGATGTAGGTGTATTCGTCTTGGGAATTCAAAGCAGAATGGTGAGCAAAGCAGAATTTCAAAATGGTGAAATCGGCTATGTACCTATGCATTTCTATGAGCAGATAGTAAAACAGTACAGCGCAAGAGGACAATTAGAGGAGCTTCTTCCTGTTTTTCTAAAATCCTTCATCTCGCTAATAGGAGGTACATTTCAAATGGGTGCCGCGCCACTTCACATTGAAGAGAATGCTCTCTCGGAGCTTTTGAAAGCAAAAGCTGAACTCTTAAAGCACAGCGATTTGACGCCAATAGAATTGAAAAAGTTTTTAGGAGATAAATGTTTACTGATCAAAAATCAGAATAGCATAGAGCTAAAGCGAAAAAAAATATGGACATTCTGGCTTGAGCTTTTGGTCATACTCAATATAGCCAAACAGAAATTACATAAGCTCGAAGATTTGGAAGGGTTATTGAAAAAAATCCGCTTTTTTTATTCAAATACAGAGGATGACTTTCTTGGGGCGCATCTTCAAGATTTATGGAAAATAGATTATTCCGGTCTTGAAGATGAGGGACTTGTTATTTTTGCTTCCAATCAAAGATATCAAAGTAACAAAGCAAAAGGTGTTCTTGATTTGAGCGAGATACTTCCCAATATAAGTTCAGTTAAAAGAGAATTTGAAAGGGATCAAAATAGAATAGCTGGGATTGACGGCATAGATATCGACCAAGCAAGTCAATTCCCATTTGATAGGTTTAAATATACCAGCTTATCTACCTTTAAAGAAGATGCGGCACTCGATCTAGACAGCTCATTTGTGGAGATGGGTTCGCAAGAGTGTTATTTATTAATAAAAGAACTATATGAAAGACTCTTACCAAGACATAATTGAAATCTACAAGACTGAATTTCCAGAAATTGACTGTAGAATTCGCTTTGTTGATTTAGAAAGAGGTCAAGTGCATTCTCTGTTTTTTAATTTAAATGATGAATCGCAACTTGCTGCTAATTGGGAAAAGATAACAAATAGCGTGGCCATAAGCTATCAGCGATACCTCGAAACTGATTTTGAAAAGTGGAATTTATATCTATTCTTTTTACTACCTCACGCTTCAAGTTTAAATATTGATTTAAAATATAATATTGAAAACAATACATTTTCAAGCCGTAAGGTAGTTGAAGATAAAACAACAACGGATGAAGAGCTTATAAGCAAACATATTATAAATAGTTTAAGTATTCAAACCCCAGAAAGCAATACCCAAGAGACTTTTTTTGATTATAACTCGACAATATGGGATACGCTTAAATACAAAACAATAAAGAAAATTAATGTTTTGCACGAAGAACAGATGAAAACCTACGATCAACTTGTTGTTAAATTAAAAAGTCAAATATGAAATTCAATTCCGTAGAAATATCTGGTTTCAGAATATATGATGATCCGAAAAACGCAACTTTCAATTTCGTGACAGAAGAAGGCGAAACCGCAGACTTCGTTTCTCTATTGGCACCTAATGGTTTTGGCAAAACATCTTTTTACGATGCAGTAGAATGGGCGGTGACCAATAATATAGATAGATTTTGGGTAAATAAAAATAACACGGAAAAGTCATTGGCGACATTACGTGCTTTAACTTCCAAACATATCAAGCTATTAAAAAATAATAAAACCACTAATGAGACTTGGGTAAAAATTCTTAACTCTAAAAATGAAGAATTTATCAAGAGAGAATTAAACATCCCTGGGCAGAGAGCTTCAGATATCAATAGGCCAAAGGATGGTAGGGATAATATGGATTTTCTGAAAGTTATTTTGTCGCAAGAGTGGATTTCCGGTTTTTTAAAGGAAGCCAATGGTCAAGAACGCTATAAAAAGTTTATGGCAAACAATTCAAGCCTGCAAGAAGTAGATATCTACTATCAAAGTGTGGTTGCTCTTTCCAAAGCAAACAAGAAGAAAGTTTCCTTGTTAGAGGAAAATATCGAGATTTTGGAATCCCAAATAGATGATACCATAAAAGAAGATTTGTTGGGCACAGTTAATGCCCAAATTGCAGGAATCAACAAATTTCCATTAGTTGATAAATTTAGCGAAATCAAAGTAACGACCACTAAAAAAGAAATAAACGATCTTAAAAATAGACTATCGGAAATATTGGCAGATGACTCACAGATAAAGGAACTTGAAAAGTTAATAAATCATATTAGTCTGGCAAAGCACGGGGATGGCAGTCACTATTCTCAAAAGCAATTTTTCGAGACAAAGAAAGATCTGCGGAAGCTTAACAACGCAATTGAAGAAATCAATAATAACCTTTCTGATTTTTATAAGCTAACCGCAACAAAGAACGAGCTCGCTCAAAAACAGGATTTAAAAAATGTCGCCACTGCCTTATTCAGAGAGCTGATTATAATCCAAACAATCGTACCCGATTATATTAAGATTGAATCTCAAATTTCAGAAAAAAATAAAGAAAAAGAAGGTGAAAAGGCATTACTGCAGAAGTTGGAAGCTCAAATAGAAAGGAGCAAGCGAAGTTTAATCGAAGACGAAGAAATCTACAAAACCACTGAAAGACAAAGGCTTTCGATCTCTCAAAAAATAAAGAATGTTCCGAAATTAAAGGGGGATATAAAAAACCTTGAAAAAACAATTGCAGTTTTAAAGAAGAAACTGGAAACACAAAGAAAAATAACAGATTCTACTAAAAAGGCTCATAGTAATTTGGAAACCCAAATTGATGAACTCTTAAAAGTTCAACAAGAGTTTAAGATGGGCCACTATTCAGAAAAAAGTCTTGGTGAAGATAAGAAGCAGATTCAGAATTTAAAACACCTTGAAAAGTTTGATGCGTTAAATTTGAAGTTGAAAAAAGAGCTATCAGAATTACAAGAAAAAATCGCCTCTCAAGAGTCTCTTAATAAAACAATCGATGAGTTCATCGCGTCTGGACTTGCCATTGTTAATCAACGGGAAACTGACACGTGTCCTTTATGCGAGCATTCATATAAAAATTATAAAACACTTGTTGATAAGGTTTCCAATAACAAAGCCTTAAACGATTCAATTAAGGATCTGTTACAGAAAAGGACATTGAAAAATGATGAAATTGAGCGTAATCGTGATGAAAAAAATGAGTTAATCGAGGAGATAGAGCAGTATTACTTAAATCAATTGGATGGCCTTCAGGATAAAATAAAAATAGCAAATGAGGCAAAAGATGATGCGCAAAAGTTATTGGATGAAAGTGCTATAGAATTGTCAGCAAATAATTCAAAGCTTCTCGATTTAAAATCGCAGTTTACTGAAGAAACGGTTGATCTTTATGAACAGAACCTTAAAAGTGAACTTACAAAAGCTGTTGAAAAGAAACAGACCGATGAAAAAAAATTGGTTAAGAATAATGTTTCCACCCAAAAACTTCTAACAGAACAAAGCCAGCTTGAAAGTACTTTAAAACTATTGGATGAAGAAATTGATAAGCTAAAAACCAATGCTCATTATTCTGAAGTTTATGAATGGTATTCAAAAAACAGTACAGATAAAGTTAAGTTAGACGATTTTGTAGCTAAAAAAATAGCTTCACAACAAAAAGAAACTACAGAACTTGACGGTCAAATAAAAAGATTACAAGACACAGAGAAAATATTAAACAATAAATTAAAAAAACATAATGTAGAGCAGCTTAACGAAGAGTTGAAGAAAAACCTGTTACGTAAAGCAACGTTGGAATCAGGACTTGAAAGTTACATTGACCATCTCAAAAGTAACTTATCCATTGATGTAGAGAAAATCGATAATTCATCCCTTACCAAAAAGTTGACCACTATAGAACAGGATTACCAAAAGAGACTTAAAGAGTTGTCCAGCGCAAACATTGAGCTTAAAAAGTTGCAGGGATATACGGAAAATATTCTTCCTTTTCTGCAATCTGAAAAAGCGAAAATAGATCTGGCGACTTTTAAAAAGGATCTTAATTTTGAAGTAAATAGTGTGGGAAAATTATTGGATGATGAAATCGAACGAACCAAAACCCATCTTGACAAGCAAATAAAGGATTTCTTTTATGAAGAGCTCATAGATGAAATTTATGGAAAGATTGACCCGCATCCCAGTTTCAAAAAAGTTCGATTTATCGCTACATTTTCAGATAACAGTCCAAGCTTGGATGTTTATGTAAAGGGCAGTGAGGATGACAATGATGAAGAAAGCCTAATTCCCAACCTATATTTCAGTACTGCTCAAATAAATATACTGAGCTTAAGTATTTTTTTAGCATCTGCCCTTAATTCAAAGAAGTATGACTGTATCTTTATAGATGATCCTATTCAATCTATGGATAGTATAAATGTTTTGTCAACTATTGATTTATTAAGAAGTATTGTTATAAATAACAAAAAGCAAATCATACTTTCTACTCACGATAAAAACTTTCATAATTTACTGAAGATGAAGATTCCAACAAGTCTATTTAAATCTAAATTTTTAGAATTGGAAAGTTTTGGAAAACTAAAAATCAACTAGATGTATTAAGATTAAATGTAACTCACTACTAACCTAAAATAATTGCCATACGATAAAGCACATACTTTTGACTTCATTGAAGAACTGAGGAAAGAACAAACTTATAAATTATTATTTCCTGACAAAAAAGAAGGGATTGTAATAGCATTACTTTACGAAAAATTACAACAAAATGGGTACGAAAACGATCAGTTTAGTGCTCAAGATATACACAATCTTTTCAAATTAGTGGATGATTATAATCCACAGGAAAATAATAAATATCAGTACGAACGTAATGTTGAAAAGATACGAAACCTTCAACGTTTTTTTCTCAGCTACGATGACGCTACTCAACTTTATTCATTTCAGGGGTACGGTATTCAATTTTGCCAGATTGCAGAGAAAACCTTAGAAGGCACTTGCAATCCAACTGAGATTGAAATTATATGTAAAAAACTTCGCAAGGAACTAGATGGAGCACTAAATAACGACAAGGATTTACTGAATTGGTTTACCTACGATTTTGCACCTTTCAAAGCGAAATTAAAAGAACAGATAGATTTTCTTTACATTCAAATAACAGATAGTGTAAAAAAGCTGCGAAACGATACAACATCAAAAGGTCAAAATTCATTGGACTTATTGATAACAGTAAATAATGACCTTTCTGAAATCCAGCAAAAAAACAAAGACTTAAGGGCGGCATATAATGAAACGGACGAGATAACCAATATCTTGATGCAGTTGGACAGTGACCACCCAAAAGTATTAACCAACATACAAGAAACAGCACGTTTCTTTAGGTCAATTCGAAGTCGTCTAAATGCAAGCGATAGTAAACTAGGTAGAATTCAGCCAAGAATAAAACAACTTTTCTCTTCTCTAAATAAACCAATATTCAATGCTAAAACAGAACGGTTTATTGATTTTTTGTTGCAACATTCAACTGTAGAACGACAATACAATGATAAAGTAATTGTGATGCCGGAAATGGTCAAATCATTTGAAATGCATAGTTTAAAGTCAAGACTAATGCTTTTAAATAATGAAAGATCACTTTTTCCACTCAAACCAAAGGAACGTGCACGCTATGAGCGCAACAAACAAGTAGAAAAAAAGAATCAGGAGTTTCTTGATAAATCTATTGAAAATTTTAAAATTATAGGTAAATGGGTGGATGGATTTTGGCAAGAACTAAACATTCAAGGAACGTTGGATGCCTCACTTTCATTTATGAAGGTTTTAGAAGAAGAAAAGGATTTCACCATTGCCACAAAAGTTTATTTCAGTTTACTTGAAAAGGCTCATAGCAACAATAATTTTAATGTCTCAATTGAGAAGCAAAATCAAATTAAAGATAAAACTACTAAAATATCTGTATGGAAAACCACAATGACGAAATTTTAGATGACTTTCATTTTCTCAAAGATGAAAGAGGCGTCCAGCTTTTTGGAGGGTTAGACTACTTTCTCAAAGATGGTATGCATATTCAAGATTACGACCCAACAATTGCAGAGTTCCATTATTTAAAAAAGTGGTATTACCAAATTAATGAATACTATAAAAAATATTATGGAATTGGGTTAGTGGTGAAAGGGGAAGAACGAGAGGCGTTCTATTACTTAGATTACAATTCCACTTCCAGAGGGAACATTCCAGAAGGCTCTCGCAGTTTTATGAAGAATGAATATATTATCATTGGTCTATTGTTATACAAAATCAAAATCATTGATCGTGATGTGGAATTGGAATCTATTGATAAATTCAAAGATATTTTAAAACTCGAATTTGAACAATATCAACAGGGTTTATTGAAACTCATTGCTAAATCGAACAGTGAAACACGTGTTGCTGAAGACGACGAAACTATCGATAGAACTATCGATAGTTCCTTTAGACAATTTAGAAGGCTTGGATGGGTTCATTTTGACAAAGACTATTTCGAATTAAGGCCAGCATTCAAAAGACTTGTAATACTCTATGAAGACGTGATAAATAATATAGAAGAACATATAAAAGGCTTTCAATGAAACAGTATCCTCGTATCTACAGTCTTAGCACAATTAATATTATTCACCACCAAGCGTTTGATTATAAATTTCATCCATTTCGAACAGATTTTTCTGGTGAGAGTGGTGTTGGCAAAAGTATTGTCACGGATTTAATACAGTTAATACTTATTGGTTCAACAGAATATGAATCGGCGACAGATTCTAATGATGATAGACCTTTCTATCAATTAGTTTTGGAATCAAAGGAAAAAGGAGATTTTGGTTATGCATTTTTAAATATTGAAACTGCTAAGAATAAATTTTTGGTAATTGGCGCATTTATAGAACGTAATAAAAACTCTTCACAAGCATTTATAATTCAAAAAAACATTGGATTTGAGGAACTAACTCTTGAGCCTTTTGATAGCCCACTGACTATAGAAAGCTTTTCACTGGGTCAACGTTGGCTGCCCATAAATGATCTCAAGCTACACTTTGCTAACTCTCATCAATACGGTATTAAAAAGTATAATCATTTTAATGAGTACCATCAAATTTTGGAGCACAATAAATTGCTGCCAATAGATTTATATACAAATCCATCTACGCTTAAAGATTATGCACGAATCCTTCAAGCATTTTCTAGAAAAGGGATTGATGTAAAAAATCAAGTGCCTTTGCACGAATTTCTTTTTGGTAAAGAAAAGGCTACTCTTTTTTATCAAAAGTATCTGGAAGCTGTAAAAAATATGCAGGAGGATGATAATTTATTCGAAAGAAACCAATCAGAGATTGATGAAGTCGAAAATAAGAGAGATAAATTAATAAATCTTTATGAAGCAAGAAAATTAATGCACAATTCAGAAGTTCAATTTATTAATAGTAAATGGAATTTCAAATCACAAATAAAAGCAGAAAAGCAAGGTGAATTGGACAATCTGTTAGCTGAATATTTTCAGTGCAAGTCAGATCTATCGGAATTAAATGATATTGCGAACAACAAACAGAAGTCCCTAAAAGAAGAACTAAAAGAACTTACTTCCAGTTTAAAAGTAAAGGAAAAAAGTTTTATTGAATGGATTCAAAAGAAATCTATTCTGGATGATATTGATGAACTAATGAAACTTTTAAACTTAGATGATATAAATTTGGTAATGCAAGCTCATAAAAATTTTAGGGATCAAATTGAGGGCATTAAAAATTTAGAGTTTCTTCAGACAAAATTAGAACAACAAGGAATCTTGAAGGCTTTCGAACTATTGGATCCTTCTAAGAAAGTTTCCATACATTACCAAGAGTTGCAAAAGCAGCTGTCTATAATTGATGAAAAGATTGTTCGCTACAAAAATTTGCGAGATTTTAATGACCTAAAAGATTCTACATCTCTAGCATACTGGGTTATCAATCAAGGTCGGTCCTTTACTGCCTCAGAGGAGAGTGTTATTCGGCATTTTCAAGCATTAAAAACTGTAATGCCTTTAAAGCTCAATTCCGAATCGAAATTTTTGCCAGATCCAAGTTTATTGTTGAAAAATATCCCACAAAAAATTAATAAGAAAGATATAGGATTTTGGATGGATTTAAATGGGATTCAACAATATATAATAATTCCCGATACTCTTGTTCTAAATTTAAAAAACAGAGATGAATTAACCGACTATTTCACGTCTAGTCTAGAAGATATTACTATTGAAATTAAAAGCTTGAAAAAAGAACGTGAAACTAAACACAGCTTATTGAGATTTTTACAAAATTTAGATAACCCGAATAAATATTTGGTAGCGTGGCGACAAAAAGACAAGTATAAATACGAAGAGGAACATCTGGAAAACGAAATATTGAAATCTTGGAATTCGGAGCAATTAGAGGTTGCCGTTAAGAATATCTTCAATCAAAAAGATGATATTCTGCAAATATATAATGACGTAAATAAATTGATTGATGCTCTTAGAGATAAAAAATCAAAAACTGAAATTCTACAAAAGAGCCTAAATGATTTTCAATTTGTCAAAGCAGATATTTATAATAAAATTGAAAAGAGTATAAGCGCTGAAAAATTAAAAGATTTAAAAAAACCAGCTAACGTTTCAATTAATAATGATTTAGACACCTACTTTAATGCTTTTAGAACACTTTATGTTGACACTAACAATATTCTTAAAGCATCTGATAGTGCCATAGAATTACAACAGGAAATAAATGATTTAGAAAAAGAATTACAGCTTCTTGTCTTTAACCATCCAGATATAATTGACAAAGAAATTGTAGAAAATACTACACAATTAATGTTCGAAGACTCTAAGAATAAATGGGATTCGGCATCTGCAAAATATGGTGGTATATTTGATGCCGTGATTCAAGAGTTTATATCTAACGATGCAGTTGGGCTAAAGGAAAACAAAAGCTTTAGGGAGCTTAGTGAAATTTTACTCCCAAAAATTTTTAAAGGTGTTTCATTTGAAGAATCAGAGGTGCTGATAAAAATTTCAGATTATCTAAAAGAGATTCTTCGAAGACTTAAGGATCTTAATGAAAATAAACTGAGAGTTATTCGTGAAATACTTAAAGATGTTAATGATGAAGTCTCAAAACAAACTGATTTATTGCGTAACATAAGGCTATTTTTTAATCAAGAGAACACCAAAATTTCAGGTAATCTTAAGGCCAATTTAAAAACAACCTTTGACACCCGCATAAATACGCAATGGATAACCACTTTTGTCACCAAATTTAACCAATCCGGAGGCTCACTTTTTAAAGATGCAGAAGGTTTTAATGAGGAAATGAGAGGAAAAACCTCACTTAGAGAAAAAATCGAATATTTTTACCAACGATATGGTGAAAATGCGAAACCTAATGTTTCGATTAAAGAACTTCTTAACCCATTTTCATATTACAATCTTAATTATACCATCATTACGAAAGGAGGTGTAAAGAACTCGGGTAGTACAGGTCAGACCTATACTTCAATAGCTTTGCTTTGCATTGCAAAATTGTCACTAATAGAATCCAACAATAAAAAAAATAAAGAAGGCCTGCGGTTTATGAGTATTGATGAAACAGAAAGCATAGGCTCTAATTTCGATATGCTTAGCGATATTGCAGAAGAATATGATTACCAGATTATTTCTATGTCTATTAATCCTGTAAAGCTTATTGAAGGTCAACAATATATTTATCATTTAAGTAGAAATTTAAAAACTGACTGGATTAACCATCATCCAGCGGGTATTTTTAGTGAGGTTGATGAGAGATAGTCTAAAATGGAGTCAGTTAAAGGGATTGCATCAGCTTTATAAAGAGCGTAAAACGCTTTTAAAGCTGATGAATAATTCATACATCAAGGATATTCTTCATAGTGAAATGTTTCTTTTAGACTATAAGCCAGGAAATAGAAAAATATTAATTCCTTTAGATGGATATAATAAATTCTATAAAGAACATCTTGAAGAACAGTACAAGTACTATTCAAATTTCTTTACTGAAACTCGTATGGATAATTCAGCATTAAAGAATTATGATACTTATGATGTAGAAACCTTATTATTCATTTTTCATAATAGCAATGAACTTAGAAGTAAGCTCACAACGGCTCGAATTTTTTCTTCAAATGTGTTTAAGAAAAAAGATTCAAAATACCTCGAAAATAAA
>TARA_R110002072_G_scaffold242564_6_pt1 | contig 29351 bp, 28 predicted proteins | sample TARA_R110002072 | Tara Oceans TARA_R110002072 (sample SAMEA4397118) | marine metagenome | biome: Polar Biome; feature: [SRF] surface water layer (ENVO:00010504); material: water (ENVO:00002006), including particulate matter (ENVO:01000060) such as... | depth 5 m
TGGTGACCGCAACCAAGCTCGAGCGGACCACGCGCGATCCCGGCAGTCTGATCGAACAGGCGCTCGATCTCGGCTTCGTCGGCAGCCCGACGCATGTCGACACCGCGGTGATCGACACCGTCAGCGCCAGCGGGATGATCCCGGTGGTCGCCCCGATCGGCGCGGGCGAGGACGGGCACACCTACAACATCAACGCCGACACTTTCGCGGGCGCGCTGGCCTCGGCGCTCGGCGCGGCGCGGTTGCTGCTGCTCACCGATGTCCCCGGGGTGCTCGACAAGCAGGGGCAATTGCTCTCCGACCTGACGCCCGAGGATATCGCCGGTCTGCGCGCCGACGGGACCATCAGCGGCGGGATGATCCCCAAGCTGGAGACCTGCGTCCACGCGGTCGAGGCGGGCTGCGAGGCCGCGGTGGTGCTCGACGGGCGGGTCCCGCACGCGATGCTGCTCGAATTCTTCACCGCCAGCGGTGCAGGCACGCTGATCAGGACCGCGGCCAATGGCGGCGGCGCGGCAAGAGGCAGCGCGACTTGAACGAGCCGGACTTGAGTCTGGCGCCGGCCGTCTTAGCTCTCTAAGACAGGCCGCAACTCACAAACGGACGGAACACCATGCAGGCGCTCTACACGATCTACGAAATCATCGCGATGCTGACCAATGTGCTGGTGATGCTGATCATCATCCAGTTCGTGATCGGCCTGCTGTTCGCCTTCAATGTGGTGAACAGCTCGAACGAATTCCTCGCCAGTTTCTACAATGCGATCAACCGGCTGCTCGAGCCGGTGCTGCGGCCGATCCGCAACATCTTGCCCAGCACCGGGACGATCGACTTCTCGCCGCTGGTGCTGATCATCCTGCTCAACATCGTGTTGATCGTCCTCGGCTCGTTGCTCAGAGGCTGACGATGGCGGCCGAGCGGATCGACGGAAAGGCCTTCGCGGCTGGTTTGCGCGAGCGGGTAGGCGCGCAGGCGGCGGAATTCGCCCGCGTAGCCGGGCGCAAGCCGGGGCTGGCGGTGGTGCTGGTCGGCGAGGATCCGGCGAGCCAGGTCTATGTCCGCAGCAAGGGCAAGGCGACGCTCGAGGCGGGGATGAACGGCTTCGAGCATCGGCTCGAGGACAGCGTCGGACAGGACGAACTGCTGGCGCTGGTCGGGCGGCTCAACGCCGACCCGGCGGTCGACGGCATCCTCGTCCAGCTCCCGCTGCCCGCGCATATCGACGAGCAGGCGGTGATCGCCGCGATTTCCCCGGACAAGGATGTCGACGGCTTCCACGTCATCAGTGCCGGGCGGCTCGCGGTCGGTCAGCCGGGCTTCGTCCCCTGCACGCCGCTTGGCTGCATGATGCTGCTCACCGACCGGCTGGGCGATTTGTCGGGGCTCGAAGCGGTGGTGATCGGCCGCTCCAACATCGTCGGCAAGCCGATGGCGCAGCTGCTGCTGGGTGCCAACGCCACCGTCACCATCGCACACAGCCGGACGAAGGATCTGCCCGATGTGGTGCGCCGCGCGGATATCGTGGTGGCCGCGGTCGGGCGCGCGGAAATGGTCAAGGCGGACTGGCTCAAGCCCGGCGCGACGGTGATCGACGTCGGGATCAACCGCCTCCCGCCCGGCCTGAGCGAGGGGGGGGGCGAGGCAAAGGGGCGGCTGGTCGGCGATGTCGATTACGAAGCTGCGAGCGAGGTCGCGGGCGCGATCACTCCGGTGCCGGGCGGGGTCGGACCGATGACGATCGCGGTGCTGCTGAGGAACACGCTGGTCGCGGCCTATCGCAACGCGGGGCTCGAACTGCCCGAGGGCGCGCTGTGATTCGCGCCGCAGCTATCCTTGCCTGCCTGGCGCTGGTCGGCTGCTCCGGCGGACCGCCGTCGGTGCGCTATTCCGACGGCTTCATGCGCAATGTCCGCAACACCGCCAATCCTAGCACCGTGGCCGCGACCGAGATCGCCTTTGCGCGCGCGGCGCGCGAGGAGGGGCAATGGACCGCATTTCGCCGCTTTCTCGCCGATGGCGGGGTGATCCACGGGCGCAATGGCGTGGTAGATGCGGCGGGTTTCCTCGCCACACAAAGCGATCCGCCGGCCGCGGTCCAGTGGACCCCGCTGGCGGTCTGGTCGAGCTGCGACGGACAGCTGGCCGTCGCCCAGGGCAAGTTCGCCGAGCCCGATGGCAGCTGGGGCTATTACGTCACCGTCTGGGAGCGCCAGCGCAACGGGACCTATCGCTGGTCCTACGACATGGGCGCACCCGACACGGCGCTGACCGAACGCGAGACCCGCGACCGTGAGCCGCCGGCCGAGGATGACGCGACGGTCATCGTCGTCCAGGCGATCCCGATGATCCAGGGCGAGGTCGCCGATTGCCGCGCCGATGCCGCAGCGGCAACCGGTGCAGCCTGGCCCGACACCGCCGGCGCAGCCACGGGCGGCGGCATCTCGCGCGACGGCTCGCTGGTCTGGCGCTGGGTGCATGCCGCCGATGGCCGGCGGATGTTCGCGGCGCAGCAATGGCGCGGCGGAGCATGGGAGCCATCGCTCGACTTCGCCGTCACCGCCGAGGGCAGGGTCGATCCGCAATGAACGAGCTTTTCGTCTCCGCTTTCATCACGCTGTTCGTGGTGATCGATCCGCCGGGCTGCGCGCCGATCTATGCCGGGCTGACCAAGGATGCGAGCGCGCTCGAACGCCGCAACATGGCGATCCGCGCGAGCGTCATCGCGCTGGCGATCCTGCTGGGCTTCGCGCTGTTCGGCGAGCAATTGCTCGGCGCGCTGCATATCCAGCTCGACAGTTTCCGGATCGCGGGCGGGCTGATGCTGTTCTGGATCGCCTTCGAGATGGTGTTCGAAAAGCGCACCCAGCGGCGCGAGGAGCGCGCGGAGAAGATCGCCGCCTCCGAGGTCGAGGATGTCTCGGTCTTCCCGATGGCGATGCCGATGCTGGCGGGACCCGGCGCGATCGCCGCGATCATGCTGCTGATGAACGAGGCGAGCGATCTCACCGATCAGCTGATGGTGCTCGGCGCACTGGTGGCGGTGCTGGCGATCACCATGGCGGCGCTGGTCGCCGCGGGGCCGCTGATGCGGCTGTTCGGCGATCAGGTCGAGGCGGTGGTGACCCGCCTGCTCGGCGTGCTGCTCGCCGCGCTGGCGATGCAATATGTGATCGACGGGCTCAAGGGCAGCTTCGGGCTCTAGAGCGCGATGACAGAGAAGGGATTTCGCTTCCCTTCTTCTCCCCTCCCTATGGGGAGGGGCCGGGGGTGGGGGTACCACGCAAGAAGCTTCGAGCGCCGAACACCCCCACCCTGCCTCCCGCTCAAGGGGGAGGGGCAAAGCTGGTCAATCTAAAACCATCAGGCTCGAGCCCCGGCTGCCACCACGCTTATTGCAGCGTCACCTTGTCGTCGCCGCCATCGCGCAGCGCGAAGAACTGCATCAGCTGGATCAGCAGCTCGCAGCGGGTCGAGAGATCGTCCGCCTCGAGCAGCGCCTGCTTGGCGGCGACATCGAAGGGCGCGATCTGCGAGACGCCGTTGATCAGCGCTTCGTCGTCGAGCCGTTCGACCGACTCCCAGTCGACGCTGTAGCCCTGAATGTCGGCGAAGCGGCGCGCCTCCTGCTCGAAGCCGGCGCGTTCGACGCTGGAAAGATAGGCATCGCGGGCATCGACGATCGGCTCGCCCTCGACCTGGCGAAAAGGCGTGGCGACATCGAGTTCGTGGAGCAGCCGGAAGCGGCTCTCGCCCTCGAGGATGAGATTGTAGCGCCCGTCGTCGAGCGCCTCGACTTCGCCGATCCTGCCGATGCAGCCGACCGAATAGAGCGGCGATTTGTCGCCGCCGCGCAACGGCTGGATCAGCGCGATGCGCCGGTCGCGCGCCAGCGCATCGCTGGTCATCGCGCGGTAGCGTTCCTCGAAGATATGCAGCGGCAGTTGCAGACCCGGGAACAGGATCGCACCGGGAAGCGGGAAGATCGAAAGCCGCATGCGCGCCGCTTCGCTCAGCCGAACAGCAGGCGCGACAGGCGGCGACGGGTGGCGACCACCCAGGGGTCTTCCAGCCCCACCGCCTCGAAGATCTGCAGCAGCTTGGCCCTTGCGGCGCCTTCGTTCCACTCGCGATCGGCTTCGGTCATGGCGAGCAATTCGTCTGCTGCGGCATCGCGCTGACCGGCGGCGAAAGCGGCCTCGGCATAGGCGAGCCGGTCCTCCATCGCGCCGCCATCAGCCTTCTCGCGCAAGGCGGCGAGCTCGCCTTCGTCGGGGGCGTTGGCGGCCAGTTCGAGCGCGGTCTTGGCAGCGCCGAGCTGGGCATCCTCGACCAGCGCGGGGTTCTTTTCGGCGGCGGTCAAAGCGAGCCGGGCCTCGTCGAGCCTCCCGGCCTCGACCAGCGCGCGGACCAGCCCGGCCTGCGCCGCGCCATTGTCGGGCGCCATCTCGACCACCTGCGCAAAGATGCCCGCCGCGCGCTCGGCATCGCCATCGGCCAGCACCTGCTCGCCCATGGCGACGAATTGCGCAACGTCCTGCTGCTGCCTTGCTGCAGGATCGCCTGCGCCTTCGCCCAGCGGCAGCTTCTCCAGCAGCTGATCGAGCATCTGCTTGAGCTGGCCTTCCCCGCGCGCGCTGGTGAGGTCCGCGACCGGCTGGCCCTGGAACATCGCATAGACCGTGGGGATCGAGCGGACCTGGAACTGGGCGGCAATGAACTGTTCTTCGTCGACATTGACCTTGGCCAGCACCACGCCCTTGTCGGCATATTCGGCCGCGACCTTCTCGAGCACCGGGGTCAGCGCCTTGCACGGCCCGCACCATTCGGCCCAGAAGTCGAGGATCACGAGTTTGGACATCGAGGGTTCGACCACCTCGGTGCGGAACCGGTCGACGGCCTTCTGTTCGTCGATGCTCAGAGCCATGCTCGCCACGTGCGCGTCCTTTCGAAATGCGGATATCTGCTGCGCCCCATGTGGGGCTTTGCGCGGCAATGTGAAGCCCGGATGCGACCCCCGAGGCACTATGGGCAAACCGGCGATTTTTGCCTTGCGCGACCGGGGAGCCGCTGCTAATCGCGCGCCTCCCACCGACGGTTCGACCGTTCGGAAGCGTCAGTGAGCGGGCGTAGCTCAGGGGTAGAGCACAACCTTGCCAAGGTTGGGGTCGGGCGTTCGAATCGCCTCGCCCGCTCCATTTTTCGTATTCAATTCAACGGTTTAAGAGAACTGTTCTTGAAGCTGACTAGCGATTTTCACGGCAGGTGACCACCGGGTGACCACCGCTTTTTCGCTGGAGAACAGGTCGTCTCGGACGGCTAGATATTCGCCAGACGCGTACCAACCCGTCCCACCGCCGCTCCTGCGAGGGCACTGGCGATTCGCGACATCGGTGCGAAAGTCGGAGCATGACGCGACTCGTTATCTCTTCGAGACTACCGACAACTAGCTGGCCATATTGTGGATCGGAATGCCCGCTCGCCTTCATTACCTACATTGGCGAATTCGCCAAAGCGCGGCGCCGGGCAACAAGTACTGCATCGGGCCGAAGATGACCGACTGCTTTGAGTCCCGAAAAGTAGGTATTGCTGACTATTTTCTTCCAACCTTGACGATTTATCAAAGACCCGCGAGCCATTGTTATTCGCGACCGGGTGTCGATGCGTATGTCCAGGCTGCACGCTAAAGGTATCGATGCGCCTGCCAACGGGCGTTTTCATCGCCCGGTCACATCCGCAATTTGCGGGCTGATTTATAATGGCATTATAAGTTGGCCGTTTTCTTTGCTCAGCTTCAGTCTTGGGGTTGCGACACAATGAGTCGTGAATCCAGAAAGAGGAGTAAGTGATGAAGGATTTCGAACATAATGAGAATGAGGTCATTGACCTCGGAAAGGCCTCGGTGGAGACCAAGGGCAACGCCCTGTTCGATATCGATGTGAGCAGCGGCCGGCTGTCTTACGCGACTGGCCTCGCCGAAGGCTGAGCTTCGCGGGGGCGCGCGTTCTTGCAGGGCCGCGCCCCTTCGCCGCGATCCTACCGCCGTGACCGAGTTGAGCAACAGCGATATCGCTTGGGCCGAATGCAGCGGCAGGTTCGTTTTTCTCGACATTGCGCAAGATCGCTACTTTCAGCTGCCAGCGCCTCGCGAGGAGGCTTTTCGCGCCCAGGTTGAGGGCCAAGACTGGTATCAACCTACCGCTTTCCCGCGCCCACCTGAATGGACCAGACCGCGTATTGTTTCGCCCGAGATCCATGAGGGGCCCTTCCGGCTTGCCAGCGTTTCTGCGGCAATCTGGACCCAGCGCCGGGTCGAGCGCCGAATTGAAGCGCGTTCTTTCCGCGAAGTCCTGCTGGAGCTGAAACGCCTGAAAGGTCCGCTGGTGGCCAGTGATACAAGTGAGACCGAGCGGGCTATTGAGCTTCGCGCCTTTGAACACGCCCGGCTCCTGCGCAGTGCAGCAGATCGCTGCTTGCCGCGCTCGATTGCGCTATCTCTGCGGCTGGCCCGGCGCGGTATCCACGCCCATATTGTTATAGGCGTCAGAAGCGATCCGTTCGGCGCTCATTGCTGGGTCCAGCACGGCGAGGCCGTGCTCAACGACACTGCCGAGGAAGTGCTGCGGTACACGCCGATACTGGTTGTATGACCACACTGCGCTTTGCTCTCGCATTGCCGCGCCTCAGATCGGGGGCGTCTGCTCGGCTGCAGACGATGCCAAGCCTGAAGGATCTGTGCGGCGATATCCCGCGGCTCTGGACAGCGAGAGGCACGCGTGTCGCGGACCTTAGCTCTGCCGGATGTGTGATCGGCACGCTCTTCTCTCGGGACACCGCGCATCGCGTTTCTCAGTTGCCAGAGGTGGGTGCTCGCTCTGCGAAATGCCTCGCCGCCAACCTCGCCGCGAACTTCTGGGGTGCCTATATCGCAATTCTGCCCGATCAGGACCGTAGCGATTTGGCTGTACTGCCGGATCCTTCCGGACTGGTTCCGATCTACCGCCTGGTGACAACAACCCATGTGGTGCTCACCTCTGATCCGAAACTCTTCGAGCAGGCCTGCGGCAAGAGGATGAGTATATCTTGGGATTCTCTGGCTCGCTTTTCGATGTGTGCTGAATTGCGCGCGAGACAAACCTGCCTCGTCGGTGTCGACGAGCTTCGGCCCGGTGCCTTGACCTATCCGGCTGCTTGCGATTCCGAAGAATTCCCTATCTGGCGCGCGCAGCAGTTCCTGCCGGGCAGACCATCGCCCTCCTATGATAAAGCGAGAGCGCAGCTTCGTGACATGGCGATCCGTGTCATGGGCGCGTGGGCCGACGAGCTTGGACCCGTGGCTGTGGCGGTGTCGGGCGGCGTCGACTCTTCCCTCGTCTGCGCCGCACTTGCGCGGGCGCAAAAACTGTTTTGCTGCGTCACGCTCGCGACGGCTGACAGAAGCGGCGACGAGCGGGACTATGCTCGCCTTCTGGCGGAGCACCTGGGTGCAGAATATGCCGAGCGGATTTACGATCCTGCGCGTTTCGATCCCCAGGTCAGCGCCTCGGCCGGTCTTCCGCGTCCGAACCGCAGATCGTTTTTGTCGACAATCGACGCGCTGCTCGCCGATGCCGCAGATAACCTCGGAGCGCAGATCGTCTTCGATGGCAATGTCGGCGACAATCTGTTCTGCTTTCTTCATTCAGCGGCGCCGGTCGTCGACCGCTTGCGGGTCGAAGGACCCGGACGCGGCGCGGTCGAAACCCTGCTCGACATGTGCCGCGTTACCGGCTGCGATTTGCCTGCCATGGTCAAGGCGACCTTAAGGCGTTTGGTGCGCCGCCCAGGCGGCGAATGGCCCTGCGACCGGCGCCTGCTTGCCGATCATCTTGCATCGGATGAGGCGCTGGACCCCGTAACACCCTGGCTCGATATCAATGTGGGGCGCCATGGGGGGAAACGCGATCATCTTGCCCTGATTATGCGCGCCCAGCACCATGTTCACGGGCTTGGCATCGGGCCTGAACGCTTCTCACCACTGATGAGCCAGCCTTTGCTCGAATTGTGCCTGAGCATCCCAACATGGCTTTGGGCCAAAGGCGGTCGCAATCGTGCACTCGCGCGCGATGCTTTTGCCGCTGACCTTCCGCCGAGCCTGTTGGCACGCACCTCCAAATCAGGACCAGACAGCTTCATCCGCCTCGCGTTCCACCACCATCGAAGCGCCCTTCGCGAATTGTTGCTCGATGGCCTGATTGCACGGAATGGATTGCTCGACCGCGCAAGTGTTGAAGCCGCATTTGAACTCGATACGTCGCTCAATGGATCGACCATCTACCGGCTTCTGGATCTGGCCGAGGCCGAAACCTGGGCCCGGTCATGGCAATAAGGATTGCCCGTCGAAACATTGTAACTCTTCGGAAGAGGGTGCGCCTTCCATCGCGCTCCACCGCCGGTATTGCTGCGCCCGTGCCGGATCGCAGTTGATACGATCCATCAGCCAGAATTCGAACCATTCGGTCGATCGCTCGTAGATCGCCTGCCGGTGGGCGGGCTGCCATTTCACATGCGTTTCGTTCTCCAGCACGTAGAGTTCGATGGCCCGCCCGCGATGCGAATAGGTTTCTATTACATCGAGGCCGCCTTCATATTCGGAGTCGCCAGTCTGGATGAGGATCGGCACATCCACGGTGTCGACATTGAGGATGAGCGACATGGGTCTCCAGAATTCTTCGGTACCGGGCTCGAAGTGGCGGTAGCCCATTGCGCGAATGAAGTCTGTAAACCGGGGCCCGGCTGCCGTAGGATAGGAATACATATCTTCGCAGCATGATCCCATAGAGGCCGCTTGGAACAGGTCGGAGTTGATAAGAGCCCACTGCACTGTTGATCCGCCGTCGCTGAATCCGCTGATGCCCATCCTCCTGGCATCGACTGCGCCCGTCTCGATGGCGAGCTCGAGCGCGATCTCCAGGGACGACTGCACTCTGCGGCGGTCGATCCAGTCGGCGCGGTTGGCGCGGACAAGCTCCTCTTCACTCGTTGCGGTGAGCGCTGCAGCCGAGAAGGTCGGGCGATCAAAACTGAGCACAGCAAAGCCGCGGTTTGCCAGCGGGTGGATCGGCACTTCGTCGCCGGTCCCGCCGCGCAGGAAGCCGTCACTGGTGTATTGCACGACCACCAATGGGTGTTGCTGCCCCGGTCTGTGATCGGGCGGCAGAACAAGATCGGCGAAGCTTTCCGAACCATATGCATTGCGAAACCGGAGCCGCTGTACGGATCCGAAAACTGCGTTCGCCAGGTCTGGGTTGGGATCGTAGACCACCCGCTCGGCGCCCGTTCGGATATCGATTGCGACAATGCGCCGGGGCCTCGCAGCCCCTTCGCGCGCGCAGACCAGTTCGTTTGCAAAAGGGCTGCACCCGATCAGAACATCATCGGTTGTCAGCAGCGAGCGTGGCTGGCCCTCCTTCATATCCCAGCGCAGGATCGCCATCTGGCTGTTCGCCCAGCCCGTTCCCTGAAGGCCAAGCAACGTCCGGCCTTCGGCTGCCCACCACAGCTGGCGTATCCCTTCGCACGCCTCCGCATCGCAGGAAATCCGGCTGCCGTCGGGCCGCATCACTGCCATGCGCGACCGGCTTATCAGCCGGTCGGGATGCCTGGGTTCAAGCCACGCCGCATATCCATCCGGCCCTGCGGCATATTCGCGTGCTTGCGCAGGCAGAGTGGCAGGCCGATGGGCAACGAGAAGCTCGGCCTCGCTGGCTGTCGCCGGGCGGACGCTGCCATCGCCGAGGGCCACGAAGGCATATTCCGGGACATTCTCACCAGTCGGGATCGGGCGGTCGGCAAATTGCGGGGAGAAGCGATCGTCAAACAGGAAGCCTCGCGCAGCCTCTTGCGCAATCGCTTCTGCCTGCTGGCGAATGCCCGGACGTGTTTGCACGATGAGGCCATTGCCGTCAGCCGTCCAGGCGAATCGGTCGACATCGTCGGGCATGGCCGTTGCCCGATCCGCGGGCGCTTCGCCCGCTGGATCGGAAAGCCAGACCTGCGTCGAACCATCGATACGCTTGAGATAGCCGATGCGCGCGCCGTCAGGAGACCAGCGCGGCGCATTGGGCCTGTCCCAGCCACCCATAATCGCCGGAAAATCGCGGAGCGGAAAATCATCCCGGATAAACTCACCGCCCCTGTCGATTTCGGTTTCAGTCTCGCTTCCATCCATCGTGGTCACCACGAGCCTCAGGCAATACGCATTGGTTTTCGGGTTTGCGCGCTTCACAACAAAAGCGATCCGTTCGCCATCGGGTGAGATTTCGAACGCCGAAGGCGCGCCGGTCGGAGCTGCCCTGCCAATGTCCGCAATCCGGACCTGGTCGTCGAGCGTGAATGCCGATCTTTGCGCTTGCGCGCTGCTCGGCGTTTCATCGAACAAAGCACACGGGTCCTGGTCGCCAGGATCGATATATGCCGTCGGCACAATCGTCTGCGAAAGAGCGGCGGCAAGCAGTATGATTGTCACCAGTGCCTCCGGATGCCGAAGGTGACGAACCGCCCGATCGGCGAATAATTGGTTGAATCATAGGGTGTGTCCGTCGGCCCGGTCTGGCCGAGCGTTTCGGGTTCGTCGTCGAACAGGTTCTGGATCGTGAGCGAGATTTCGAGGCCTGGTTCGCGGCCCTCACCGCGAACAATTTCATAGCTCAGGCCGAGATCGACCGTGGCGCTGGGCGAAAGGCGGCGCTCTTCCTCGAAGCGGCGGTCGCGCAGCGCGCCGATATAGTTGGCGGCGATATTGGCCGCGAACCCACCAGACTGATAGCGCGCCAAACCTCGCGCACGGTAGCGTGGTGGATTGAAAACCGTTCCGGCGAGCTGAACCTCGGGCAGATCGGGCGTGATCTGTTGCTGGCTATCGAGAAAGCTGCCCGAGAGATCGAAGGAAAGTGACTGTTCGTCGCCCAGGTTCTGGTTCCAGGCGATCCTCGCATCCACGCCTTCGATGGCCCAAACCGCAACGTTTCTGTTCCGGTTGTCGACATAGGCGGCAACATTGGCGGGATCGTAGGGGGAGCCCGAGAAGTTTTCGAGACCGAAAAGCGATCCAGCAATGAGCTCGGATAAAGTTGTCGGATCGGGAGAGAAATCGATCAGGTTTGCAAACCCCGGGTCGCGGAAAGCAGCCGCAATCGAGCCCGCAATCGGTCGCACCACCCGGTCTTGATAGCGAATGTCGTACCAGGTGGCCGAAATCGTCAGTTCGGGAATGGCGACCGGCTGCAGTTCCACACCGGCGGTCCAGCTGCGCGCGCGTTCCGATGTCACGTCCGGATTGCCGCCGCTTGTGAAAAACACCGTGTCGGACCCCGTTCCGGCGCCGAATACTGCCGCTGGCAGCAGAATGGTCTGATAGGGTATGAAACGCTGAAAGAGGGTCGGCGCCTTGAACGAGCGCGCCCAGCTGCCGCGCAAAGTCAGCCCTTCGACAGGTGCGTAGCTCAAACCAAAGCGCGGCGTTGTCTGTTGATCGAGGCCTGGATAATCTTCGTGACGCGCCGCCGCCGAAAGGGTCAGCTCGGCGACTCCATCGATTGCATTGCGCGGCGAAACGACCGGCAGGAAGAGTTCGCCATAGGCGAAACGCGCGCGCTGCGTCTTGTCGAAAGCGATCAGTAAATTTCCTGCTTCGCTGCGGCTGAAATCGAGCGTGTTGTTTCGCAGACCCGCGCCGACAGCCAGACGCGCCTCGCCTCCGGGAAGCGTGAACAGCGGACCCTCCAGACCCGCTTCGAGTGAGAAAACCTCATTGCAAAAACACCCCTCGGTCACGCTCGACGACCCGTCCTGCAGCGCGAAGGCGGTCCGGTAGTGCGTCCGGTCGCGGCCGAACACTCCCAGCACTGTTGCCTGCCAGTCTCCTGCGACGTCGAATTTCAGTGACGGCGCGAGTGTATAGGATTCCACCTCCGGGTCGGCTTCCGATCGAAATGCCGATGATGCGGCCACGAGCGTTGAGCTTCGGCTTGAATAAAGCGCGTCGATACTGGCCTCGAGGCCGGGCGCGAGTTCGTGATGTGCCGAAAGCGTAACGGCATGGCGTTGCTGCGATGGGAAGAGCGTGGTCTCCGGATCAAGCGAGCTTGCATAGGAGCGCTGGCCAGCCTCGATCGCCGAATTGTTTGCAAAATCGTAGGCGACGAAGAACCCGCCCCCGCTCCAGCGCGTGCCCGCCACTATATCGGCCTGCTGGCGGAAATTGCCGCCATCTGTGCTTGCGCCGATCTGCGCGGATGTCGTGATGCCTTCAAAATCGCGGCGAAGGATTACATTGACCACGCCCGCGACGGCATCTGAACCGTAGAGGGCTGAGGCTCCGTCCGGAACGACTTCGATCCGGTCGACTGCCGCGAGCGGGATGGATGAAATGTCGACCCCTGCAAAAGCGGAGTCGTAGGGTAGCCGGTGGCCGTTGAGGAGTGTCAGCGTCGCATCTGGTCCGAGACCGCGCAGATTTGCGCTTGAGGCCGAGTTTACGTTGCTGTTGGCGAATCCTGCGCCTGATCCAATCCCTGGATTTTGCCCGCCGGAAAAGTTTTGCGGGAGCGAGCGGATCGCTTCGCCCAGATCGATCTGGCCCGCCTCTACGATGGTCTCGCGGTCGAGCGAAATAGTATCGCCGATGATCCTGGCACCCCGGATCCGCGTTCCCGTCACGACGATCGCGTTGTCCGCGCTGGCAGCATCCAGCTGATCGTCCTGCACTTCATCGACTTCACTCTGGGGCGGCTCTGTGGATTGGGCGAGAAGCGGCGAAGAAAAGCCTGCCAGGGCAGTCCCTGCAAAGAGCGCCGTAATTGTCCGGATTGTCGATTGCATTGTCATCTCCCTGATCTGTTGCGATTATGTCGCCACAGGGAATGACGCAGGCATTCACGAGCACCTTAGTTTCAAATGAAATTAAATTTACGGGTCCATTTTATGCGCGGTAAATCTGTCGCGCTGATTCAGGCGCGATCAGCGAAAACCGTGCGAAGATGCGCCAGCGCTTTCATCATGTGATAATCGACTGTCGGCAGCGCGATGCCCAACTCTTGGTGGATCTGGCGGTAGGACTTTTTCTCGAAGCGGTTCATCCTGAAGATGCCCGCCGTTTTGTCGGGCAACTGCGCCAACGCGGCCTCGAAGCGCCCGGTGGTCTCTTCCACCTCAATCCTGTCTTCCTGCTTGGCGCAGCACGGAGCATCGGTGTTCTCGACCAGTGGCACTGTCCTGATCCGGCATTTTCGTCTGCGGGCTTCATCGACCAGCAGGTTTCGAGCGATCCGGAATAGAAACCCTGCCGGGTTCCGGAGATCTGTCAATTGCGGGCTGGTCGCTGCGCGCACGAAAACGTCCTGGACCAGATCGTGGGCTCGCTCATGACCGACGCAGCGCGAAAAATAGGCAAGCAGGCATGCGCTCTCTCGGCGGTACAGGGCGTCGAGCGGGCAGGGCGAGCTGACCCGAACTTGCGGTGTCGGGGTTCGCAGCGTGGAGTTCGATAGTCGATGATCGTCTCGCCGGGTGTCGGCAGAAAGCTGGTTCATGCAATGGGCTGGGAGGCAACCGCAGTCGGCGGCTCGTCATCGCAAGCCGAATGCGGGATCCAGAACTGTGCCGCCGTTCAGGACGTATCGACGTCCCTTGACCGGTTGGGCCGCCGGGCCCTGAGCGGACCGGCGTGCATGATGGCTGGCGGAAAAATCCACGCGGTCGCTGCCAGAGTTTCAAACCGCGCAGGTCGAATGTGCCCAAGACAAAGGCCGCTTGCAAGGGGCAAGTGCCTCCATTTTCGAGGCAGCATGATGCACCCCCGGCGGTGCAGTCGCGCTGATATTAGGTACCTGTATGCCCACTACTGGGGGGGCCCCCTCCGCATGCTTGGAATGTCCGCTGTTATCCCGCGGCGCTAGCCATCCGAGCCGAAAGGAGGTGCTCTATGGCTCAATCATCTGGCAACGAGGCTGGTACAGGCGATTTCGATTTCTCGGACTTCGCGCAGGAATTCCTGCGACGTAATCCGGCGTATAAGGATCAATATGCCGGACTTCATGTGCGCGATACCGGCGACAAGAAACCATCCGCCGCGCGGCGAATGGCTCGGTCATGGGGCCTAGAATTTCCCGTTCGATCCGAGTGTTTCGGCCATAGACAGCCCGGCGATCTGGAGAAGCGATGCGAACGCAAGCGTCGTTATCGTGGCTGGCGGCGCCCGGGACCTTGCCGGAATCAGAGGCACATTGGCTGAGTGCAAGGTGATTGCCCAGCACGAGAACGATGCCGGACAGCACATGGTGGTTTCCGATACGCGAAATCGTCACCGCGTCCTGTTGGCGCGCGAGCCATCTCCCGGCATTGATGGCTATGTTGTCCCCGACGATGCCGATCTTGGTGTCCGCGTAGCAGCTCTCAGTGAATTCCACCGGTCGAAAGAAGGCGCGGCGACAAAGGCGCACCATCGGCTCCTCAAGCCATCTGCTTACAAACGCTACAGGCTGAGCATCCTGCTCGCCATTCTCGATCTGCTTGAAGCCGCTTCACCCAAGCAGGTGACCTTGCGAGAGCTCGCCAAGGCACTGATCTATCCAGGCCTCAAAGCGGGCCGCGCGATCGACTGGAAAACATCATCGCATCGCCGGCAGACACAGCGTCTCGTCGCCGAAGCGCATCGCATGGCGGCTGAGGGTTATCGTGAATTGCTCAATCCTTCACGGGGCAAGCGTCGTGCGAATTAACTGGCGTCGAAATCGTCTTCGCCCGGCTGGCCTACCAGTCACAGGCCAGACGAATATCAGGCCTACGTCCTTGCAAAGGCTTCCCAAATTCGCTGAAGTCGTTATGCCTCTCCTTGTGGCGCGATCTGCATCTCGCGACCGACGCCGCAAGGAACCCGAACCTTCGGGGGCGCAACTGCAGCAGCCGGAACCGGTGCAATGGAATCGCCGGGACTGGCCACCAGCAGGCGATCGGACGGCGGCGTGTTGGATAGCGCCCTGCCGATCGGACGGGCAGGGTTATGCAGGCTTATTTCGCGGAGGAATTCGCAACCGAACTGGTCAACGTCCAGTCTGACAAGGAACTCGACCAGGCGCTGAAACAAGTATCTCGGCGGCTTGGTTTCGACCACTTCGCCTTGAGCCTAGAGCTGCGTTCAGGATCGTGCGAGGCTCCCGGTTTGCTCCTGCATGATTATCCCGACGAATGGGCCAAGGTGTATGTCGGGTTCGATCTGGCCGGACAGGATCCGGTCCGGCGAGCCTGCGACAAGTCGTTTGTCGGCTTTGCGTGGGGCTCACTGGGTGAACTGATCCCGCTAACTCGCGGTGATCGCCAGATGCTGACAGTTGGCCGAGAATGCGGAATCGGTGATGGCTACACTGTTCCGCGACATTTGCCCGGTCTTGCGCGCGGAACGTGTACATTTGCGGTCTGCCCTGACCGAGACCTGCCACACAGTCGCTTTGCGGTCGCAGAAATGGTCGGTACGCTCGCCCTGAGCTGTGCACTTGGACTGGGCTCGGCTCAATCCGAGGAATCGGTACCGGTCCTGAGCGACCGGCAGCGCGAATGTCTCTTGTGGGTCGCACGAGGCAAGACCTCAGCCGAGACGGCCATGATCCTCGGGATTGCGACCGAAACCGTCATCCAGCATCTCAAAATGGCGCGAGAACGCTACCAGGTTCACTGTAAGCAGTCTTTGATCGTTTCGGCGCTGTTCGATGGTCTGATCGGATTTTCCGATATCATCCGATGGCGCGATGCGGGATGATTGGCGAAACAGAAGCTCTAAGGCCGGAACCGCTCGGAGGCCGTCAATTGCTGAACATCAAGCTCGATGGAAAGTGAATATTCTACGCCCCAAACCATGCAAGCAGCTAACGTCTTCACCAGAAGCCGACGATCAACAGCTGATATCGAGCAGATTACAGCATGGACCCTAAATCCGAGCCAACCGAGGGGTAGGCCGCGACCAATTTCTTCAGATCTCGAGTTGTCAGTGACAGCCTCATTGCAAGGCCAAAGAAATTGATGATCTCCCCGTATTCGGGTCCAAGCAGATGCGCGCCGAGGATAGTGTCGGTGTCTTTGTCGATGATAATTCTGGTGGCAGCACAGGTCTCGCCAACGCGAAGATTGGAATACCAAATGCCTGTGTCGTTTTCCGCGACGCGGATATTGTAACCGGCTTCCTCTGCTTCTTCTTCGAGCATTCCGACGCGGGCCAATTCTGGAATTGTAAACACGGCGCTGGGCACGCCGCGATAGTCTGGCTTGGTCTTATTGCCCTTGAGCATGTTGGAGGCAGCGACCTTGCCTTCGAATACCGCGACAGGTGTCAACGGAGGCCCATGCGTGTTGGCCGCATCGCCTGCGGCGTAGATTTTGGGGTTGGACAGGCTCTGCAAATATTCATTGACTGCTATTCCCTTGTCTCCCGCCTCGATATTGGCAGCGCTCAGGTTCAGGCGATCGATTTCAGGCACGCGTCCCGCACCGTGCACGACCAGATCGGCGCGCAAGTCTTCGGTTTCACCATTCTTTTCGACAGTGACGATGAATTCGACGCCGTCAGTGGCGATCGATTTCAGCGATGTGCGCCGACGCAATCCCACCCCAATTTCCTCGCCTCGTGCTACAAGCTTTTCGACGAGGTCTGGGTCAAAGGCCTTCAATGGCCTGTCACCGCGATCAATGATCTGCACCTCGCTGCCAGCTCGTGCAGCGATATGACCGAACTCGAACGAGACGAACCCGCCGCCGATAAACAGTATACGCTTCGGGAGGGCGTCCATCCGCATGAATTCGGTGCTGTTGGTGAGGTGTTCGGCACCTGGAATATCCACCGTGCGGGGCTTGGCGCCAGTCGCGATCAGGATGTGGTTTGCTTGGAAACGCCCTTGGCCCTCGATTTCGATCGTGTCTTCGCCAACGAATTGCGCCGTCCCGTGAAGCGTGGTGACGCCATTTCTCTCGAGACCCCCCTCGATCTTCTCAGGCATTCTGTCGGTAAAGGTCTGGGCGAAGGCGATGAGATCAGGCCAGTTGATCGCGATATCATTCGGTTCAATACCCTTGCCCTGCATCAGGCGAGCACCATCGATGATTTCAGCGCCTCGCCGCAGCATCTTCTTGGGGTCGCAGCCGCGCAGCGCGCAGGTGCCGCCATAGGGAAGTTCGTCAACCACTGCGACCGACCAACCAGCAGCGGCGCATTTGTTCGCGGCATTCACCGCCGCCATTCCGACGCCGAGTACGATAAGATCGAAGCTGCGTTCGCTCATCTCATTGACCTCCGCAGCATTCAACGCTTGTGCCATTGGCACGCGCTTCTTGAATTGGCGGGCAAGGCACTGTGCCGAACGAACAGAAGACACAGCAGTCGCCTGCATTGGGCTTCAGCTTCATTCCGCAGCCCTTGCAGTCGTAGAAAAACCAGCATGCGTCGGTCGGCATGGTTTCGATTTCCTGGTGTCCGCACTGAGGGCACGTGAGCGTGGATTGTAATTCCATCAGAGGTCGGTCCCGCTAAATTGTTTTTCGGCGGGATAGCCCGCCTCGGTCGAAGCAGTGGCGATGTCGCGCATGGTGGTTTTGGCGGGATCGAAACGCGCTGTAGCAGTCTTGGCTTCGTAATCGATTGTCACATCATGCACACCTGCAACGCCTTCCATTGCGCGCCGCACCGTGATCGGACAGGTCGCGCAGGTCATATTTTCAACGGCGAAGCTTTCCGTTTGCAGCGTTTCAGGACTTTGAGCGGGTTTCTCGTTCGAGGACTGCGGCATGAGCGTCGCTGCCCCAATGCCTGCTCCGGCGATGGCCAATCCCGCAGCAACGGCAATCATTGTTTTTTTCATCCGTCTAACTCCTAATAAAAATGCGGCGCCCACCAATCGACCGTGGCCGAGGCAGCAACCAAGGCGGTTGCCAGCCACAGGGCGCTTTTTATGATCAGGCCCGCTTGAGGACGCGCGCAATATGTACTGTCCTCACAAGTCTCGACTTTTCGGGAATGGACATGCCAAAATCCGAGGCCCAGACAAGCGACCGCTACAGCAATAAAGATCCACTTATAGGGTTCGAGCGCGGTCAGATTGCCGATCCACGCGCCGCTGACGCCGAGGCTCAACAGGAGCAGCGGAGCAATGCAGCAGGAGGCTGCAAATACCGCACTCAATGCGCCACCGCTCGCCAACAATCTCTGGGAGGTCTTTTGCGTTTGATCGGCCATGAAGTTCAATATAATCTCTGTAGTTACTACAGGTTCAAGCACAAATTGGCACGCGGCATATGACGACATCAAAAATGATTAAGCGAGGCGAACTGGCCAATCGGTCAGGCTGCAACCTTGAGACCATTCGCTATTATGAAAAGATCGATCTGCTGAAGCCGCCCGAGCGCACGGCCAGCGGGCACAGGCTCTATTCGCGCGATGACCAAGCGCGGCTTGGTTTCATCCTGCGTGGCCGTGATCTCGGTTTCTCGATCGGAGAGCTCAAGAGTCTGCTCACTCTCGTCGATTCTCACGACTACAGCTGTGGTGAGGTTTTAGAGTTGACTGACGGCCATCTAGCGAGCGTTCGGCAGAAAATTATTGATCTGAAGAAGCTCGAGCGAACGCTTGCCGATGTCTCGGCTCAGTGCGAAGGCGGCGACGTTCCCGAATGCCCCATCATCGACGCGCTTTACGGGCATAAGGTCGTTGTGCCCAATTGAGGTTTCACGTCGCCAAAGCCCGCAAATTCGCTGATTTATGATTTGAAGAGAGGAACAGAACAGAGCTAGCATCGCCGATGCGACTGCATCCGATGACACGATTATGAGCATCTCAAAGTCGCAGCATCCCCAGTTCTTGGTATGTCCGCGATCGCTCCGATCTGGTGAAAGGCGACCTGTCTTTACAAAGGTCAGGTAGCCGCCATGCAAAACCCCCCAGTTTCTCTGCAAGCTTGCCCTTCGGATCCAGCGCTTCGCGCAATGTTCGAGGCGCGCAAGCGGGTCTTCGTCGATCTCCTCAAATGGGATGTTCCCGTTTTGGATGATGCATACGAGATCGATCAATTCGACACGCCCGTTGCGAGCTATTTGGTGCTGACCGACGGAGAAAGCCGTCATCGCGCTTCAGCGCGTCTTTTGCGGACTGACGGCGCTCACATTCTCGGGGAGCTATTCCCCTGTCTGTGTGATGGCCCGATACCCTCTCGGTCCGATTTTCGCGAGATCACGCGTTTCTGCATCGAACCCACGCTCTCGCGGTTTGAGCGCCGCTCGGCACGCGACCAACTTGTGACCGCGCTTGCCGACCATGCCCTGAAGACCGGCCTGTCGGGCTACACCGCTGTCGCCAATAGAGCTTGGTTCCGCCAAATCGAAACATTCGGCTGGCGATGTCGCACACTTGGCGGCGGCTGCAGGATTGACGGTGAGGACCTTGTCGCACTGCAGATCGATATAGATCGCGACACGCCGGACGATCTCGCTCGCGGCGGTATCTATCGAAAAGGTGTCTATCGGGTCGCCGAGGCGGCATCGGAGATGGTGTCATGAGTGATCTCAAATCAATCGATTGGCTCGAACGGCTGCAGAAGGATGGCTATTGCATCATTCCGGACCTCCTTCCTCAGAGCAGCATCGCGGCGCTCGATGCAGATCTTGAACGGGATTTTACCGAAACCCCTATGGGTCACGGCGATTTCTACGGGTTTCGCACGAAGCGTTTCGGTAGTTTGTTGCGCCGCTCACGCTGGGCCTGTGACCTTGTTCTGCAGCCTCTCATCCTTTCGCTGGCCCGCGAAGTCCTCGGTAAGGCTTGCGACCGAATTCAGCTCAATGTGGCCCAGGCAATAGCCATTCATCCCGGCGAGATCGAACAGTTCCCGCATTGCGATCACGACATGTGGGCCGGTGCCAAGGGTGAACACGAATATCTGCTCAATGTCATTTGGCCGCTCACCGACTTCAACTCATCCAACGGCGCGACCCGCATCTATCCCGGGACACATAAACGTCCTGTCGAGAGCCTCGATCAACTCGGTGATCCGATTGTTGCGGCAAGCAAGCCAGGTGATGCGATCTGCTTTCTTGGTTCGACCGTGCACGGTGCTGGACCAAACTCGACCGAAGACGTCCGACGCGGCGTCGTGATCGGCTACAGCCTCGGCTGGCTCAAGCCGTACGAGAACCTTTGGCTGGCATATCCGCCAGAGGTCGCGCGAAATTTTCCGCCCGAACTTGCTGAATTGGCAGGTTATGCGCAGCACCGGCCGAATCTTGGGAACTACGAAGGTCAGTGTCCATCCATTCTGCTCGGTGAAGAGGTAGCCAATTATCCGCAGGCTACCGATGCGCTTCGGCCCGAGCAGCTTGCAGCTGTCCATGAATTTGCGGAAGCTCGTCGCTCCAAGAGATGAGCCCCGCACACGTCCTGGAACCGACCTATCGCCGCCTGAAAAGGGCATTGATGGAGGGTACTTGGCCGATCGGCCAGAAACTCGAAGCGATGCGATTGGCAGACGAGTTCGGTGTCAGCATGACACCTGTGCGAGACAGCCTCAATCAACTTGTCGGCGAAGGTCTTGTCGATCTGACCCCTGGCGAGGGGTACCGGGTCACGCTCCTGACCGAACATTCGTTGCGCGACATGCTCGCAGTAAATGTTCTTCTCTTGGAAAGCGTGGCCGATCCAGCACCACGGAAAATCGACACGGCTGATCTAGCCGCACCGATCGACACCTACGCTGACCGCGTTGGCGATGTTTTTTCGATTTTTGCCTTGGGTTCGGAAAACAGATTTCTAAGACAGACGGTCGATCTGATTAGCGACCGATTGCACATCGTAAGAAGGCTGGAGCCTGACGTCCTGCCAAACGCTCTGGAGGCGCTTGCGGAGCTGGAGGGCAATGCTTTGGCGTCTCCGTCGAAGCGCGTCCAAGCTCTAAGGCGATATCATGACCAATGCCTCGCGAACGTCTCCCGGCTGATTGCGGTGCTCGCGGAACAGGGATCGACCTGAGAGTTGCAAGGCATAGCTCCTCAAGCATATGCTTCAAGCCTGTTCGGACCCGTTCAGTATCTGGACCAGATGCTCATTCCAATCATCGAGCGCTTCTCTCTTCTCCTTTTTCCAGTCGTGGCGTTGGTAGATCCCTGCAACGCCTGCTCTTGAGCCGCTGACATGGTTCAAGACTGCCTCTGTAACCTCGAAGCGAACGCCGAGGCGCTGGAAGTTGGTCGCTAACGTGCGCCGAAGATCGTGCAGCCGCCAGGATTGCAATGGCTCGCCAAGTTTTTGCTCTATGAGACCGTCCAGTTTCTTCTTGCCCTTGGCGTAGCCGGTAAAGCCTGCCCCGCTTGACGTGGCAAAAACGCGTCCTTTCTTCGGCCAGTTTGCGCCACCTGCCTGCCGATCGAGTTCGGCAACGGCAAGGTCGTTCAGCGGGATCGCGTTTGGTTCATTATTCTTTGTTCGTGAACCTGGTAGCGTCCAGAACCGGTCTTTCCGATCAACCTCTTGCCAATGTATTCCTGAAACCTCTTCGCGGCGTTGCCCTGTTGCAATGAGCAAGCGGACAATTGGACCGAAGCAAAGATAGCATTCGGGAGCTGCCTCCCAAATGTGTCGAAGCTCGTCGTCCTGTAGCCAGCGATCCCGCGGTCTTACCGGCGGTGGTGCTTCCATTCCCTCCATAGGACTGCGCTCGATATCGCCACGACTGACAGCCCATCGGAATAGGCGCCGCATCACCGCAAAGACATTCCGGCGATTGGCAACCTGATGCTCGGGCATATTGTCCAGGACGGCTACGATATCCGGCCTCGAAACTCGGGGAAGCGGCTTTTTTCCGATAACCGGTTCAAGGTAAAGCCGGATGACGCGTTCAACGAGCCTCGCCCAGCCAACACCCTTGCAGGATCGAGCGAAATGCGACGCATAGTTGTCGAATGCGAGATCGACGGCTTCGCGGCGCCTCTGCTTATCATCGTCTACAGGGTCGATACCTTGCGCAATTAGTAACTGAAGGCGTTCCGCCTCCACTCTCGCTGTCGTCGGTGTCCACGGCGACCCGTGCGCCCCGATAGTATAGCGTCTTGTTCGAGCTTCACGGCCGCCCATTCGGAACTGCAGCACATAGGATATCGAGCCGGCTGGAGTGATTTTCGCACCGAATCCTTTGAGGTCCGTATCCCAAAGGAGCTGGCTCGAGCTGCTCGGCTCCAGCGCATCTATCGATTTTTTCGTGATTTTTCCTGTTGCCATCCGAAACCTCGTGTCCCTTTTCTGGCAATCACCGGGCAATCACGCAAGCGGAAAAAGGGGCGAAATGGAGGCAATTCTAGCGTAAGGTGAACCTGCTAAGTACATTGTTTTACAATGATTTCGTACTTTAGCGTCGTCTGAATCGAAAGTACCAGACCTCGTGCTCGAAGACGTCGCGGGCCTTTTTCTCGTAGCGGGTCTCGGGCCAGCCCGAGGGGCGCTGCTGCCAGCTCGATGGGCCGTCGGTCACCCATTCGAACACATGCCCGAACCGCCGCATCACCATCAGCGCGTGGCGCAGATAGATCGCGTGATCGGTGCCGAAGCGGAATTCGCCGCCGGGCTTGAGCTTGTCGGCGATCATCTGCACCGGGCCGTCGTTCATCATCCGGCGCTTGGCGTGCTTGTTCTTGGGCCAGGGGTCGGGATGGAGCAGATAGACCATGGTCAGCGCGCCATCGGGCACCCGCTCGAGCACTTCCAATGCATTGCCGGCGTGGAGCCGGATGTTGCCGATCTTCTGCTCTTCGATCTGCGCCAGCGCCTGCGCTACGCCGTTCATATAGGGCTCGGCGCCGATGAAGCCGTGGTCGGGGAGCAGGTCGGCGCGGTAGGCGAGATGCTCGCCGCCGCCGAAGCCGATCTCGAAATGCAGCGGCCGATCCGCGCCGAACAGGCGCTCGGCGGTCACCGGTCCTTCTTCGGGCACCGCGATCCGGGGGAGCAGATTGTCGACCAGACCCTGCTGGTGGGTGCGCAGCGGCTTGCCGATCGAACGGCCGTAGAGCCGCTTCAGCGTGGTCGGGTCGCCTTCCTTGAATGCCGTCATGCCGCGCGCCCTAGCGGGGTCTGGCGGGGGCCGTCTAGAGAGGTTGGGCCAGAGAGCTTGGGGTTGCGCCATGGATTGCTTCGCTTCGCTCGCAATGACGAGAGGTGGGGGGGGTGCCCTCTTCTCCAGCCTCGTCGTGGCGAGGAGCGCAGCGACGACGCCATCCATGAACCGGCCTCACAACTCATCGCACCAGAACGGGCAACGCCCGGGACCTTGCGGCTCCGGGCGTCTGTTCTCGTCCAGGCGACGATGTAAATTCGGTGGCGCGGCGGCTCAGGCCGCTTCGGCCTCTTCGTCGGGGTCGCGCAGCACATAGCCGCGGCCCCAGACGGTCTCGATGTAATTCTCGCCGGCGCAGGCGTGGCTCAGCTTCTTGCGCAGCTTGCAGATGAACACGTCGATGATCTTGAGTTCGGGTTCGTCCATCCCGCCATAGAGGTGGTTGAGGAACATTTCCTTGGTCAGCGTGGTGCCCTTGCGCAAGCTAAGCAGCTCGAGCATCGCGTATTCCTTGCCGGTCAGATGCACCCGCGCACCATCGACCTCGACGGTCTTGGCATCGAGATTGACCGCCAGCTTGCCGGTGCGGATGACCGACTGGGAATGGCCCTTGGAGCGGCGCACCACGGCGTGGATCCGCGCGACCAGTTCCTCGCGGTGGAACGGCTTGGTGACGTAATCGTCGGCGCCGAAGCCGAAGCTGCGGATCTTGGAATCCATCTCGGCGACACCCGACAGGATCAGGACGGGCGTCTGCACCTTGGCGACGCGCAATTTCTTGAGCACGTCGTAACCATGCATGTCGGGCAGGTTGAGATCGAGCAGGATGATGTCGTAATCATACAGCTTGCCCAGATCGAGGCCTTCCTCGCCCAGATCGGTCTGATAGACGTTGAACCCCTCGGTGGTCAGCATCAGTTCGATCGCCTTGGCGGTCGTGGGTTCGTCTTCGATCAGCAATACACGCATGGGTGGTCCCCCGGCTTGGCCCCAAAGATTTCGCAACCTGGCGGTAAGGTGTGTTGCGCCTCATTAACCACACAAGCTCTGAACGGAAAAGGTTAACGAGGGGTAAAACGCGTTAACTTTTCTGTATCGTTCGCGCTGCTTCTATCCCGGCAAGCAGGCGGTTTGAAGGCAGCCGATCCGGCGCGGCGGCGCCCTGGACCGGCGTGCATCTAGTAATTTGCCAGCTTCTTGGCGCGGCGGCGCTGCGCGCTCGAACCGATGCCGATCGCCTCGCGGTATTTGGCCACCGTGCGGCGCGCGAGGTCGAAGCCCTCGGCCTTGAGCAGATCGACCAGCTTCTGGTCGGAAAGCACCGATTTGCTGTCCTCGCCGTCGCACAGGGCACGGATGCGGGCCTTGATCGCCTCGGAGGACGCGCCTTCGCCATCCGCCGCCGCGACTCCGCTGGAGAAGAAATATTTTAGCTCGAAAGTGCCGCGCGGGCAGGAGAGATATTTGTTGCTGGTCACCCGGCTGACCGTGCTCTCGTGCATTTCGATCACCTCGGCCACCTCGCGCAGGGTCAGCGGCTTCATCGCCGAGACCCCGCGGCGGAAGAAGCCTTCCTGGCGCTTCACGATTTCGGCGGCGGTCTTGAGAATGGTCTTCTGCCGCTGGTCGAGCGCACGGATCAGCCAGTCGGCCTCGGACAATTGCTCGTTGAGCCAGGACTGCGAGCGCTTGTCGCGCGCGCCGCCCTTCAGTTCGAGGAAATACTCGCGATTGACCACCAGCCGCGGCAGGCTCGCCTCGTTGATCCGGATCGTCCAGCCGTCGGCGCCGTCCGGAGCGATCAGCACATCGGGCACCACCGAGGACTGCGCCGCGCCGCCGAAGCGGCAGCCCGGCTTGGGGTCGTAGCTGCGAAGCTCGGCCAGCATGTCGGCGAAATCCTCGTCGTCCACCTCGCACATCCGCTTGAGCCGGGCGAATTCGCCCGCCGCGACGAGATCGAGATTGTCGATCAGCCGCGCCATGCAGGGGTCGTAGCGGTCCGCCTCGCGCGCCTGCAGCGCAAGACATTCGCTCAGGGTGCGCGCGCCGACCCCGGTCGGGTCGAGCGTATGGATCAGTTCGAGCGCGCGCTCGACCTCTGCCGGCGGGATGCCCAGTTCTTCGGCGAGCGCGAAGAGATCGCCGGTGAAATAGCCGGCCTCGTCGATCTCGCCGATCAGCCGCGCCGCGACGAAGGCCTCGCGCTCGTCATGCGCGGCCGCGCCGATCTGATCGGCGAGATATTCGGCCAGCGTGGGGTCGCCATTGGCGCGGTTCTCGAGATCGGGCGGGCCTTCCTCGGACATCCCGCCCGAGCTGGCCGCGCGGCCCCAGTCGCCCTGATCGCCCTGGTCGCCGGGCCCGGCATCGGGGTCGAGCGCGCCCGGCGCGATATCGAGCGCCTCGGTGCCGTCGAAGCCGCCGTCGCTGCCGTGTTCGCTCGGTTCGGCGGGGCCGTCGCCCCCGTCGCCGTTATCGCCCCTACCGTCGGAATCGCCGCGCTCGTGGCTGGTCTCGCCGATATCGAGCAGCGGATTGCTCTCCAGCGCCTCGCCGACGAAGGTCTCGATCTCTAGGTTGGACAGCGCCAGCAGCTTGATCGCCTGCTGCAATTGCGGCGTCATCACCAGCGATTGCGTCTGGCGCAGATCGAGACGCGGGCTCAACGCCATGGCCGCGCCCTAAAGCTCAAGGGGCGATGAAGCGCTCACAAGGTGAAGCCCTCGCCCAGATAGAGCCGCCGCACGTTCTCGTCGGCGACCAGCGCCTCGGGGGTGCCCGCGAACAGCACCTGCCCGCCGTAGATGATGCAGGCGCGATCGACGATCTCGAGCGTCTCGCGCACGTTGTGATCGGTGATCAGCACGCCGATCCCGCGGGTCTTGAGGTCCTTGATCAGATCGCGGATGTCGTTGATCGACAGCGGATCGATCCCGGCGAAGGGCTCGTCGAGCAGCATGATCGACGGCTTGGCCGCGAGCGCGCGGGCGATCTCGCATCGGCGCCGCTCGCCCCCCGACAGGGCCATGGCGGGGCTGGAGCGGAGCCGGGCCAGTCCGAATTCGTCGAGCAGCCGCTCGAGCTCCTGCTGGCGCACGGATTTGTCCGGCTCGACCATCTCGAGCACGCAGGCGATGTTCTGTTCGACCGTCATGCCGCGAAATATGCTGGTTTCCTGCGGCAGATAGCCCAGGCCCAGAATCGCGCGGCGGTACATCGGCAGCCTGGTGACGTCCTCGCCGTCCATCAGGATGCGCCCGGCATCGGGGCGCACCAGACCCATGATCGAATAGAAGCAGGTGGTCTTGCCCGCGCCGTTGGGGCCCAGCAGGCCCAGCACCTCGCCCTTGGCGACGGTCAGCGAGATATCCGACAGCACGACGGTCTTGTCGTAGCTCTTGGCGATCGACACGACCTCGAGCCCGCCGCCAAGCTCGCCATCCAGATCGCCGGCCGGCAGCGGCGGCGCGGCTTCGACCAGCGCTTCCTCGGCGAGGTGATCGGGCTCCAGGGCGGGGGGGGCGGTATCGGCGGCCATGGGACAGCTTTAGCATGGCAGACGGGGGTGAAAACCCCGCTGGTCGTGCACCGCGTGCGTTTGGCCGGATAGCGGCTAGGCGAGCCCGGCCTGCGAGCGCCGCCGCGCAACATCGTGTCGGTACCCGACAGGTCCTGCGCCACAACTTGCGCAACTCGCGCAATTCTGGAATAAATACCCCCGGGACAGGAAAAATGGAGACGCACCGATGAACAGGGCGATCGAGAGCCGCGCACGGGACCACAAGGTCAGCGCGCATACCACGGGCTACCACGCAGCGCAGACTCGCGACTGGCGCAAGTCGATGAGCGACAATGTCGCGCTGGCGCTGATCGTCTACACCGGCATGCAGATATTCATGACGGTCAATGCGCTCAAGGCGGGTTTCTCCTCGATCCTTCCCTATGTCGCGCTGGTATTCCTCGTCGGTGCGATCATCCCCGCCTGCCGGTGGTTCGAGCGGCGCTGGATCAATCTGGGCGACGCCGCAGCGCATGACCCGCAGCTGGGCGGTGCTTTCCGCCGCGACCAGATCGCACTGTGGGTGCTGGCGATCGGCCTGCCGGTGCTGATGACTGCGCTGTTCAAAACGATCTTCTGAACGCCAACGCGCCGGAGCCGAAGCTCGGCGGGAATTGCCAAGAGCGGCGCGGCGACCTACCCGGACCGGCATGACAGGTTCCGGAATTCCCACCCCATGATCGACGCCGCAACCGCGATCGCGCGCTGCGCCGATCTGGTCGAAACCGCGCGCCGACTGGGCGCCGATGCCGCCGATGCGATGACAAGCGCCCAGGCGTCCGAAAGCGTCTCGATCCGGCTCGGCAAGCTCGAGGAGGTCGAGCGCTCCGAGAGCGAGTCGATCGGGTTGCGGGTTTTCGTCGGGCAGCGCTCGGCCTCGATCAACACCAGCGATTTCTCGCCCGGCAGCTTCGCGGAACTGGCCGAGCGCGCGCTGGCGATGGCAAGGCTGGCGCCCGAAGACCCCTATTCCGGCCTCGCACCCGAGAATCGCCTGTTTGCTGGCGAGACTCCCGATCTCGAGCTGCGAGACCCCCGCGAGCCGAGCCCCGAGACCTTGCGCGAAACCGCGCTCGAGGCCGAGGATGCCGCGCGCGCGATCCCGGGGGTAACCAACTCCAACGGCGGCAGCGCCGGCTTCTCGCATTCGGTCGCCGCGCTGGTCACCTCGCACGGTTTCGCGCGCGGCTACGAGGCGACCGGGCACAGTCTCTCCGCCAGCGTGATCGCGGGGGAAGGCAGCCGGATGCAGACCGATCACGACTATCGCAGCGCGCGCCACCGCGCCGACCTGCCCGCGCCCGCCGAAATCGGCGCCGAGGCCGGGCGCCGCGCCGTCGCCAAGCTCGACCCGGTCTCGATGCCCAGCGGCCAAGTCCCGGTGGTGTTCGATCCGCGCGTCGGCGGCGGGCTGATCGGCCATCTGCTGGGCGCGATGAGCGGGCCGGCGGCGGCGCGCAAATCGAGCTTTCTGCTGGGCAAAGAGGACGACGAGCTGTTCGATCCGGCGATCCGCATCGTCGAGGACCCGCATCGTCCCCGCGGCCTGCGTTCGCGGCCCTTCGACGGCGAGGGCCTGCCCACCGTGCCGCGCGCGCTGGTCGAGGACGGGCGGATCTTCGGCTGGCTGACCAATTCGGCCTCCGCGCGCCAGCTCGGCGCGCCGCTCAGCGGCCACGCCGCACGCGGCGGGGGCGGCTCGCCCGGTGTCTCGGCGAGCAACATCCATCTCGAACCCGGCGCGCTCACGCGCGGCGAGTTGATCGCCGACATTGCCGACGGAGTGCTGATCACCAGCGTCTTCGGGCAGGGCGTCAACATGGTCACCGGCGACTACAGCCGCGGCGCCAACGGCTTCCGGATCATCGATGGCGAAATCGCCGGGCCGGTGGCCGAGATCACCATCGCCGGCAATCTGCTCGCCATGTTCCGCGCGCTGGGGGCTGCGGATGACCTCGAGATGATCCATTCGGTCAACGTGCCGACGCTGCGCGTGGACGGGATGACGGTGGCGGGCGGATGATCCGCTGCCTGCCGTCCATGCTGCCCGCGCGGTTGTTCGCCCCGCTGCTGCTGCTGGCGGCAAGCCCAGCCTGGGCGATGCTGCCCACGCTGGAGACCCCTGCGACCCCCGCCGCCGAGGCCTCCGCGCCGCCGCAGACGATCGAGGACACGCAGGACAGCGGCTCGGATGCACGGATCGCGTCGCGGATCCGCGGCATCTTTCGCGAACTCCCCGCCTTCGCGGGCGTCGATGTCGCCGCCAGCCAGGGCGTGGTGGCGCTTTCGGGGACGGTCCCGACGCAGGAGGACATCGCCCGCGCCGAAGCGATCGCCGGACGCGTCTCGGGTGTGGTGACGGTCGAGAACGCGATCGAGCGCGATGTTTCGGTCGGCGCCTCGCTGGACGGACTGGCGGGAATCGGCGAGCGGATCGACGATCTGGCCGGCCTGCTTCCGCTGCTCGCGATTGCGGTCGGGGTCGCGCTGACGATCGTTGCACTCGGCTATCTGCTGGCGGGATTCACCGCGCTGTGGCGCCGCGTCACCCCCAATCCCTTCCTTGCCGAGCTGATCGCCAGCGCGATCCGCTTCGCCGCGGTAGTGCTCGGCATCGTGGTCGCGCTCGACATGGTAGGCGCGGGGACGCTGATGGGTGCGGTGCTGGGCGGCGCGGG
>TARA_R110002072_G_scaffold260722_4_pt1 | contig 29165 bp, 22 predicted proteins | sample TARA_R110002072 | Tara Oceans TARA_R110002072 (sample SAMEA4397118) | marine metagenome | biome: Polar Biome; feature: [SRF] surface water layer (ENVO:00010504); material: water (ENVO:00002006), including particulate matter (ENVO:01000060) such as... | depth 5 m
AGCCAGTGCTTTTAGCGGTGGCAAATTTAGTACAAACTTTTTCTTCTACAAACTATTTATTAAAAAAATCCTACTTTAAAAATAATTTCCTCTTTTTTATGTTAACTATAGCTAGATGCTAAATAAGAATTTTATATGTAAATTCGCCACTTAAAACCTTTACCTTGATGAATAATTTCGACTTCAGAAAATGGAATCTCATCTCCGGATGGCTTGTTTTTTTTATTGCCTTAACCACCTACTGGCTAACCGCAGAACCAACAATGAGCTTCTGGGATGCAGGTGAATATATCACTACCTCATCAAATCTGGAAGTGGGCCATCCTCCCGGAGCACCACTCTACCAAATGATTGGAGCATTCTTTTCTCTTTTTGCATCTGATGTATCTCAAATCGCCCTGATGGTGAACCTGGTGTCTGCTTTTGCAAGTGCATTTACGATACTTTTTATGTTTTGGTCAATAGGAATCATTCTTCAAAATATCATTTCAAAAACCGAAACCCTGGATACTAATAAAAATATTTTAATTCTTGGAAGTGCGGCCGTGGGTTCTTTGGCGTTTACGTTTACCGATAGTTTCTGGTATAGTGCTGTTGAAGCAGAAGTCTATGCAATGGCTTCTTGTATTATGGCGATTCTTTTCTATCTGGCATTACGCTGGGAAAGAGAGATGAATACACCCAGAGGTAACCGTTGGGTTGTTTTAATTGCATTTGTTGTTGGTCTTTCTTTTGGAGTTCACTTTATGGGATTGTTGACCATCCCGGCAATGGGACTGTTGTATTATTTTAAAAATTACAAAACCGTTACAATTAAAAACTTTATTCTGGCACATCTTGCGGTGGTGGGCATCTTACTGTTCATCTTTATGTTTATGTTGCCCATGACGATGCGCTTTTTCTCTGCATCAGAACTGTTTTTTGTCAACTCCATGGGCTTACCTTTTGATTCAGGCACCGTTATTGCCGGGTTGTTAATGATAGCCCTTTTTTATTTTTTACTAAAATACACCCGAAAAAAAGGTTTTGTTCAACTGAATACGTTGATGCTTGCATTTCTCTTTATCTTCATAGGCTTTTCAAGCTGGATGATGTTGCCAATCAGAGCAAATGCAGGCACTGTCATCAATGAAAACAGACCCAGTGATGCTCAGGAATTACTGGCTTATTACAACAGAGAACAATATGGCTCTCAAAGCCTGCTCTATGATGCTCAGTTTACTGAAATGTATGCCGGCTATGACAGAAACAATCCTTACAAAGACGATAAACCCAACTATGAAAGAGATGAAACTACCGGTAAATATATAATCGTTAACAACTATAAAAATGCCATCCCCAATCTTGACGATGCACATAAAACTTTTCTTCCACGAATGTGGAGCACAGAACATGCTGCCAATTATTTCAACATCGTTGGTGGCGTTGATTTTAATGTAAAACGAGAATACCGAAGTGAAGAGGCTTTGCTCAATGAAGTTGCTGCCTTCAAACACCGCTTTAGCAGAGGAGAAATTGACAGTGAAGAGTACCATGATTTTTTAAGGCAGTTTAGTGACTACCTGGACATAAAAAAACCCTCTTTTGGTCAAAATATGAGGTATCTTTTTCAATACCAATTTGGGTATATGTACTGGCGGTATTTTATGTGGAATTTCGCCGGAAGGCAAAACGACGTTCAGGGCAAAAATGATATTTTTGATGGAAACTGGATAAGTGGCATTAAATTTATCGATGAAATGCGATTGGGTCCACAATCCAACCTTCCCAGCGATGTTGAAAACAACAAAGGCAGAAATACTTATTATTTTCTCCCACTTATTTTAGGACTTCTGGGCATTGTTTTTCATTATGGTAAAGATAAAAGCAGTTGGTGGGTATTGATGGTATTCTTTCTATTTACCGGTCTTGCTTTAAAGGTCTATCTTAACGAACGACCATTTGAACCCAGAGAACGTGACTATGCACTGGTGGGCTCCTTTTATGTGTTTGCTATGTGGATTGGTTTTGGGGTGTATGCCCTTTTTGAAATCATCAAGAAATACTTGCAACCCAAAATTGCTGTCCCTCTGGTAATTGTTGTTGGACTTCTGGCAGCACCCGTTTTACTCGCCTCCCAAAACTGGGACGACCACGATCGTTCTGATCGCTTCACAGCCTTGGCAATGGCAAAAAAATACCTAGACTCTGTAGATCCCAATGGCATCATATTTACCATTGGGGACAACGATACTTTCGCCATCTGGTATGCGCAAGGAATAGAAGAATACAGAAGAGATGTGAGGCCCATCAACACCAGTTTATTTAACACAGACTGGTATATAGATGATATGAAAAAAGCCGCATTTGAAAGTGCCCCCATTCCGTCACAACTCATACACGAACAATACCGTTACGGCACAAGGGATTATATTATAAAACACCCTCAAATTGAAGGTGACGATACACTTTCAATAAAAAGATGGATGGATTGGGTTGCCAACGATGACCCAAGACTAACCGTTGAAATGCAAAGTGGGCAAATGCTGCAAACGTTTCCTTCAAAAAACATTCGAATTCCGGTTGATAAAGAGGCTGTTTTGCGAAATGGCATTGTTGCAGAAAAAGACGCCCATCTCATTTTGGACTACATTGATGTCCACATAAAAAGTGATGTATTGTATAAAAACAGAATGATGATGTTTGACATCATTGCCAATAATAATTGGGAACGACCCATTTATTTTACCGGTGGTGCCTTTAATGATGAAGAGTATTTATGGATGAAAGACTACCTCCAACTCGATGGATTGGCATACAAACTTGTCCCAATTAAAACGCCCGTTGATAAAAGAAATCCTTTTGACATGGGCCGTATAGACAGTGAGAAAATGTATGAGATTGTTAAAGACTGGGACTGGGGAAATTCTGGAAGTTCTGATATTTACCACGATCCTGAAACACGAAAAAATGCCATTTCTTATCGAGGTAATATCGCACGACTTGCAGAACAACTCATACTTGAAGAAGAATATGAAAAAGCAGAAGAAATGCTAGATCTAGCTATGGAAAATATGCCGGTTAAATACTATGGATATTACACCCTTCTTGAGCCTTTTATAACAGGTTATTTTGAAGTAAATCAAGAAGAGAAAGGAATTCAGTTGTATAAAGAGGTTGCTAAAACATATCAGGAAAAATTAGATTATTATGGTACTTTTAGTTACACACTACAGCGCAACTATCTGGAGACTATTTTAATGGATGTTGAGCGTTACAGAAGTCTTGTGGGCACATTGCTTTACAGTGAAAATGAAGAATTTTTAACTTCAGAAGCTGAAACTTTTAACAGTTATCTCAAAAAATTTCAACATTTTTATGCTAACGAATTGGAAGATGAAGTGTTTCAAGAGGACAGTCTTGAGGTTGATTTAGAAAATCCCCCTATGGACTTTCCTGATGAAGAGACACTTTTAAAGATGATAGATTCTATGGAAAAGGCTATGAATCAAGAATAAATCGTGAAAAAGTATGTGGTAAAAATTCCGTTTTTTGTGCCTTACTTTTATCCAAAAAGAGTGTGGCACTTTTCGAGAAGAGAAAAAACCATCTATTTAACCTTTGATGACGGCCCCATTCCTGAAATAACTCCGTGGGTGTTGAAAGAGCTTAAAAAGTACCATGCCAAAGCGACCTTTTTTTGCATTGGTAAAAACATTGAGGAAAACTCCACTATTTTTAAACAAATTTCACTAGAAGGGCATACTGTTGGAAATCATACCTTTAATCACCTCAACGCAAATAAAGTTTCAGATAAAGAGTATACAGAAAATACCGTAAAAGCGGAACCCTATTTTGAAAAAGGCGCAAAATTATTTCGCCCTCCTTATGGCAAGCTCAACTCCAAAAAAGCAAATTTACTGCTTAGTAAAGGCTATAAAATAATAATGTGGGATGTTTTGAGTGCAGACTTTGACCAATCGATTACTGAGGAAAGGTGTCTTAAAAATGTGATGAAAAACACCCGGGAAGGGAGTGTAGTTATTTTTCATGATAGTAAAAAAGCAGCAAAAAATCTTCAGTATGTGTTACCAAAAATGCTGGCCCACTTTTCAGAAAAAGGATATGCTTTTAAGGCAATTCATTAAACATATTCATTCACCAAGCCAATGAGTGTATTGGCATCCTGCTCACCGCTTTGACGCCATTTCATCTCACCGTCTTTATAAATCATCAATGTGGGTAAACCCTTTATGCGAAGGGCTTCAGCCAAATCTTTGTTTTTCTCAACATCAATTTTAATGACTTTGGCCTTGTCGCCAAGAGCAGCCGCTACATCCCTTAAAACAGGATGCATCGCTGTGGATTGCTCATTCCAGTCTGTATAAAAGTCTAACAAAACCGGAACCTGCGCACTGATTAATTCACCAAATTTTGACATAATACAACCTCTTTAGATATACAAATATAGCATTTATGGCGAAATGTGGTGATTTTTAGGGAATTTTTAATAAGCAGTTTATTTAATATTAATGTTAAGTGAGAAAACAGTAATTGAAGTTGTTCCAGATCCAACTAATCGTTGACCCCAAATTTCAACATAATCTCCGGGTGCAAGTTCTACTGTACCTGAAATTGAATTACTTGAAATATCTGAAGTATTATTCACCCTCAAGATTGTATTGGTTTCAACCAATGTTGTAGTACCATTTTTTTTGATAAAAAAGGCATAAAAATCACCCAATCCACTGTTTCCTCTGACAGAAAGAGCTGCATTGATTTGAAAAGTTCTTGTTCTTCTGCCGTTGTAAGTTAAACGATTGTCTTGAGGAGAGTTTGCCCTAAAAGCGTTTACAGCTGTGGTTGAGTTTGAATTTGAATTCCCTCTTAGATTAAATTCATTATTATTTGCTACGTTTTGAACAAAGCCAGTAGTAATCGTACCATTGTAATAAATATTAATCGTTGCTACATCATCAGATTCTCTTGGAATTCCCGGACAGTTAACAACCCAGTTATTATCAAAATTAAACCCGGCAAAAGACCCGGCTGTATATCTATTTACATAAGTACCGTCACCTGTAAACAAAGTGCTTAAAAGTATTCCTTCCCCAACTATAGGATTGGAGCTTACGTCTATCCCGGTTGCTGAAGCGTCAACAGTACTAAATCCGCTCACTTTTTGTAACAAATCAAATGAACCTGTAAAAGTCTCAAACGTACCGGCATTACCAGAAAACCATCCTTGATTACTTAGCAAAAGGCTGTTAATGTTGTTGTATGTAATTCCTGTAGTGTTACCAGAGTATTGTACAATATTAGAGAAATAAAGTCCCAATCCTGAAATAGTACCAACACTCGCCATATTGGCAACAATGGTGTTTTGAACCAAGAGTCTTTGGCTTGTACTACCATTAATATTAAATGCTGTTCCTGTTCCACTACCCGCAGAAACTCCTCCTAGTAAGGTAAGGTTTCTAATACTCCCTCCTGTTGATCCTGTAAAAATTGTTCCTGAAGTTCTGAGCAATCTATCTTCATTGGCATCAAGACCAGACAAATAAGCGTTATTCAAATCTATGGTATTGTTCAAAACAATCGTTCCATTTACCTCATAATAGGTATTTGCCTCCAACGTAATAACCCCTCCTGAAGGAGCGGGAAAATCTGCTTCACTTTTTACAAGTACAAAATTATCTCGTTTCTCCAGTGAAGAGTTTAACTTGACCCACTCATCATCAATTTCTTCAAAAAAATAAAAAGCGCGTTCATCAAGGTCATAGACCAACAATCCATTTGCAGGATCTGTAATGGCAAGCCGTTGTGCAGTTGTCATTCTGGGGGTTAATATACCTTGTGATGTAGAGGACACATCAAGCATCGAAGAGGAATCAGGACTCACAGTTCCAATACCAACCTGAGAAAAAGAACTAATAAAAAATAAGTTTGCAAATAAGAGTAAAGCAATTTTATTGCTTAAAAGAGATTTGGGGATTGACATAAAATAGTGTTTAAATTAAAAAACAATTAAAGAAACTGTATTTTAAAAACACTAAAGCTTTGAATTTCATTTGATTTAGGGGAAGCAAATATTCCGAAAAAATTCTGAACAATCAAAATAAAATCAATCCTTAATAGATTTTTTTCGACAATTGGTAGTGAATCACAGAAAATTTTAAAATTCATTGAGCGTTTTAGTGTGAAGGCTTATTATTTTTTCATCATTCGTTTTGAAAAAAACAACTTTCAGTTCACCCGGTAACAAATCAAAAAAGTTATCTTCAAAATGTCCCTTGCTTTCAGTATATAAAAAGACGTTTTTTTGAAGTACTTCACTGTAAAGTTCTATTTCAAATCCATCGGGAACTTTCTTGACCTTTTGTTCTATTTCGCCGGAAGGTAACGCCAATTCTTTTGGTTTGAGTAAATAAAATAGTGATTGCTTTTCCTGAAAGGTGGCTACAAAAACAATTCTATTTGCAACTATGTCATATCCCTTAACAGGGATTTGCAAGTAAAGTTCACTGCTATTTGGATGCACACTGATGCTTTTAGTATAATCTTGAAGTTTGTTTCCATTAAAATCTAAAACTTCAACTTTTAAAGAATCCTGGTATGTTTTTAAATGATCATTGACAATATAAACCTGAAGTGTATCATCCACTATTTCTGAAGAAATAAGTACATTTTCAAAACTGCGTCTTGCTTGATAATGCAACGCCTTCCAATTACCAAAAAAATCAATACTTGACCAACTCACCGCCGGCCAGCAATCGTTGAGTTGCCAGTACAAACTACCCATAGTGTATGGTCTGGCTCGACGATGTGCTTCAATGCCTTTACCAATGCCATAGGCTTGCAACAACTGACTCACATACACATAATCTTCAGCGCTTTCAGGAACAGGAAAATCACGCTCCATATACTCTTTGATTCTTTCAAAACCAATGCGGTGTTTCTGATGATTTCGGAAGCCTGGAGAGCTGATGTCGATTGCATCGCTTTGATTGATGAACTTAATAACTTCATAACTCGGAAAGCCTTGAAAACCAAACTCACTCATAAATCGCGGTACCTTTTTTTCCAAATCCTCAAACGGATGCCCGTCGTGCCAAATCCACCAGTCGTGGGCGTCGCCTTCGGTTTTGTAACGTTCGTCTCCGCGACCAAACCTGGGGGATGTTTCCCAATAATCTGTATCTGTGAGTTGTTGTACTGTTTTGGGTAAAATAGAATCAAACAATTTTAAATAATTATTCCAAATTTCTTCTTTTTCACTTTCGCTTCTACCATCCTGCCAGCCCCAACGGTGCCAGCCTTCGCTGTTTTCGTTATTACCACACCACAAAGCAATACTGCTGTAATTGCGCAACCGTTTTACATTGTCAATGGCTTCTTGCTGCACGTTGTTTAAAAAATCTTCATCTCCCGGATACATCGCGCAGGCGAACATAAAATCTTGCCAAATCAGGATGCCTTTTTCATCACATTTTTGATAAAAAATATCGTTTTCATAAATGCCTCCACCCCATACGCGCAGCATATTTATATTGGCAGCCACGACATCATTGAGCAATTGCTCATATTGCTGCTCTGTAACTTCACTTTGAAAACTGTTTTGTGGAATATAATTGGCGCCTTTCATAAATACCGGTTCTCCGTTTACTTTAAAATAAAACGACTCGCCTTCTGCATCTTTTTCAGTAATATGCTCAATGGTACGCAAGCCTTTTTTCAGTTGAAAGGCATCGATAAGCACGTTTTTATGCTTCAGTCGCACTTCCATCTCATACAAGTGTGGCTCGCCCAGATTGTGAGGCCACCAGCGTGTGGGATTTGTAATTTCAAACGGAATATTTACCCTTTGCTTCCCTTTGGTGAGTTGTAGTTTTTCTGAGGCAATGAATCGATTTGACACCAAAACCTCAATAACAATTTCTGTATCCTCAGAAAGGTTTACTTCAATTTCTGCTTGCAGTTGTGCCAATGCATCTGTTAGTGAAACTTGCTTAATATAAATATCCTCTAATTTGGCACTGTCCCAGGATTCTAAATACACATCACGCCAAATCCCCGCAGTATTAAGCTTCGGACCCCAATCCCAGCCGTACTGAAATTGCGCTTTACGCGTAAAAATTCGATTGCCTTCAGGTAGCTCATAGCCCAATTTTTCATTTGCGGCTTCTTCATAAATTTGTGTGGGTTCGAAAACAATTTTTAATGTGTTTTCCTCTTTTAGTAAAGACTTCACTTCCACTTGCCACTTCCGGAATGCATTATTGGTTTTTAAGACAAGGCTATCATTCAAATACACCCGAGCATAAGTGTCTAACCCTTCAAAATTGAGAAAATGATTGCTTTTTTGAAGTGTTTTTTCATCCACCGAAAAACTGGTTTGATATTCCCAGAATTTCTCAGAAACCCATTGCATTTTGTGCTCATTATCACCCACAAAGGGGTTGGGGATAAGTTCATTATTTATCAAATCTGAATATACATTTCCCGGCACAATTGCGGGAAGCCATCGTCTCCCCTCTGCATCTGTAAATCCCCAATTTGTATGTAAGTTTTGTTTAATAACAAGGTTGTCAGATTGTTTTGAAATTGGTTGTTCTGATTGTCTTTCACAACCGAATATCATTAAAAGAATCATCATAAATACCTTATACTTTACTCTAACCATTTTTTAAAATTTTACGGATGATTTCAATACTTGATTCATACACCTTATTTTCCTCAAAAAACTTTGTACTATTCATTGCAACTAAAGGTTTCTGGGTCTCCTTAACCAAAACCGAAGCCGATGCGTGTAACTCTTCAAACCCGACATCTTTAAAAAGTTTTACATTGTTTTCGTTAATTCCACCGCCGGGCATTATTTGAATGCGTCCTTTGGCTTGATTTTTTAATTGAACCAAAAGTTCCAAACCTTGTTCTGCCGTGGTTTTCTGACCTGAAGTTAAAACCCGGTGAACACCAACATCAATTAAGGTTTCTAACTCCCCTGTCGGGTTTGGCACCCAGTCAAAGGCACGATGAAACGTAAAGGGCAATGGCTTGCTTAGTTCGACCAATTCTTTAGTTCTAATAACATCCATTGAATTATCAACATTCAAAACCCCGGAAACAATACCTGCACAACCCATTTTTTTGCATTGCAGGATATCTGCTTTCATCATTTCAAATTCCTCACTGGAGTATGTGAAATTACCGCTTCGAGGCCGAATCAACACAAATACCGGAATGGAAACTTTCTTTAAAACCTCTTGAATCATCCCAAATGATGGCGTTAGACCACCCACAGCCAATTCGCTGCACAGCTCAATGCGGTGTGCGCCGGCAGTTTCAGCATTGAAAGCTGATTGTATATTTGCCGCACAGATTTCTAGTAACATTCTTTTACTTTTTTCAGTATAGTTGAATTTGATTCTGAAAATATAGCAACTAATTTATATTTCACTCCGAAAAAGTTGTGTTTTTTTTGAATCGTGTTATTGCTTTGCAAAAAAAGTAGCGATTTATACTAACAATTTATCCTATACTTATTTACTAATACTTTTTGAATTCATTTGGCACAAACATCATCTTCGTGATTTATGATTCATCATTATAAACCCTTCTCTTTTAAATTACTCCTTGATTTTAAATTTTGTTTTCAATTTTAAAAAGTTTAATTTTCCGAAATCGAATACCGTTTTATTTAACCATATTAATAGCGTCATTGTAACTTTCAACTAACGATTCACAGATGAAAAAAATCTACATAGTTACCCTAATCTTCTTTATAACATCATTTTTATCAAACGAAGTTACAGCACAATGTGAAGGTGTAACAATTGAAAGTTTAACAAACCCCGGGCCTTATGAGGTAGCTACCCTCACCGAAGCTGATGGCATTAGAAATGGACCGGATTATCTGGGTGCCACGATATATTATCCCACAAATGCAACTCCTCCTTTTGCAAGTATTGCTATTGTACCCGGATTTACAGCATTACCCACAAGCGTTCAAGAATGGGGGCCTTTTTATGCTTCTCATGGAATTGTGGCAATAATTATAGGAACGAACTCCATTTTTGATTTCCCCGAAGCAAGAGCTCTGGCTCTTTTAGATGCTCTTGAAACCATGCGTCAGGAAAATTTTAGAAATTCATCGCCATTGGAAAACAAAATTGATGAGGATAAGTTTGCCGTAAGCGGATGGTCTATGGGCGGTGGTGGTGCGCAACGTGCAGCAGTCTTAGACAACACCCTTAAAGGTGTGGTAGCGTTATGCCCTTGGTTACCAAACCCGTCACTAAACCACGAGAGTGCGGTACTCATATTTAGTGGTCAAAATGACCCTACTGCGCCTCCTGCTCAACACGCAGACCTTCACTATAATGCAACACCAAACTCCACTGATAAGCTTCTTTTTGAAGTTGCAAACGGAAATCATTCCGTTGCCAATACACCCAATGGCGGCAATGGTGTAGTTGGACAAATTGCCCTTTCATGGCTTAAATTATATGTGGATGAAGATGATTGTTATTGTCCTTTATTAACAGATTCACTTTTAGTTGATCCTCCGGCAGCTTCAAAAGTACTCTCCAGTTTTGAGTGTGAGTTGCTTGGATTGCCTGAAAACAGCGTTGCGCTTACTTTTTATCCCAATCCTACAAAAAATACTGTGAATGTAAACATCCAAACCAATACACAATACAGTATTTACAATTCTCTTGGCCAACAATTGTTGACAGGCCTACTTACTCAAAATGAAAATCAAATTGACTTTTCAAACTTTGTTAAAGGGATTTATTATGTAAGAATGGAGAATGAAACTTTGAAAATTATACGGAATTAAGTAGTTGTACTTCTAAAAAAAATATGGAATACTAAGTCCAAATAATTCAATGAGTTTGTTTTGTATTTCACTTAACAAAAACCTCATCAATAAACAACCAAGCCTTATGGCCGGCACCTTGCGCACCATCCGGAATGGTGCCGTAATTTTTGATGGTTATATTAATGAATCTCGCTTCTAAATTTTCAAAACGAACTTCTAAATTTTTTAAATTTTTCCCGCCATCAACCAAAGTACCATTATGATTTGTCAAACTATTTTTTTCATTATCTAAAACTGCAACTTCAACAATTGACGGTGCGTAAATCCATTGCCCTATGGCGTCATAAAATCTGGTTGAAATCTTGTTTATTGGGGTAGCTACGCCTAAATCAATTTCCACAATCAAATCATCCCCCCAAAACCCCAGCCATTCCTTATCGCCATAACGTTTATTACTGCCTTGTATGCCATTGATCAAACCTGCTGCGCCACTGCCGCTATAGACTTTGCTGGGCTCCACACTGAGTTTAATTTTTTTGCCCACGGCCTTATGCATTTTGATTGTTTCCTCAAAAATAGAACTTAATTGCTTTCCGGTTTCATCATAAACAGCTGCCTTTAGTTGAAGGTCTTCTAAGACAATAATGGGGTTTTCATAATTGACAGATTGTGAAGTTGGATTACTACCATCAGTGGTGTAAAAAATGGGGTTGGAACTACTTTCTGATTTCAATACAAACTGCACTCCATTTTCAGTAGATTGAATTTCACCTTTTATTTCATACAAATGATTGGCATAATTGACATTCATTGTATCCATTCGTTTGTGAAAGTGTTCCAGACGTTTTACAAAATCGCTGTAGTCTTTATGTATTTCTGAAGTCCAAAGCACTTCGCTCATCGCGATGGCTCTGGGAAATGCCATATATTCCACTTGCTTTTCGTCCTGTATATATTCGGTCCAAACGTTTCCCTGAGCACCAAGTACATATTTTTCCTCATCAAGTGTTAAGCCTTCCGGAATGGGATCAAAACGATACACTTTTTCCAAGGGTAAATATCCGCCAATGGCAAGGGGTTCCTGATCGTTATCACTTTGGTAATAATCAAAATAGCAATGTGACGTGGGCGTCATAATTACATTATGGCCTTGCTTTGCGGCTGCTACAGCACCTTCTGTGCCGCGCCAGGACATTACAGTAGCATTGGGCGCCAAACCGCCTTCCAGAATCTCGTCCCAACCGATGATTTGGCGCCCCTTGTTATTCAGGTATTTTTCCATTCGGGTGATGAAGTGGCTTTGAAGTTCGTGCTCGTCTTTTAAGCCTTCTTTTTTAATGAGTGCCTGACAACTTTCACAGTTTTTCCATCGGGTTTTAGGGGCTTCATCACCGCCAATGTGAATATACGTACTTGGAAACAATTCCAGCACCTCATCCAAAACATCTTCCAGAAAAGCGAATGTTTCTTCCTTGGGACAATAAATGTCTTCAAAAACGCCCCATAGTTTGGCAACTCCCGGATTTTCTCCCGTGCAACCCAAGTGAGGATAAGCCGCTATGGCAGCCTGGGAATGTCCTGGCATTTCAATTTCCGGAATTATGGTAATGTGTCTTTCGGCAGCATAGGCCACAATTTCTTTAACCTCTTCTTGGGTGTAGTAACCACCGTAACGTTTTCCGTCAAATTGGTGTGGTATATCGTTGTAATGTCCAATAAGTGTTTCATCACGCCAAGCCGCAACTTCCTGAAGTTTTGGATATTTTTTTATTTCGATACGCCAGCCTTGGTCTTCGGTTAAATGCCAGTGAAAGGTATTCATCTTAAGCAACGCCATCATATCGATGTATTTCTTAATGAATTCCACCGGAAAGAAATGGCGACCCACATCCAGATGCATTCCGCGATAAGCAAATTGTGGTGCGTCTTCAATATGTTGAGCTTGTAAATAGATTTTATCAGCATTAAAACTTTGATTTTCTAATGCTTCAGGCAATAATTGTCTTAAGGTTTGTACAGCATAAAACGCACCCGTTTCCGTCGATGCTTTTACGGAAATTTTTTCTGATGAAATGCTTAAATGATACCCGGAGGTTTCAGAAATTGAAGTGTCAAAAATAAATTCAATGTCTGCAGTTTTATCATTTTCGCTTAAGCGAAAGTTTGCTCCTTGTTCTATGAACGTTTTAAAAAACAATGCTGATTCTTTCAACTGTTCATCAAAAACAATTTTTGAATTTGATGACAAAACAAAATGGTCCTCATTGATTTGTTGAAGGTTGGGTTGTGGGAGAATGGAGGTATTGGACTTTTTAATATCAGTTTTGTTACTGCAGGAAAATGCTAAAACCAAAATAAAAAAAACAGCTATTAGTTTGAATAATTTCAAATTTCTTGAAGGTTAGATTAAATCTTCATAAAAATACAAATCATTCTTGTAATGGAAGGTTAGTAAGAAAAATTAATTAGCATCTAAGTTTTTATCACACAAAATTCACTCAAAAGAGTGAGTAATATCTTTTTTATAAATAATAAACTTGCATATAAATCCATTCATTATGCAAGAAATGATAACGTATATAAATCCCGGACCGGCACCAATAAGTATTGATTTCACATCAACTACCATTGAAAGTTATTCAGCAATGTTTGGTAAGAAAAGGGTAATTAAAACCTGTCCTATAAAATCAATTGTTAGAATTACAAAAGACATTACCACTTTTGAAAACAAGACAAAGCTAACCCTCTATTACAATGAAAATAACAAGGAAAAACGTTTTGGTGGAATGGGGTTTTCTATTGAGGGAAACTTAATTGACCCGACTTTTCAGGAAGTAATTGCTTTTCTAGAACACAATGTGCCGGCTCATACAATTTGGGAAGACAAAGCAGCTTCAAAGGCCTCTACAAGAACGCAATCGGGAAGCTTTAAATATCCTATAGCTGCCAGTTTAAATTTTTTCTTTTCAAAACACCCCATGCACTCTGGTGAAAGAGGACTTGCTGTGGGATTAAAGATTGGTTTGGCCATACTTTTGGGACTTTCAGGGTTATTAGTTATTAGTGTTACATTGATGAGTCCTTCAAATATTCTTGCAACATTACTTTCGCTAGTATTGATAAGTCCCTTTGTAATTTATGCTTTTCTGGTCTTACAGATGGCATTTAAAAAAGGTGGCTTGCATTATTTATTTCTTAACAATAAAAGTATTCAAATCAATTTTGCATTAAAATCTGTTAGTATTCCATTTAGTGATATAAAAACATTCAGTTACCAAGTGATTGATCTTAAAATTAAGAATATAAATTTTCAATCAACATCTTCATCGATTGAGTATGAATTTAAAATCAATAACAAGCACAAGTTTACAATGGGTGAAAACACGGCAATGCAATTTATTTCCAAAGTCAATGAACTGAACTTACCCTTAACTAACAAGTAAAATCGAATTAACCTAAAATAATACTCTTATGAAAAACTTTGTACTACTCATACTTTTTGTAGTTGGACTACAAACAGTTGTCGCTCAACCTTCTGATGCGCAACAAAAAGCAGACATCAAAAAAGAATTTCCAAAAGCTCTATCCATTGATTTAAAAGGAAATGGAGCAACAGTAAAAGAATATGATAACGGCAAAGAGCGTTTAATTTATAGAAAAGCTGTTACCGTAATTATGCCCACAAGTAACCCAAAATACCCTAACGTTAAACTCGCATTACATGGTGGAGTAAACTATAACATTACTTCTGGGAGCAACTCATACCAAGGTTTTTCTCCATCTTATGAAGAATTAATTGGCATGCCAGACCCAGATAAAGAAGAAGTTTTAGCATTTATAGAAGACAATTTATCCGAAATATTTAGACTAGGTCATCGCAATGAAATGATTGGCATGCCCGAAAAGTTTTCTATTGATGAAAACACAAAATATACCTGGCCTACTTTTAATCGCGTTAATTTTAATGCGAAAGTGGTCTATGAACGTTTTAAAAACAACATTGGTGACGCCGAAACACTGGAGCACACCATGCTAATAAGATTATACAGGGAAGATGAAGGCCCCTGGAATAATATCAATGCCGGCAATGCTGAAGGTGTAGAAAACCCTCGAAAAATACTTTCAACAAGAAATTATTCTGCGCAGGAAAGAGAGAACTTAAAATCATTTGAAATGCTCTTGCTCACTGCCGAAGCTGAAAAAAAATGGGCAACGATGAAGCCTATAAATCTAGAAGGAATTAACGATTTGTATGATGTAAAAGACTATGTTCACGGTTTTTTTATGACAGCTGACAAAAGACGCATCGAGAATTTATTATACCAAATGCTGGCGTCATACAATTTTGTAAAACCAGACTTTAGAGTACTCACCTCAGACGGCAAAGCCTTAATAGATAAAACCCTTGAAAAAACAGTAAGCGGAGACTTTCTTTATAAAAACCAATACTGTGAAAACCCAGAAGTAAAAGAAGTGGGCAATGGGTATATTGACTACTGGAATAAAAACAAAACTGCTTATACACGATTAGAAGTTGGTAAAGAAAAAGGTGTTTGGAAACTGGGAGGTATCACAATATATGTTATTTCTACTCTTGATAAAGCTAAAGAAATTGAAGCTACAGCTTGTGGCAGTGGCGCCTTATCTGCCGTGCAAAGAGGTCAAAAAAATGCAGGTCAAAAAATCACTAAAAATGACTGGGTGCTTGCATACTATGACTCAGATGGGTACTGGTATCCTGCTTTTTACTTAGGCTATGCCAGCAACTATCATGACATCCAGTATTTTGAAGGAAATGCCAAAAGCAAAGTGAGAAATGTAGTGCCTTTTAGTCCGGAGGTGGGTGACAAAGGTTTTGTAAAATTACAAAATGGACAATTGGCCGAAGTCACTATTAAAAGCATTAATAAATTTGATATCGTAATCGATTTTAATGGCCAAGAGATCAATCACAAACTAAGTGGCATTCAATTTAAGTAACAAACCTAAAAATGAAAACGCGCTATTTAATTGTATTTTTATTTTGGCTTCCAATAGTTTTTATGAACGCTCAGAAACCCTTTTATGGATTTGAAAGATCACCCGTCTTTATTCAACAAACAGCGGTTGCTGACACCTTTTTTGGCTATGGTTCTGACTGGAAAATAAAGGACGGAAAAAGAGCATTTTCAAGAAAAATTGTTCTGTGGGACTCCAATGGTGAAATTCTAAAATCAATGGATATCTCCTTCTTGAATGAGTTCAATTATGAGGGTAATACATACATTGGTTTAACAAGTGGATGTTATTTATCTCCAGACAAGAGAAAAATTATCATAAGAGGAAGAAACTATCAATTTCAAGGTGATGAAATAAAAACTGTTATCTATGCTTATGACATTGAAAATGATCTCTGGGAAACCTTGTTTTACTCAAAAGACTATGCACTTGGACACATTAAATTTCATCCCTCAGACACTACCCGTTTTGTCGCTGAAAATCTCAACGATCTTAGCAACTCAAAAATACAATTGTTTGAGTTTGAAAATCTAAATATGTCTCAGCAAATAAAAGCTTACCCAATGCCTGGTTTACCTATATGTGTTCAATTTTCTGAAGACGGAAGACATTTATTTGTTTTTGAAAGTTTGAGTAATGGTAGTGGTTATATGGATGTTTTTGAAACAGTTAATTTTACACTTCTTAAAAGAATAGCAATAAAAGATCACATTGAAACTGTTTTTGAAAATGAGAAGTACTTTTTATTTTCCGGAAGCTTTGGTGCTTATATTTATAGTAAGAATGATTTTAAGTTCATTAAATCCATTTCAAGTGATATTCAGGGTATAATTTCTCCCCTGAATTTGGCGATTCTAGGTCCAGCAGGTGCTGATACAGAGGGTGCACTTAAAATTTATAATTTAAGTACCCATCAAATTGAAAAAATTCCTTTTGATGAACCCATATACAGTCATATTTATAATTATGAAAAGGAGCTTTTAATGGGCCTGTTAGTGAAAACCGACTTTATTCAAGAGTCTGAAGACGAAACAATTCCCACCGGTTTTATTTATGAATTAAATTTGAAACATTAATTTTTATTTCCCCTTTCATTTTTTCACAAATTGTACTACATTTATGTTTATTCTATTTTTCATAACTCAAAAGAATGAACAAAACTGCAATACTCATTGTTGAAGACGATCCGCTTATTGCAGAAGACATTCATCAAACGTTACTTGAAAACAACATACAAGTAGCTGGAATTGCATACACAAAAGAAGATGCCATAGAAATTCTAGAAACTAAAAAAGTAGATTATGTATTGCTAGACATTCAATTGGCCAATAAAAATGACGGGTTTGAAATTGGCAAATTACTCTCTGAAGAGTATTTTATTCCCTTTAGTTACATCACTTCTTTTTCTGATACAAGAATGGTAGCTGCCGCCAGAAGCACCAAGCCTTCAGGATATTTAACCAAACCCTTTCGCAACAGAGATATCCTTATTCAAATTGAAATGGGTTTAGACATTGCAGCCCGCACTCAAAAAGCAATGTTTCCCTCCTTAACTGTTTTGAACCAGAACACCTTATCTGATATATCTGCCAGAGAGTATGAAGTGATTGGTGAACTTTGTAAAGGAAAATCAAATGTGGAAATTGCAGACACACTTTTTGTGAGTATGAATACTGTTAAAACTCATTTAAAAAACATTTTCTTTAAACTCGATGTAAAGTCCCGCACCGAGCTCATCAACAAAGTAAATAATTAACCCAATCACCTTAAAATCACTCAAAAGGGGTAGCTCTCCAGGTATTCTTATTGGTATTTTTGGATGTATAGTTACATAAATATACATCACATTAAAACCAATAATTATGAACCCTTTCACGTCAATTTTGTTAGCAGCACTTTTTGTGACTACTGTTTCATTTGCGCAAAAAAAAGAGCGCGGCAGTATGCAGGAAATTAAAGTGATTTTTACTCCAAATATGCAAAGCGTAACCTGGGATGAGGCTACCTTAGTTGTTCAAAAATACACGACCATAAAACAGCCCTTTTTAAAAACAAAACCCAGCAATAAATTAACTTCACAGCTTAAAAAAGTCGCTGTCCTAAACGGAAAACCCACTGAATTGCATACACTTACCGCAAATGCAAATTATGATTCATTTCTCTTTGGCAACGACAAAACGGCTATGGGCAGACTCAAAGTAAGAGGAGATTATTACGGTGATAATCTTAAACCAACCAAGTTTGCTGATGGTAGTGACACTCAAAGCGATTACCTCAAGCCAAAAAATGAATTCACTGACAGTGGTGATGTAATGAGTGATTACTTCAAACCAACTGTCAACTTTATAAACCAAACAGCTTTAGTATTCATTCCAAAAGCCGCTTTAAAAGCAGGTACAAAAAACATTCAAGCCAAACTTCTAGAAAAAGGAACCGATTATGAAGTTTGGCAATGGATAGATGCCATACAAAAACCACAACCGGAATTGATTTTAGTGTTCACGGTTGAGTAATTTATAAAATAACCATTAAAACCATTTAAAAATGAAAAAATCAATTTACTTAATGTTTCTCTGCTTAATACTATCAGGAAGCATCGCAGCTCAAGCTACCACAACCACAAGTGATGAAGATAAAAAAAAGGAAAAGGATGAAAAAAAAATAGATGATGACGATACAACAACAAACGAAGATGTTGAAGAACCCAAAAAATCTTGGAAATGGGTAATAATAGATGATATTGAAACCCCGACTGAGCCTAAAAAAATGAGTGCAGCAAAAACGGCGCTAGAGGGCGTGGGTGTTTTTACAAAAAAAAATGGTGCTGACTACTTAAAACCGGTAGTGGGTTATCAATTAAAGCAATTAAATATAGTTAAAGAAGCTGTAGCTCAAATTTACCTTGCTCCCAAAGAGTTTGACCCTTCAAAAGATGAAAAACAATTGGTTGAAGAACGCAAGGAAGCTAATTACATCGTTTATTACTGGTGCCCTTGTAAGGAAGTTAAAAATAAATGTGGCTGTGCCAAGAAAAAAGTAGTGAAAATACTTAGTAAAAAGTAACATTTATTAACAAAAATTAAACTTTAAATAATATTTTAAAAAGCATCATTACGGGAATAAAGACATAAAACAAAAAGCGCCATAGAAAAAGGACACGACTATGAAGTTTGGCAATGGCTTGATGCAAACCTAAAACCACAACCCGAACACATTTTAATATTCACCATAAAATAATTTAACTCATGAAAAAATCAATTTTATTAATGTTTCTCTGTCTAGCAATAACAGGAAGCATTGCAGCACAAGCAACCACTACCACAGAAGAAGGTGATAATAAAAAAGAAAATACAGAAAAAACAGTAGATGACAAAGACACCTCAAAAAACGAGGATAAACCAAAAAGTAGATGGAAGATTGATCGTGATATTAAAAACCCATTTGAGCCCAAAAAAATGAGTGCCACAGCAGCTATTTTAGAAGGAGTAGGAATCATTACCCAAAGAGACGGGATTGAATATTTAAAACCAGTGGTGGGTTATCAATTGCAACAATTAAATATAGTTAAAGAAGCAGTAGCTCAAATTTACCTAGCTCCCATAGATTTTGACCCTTCGAGAGATGAAAAACAATTGGTTGAAGATCACAAAGAAGATAATTATATTGTTTATTCCTGGTGCCCTTGTAAAGAAGTTAAAAATAAATGTGGCTGTACCAAGAAAAAAGTAGTGAAAATACTTGCTAAAAAGTAACATTAAAATAGAACTTTAAAATGATGTTTTTAAACACATCATTATGGGGATGAAGTTCAAAATCGAAAAGCGTAGAGGTAAATTCTTCGCTTTTTTAATTTAAGCCCTTTCCACAAAAATTCAAACACCACTTTACAAGTCATTAAAAAAATCTTTTTATTTAGGAAATGTTGAGATTGAAGTTTTTAAAAGAAGTTTGTTTTGAAAAGCAGCTCTCTTTTAGCGTGCTCCCAACTATGGTTGGAGTCGGACCTGCCTGCTGAAGGCAGGCTATACGTTGCAAGTCCTCGTTCGCTTTCCGCTCTGTGGTCTTTAAACTGCAAACATTGTTCGTTGAACACCTATAAAAATAATGCTTGTGAGGGAATCCTCATCTTCGGTGCGCAAGCTCTCACGCAAAAAAATATTACGTTTTAAGACAGTTATAGAGCCAAGCCAAATAGCCCAGACCAAAATCTGGATGAAAGAATCTTTTGACAAAAAAAGCACCCTCAAAAAGAGAGCGCTTTTTTATAAAATCAAAGTAAAAGTAACTTACAGTTTTCTATTCATTTTTTGCAGTTGCCATAATGAAGCTTTCCAGTTTATCTACTCTGGCTTCAAGTTCTTTGTTTATGGTGTTCTGCTTCACAAGTTCTGAAATAAACAAACCGGCTTGGTCTCTTAAATCTTCATTTTCCTTAGTAAGTTCTTGAATTGCTTTTACAAGGGGTGCTATTAAATCGTTGTAGCGCACACTTAGCATACCTTGATCATCTTTGGTAAGCATTCCGCTATTTGTTACTTCAAATTGATTGAGTGTTTTTTCAAGTTCTTGAGCAATCACTCCAAACTCTACTCTTTTGTCAGCATCATTTTTGCGCACATAAGAGACCGGGTTTAAGGAGTTAATAAAATCTAAGCCCAGCTTTGATTTCTCAATTTGCTCTTTCCAACGTTCATCTGAAGTAACTGTCCAGGCTACCTGTACTCCTGCATAGGTAATATCTGTGTTACCAATACGCACTTGGTTACTTCCTGTAGTGTTTGGCACTTGAGCATTATCCCCTATTCCTATGTTATTGTTCCCTGTAGTTAATGTAGCTAATGCAGCACCTCCAACTGCAACGTTCCAAAAGCCATCCACGTTAGCACCCAAAGCAGAAGTGCCAATAGCAGTATTACCTCCTCCTGTAAGATGTTCAAACATTGCGGCCTGGCCAATTGCCACATTAAAAGGCCCCGTACTTAATCTTAATGCTTGCCATCCAAAAGAAACGGCAGTACCAGTCACTTTACCAACTAGTGTATTGTTTCTTTTAAATACAATGTCGTTATCATCAGTAGTTCCTATAAAGTTGGTGCTTGGGTTTGTGCCGGCATTGCCTGTAAGGTTCCACCCTGTGTTTGGTGCAGTAGCGTTGATCACATAAGGTGTAGCGAAAGTTCCATCACCAGTTATTGTTATATTGGTTCCTGCTGTAGTTACCCCGCCCACTCCATCATTTCCAGCAACTCCTTGAGGTCCCTGTGAACCTGTTGCTCCTTCTGGTCCTGCAGGACCGGTCAAACCTATTGGCCCCTGTGGCCCTGTTGCTCCAACTGGACCCGCAGGACCGGTCAAACCTATTGGCCCTTGTGGACCCGGTGCTCCAACTGGACCCGCAGGACCGGTCAAACCTATGGGCCCTTGTGGACCCGGTGCTCCAACTGGACCCGCAGGACCGGTCAAACCTATTGGCCCCTGTGGACCCGGTGCTCCAACTGGACCCACAGGACCTTGTGGACCTTGAGGGCCAGGTGTCCCATTAGCTGAAAATAAAGCATAAGGAACACTTAATAATTCAGAAACTCCTGAAATAGTATAGTTTGTTCCACCTGTAGGATCTGTTTCTGTTTTAATAAAATAAGGCCCGTCTGCCCAATCGATGGTGGCAAATGTTCCACTTACAACGGTTCCTGCTCCAATTTCTAGACTTACCAATCCATTTGCGTTTGTAGTGGGTGTTTGCGTTTCTACATATACCGGTGTTCCATTTGAAGTACCTTGCAAAACACTTACTTGCATTCCTAGGGCAGTAGAGGTAATTAAAATATTGCCGCCGTCACGTACTACTGCTTGATAGCTCATTTTTTCGGGCGCTTGAGCAAACACGCTTGCAGTCATTAGTAAGGCTGCACAAATTGTAATTAATTTTTTCATAACTATTGATTTTTAATGATTTTAAAGGTTTTAATTTCTTTGCTGTTGTCAACTACTTTTAAAACATAGACAGCGTTTGCAAGTCGATCTAAAGAAATAGTGGTTTCAGCTTCTCGTATTCTTTCATTTAGAATAAGACTTCCTCTTATATCAAAGAGTTGATATCTTAAAGTAGTAACATCAAATGCCGCAGGAGCATTTAATTTTAAGGTCAAAAAACGGTTGGCAGGATTTGGAAATGCCATTAAATCAAGTTTGAGACCTACAATATCCTCAACACTAAGTATGGTAGATATTTCAAAAGGCTGTTGTAAGCCTTCTGCAATAGAAATTGAAGACCCCGAGTTGGTGTTGTACAACACTTGCCCAATACTATAAGCTACTGTTCCTCCACTTCCGGTGGCGTCTCCTCCAGAAACAACAATTGCTTCTTGTGCAGAAATAACTAAGCCAAAAGCAAGTACTAAAGCTGAGCAGATGTGTTTTAATCGTTTCATCATAAAAATTGGTTTTAAAATAGTTATTAATAAACTGAGTTTTTAGCTTGCAGTAAGACCTTATCTAAGTGCCAAGATGCATTGCTAATGCTAAACAAGACAAACCTATAAAAAGATGAAAAGTATTCATTCACTCTAAAGAGTGATATTTAATTGTTTGTCAAAATCACTCTTTAGGGTTAAAATGAACTCCGTTTTTTAAACCATTTTTGATGAAATTAAAAACACTTTATTATGAAAACAAGAAGATTCTTAATAGCCCTCACATTTTTTTGTGCAATTTCAATCAATGTAAAAGCCCAAGAAAGACCTGTGCAAAATTTAAAAGTTCTTTTTGAAAAAGAAACATCAAAAAACTCCCTTAATAAATCACATCAATCTCTTATAAAATATAACGAGCTTAAAAACCCATTTGCTAAAAAACCAGCCAGTGCAGGTTTAAAAACACAGCTATCTAAATTTGTTGTTATAAATGGAAAAGGTGCAAAACAAACACTAAAACCAAAAGCTACTCACACCATGGTATTAGTGAGTGAAAATTCTAAAAGTCTTTCACGTTTTCAAGACGGTGATGATATAATTTTAAGAGGTACCAAACCCAAAAATGAATTTGCCGATAGTGGCGATACATCAAGTGACTACTTCAAACCAACAAAGATTGCAATTGATGGCGAACCATTGCCATTCAAACTAACAAAACTCAGCGATGGTAGCGATACACAGAGTGACTATTTAACTTTTACTGAAAAAGTGGGCGTCTTCTTTATCCCGGAAAGACTAAAAAACTTGAGCCTTGATAAAATTCAAGCGCAACGCATAGAAAAAGGACCCGATTATGAAGTTTGGCAATGGCTTGATGAAAGTTTAAAACCTCAGCCAGAGTTGATTTTACTATTTGAGATTGAGTAAGCTACTTTTTATAACCCAATCCCCGTTTTACATACTTTAGTGAAACAACCCATACAAAAACCATCAAAAGGAAATAGAAACCATAATACATAAAAAAGTTTTTTTGATTCTCTTGTTTGTGGGTTTCAAAATCAAACACATAATCCAAAAAATAAGGCGTAGTGGTCACCGTTACGCTTTTTGTTTTTAATCCCTCAGCTAATGCTTTTTCATAATATTCATTGTCTTTGGCTCTTCGGATAATATAAGCAATAAGTTGAGACCCTTCCTTTTCAGAAATTTCATAATTTACCGTTTCTAAATCATAAAAACTATTGGCAAGCCAATATTGAACTGATCTCTCGGGTTGATTTCTAAATTGAATGGGAGAAACCACATAACGCACCTTCCTGCTTCGGTTATAAGAGTATGAAAGACTGCTGTTATTGGGGCGGTCATATACAAAAGCATTTTGAAGTTCAGGTTTTAATTCAATATTTTCAAATTTTCCAAAACCATAAGCATTGGAGGCTAACGATTGATTATCGATAATTAATTGAGGCTCATCTTGTTTTAAAAGTACAAGATATCGATTGTAATGATTCATATTTCCGAAGACTAAAAAAACCCAGAAAAAAAGGAGGGGTGATAAAATAGGTGCATTAAACAAAAACAGCTTGTCACTTGGATGTACTTTTTGCGCCCATTGGTTAAAAGGATATGCTAGGATGATTCCGGCAAAAAAAGGAATAACAAACATCGCTACAATTTCGCGATAGCTAAATGAAGCTGTTTCATAAACTAGAACACAAACCGGAAAGAGAACCAGTGCATACACTAAAAAAACAGTGGTGTAAAGGAAAATTAGTGTTTTTTTCATTTGATGTTTATTTTATTAAATAAAAATTAAAACCACGATAAAGATTAGAATGTCTGTGCTAAAAAATAATTATCCTGTAGTGCTAATTGGTATGCCATTTAAAAAAATGTGTCCAATTTTTAAATAGAATTCATAAAACAAATATGACATATAAAAGAAAGCTTGTTTTCACTCAAAAGAGTGATATTCAATTCAAAATGATTGTGAAAATGATTTTGATAAACTAAAGTTGAAAGCAAAACTTAAATAGTGTTCCCGGTTTTGTATTCAAGTAACTTACCTCAGCTTTGAATTTTTTGGAAAAAATAGCAATTAATTTCGTACCGGTACCTTTATTGCCGGAAGGAAGTGAATTTGTGTTGAAACCAATCCCATTATCTTGAACTTCCAGACATATTTTTTGGTTTTGGTTTTTTATAGTTAGATGAATATCTCCCTGTTTAGAATCAACAAAAGCGTGTTTAATGGCATTTGTTATGGTTTCATTTAAAATAAGACCCAATGGGATGGCTTTGTCAATATCGATTTTAAAATCATCACAACTACAAGCAAGTGATATATTTCGCTCTTGTAATGAAAACGCCTTCGTAAAATAAGCGCATAAATCATTAACATAAGCCTTAAAATCAACCAAATTAAATTCCCTTGAGTTATAAAGTTGATTGTGTAGCAACCCAATAGCACTCACACTGTCTCTGCTTGACTCAAGTGATTTTTGTACCTCAGGATTGTCAACATTTCGACTTTGAAGATTTAGGATGCTGTTTATTAATTGTAAGTTGTTTTTTGTGCGATGATGCATTTCTCTGAGTAAAAGCTTATTTAAGTTTAATGCTTCTACTTTTTCAGAAATTTGAAAAAAGAGCTGTTTACGTTGAATAAGAATTTTTTGTAAAAAAAGACTGATTATGACTAATGCAACTGCAATAAAAATTCCAAAAATAAGGTACCATCTTTTTTGATTGGTTTCTTTCTCAAGCTTTAATTGTTGCAATGAAATGGTGGTTTCTTTGTCTTTTAACTCAAATCTTGCCTGCAGCTCTTCAATGGCCCATTGACGTGCTTCATAATTAATACTATCTGAAATAATCGCATATGCTTTCCAGCTTTCACTGGCTTTTGAATTATTATTTGCTTTTTCATAAGCAATTGCTCGTTCCCTTAAAACACTGCGATGTAAATCTCTCCTTCCAGACAATACCGATTGATTATAAGCCTCCTCAATATAAATTAAACCTTCAGCGATGTTTCCATTTTTAACATAAATGGCCCCCAAATAAGCTTTTGCAATTATCTTATCATAACTTTCACCCTCAGTGGATTGAAAACCTTTATTCAAATAATCTATTGCCTCAGAAAAATTTTCAAGATTGTAATATGCTATCCCAATACCAACATCAATATTAGCGATTGCTAACTTTGAATCTGAGTGGTATTCAGATAAATTTTTTGCTTTGAGTAAGTATTGAAGGCTCTCAGAGTATTGGTTTAGGTGGGAATAAGACAACCCCATATTATAATAACTATTTATAATTCCTGTAGTGTCTTTTTGTTTTATTTTAATATCTAGTGATTTTTCATAAACCTCTAATGCCATTTCATACCTTCTTTGCATTCGGTAAATCACAGCAATATTATTTAAAGAATGTGCAAATCCTTCCTGATAATTAATCCTTTCTGAATAGTCTAAACCGTTGTTAAAGTAAGTAAGAGCTTCCAAATAATTGCCAGAAAAATAATGTGAAGTTCCTTTCGCGTTCAATAATTTAGCTAAATTCGTGGTATCACGACTGCTTTTTGCAATTTCTATCGCTTTGTCATAAATAACAATAGCACTATCGAGCTTATCTTTAAAGTCATATGCAAGTGCTACTTGGTATAAAGATCCAATCTGCCCACTTTTAAAATTTATTGCTTTCGCTAAATAATAACCCTCATAACCAAAATAAATAGCAGAGTCTAAATTTTTTGACTGGTAATAATACGCCAGATCTCGATAATGCCAAACCTTTGTGGTGTCTGTCTTTATTGTAGTTAATTCTTTCTTTAACCTTTCAATCTCTTGAGATTGAATTGAAAAGCAAGAAACTATAAAAAATAAAAAAGATAAATAAATGAGTTTCAAAGAGTCTGCTATTAAAATTAAGTAAATATCTATAAAAACTTTTTCTCACAACATATTTTGTAATGATAATACAAAATCTAAAGAAAAAAATCACTCAAAAGTGGTATTACTGTGAAAAATTGTTCAACTAAATTTGAAAGAATATCAATATAAAAATCATGAAAAATACAGTCCTAACATTTCTATCAATTCTACTAGTGTTCACTTTCACATCTTGTAAAGATGGAAAAATCACAGATAGCAATTCCTCTACTATAGTTACAAATGACTCCACTTTAGATTCAGAAAAAAAAGAAGACCCATCAAAAAATAAATTGAAAACATTACAACTGGGAGAACATCAATTGAATTATGAAAGCAACTATGAATTTGTTTACGATGATATATTTACACAAAATCTGAAAGCCACCCAGCCTTTAATTGTAGATGCAAAATATTACAATTTTAGTATGCCGAGAGACCGGGCAATAATTGGATTAAACTATTCAAGTTATGAAACAAATGTAAATGTGGATGGAGCTATTGATGGTATATTGGGAGGGTATGAAAATATACCGGGTGTGGTTCTCAGTAATCAAAAAATAGAAGATGTATCAAATAATTATGGAGTCACCGCAAAAATTGGAAGTGGAAATATTGTGTTCAGCACACAATCTGCTGTGGGAGAATATCGATTTTTAATACTTTCTAATGAAAATGAAATGATAATGATTCAGGGTTTGTTTGAACATGTAGGCTTAAAATCAGCTGAAGAATTTCTTACTTTACTAAAAAGTATAAAACTATAAACCCCTAAAAAAATAAAAACAAATGAAAACACTTTTTACAATCCTCCTAATCATCTGCATAATAGCTTCAATAACAATGTTTGTAGTTGGCAGCAATTCCGGACACCTCTCTGAGTTAAAACATTTTTTTTGGGTACCACTCCCATTAGCACTCATTTGCATATTAATTCTACTCAAGAAAAATTAAAATGATTCATTGCTATGTCAGATATCAAATTTGATGTACTATATATAAAAAACATTCAAATAAAATAATTCCTTCAAACGCATTTTTAGTATCTTGGTTGGCTAAATTTACTAATCAATTTTTAATGCATCCTCATAAACTATTCATTTTTATTTTTTCAGTTCTACTAATTAGTTGTGAAAAGCCGGTCGAAATTTCCATTGCAAAAAAAGACACCTCACTTGTTTCTTACGTCAACCCATTTATTGGTACCGATGGTACCGGGCATACATTTCCCGGCGCGACCTTGCCTTTTGGAATGATGCAACTCAGCCCCGATACTCGCGTGGATGGCAGTTGGGAAGGATGCAGCGGCTACCATTACAGCGATGAATATATCTACGGTTTTTCGCATACCCACCTCAGCGGCACCGGAGTATCAGATTATGGGGATATTTTAGTGATGCCTGCCGGCGAAATTATCTTTAACAACGGCTTTGATGGAAAAAAGGGCTACAGAAAACCCTTTTCTCACGAAAATGAAACAGCTTCTGTAGGTTATTATTCAGTGATTTTAGACTCCATCAATGTAAAAGTCGAACTCACTGTTTCATATCGAAGCGGCAAACACCGTTACACGTTCCCTGAAGGACAAAAACAAATTTTGCTCATTGATTTAGAGCATCGAGACGAGGTTTTGGATTCCAAACTCAACTTACTTTCAGATACCGAAATCTCCGGCTATCGCCATTCCAAAGCCTGGGCAGAAGACCAGCGTCTGTTTTTTGACGCCCGGTTTTCAAAACCCTATACAAAGGTTACCTTTCACGAGGACAATACCACGGGAAAAAAAGTGATTGCCGCATTTGAATTTGACGAAACCACAGGTTCCATTATTGAACTGGATATCGCCATTTCACCGGTTGATGAAGAAGGTGCGAGAAAAAACCGAATGGCTGAAATAGAAGGCAAATCTTTTGAAAACATTCAAACAGAAGCCGAAGAAATCTGGGAAAAACAATTGGAGAAAATAGTTATTGAAACACCCAGTCACGACAATAAAGTCATTTTTTACACGGCGATGTACCACGCTATGATTGCCCCAAATAGCTATCAGGATGTCGATGGCCGTTACCGTGGGATGGACCTTGAAATACATCAAACTATCGATTTTGATTATTACACCGTATTCTCCTTATGGGACACTTACCGCGCCGTGCATCCGCTGTACACCATTATCGAACAGGAACGCACCAATGACTTCATCAATACGTTTCTCGAAAAATATGACGAAGGGGGTATCATGCCCATTTGGGATCTGGCAGGAAATTACACCCATTGTATGATTGGCTACCATGCTGTTCCCGTTATTGCAGATGCTTACCTGAAAGGGGTTGATGGTTTTGATGCTCAAAAAGCCTTTGAAGCGATGAAACACAGCGCCATGCAAGACAAACTGGGTCTTGAAGCCTATAAAAAACACGGCTTTATTCCTATGGAAGAAGAAAGCGAATCTGTCTCAAAAACTTTAGAATATGCCTATGACGACTGGACCATTGCCCAAATGGCAAAAGCACTCGGCAAAACCGAAGATTACAAACTTTTTACCGAGCGCGCCCAATACTACAAAAACATTTTTGACCCCGAAACACAATTTATGCGTGCCCGTTTTCGCAACACCTGGTTTTCACCCTTTGACCCTTATGAAGTCAACTCCAATTATACCGAAGCCAATGCCTGGCAATACAGCTTATACACGCCACAGGATTTCTCAGGCTTGATGAATTTGATGGGTGGAAAACAGTCTCTTGAAAACTATCTCGACAAACTCTTTACCGCTGAAACGGAAACATCCGGCAGGCATCAGGTGGACATCACCGGGCTCATAGGGCAATATGCACACGGCAACGAGCCCAGTCACCATATGGCTTATCTTTATAATTTTGTCAACAAACCCCATAAAACCCAGGAACGCATCAGGCAAATACTCACCGAGCAATATTTCAATGACCCAGACGGGATTTCCGGCAATGAAGATTGCGGGCAAATGAGTGCCTGGTATATTTTCAGTTCGCTGGGCTTTTA
>TARA_R110002072_G_scaffold131586_4_pt1 | contig 29145 bp, 26 predicted proteins | sample TARA_R110002072 | Tara Oceans TARA_R110002072 (sample SAMEA4397118) | marine metagenome | biome: Polar Biome; feature: [SRF] surface water layer (ENVO:00010504); material: water (ENVO:00002006), including particulate matter (ENVO:01000060) such as... | depth 5 m
AAATGACCAACGACTACATCCGAATCGAAAAATGTTCCGTTCGCTGTTCGCTTCGGAAGAAGGCAAGTCCCCACTGAAAGGTGTCTATGCTTACGGTCACCTCTGGATGACGAATAATTTCCTGCCAGGCTTCGGTCATTTCTTGGCTCCAATAGATGTCGTCGAAAATAAGTAATGTGTTATTAGTGACAAAGGGCAGCAGGGCTTCAAAATTCTCTAGGGTGGCTTGTTTACTATGGTTTCCATCTATGTAGACCATGTCTAAAGTTTCTAACTCTTTCCGAAGAAAAAAATCACTAAAACTGGAATGTACAATCTTAATATTTTTGAATGAAAACCCTACTAGGTGCGCTTTTGCTTTTTCTGAAGTAGCTGCGCACCCCTCAATACTGGTAATCGTTGCGTTTGGGCTGCCAGCTGCCATTGCCATTGTGGCCATCCCAAGGGATGTGCCGAGTTCTAAAATATTGTTTGGTTGAAAACAATGACTCAAGCGAAATAAAAGCTGTTGTCGTTTTCGGCTTATGCCAGCATGTTTCGCGATTGCTGAAACCTTTCGTTGATTGCTTTTAAATACCCGAGAACCTGCGCCAAAATCGGTTACCGATATAGTGGATGAATCGTTAAGAAGCGCCTCTCGATGTTTCGCAAGGATTTCATATTCATGGTGTTTCGTTTTGTCATAAAAACACTGGGTCACCAAATCGTACACAAAAGGGGAGTGCACGCCGTGTTGGTTGGTAGCGCGGAGGAGGAATTTGAAATATTTGGCAATTTGGTAGACCATTTAAAAATTGTCCCCTTGAGGGGACTTTAGGGGTGTAAAAACGAGAGGATTGTTTGAATATTGAAATAATCCCCAAGTAGCCCCCTCTAGGAGGGAGTTTAGTTTTCTAGTTTCTCACTTAATTCGAACCAACGCATTTCTTTTTCTTCAATAGCGTCTATAATATCTTGTAATTTTCGTGATTGTTTGTCTATTTCTTCACCGTCCCAGCCTTCTGTGGCAAACTTATTTTGCAATTCTTCGCGTTGTTTTTCTAGTTTTGCAATCTCCTTTTCTAACCTTCCATGTTCTTTCTGTTCGTTATAACTTAGCTGGGGTTTGCTTTGGTCTTTTTTCCAATCATTTTTGGGCTTTGAATCGGCTGCTTCACTTTTTTCTGATGGTATGCTATCTTCATACACTCTGTAATCACTGTAGTTCCCTGGAAAATCTTGAATCACTCCTTCTCCTTGAAACACAAACAGGTGATCCACAATTTTGTCCATAAAATACCGATCGTGCGAGACCACTAATAGGCAGCCAGGAAAATCTAGCAAAAAACTTTCAAGCACGTTCAGGGTTACGATATCGAGGTCGTTAGTGGGTTCATCCAAGATTAGAAAATTTGGATTTTGGATTAAAACCGTGCACAGATACAGCCTTTTGCGTTCACCTCCACTTAATTTTTCAACAAAATCGTATTGCTTCTTACGGTCAAACAGAAACCGTTCCAGTAGCTGTTGTGCTGAAATCTGGCGTCCTTTTTTTAACGGAATATAATCTCCAAATTCCCGAACCACTTCAATTACTTTTTGTCCGGGCTTTATTTTTATTCCTTTTTGGGTATAATAGCCAAACTTTACCGTTTCGCCTATTACAACCTTGCCAGTGTCGGGTTCTAAGGAACCGGTGAGCATGTTTAGAAAGGTTGATTTTCCGGTACCGTTTTTTCCGATAATCCCAACGCGTTCTCCCTTCAAAAAGTTATAATCGAATTTCGTGAACAATTCTTTATCGCCATAGCTTTTCGAAACATTATGCAGCTCCACCACTTTGGTGCCCAGCCGTTCCATATTGAGCTCTAACTGAATTTCGTGGTCGTTTCGACGTTGGTGCGCTCTGCTTTTAATTTCGCTGAAATCGTCTATCCTGCTTTTGCTCTTCGTAGTTCGCGCCTTAGGTTGCCGCCGCATCCAGTCTAGCTCCTTTTTATACAATTGCTTAGCCTTGGCAGTTTCTGTAGCTTCATTTTCAATACGGGCATCTCGCTTGTCCAGATAATAGCTATAATTACCCTTGTAGCTGTAGAGTGTGCCATGGTCTAGCTCCATGATTTCGTTGCAAACGCGCTCTAAGAAATAGCGGTCGTGGGTTACCATAAAAATGGTGAAATTTTCTTTTGCGAACAATTGCTCCAACCATTCTATCATCTCTAGGTCGAGGTGGTTGGTGGGCTCGTCCATGATAAGTAAGTCTGGATTCTGTAACAAAGCAGATGCAAGTGCGAGTCGTTTTTTTTGTCCGCCACTCAAGGTATTCACCTTCAAACTTAAATCGTCTAGCTTCAACTTATAGAGCACTTGGGTGTACCGCGTCTCGAAGTCCCATGCATTGTGTGCATCCATGGCATCAAAAGCTGCTTGGTATGCTGTGGTGTCTGACGGATTTTTAATGGCCTTTTCGTAGCGTGCAATAATATTGAGTACAGGGTTGTCTGAAGCCAAAATGGTTTCTTCTATACTGAGGTTTGGATTTAGGTCTGGTTCTTGTGAAAGAAAGGCGGTGCGCAAATCTTTTCGGAAAACCACTTCACCGGTATCGGGCACATCGTCTCCAGAGAGAATGTTCAGCAAGGATGTTTTTCCTGTACCATTTTTGGCCACAAAACCAATTTTCTGTCCTTCATTTATTCCAAAGGAAATTTCAGAAAAAAGAATCCGTTCACCATACGATTTGGCAATATTTTCTACGGAAAGGTAATTCACAAATACAATTTTTCGCAAATTAAACAGTTTTTCAGGAGAACAAACAAAATACCTTTCATTATTGTGAAGGTTCGTTTATATTTGTTGCCATACACCCTGCCACTATGAACATTAAGTACCTGCTTCTATTATTGGTGATCGTACTAGGTTTTACTTCTTGTATTTCTACAAAACAATTAACCTACCTCCAAGAAGACGAAAATACTGTAGATAGTTTGTATGTGATGCGTAAAAAACCAGATCCGTATCGGGTACAAGTAAATGACCTTTTAAGTATTCGTGGAAAAGCGATAGATCCTGCAGGAGTCGCTACTTTTAACCCAACGGGAGATACCAACCCGAATGCTACAGGTGAAGAGCGCTTGTATTACGACGGATTTGTAGTAGACCCACATGGAAACATTCGAATACCTGAATTGGGAGATGTTGCGGTTTTAGGATTAACCGTAGATGAAATTAGGGAAAAGATAGAAACCATGCTTCTAGAGAGTACGTTCAAGGCAGAAAGCGAACTTTTTATCACCGTAAAATTGGCGGGAATACGATATACAATCACAGGAGAAATAGGCGGACCTGGGTCTAATATTATCTATAGGGACGCTGTAACCATCATGGAAGCCATTGCCAATAGTGGTGATATTGAAGTTACCGGAGACCGTACCGATGTTATTATAATTAGGCAATTACCGGCAGGTCAAAAAGTAGGGCATATAGATTTAACTAGCATCGATGCAATGAATTCGCCATATTATTGGGTGCAGCCTAATGATCTTATCCTTATCAATCCGTTACCACAAAAATCATTGGGAACAGGTACCACAGGATTACAATCGTTTACTACCATTCTCAGTATTTTTACTGCTCTGGCAACAACAATCCTATTATTTACGCGATTATAAGATGAGCGACGATTTCAACATAAACGAAGTACAGGTTAATTTTGACTTTAAGGGATTCTTGTTCAAGCTACTTAGTTATTGGCCGTTGTTTGTCATTTCATTAGCTATTGCTTTTGGGGTTGCGTACTATATTAATGTAAGGAAATTACCTTCGTATAAAATGGATACGCTTATCACCATAAAAGATGACCAAAATCCTTTTTTTACAACCAATACCAGCTTAACCTTCAATTGGGGAGGAACTACAGATAAGGTAAATACCTCTGTGGTAACAATACGTTCTAGATCGCACAATGAAGAAGTGGTAGATAAATTGCAGTACTACGTGAACTATAAGCGCGATGGGAAATATCAATTGGTAGATGCCTATAAGCAAACACCATTTTTTGTAGAAGTAGATACTGCCAAAAGGCAACTTTTAGGTCAACAATTTAAAATTGTATTCAAAGATTCGGTGAATTTTGTGTTGTCTACCGTGTTTGAGAATGATGGCAATCGCACCTTCCAACGCTACAACGAGACCAAAGAAAAGAAACGTGATTTTGTTCCCGCCCAAACATTTCAGGAGAACTACAAAATAGGCCAAGCTATTGCATCCCCTTATTTTAATGGTACAATACTTCCAAATCGAGATGTTCCCGTAATTCCGAACAAACCATATTATATACTTTTTTCCAATTTCGACAGTGCCGTAAAAGCATATAGCAGTATCGCTGTGAATCCGGTGGGACAAGGGTCTTCAGTGCTTAACTTAAGCATGGTGGGTAAAAACAAGGCCCGAATTGTAGATTACCTCAATGGTTCTGTACAGGTTTTGAGTGAAAATATGCTAGAGCGAAAGAACTTGTTTGCCACCAAGACCATACGGTTTATCGATAGCAGTCTCAATATTAAATCCCAAGAATTAAAAGATGTAGAGCAGGAGTTAAATGAATTTAAGAATAAGAATGCCGTTTTTAATCTGGAGTCTGAAGGCGCTGAAATTAAAAACAAGTTGAATGCGCTAGACATCAGAAAAGAAAGTGTGAACCAACAGCTTAACTATTATAGTGTTTTAGAAGATTATTTGCGAACACGCACCGATTATAGAGATGTTCCGGCGCCTTCTGTTGCTGGAATTTCAGAAAATAGTATTGTAAGTGGGGTGGCACAAATTGTGAGCTTGGCACAACGTAGAAATACGTTGGAATACTCTTACAAAGAAGGAGCTACGCCGCTTTTAGATTTAGACCGGCAGATTGATGCCGTAAAAAGAGTGTTGTTAGAAAATATCACCTCTTCCAAAGGATTAAAGAATCAAGAACTTAGATCTATTAATGCCGAAATAGGAGGGTTAGAGGCTGAAATGCGAACGTTGCCGAAGGAGCAACAAGATCTTTTAAAAATTGAACGCCGATATAGTTTGAATGAAGGTGTGTATAATTTATTCTTGTCTAAGAAAAGTGAAGCCGATTTGGTAAAGGCTGCTAATGTGAGTGATGTGCAGGTAATCGACCCGGCGAAAGATACAGGTGGGGGCCAAATCGGACCCAACACCCAGCTCAATTATGTAATGGCGGCATTGTTGGGATTGGTCATACCGTTTGTTCTGGTCTTTTTACGAGTATTTTTCGATACTAAAATACACCATGTTCAGGATGTTCAGAAGCAATCTAACATTCCTATCTTGGGGGTGATCGGAAAAAGTAATCTTGACGGGAATCTTGCTGTACTCAAGAAACCTAAATCTGCTATTGCTGAGGCATTTCGAGCCTTGCGTTCTGGGCTTCAGTTTTTGTATCGCAAACAAGGAGTGGAAGGTTGCAAAACGGTATTGGTAACTTCTTCGGTAAGCGGTGAGGGGAAAACATTTGCTTCCATAAATATAGCCTCTGTGATCGCATTGGGAGAAAAGAAAACGGTGTTGGTAGGTCTCGATCTTCGGAAACCTAAGATTTTTGGCGATTTTGAAATTAATAATGATATCGGGGTAGTGAACTTTTTAGTGAACGATGCTACACTATCTGAAATTGTACAACCCACCCAAGTCGCGAACCTAGATGTGATTACCTCAGGACCCATACCGCCAAACCCCTCCGAATTATTGATGGGAGAACGTATGGATGTCCTCATAGACGAGTTGAAGCAATCGTATGACTATATCATTCTTGACAGTCCGCCCATGGGCTTGGTGGCTGATTCTTTAGAGCTTTTAAAGTATTCGGATGCTACGATATACATGATTCGACAAAACTATACCCGAAAACGTATGCTGGGAATGATCAATGAAAAATACAAACGCGGGGAGGTGAAAAACATCAGCTTTGTATTAAACTACTATCAAGAAAAGGCCAAATACGGTTATGGCTACGGATATGGGTACGGCTATGGCTACGGCTACGGTGGCTACGGTAAGTATGGAAATGGCTATCACGAAGAAGAGCAGCGTTCGGGCTATTTACAGCGCTTTTTAAGACGCTTCCGTAAGAAAAGGAAATAGTTTTTTGAAACTTTCAGTCTATGCTTACAAAGAAGCAACAATTCAGTAAACGTTTTTTCGATGTATCTCTTTCAATTCTTGTGCTTCCGTTTGCTATAATTCCACTACTTTTGCTGCTTGGTATAGCTACAATTTCTATGGGTAAAAATGGCCTTTTTGTGCAAACCCGAATTGGTCAATTCGGGAAACCATTTAAATTGTATAAAATTAGAACGTTGCGCGGTACAACACATGCCAATGTCATTGATATTCAGAAAAGTGAAACCACCATTGGGCGTTGGATGCGTAAGACTAAATTAGACGAATTACCACAGTTGTTCAATGTACTGAAAGGTGATATGAGTTGGGTGGGCCCACGGCCAGATATACCAGGATATGCAGATAGGCTGGAAGGTGATGATAGAAACATCCTTGCTCTGAAACCTGGTATTACAGGACCGGCAACATTAAAATACAAACAGGAAGATAGAATCTTGTTAGCACAAGAGAATCCGTTGCACTATAACGATACGGTGATTTGGCCCGACAAGGTGCAACTGAATTTAAAGTATTTGAACGATTGGAGCCTGTCTAAAGATATTGGCTATATAGTACGTTCTTTTACTGGATAACAATAATAAATAAGCAAACTAGGTGAAACGCTGTAAGCACCTTGAAAAAACAAAAAATGAAAGAAAATCCAACGATTGCAATTATAGGACTGGGATATGTGGGGCTTCCACTAGCAGTGGCTTTTGCTGAAAAGTATCGGGTAATTGGTTTTGATATTAACACAGAACGTGTTGCTGAACTTTCGTCAGCAAGAGACCATACCCTAGAGGTATCCGATTCAGATTTGGCAAATGCACTTGTCATAGAAAATGGAAATGGTTTGTCGGTAACTACGCGCCCTCAAGATATGGAAGCCGCATCGGTGTATATCGTGACCGTACCAACTCCCACAAACAAATACAACCAACCGGTACTTACCCCATTGGTGAAGGCAAGTGAAACAATTGGGAAATTGTTGAAAAAAGATGACATTGTGGTGTACGAATCTACCGTGTACCCTGGCGTAACCGAAGAAGTGTGTGTGCCTATCTTAGAAGAACATTCTGGAATGACCTTTAATACCGACTTCTTTGCTGGATACTCGCCAGAGCGAATCAACCCAGGAGATAAAAAACATACAGTAACCAAAATTTTGAAAGTTACTTCAGGATCTACTCCTGAAGTTGCAACCTACGTAGACCAATTATACGCATCGGTAATTACTGCTGGCACACATTTAGCTCCGTCTATTAAAGTAGCTGAAGCAGCCAAGGTGATCGAAAATTCACAAAGGGATATCAATATTGCCTTCGTGAACGAATTGTCGAAAATTTTTAGGTTGCTCAATATCAACACGCAAGATGTGCTCGAAGCAGCAGGTACCAAATGGAACTTCATTAAATTCACTCCCGGTTTGGTAGGTGGGCACTGTATCGGGGTAGACCCGTACTATCTAGCCCAAAAAGCGCAAGAAGAAGGATACAATCCTGAAATTATCTTGGCGGGTCGTAGAATGAACGACGGCATGGGAAGTTATGTAGCCCAAGAAACCGTAAAGTTGATGATTCAAAAAGATTGTAAGGTGAAAAACGGCCATGTATTGATGATGGGTATCACCTTTAAAGAAAACTGCCCTGACATTCGTAACAGCAAGGTGATAGATGTGATTGAAGAATTGCGGAAATACAACTTAAATATAGACGTCTACGACCCTTGGGCAAGTGCTACTGAAGTTTATAATGAATTTGGACTGCATTTACTAACAGAAGAAAGCCAATTAAAAGCAAATTATGAGGCAGTAGTCTTAGCGGTTGGGCATAAAAAGTTCACAGATTTCAATATTCAAGAGCATCTGGCAACACCTTCGGTGGTATTTGACGTAAAATCTTTTTTACCGAAAGACCAGATTGATGGGTGTTTGTAGTAGTGAGTAGTGGGTAGTGAGTAGTGAAGGGTGAAGGGTGAAGGGTGAGCGGTGAGCGGTGAGGGTATGAGATCTATCATGTATTTTCAACCGACAACCGACAACCGACAACCGACAACCGACAACTGACAACCCACAACTCATAACTCACAACCCACAACCCACAACAGACAACCGATAACCGACAACAGACAACAGACAACAGATACTATGTACAACACAGCATACCATTCCGAAGACCTTTCAAACTATTCATTCTTGATTACAGGCGGCGCCGGATTTATCGGTTCAAACCTTGTTGCATACCTGCTGAAATTTAATGCGAAAAAAGTTCGGGTGCTGGATAACTTTGCTACTGGGTTCCATAAAAATCTAAAGGCTTTCGAAAACCATCCCGCTTTTGAGTTGCTTGAAGGCGATATTCGCGAAGTTGAAACGTGCAAGCAAGCCGTGCAAGACATCGATTTTGTGTCGCATCAAGCTGCGCTCGGAAGTGTGCCCCGAAGTATCAACGATCCCGCCACTTCAAATGAAGTAAACGTTTCAGGTTTTCTGAATATGCTCATCGCCCAAAACGAGAGCAATTCGGTGAAACGTTTGGTCTATGCCGCCAGCAGCAGTACCTATGGCGATAGCAAAAACCTTCCGAAGGTAGAAGATACCATTGGGAAACCACTGTCACCCTACGCGGTAACCAAATTGGTAAATGAACTCTATGCAGATGTGTTCTACAAAACGTATGGAACACCTACCATCGGACTCAGATATTTCAATGTTTTTGGTCCTAATCAGAGCCCCACAGGCGCCTATGCAGCGGTAATTCCGTTGTTTATGCAAGCCTTAAAAGATGGCACCCCACCCACCATTAATGGAGACGGCGAACAAACCCGAGACTTTACCTTTGTCGAAAATGCAGTGCAGGCCAATATAAAAGCCATGTTTGCTCCTGAAACCGCCGTAAACGAAGTATACAATGTGGCATTTGGCGAACGTATCAGCTTAAATTCCCTATGGTCAGACTTACAGCAGATTTCAGAAAAAAATATTAACGCGAACTATGGGCCGCCTCGCAAAGGTGATGTGCGTGATTCGTTGGCAAACATAGAAAAAGCCAAAAAGTCACTTGGGTATGACCCGAAGTTCTCAGTGAAAGACGGACTTGAAATCACTTGGAGTAAATTTTAATACATCATGTTATGAGTAAAGAAAATTCAAAAAAAAATCTCGTTACAGGAGCCGACGGATTTATAGGTTCACATTTGGTAGAATACTTGGTGTCACAAGGCCATCAGGTAAAAGCTTTTTGCTTCTATAATTCTTTTAACTCTTGGGGATGGTTAGATAGTCTTCCAAAGGAAACCCTTGATAAAATCGAGGTGTTTACAGGAGATATACGAGATCCCAACGGTGTGCGCACAGCCATGAAAGATGTTTCTGTGGTGTACCACTTGGCCGCGCTTATCGCCATTCCGTTTAGCTACCATTCGCCCGACAGTTATATTGATACCAACGTAAAAGGAACACTCAATGTGGTGCAAGCTGCGCGCGATTTTGAAATTGAACGCGTGCTGGTGACTTCTACTTCTGAAGTGTACGGTACTGCTCAATATGTTCCGATTGATGAAAAGCACCCGAAACAACCGCAATCGCCATATTCTGCTTCAAAAATTGGTGCCGACTGTATTGCAGATTCTTTTTATCGAAGTTTCGATTTGCCAGTTACTATCGTACGCCCGTTCAACACCTTTGGTCCGCGGCAATCGGCGCGTGCCTTTATCCCCACCATCATCACACAATTGCTGAATGGTTTTGAAGAAATTAAATTGGGCGATATCACTCCGACACGCGATTTGTTGTATGTGAAGGATACCGTGCGCGGATTCGAAACTATTGCCAACACCCCTTCCTTGATAGGTCATGAGGTGAATATTGCCACAAATTCTGAAATTACCATCGGGGAAGTGGCAGAAAGGCTCATAAAGTTAATCAATCCAAAAGCAACGATTGCACTCGACGAAACGCGTCTTCGCCCTGAAAAAAGTGAAGTATTCCGTTTGTTTGGAGACAATAGCAAGCTTATGGAGCATACCAACTGGAAAACGCAATTTTCTTTTAACGATGCCTTACAGGAAACCATCGATTGGTTTGCCAACAAGGACAATTTAAAGCAATACAAAGCTGGAATCTACAATGTATAGCGAGGTCGTTTCCTTTATCCAAAAAACCTTTGGAACCACCGATTTTCTTCCGCTGCACGAACCTCGATTTGTTGGGAATGAAAAAAAATACGTAGCCGACGCCATCGACTCAACGTTTGTGTCGTCTGTGGGTGCCTATGTAAATCGTTTTGAAGAAGATTTTTCCGTAGCTACACAACAGAAATACACCGTTGCGACCGTAAATGGTACCGCAGCCCTTCACATTGCCATGTTGCTTGTTGCTGTTGAAAAAGATACCGAGGTACTCACCCAAGCCCTCACCTTTGTGGCTACTTGCAATGCTATTTCGTATATCGGTGCCATCCCACATTTTGTAGATGTAAGCAAAGACACCTTGGGTATGTGCCCTGAGAAACTAGAGGAATACCTTGCTGAAATAGCTGAAATCCGAAACGAAGGTTGCTATAACAAAAATACGGGCAGGCGTATTTCTGCTTGCGTCCCCATGCATACGTTTGGCCATATTGGTGACATAGAGCGCATTGTTTCTATATGCGATGCCTATCATATTCCAGTTGTTGAAGATGCAGCCGAGGCGCTCGGGAGTTATAAAAATGGCAAGCATGCCGGTAGCTTCGGAAAAGTAGCTGCGTTCAGTTTTAACGGAAATAAAATTATTACCTCAGGCGGGGGTGGAGCCATTACCACAGCAAACGAAACACTTGCAAAAAGGGCAAAACACCTTACTACCACAGCAAAGATTCCGCATAAATACAAATACGAACACGATAGCATTGGTTATAATTACCGAATGCCGAACTTAAATGCGGCCCTTTTGGTGGCACAATTAGAACAGCTGCCCTTGTTTTTAGAGAAAAAGCGTGCCCTGGCACAGCAATACCGTGACTTTTTTAAAAATAAATCGTTGGCGTTCATCACCGAACCCAAAAATGCTACGTCTAATTATTGGCTTATGGCGTTGTTGCTCGAAAATGAAAGCGAACGTGATGCTTTTTTAGAATATACCAACGAGCATAATGTGATGACGCGACCCATCTGGCAACTCATGAATAGATTGTCAATGTTCAGCGATTGCCCATCTGCACCGCTGCCTAATTCTGAATTTTTAGAGGCCCGCGTGGTGAATATTCCCAGTAGCGTGATTTTGTAAGCAGAAATAGGGTAACAATTGTATCTTTGTGCCAATCTGAAACTGCTTATGGATTCTTGTTGCTTTGCGAGTGTGATTTTTGAAGGAAATGTACCGTTTCTTCCCAAATTTCTAGCGTCGTTGCAAGAGCAGACAGACACCAACTTCACCTTACTGCTTTTTAATGACGGAGTAGATAAACTTGAAACACATTTAGATTCGTACGAGCTTCCGTTTAAAATAATTGAAACGTCGGGTAGCATTGCTGAGGTACGTGCACAATTATTATCGTATGTGGCAAATTCAGATTTCGATAATACCGTTTTTGGTGATACCGACGATTTCTTTGCGCCAAACCGTATCGAACTTTCCAAACAATTGTTGCAACAGCATGCCATTATTGCCCATGATGTATGGTTGGTAAACGAATTGGGGCAGCTTTTAGAACCAAACTATTGGAAATACCGTCCCGAACTTTTACAGGGAATTTCATATAAAAATCTTGTACACTACAATGTACTCGGGTTGGGAAATACGGCGATTCAAAATAAGGTGCTTCCAAAGGAATTTAAGATACCGGCCGATTTGATTGCGGTAGACTGGTATGTGTTTTCAAATTTGCTGAAAGAAGGTATTCGTGCTTTTTTTACTGCGGAGACCTATATTTATTATAGACAATACGAAGGCAATACTATTGGTTTAAAAAAGTTAACTTTGCAGCGTTTTGAAAGGGAAGTGTCTGTAAAATTACAACACTACCGCGCCATGGCACAAGTAGATACACAATTTGAGTCTCTTGCCACTAGTTTTGGGAATTTACATGCTAAAATAAGCACCCTTTCAGAAGCAGAGATAAGCGCTTATATGCAACAACAGGACCACCCGTTTTGGTGGGAACAAGTACAACTTTAAGTTTATGAACATTCAAATTTCAAAGAATAAAGAAGTTTTCAATTTTAGCACTCCGTATATCATTGCAGAGATTGGCGCCAACCACAATGGCGATATGGACTTGGCAAAAAAGATGATCGATAGTGCCGTTGAATGTGGCTGCGATGCTGTAAAATTTCAATCTTGGACACCCAAATCGCTCATCGCCAAAGAAGAATACGAGCGCAACCAGAGTTATGACGATTCGCCAAAGAAACACTTCGGGTCGTTAGAAGAAATGGTGACCAAATATTACTTGCGTCCCGAGCAGCATTTTGAGCTAAAAGAGTATTGTGAAGGCAAAGGAGTCGATTTCTGTTCGTCTCCATTTTCGACCAAAGAAGTAGACCTGCTCATGGAAATAGGAGTGCCGTTTCTTAAAATTGCCTCTATGGACATCAACAACCTGCCGTTTTTAAAATATGCTGCTAGAACCATGAAACCCATCGTGGTATCTACGGGAATGGCAACACTTGCTGAAATTGACACGGCTGTACAAACCATACGTGGCGAAGGAAACGAACAAATTGTATTGTTGCATTGTATTTCTATCTACCCGCCAAAAGATGAAGACATCCATTTGCGAAATATTACGATGTTGCAAGAAGCCTTTCACCTGCCGGTAGGGTTTTCAGACCACTCGTTTGGAACAGCCGTACCCTTGGCATCTGTTGCATTGGGCGCTTGCATTATCGAAAAGCATTTTACACTAGACAAAGATTTACCAGGTTGGGACCATGAGATTTCTGCAGATCCAGCAGAGATGAAAGCCATTTGTGACGACTCTAAGAAGATTCAGGCGGCCATGGGGAATGTACATCGCACGGTTTCGGCAGATGAAGAAGCGAAGAAAGATAAATTTAGACGCAGTATTGTAGCGGCAACCGATCTTAAAAAAGGAACGGTACTTTCCGAAGAACATTTGGACTATAAACGTCCGGGTACCGGAATTCCACCCAATGAGTATGCCTATGTTGCAGGAAGAAAATTAAAAGAGGATATTTCCGCAGATACGCTACTAACCTGGAAACATTTTGAGTAAGCCATGAAAACTGTTGCTTGTATCATTGCCCGAACTGTTTCTACCCGCCTTCCGATAAAAGTGCTGCGCGATTTGACGCCAGGAACCACCATGATCGATTATTTGGTGCAACGACTCAAAACAGTGCAACGAATTGATGAGATTTACATTTGTACTTCGAGTCAGCCGGTAGACGACGTACTGGAAGATGTGGCCATTCGCAATGGTGTAAAATTATACCGAGGTTCTGAAGATAAGGTGATAGAACGTATGATAGACGTGGGTACTGCTGAAGCTGCCGATGTTGTCTTGCGTATAACGGCCGACAACCCCTTTACCACCACAGAATATATCGACGAACAGATTGAATTTCTGGTTGAAAACGAACTAGACTATGCGCGCATCGTTGAAGTGCCCATTGGTGCCTCTCCTGAGGTGATACGTTTTTCAGCATTAAAAGATTGCTACACCAAAATGGATCCGTCGGTAAGTGAATATCTGATGCTCTTCTTGTTCGAACCTAACACCTACAAATGTGGTGTCTTAAAGGTTTTTGAAGAAGACTATTCAAATTATACCGTGACCGTAGATACGCCAGAAGATTTGGTGCGTACTAAAAAAGTACTCGAAATCTTTGAAGGTGATGCTATTGCTTTAAAAGATATTATTGGTATTTATAAAAACGACAACTACGACTTGCCAGTAACGCAATTTGCCATGGCGGGAGATGTAAAGTTGCCCTACGGAAAAATGGTTTCAGTTGCCGAATTTTCAGCAGATATGAACCGAAGGAAAGAACAATCTATTGTAAAAAAACTGTATGGTTAAATCGTATGTCTACGCAGAGACCGCCTTTCACCACGAAGGCGACATGGAATATATCAAAAAACTGATTGCACAAGCGAGTGCGATAGGGGTGAACGGTATTAAATTTCAGGTGCTCACCGAAGCTTCAGATTTTATTTCTACCCAACACAGTGCGTTTAAGACATTGCAAGAATACACCTTTACCACCGAGCAATGGAGCACTATTTTTGAATATACCACCCAAGCCGGACTCGATATCATCATGATGCCCTTAGATTTGGGCTCGTTCGAGTTGCTCTCGACACACAGCGTAGCGTATCTAGACATACATTCGGTTTCTTTTTACGATTCGAAATTGCTAGCAGCAGTAAAGCAATCGGCACTCCCCATTATTTTAGGGGTAGGCGGAAGAACGCTCGAAGAGATTGACGCTAAAATATCGTATTTTGAAGGAAAATTAGAGGTGCTCATGGTGGGCTATCAATCGTTTCCTAGCAAACTGGAACATGTGAAAATCGGCAAGATTGCACATTTAGTGCAAAAATACCCGAAGCTAGCTATTGGGTATGCAGACCATTCTGCACATGACGACGATTTCAATATTCGAAGCAATGAATATGCCCGATTGCTCGGGGCTACTTTTTTTGAAAAGCACATGACGTTAGCACAGGGCGTAGAACGGGTAGATTACAATTCTGCTGTAAATGCGGAAACCCTGAAAGAAATGACAGATCGTATTCGTTTTATTGAAAACAATATACTGCAAAGTGAAGCAGAATCCTTCTCTTTTCACGAAACCGAAACAACCTACCGCAACAGACAATTGGTTTGCGTAGCGGCTAGAGATTTAGCGATAGGCACGGTGCTTACTGAAAACGATATGGCGTTAAAGATGATGGACGCCGACGACCAACATGTTTATAGAATAGAACCCTTTGTTGGGAAGAAAATACAACAAGCGGTGGCAAAAGATTTCCCCATTCATTCACAAAACATAATTGATGAGTAGTTATAAAATATACCGAGATCAGTTAGAAACCTTTGAAGATGTAATCCAACAACTGGATAGTTACGGTGTTGGTTTTTTGGCGGTGGTAAACAGAGATGAAACGCTGTACGGAATTGTCACCGATGGGGATATTAGAAAAGCCCTATTGCAACAGAAGCGCGAAATTGATGCCATTATCAATACCCAGCCTATAACGTTGCCGCATACCACACCGCGCAGCCAGATTGTATCGTATTTACAATCGAAGCGGCGTTTGCACATTCCGTTGATAGACGAAAATGCCACACTAAAGGAAGTCTTTCTGTTAAACGACCTTAATTTTGAATACAAACCGAACAAAGTGGTAATCATGGCGGGCGGATTGGGTTCGCGTTTGGGCGACCTTACCAAAGACACGCCCAAACCGATGTTGGAAATAAAGGGAAAGCCTATTCTAGAGTACATTGTAGATTCGTTTAAAAACCAAGGCTTCAACAAATTTATTTTTTGTGTGAATTACAAAAAAGAGGTCATCGAGTCGTATTTTGGTGACGGGAGCCGTTTTAATGTGCAGGTTGAATACGTAGTTGAAGAAAAGCGATTGGGAACCGCAGGGGCCCTGAGCCTTATTGAAGAAGGATGTTTTGAAGACCCGTTTTTTGTGGTGAATGGCGATGTGATAAGCAATATTGAATACCAACACGTACTCGATTTTTTTCAAGCCAACCGCGCCCAAGCAGTGATGTGTACCAAAGAACTGAGCCACACCAACCCCTACGCTGAGGTAGAGTTCGACGCTGAGAAAAACTTAATGAACCTAAAGGAAAAACCCACCAAGATATTTCATATCAATTTGGGTATGTATCTCTTAGACCCCAAAATGACCACCTTATTGCCAACCAACGAATTTTATGACATGCCCAATTTGTTTTTAAAGGCAAAAAAACAAGATTTTGGTGTCAAGGTTTTTAGTGTGAATGAAGACTGGGTAGACATTGGGAAACCAGTAGATTACCATAAAATTAGTGACGATTAATACGTACAATAGAATACCGAGGCTTCTCCGAAACGAACCACAGGAATTTTTGAAGTTTGGAAAGTAAAAAGGATAAATGCTAACTTGCAACCGCTATGGCAGACGATAAATGGCTTTATGAAATCTCTTCTAAAAAGAAGTTGCTTGATCTCAACTTTAGAGAAATTTGGCGCTACCGAGATTTACTCCTGCTTTTTGTAAAAAGAGATATTACAACGGTCTACAAACAAACGGTGTTAGGCCCTTTATGGTATTTTATTCAGCCGCTGTTTACCTCGGTGGTTTTTACCTTGGTTTTTAATAATCTGGGGAATATCCAAACGGGGGGCGTGCCGCCTTTCTTGTTTAATTTGGCCGGTATTACCGCCTGGAATTATTTCAAGGAATGCCTCACCAAAACATCCAGTACATTTACTACGAATCAAGGTATTTTTGGAAAAGTATATTTTCCCAGAGTGATCATGCCTATGTCTGTGACCATTTCTAACTTGCTGAAATTTGGAATACAGTTAGTTATTTTAATTTCATTTTACATTTACTATCGTGCATCAGGGGTAACTATAGCCCCTAACAGTCACCTTTTCTTATTTCCCATATATGTTTTTATGATGGCTCTTTTAGGCTTGGGTATGGGGATGATTATTTCTGCATTTACTACGAAGTATAGAGATTTAAATGTTGTTATTGGCTTTGCAGTTAGTTTGCTTATGTATTTATCAGCTGTGCCATATCCTGTTTCAGAAGCACGCGGTAAATTTCCTGAATATGTTGCAAATCTCGTAGAGTATAACCCGTTAACACAGATTATCGAAGGTTTTCGGTATATGATTTTGGGTGTAGGCACCTTTTCTTTGGCAGGATTTGTTTATACCTTGTTAATTTGTCTAGCCTTATTTTTTATTGGGCTCATTATTTTTAATAGAACTGAAAAAACGTTTATAGATACTGTGTAATGGGTATAATCTTAAAAGCTAAAAACATAAGTAAACAATATCGTTTAGGTCTGGTAGGTACAGGTACACTTTCACATGACCTTAACCGCTTTTGGTACCGTATACGCGGGAAAGAAGATCCTTATTTAAAAGTAGGAGCTGCCAATGACCGCAGTGAAACCGCAACCGAAAATTATGTATGGGCATTACGCGATATTAATTTCGAAGTACAGGAAGGAGAAGTTTTAGGGATTATTGGAAAAAACGGAGCTGGTAAATCCACATTGCTTAAAATATTATCTAAGGTTACAAGCCCCACTACCGGTGTGATTAAAACCAAAGGACGTATTGCTTCCCTGTTAGAGGTGGGTACAGGCTTTCACCCAGAGCTTACAGGCCGCGAAAACATCTACCTAAATGGTGCTATCCTGGGAATGAATAAAAAAGAGATTGCCTCAAAAGAGGAGGAAATAGTAGATTTTTCTGGTTGTGCTATGTATATAGATACCCCAGTTAAAAGATATAGCAGTGGAATGCGGGTTCGCCTGGCTTTTGCGGTGGCAGCGCATCTAGAACCCGATATATTAGTAATAGATGAAGTACTTGCTGTGGGAGACGCAGAGTTCCAAAAAAAGGCAATAGGGAAAATGCAGGATATTTCAAAAACAGATGGGAGAACTGTATTGTTTGTAAGCCATAACATGGCCGCCGTAAAAAGTTTGTGTACTAGAGCAATTGTTTTAGAGCATGGGTATGTAAAATTTGAAGGCCAAACTGACGAAGCTGTAGATTTTTATCTACAAGGACAATCGTTTAAAGAACAAAAAGATTTATTAGAACGTGAAGATAGGTTAGGTAATGGGAATGTTCTTTTTTCGGAAGTAAATTTTATAAACGAAAATGGGCACAATGTAACCGATGTAGTTTCGGGAAAAGCACTTACACTTCAATTAAAACTTATTAAAAAGCGACCTGTTAACTATTTAAAATTGTTTGTTGGAGTTGCATTGTTGGATAAAAATCAGCAAAAAGTTGCCACCTTTTTGAGTGATGAAATGGGAAGTGACCTGGCATACGTAGAACATAAAGACGTTATTGAGCTGTATATCCCAAAACTATATTTACGAGCGGGAACCTACAGTGTTACCCTTCAATTGTGTGATGACGGTCCTAAAAGGTCTGGCTTTGTAGATATTATAGAACACGCAGCCACTCTAAATGTATTGGGAGGCGATATCTGGAATGTGGGCAACGTGAACCGATCAGGTAATTTTGCAATTTTTCCAGCAACCTATCAATGAAACAGCTAAGGAACATATATTCAAAACTATGGGAAAAGCAAGTTTCTCCCTTAGGGTTGTCCGTATTTAGGATCGTATACAGTACTGTGTTATTTTTTGAAGTATTGTTTATATACCGATATAAAGAGTTGTTTTTTGACCCAATACCCTTTTTGCAACCTGCCCAAATGGATGTTGCACTGCCGCTTATATGTTGGATGCTTACCATAATTTGTTTACTGATAGGCTATAAAACCAGATATGCGGCCATTATAAATTATGTGTTTACATTGGTTTTTATGTCAACGCTCACAAGCTTTGAGTACCATATGCATTATGCGTATGCTGGAATAAACTTCTTATTAATTTTTCTTCCAATATCGAACTTACTTTCGTTAGACAGTCTCAAAAACCCTCACATTCGGAAAAGCGCAAGTTCTGTATATTATTTTTTACCTGTATTTATTGGTGTAGCCTTGGTTTATTTCGATTCAATTTTCTTTAAGTTGTCATCTCAGTTTTGGACAAAAGGAATGGGAATGTGGTTGCCAGCCTCATTGCCCCAGGCCAGTACATTCAAATTTCAATGGTTATTAGATTCAGAGTTGCTTTCAAGGGCCTTTGGATATTTTACATTCTTTTTTGAATTTATTTTTTTATTCACTTTTTGGTTTAAGAAATTTAGAATTCCGTTATTAATATCGGGCATTGTACTCCATTTTGGGATTCTAGTAACCTTTTCAATACCCTTGTTTGCATGGGGAGTTATTGCTTTTTATTTCTTGTTAGTCCCAATTTCCTTTTGGAATAATTGTCTTGCATTTTTGGGTAAATCCATCACCACGGTAGAATGGAGGCATGGTAAACACCTTGCGGCTAAAGAAAAAAAATATTTGGGGGTATTTATTGTTATAGTGGTTGTTTTTCAGTTAAACATCACAATAAACTATTCGTTGACCTTAAAACCTTTTTCAGATAAAATTCATAATAATTTGCCTATGGCTACGCAACTCAGAAGAGTAGAAAAAGGGTTGCGAACTGTTTCAAGAAAAATGTTGGGAATAACAAGTCATGGAGTTTTTATGGATGGCCATTTTAATGAGTACAATCATTTAATAGCAGTAACATACCAAAACAATGAAGGAGAAGGATGGTTACCAATTATAGATAAAAACGGTGAAATGGGCGCTTACCTGTCTGGAGCAAACTGGGTGAACTGGACGTTTAGAGTGAATTCTCCAAAGATTAAGATGAAAAGGTTGGAAAATGGGATCATTAGGTATACTGCCTTCTGGGCAAAGAAGAACAATATTTCCTTATCCAATACTACATTTAAGATTTTGGTAAAGAAAACAGATTTGCCCAAAAATATGGATTGGGAGCCAGGGTTTTTAAAACGACAACGGAACAAACCATGGCAGGAAGCAGGCACATTTTCCTGGGTAAATGGAAAGCCGAATTTTAATCTTCAGGACATTGAGCGCATGTAGACTATGGAAAAACCATCCCATTTTATAAAAGGTTTTAATGAAATTAGAGCCCTGGCTGCTTTTGGTGTACTTTGGTGTCATGTTGAGTTGTATAAACATCGCGAAGGCCGCTTATCTATGTATGATGGTTTTTTAGAGCGTTTTATAGATGGGTTGGGAAAGAATATGGTAGACGTTTTTTTCGTTTTAAGTGGATTCTTAATTACAGTATTGTTACTTTTAGAACAAAAGAAACATGAAAGAATCTCAATCAAAAAGTTTTACATAAGACGTGTGCTACGAATTTGGCCACTTTATTTTTTAGTATTGGGAATATCTTTCTTTGTACTGCCTTTTATAGTTTTAAATACAGACTGGTTTTTAACCGAAACCCATTACTATAATTTAATAAATACAGTAGACTATACCAGCGCATTCCCTTACTTCATGCTCTTTTTATCAAATGTTGCACTTGTATTGCGGCTAATAATTCCTGGTGCCTCTCAGTCTTGGAGTATTAGTGTAGAAGAACAATTTTATGTTTTTTGGCCTTGGGTAATCCGCATCTTTAGAAATTATTTACTACCCTTTTTTTTAATATTTGTAGTGATCAAAATTGCCATTAATCACACCAATGAATTTGTTTCTTTATCCCATAATGAAAAGATTGTATTGAAAGTGATAAAGACTATACGTGTAGAAATGATGGCATTGGGAGGATTAGGTGCGTATTTATTGTTTATGAATAATAAGATTTATACAAGAATATGCCGTTTGCGAGTACTGCCTTATGTTATTTTGCCTATTCTCTTGGGAATGCTTCTTTTGGATAAAAAGGGAATTATATTTGGAATAATTATAACATTAATTTTTAGTTATATCTATGCTAACCAAAGCAAAATCAGAGAATTTAAATTCATTTCAAACTTAGGGAATATTTCTTACGGTATATATATGTATCATCCACTGGTAATGTTTTTATGCTTTAGCGTTTTGAACAAGTTGAAAATAGATACAATTACGTATAATTTACTAGCGTATAGTACGATTATTTTAGGTACTATTCTTCTTAGTAGCTTATCTTATAAATTTTTGGAAAGTGGTTTTCTAAAACTGAAGAATAGAGTGTATAGTTTACTATAACACGTCCAGTAGCTATTAAAAAAGTAATACATTTATAACATACTAAACAAAACGTATATGAAACAACTGCTTAAAAAGTTTTTGCCTGCTTCTTTTAAAAAGCGACTTCGCATGCACTTTAAAACCGTACTCAAAAAAGAACACCATGCCAACCTGGATCGGTTTGAGAGAAAAGCGGTTGCCTTTGAGCTTGAGGAAAAGCATTTGGCAAACTTAAAAGGCCTGCCCACAAGAGCGCATTTGTTGGCGTTATTGCCTAAAGAGGGAGTAGTTGCCGAATTAGGGGTTGATGAAGGTAATTTTTCTGAAGAAATATTGAAAATTAATAATCCTAAAAAATTGCACCTGGTAGATGTATGGCAAGGTGAGCGTTACAACCAGGACAAACGTAAAGGTGTGGAGACAAAGTTGGCCAGGGAGATAGGGGCAGGAAGGGTGTCCGTAGATATTGGCTATAGCACCGAGATAGTGAATACCTACCCCGATGCATATTTCGACTGGGTATATATTGATACCGCACACAGTTACCACGTTACCATAGACGAGCTTACCCTGTATAGTAATAAAGTGAAGCCAGGGGGGTACATGGCGGGACATGATTACGTGGTAGGAAATTGGCGTGGCATCATTAAATATGGTGTGATTGAAGCCGTACACGAATTTTGCGTAAAGGAAAACTGGGAATTAGTGTTTATGACGATGGAGACCCGTGCACACCGTAGTTTTGCAATAAGAAGAATAAGGTAATGTCACAAAAAAAATCTCTATTTATAATACAATCCAATTATATACCGTGGAAAGGATATTTTGACGCCTTGAATAAGGCAGATCTAGTAATTATTTATGATGAAATGCAGTTTACCAAAAACGATTGGCGAAATCGAAATATGATTAAAACCCAAAATGGAGCCGAATGGCTCACTATTCCTGTTAAGCAAAGTGGACAATTTGGTCAAAAGATTAATGAAACCGAAGTGTTTAATGAGATTTGGAAAAAAAAACATTGGAAAACGATAAAGCAGAATTATTCAAAAGCCAACTATTTTCAGGAAATTGGAAGTTTGCTTGAACCATTATATATGGGCGATGGAATGTTAACTAAAAATCTTTCTGAGATAAATGTTACATTTATTGAGAAAATTAATGAATATCTAGGTATTGAATCTGAGTTGGTTTTGAGTAAAAACGTTGATTTAATTGGAGATAAAAATGAAAGGATAATCAACCTTTGCAGGGAATTTAATATAACAGATTATATTTCTGGTCCTGCAGCTAGGGAATACATGGATATGAAAGCATTTGAAAATGCCGGGATTGAAGTAGAATTTCTAAATTATTCAGGTTATGCAGAGTATCATCAATTGTTCGGTAGTTTTGTACACCATGTTTCTATTGTAGATCTTTTATTTAATGAAGGTAAAGATGCCGTTAATTATATGAAATATTTTAAATGATTCAAATGGAAAGAGTCGCCATTATAGGAGCAGGGGATTTAGGGCAACAAATTGCCCATTATATGCGTACAGATGGTGTAAATTCTGTGGTTGGTTATTTTGACGATACCTATACAAAAGGAGATGAAGTGATGGGGACGCCCATTTTGGGTACTATAAAAGAAATCCCTACGCTCTTTAAAGAAAAAGCCTTTGATGCGTTATTGGTGGGAATAGGCTACAAGCATTTAGAGTTTAAAAAATATATTTTTGAAACATATAAAAATATTCCGTTTGCAACCTATGTTCATAGTAGTGTTTTGTTAGACCCAACAGCACATATTGCTGCAGGTGCAGTTGTGTTTCCAGGGTGTATTCTGGATAAGAATGTTTCAATTGAAAAAAACACATTGTTAAATATTGGATGCTCTATCTCTCATGATTCTGTGATAGGAGCCCATAGTTTTTTATCTCCCAGAGTGGCTGTGGCCGGATTTACTAAAATTATTGGGGAGAGTATGTTAGGGATTAATTGTACTATAATAGATAATCTTGTTCTCACTAAGGGTTGTAGAATAGGAGCTGGAGCCGTGGTTACTAGTAATTGTAATGAAAAAGGGCTTTACGTGGGGGTGCCTGCAAAATTCAAGAAAACTATATGATACCATTTAATAAACCCTATTTAACGGGTCGCGAGACCGAATATATAGCCCATGCTGTTGCGTCTGGAAAAATATCTGGAAATGGGGAGTATACTAAAAAGTGCCAAACTTTTTTTGAAGCACGCTATAGGTTTGCAGAAACGTTGCTCACAACATCGTGTACAGATGCTCTAGAAATGGCAGCCCTGCTCATAAATTGTAAAGAAGGAGATGAGGTGCTGGTGCCGTCTTATACTTTTGTTTCTTCTGCTTTGGCATTTGTAAGGGAAGGAGCAAAGGTTTTGTTTGTAGACTCGCAAAAACAAAACCCCAATATGGATGTGGCCACTTTAGAACCACTCATAACAAAAATGACCAAGGCAATAGTCGTAGTGCATTACGCTGGGGTTGCTGTCGATATGGACACCATTATGGCTTTGGCTAAAAAATATAATCTGTATGTAATTGAAGATGCTGCGCAGGCTGTTGACGCCACTTATAAAGGAAAGCCCTTAGGAGGTATAGGTCATTTAGGATGTTTTTCATTTCACGAAACAAAAAATATTATTTCAGGAGAAGGAGGAATGCTGGTTGTAAATGACGAAAAACTTAGGGCAAGAGCTGAGGTATTATGGGAGAAAGGAACCAACAGAGCTTCTTTTTTTAGGGGCGAAATCAACAAATATGGCTGGGTCGATACGGGTTCTTCCTTTTTACCATCCGAAATCGTTGCAGCTTTTTTATATGCCCAATTAGAAAATCTAGATAAAATTCAGGATAGGAGAAAAGAAATTTGGACAAATTACTACCAATCATTAAGGCCATTGCAAGAATTGGATAAAGTGAAACTTCCAGTGATTCCGGAGTATGCAAGCAATAATGCACATATGTTTTATTTGGTGTGTAATTCTATAGAAGAACGTAGTAAGCTAATAGTCTTCCTAAAGTCTAGGGATGTGCATGCGGTTTTTCATTACTTAAGCCTACACAAAAGTGAATTCTATTTAAAACATAACGAATTGGTTCATTTGCCAAACTCAGATAAATTTACAGATTGTTTGGTACGACTACCTTTTTTTTATGAGTTATCACATAAGGACCAAAATTACATAATAGATTCAATAATTCAATTTTACGCATAAAAATGCATGGCTATAAATATAATTCATATAGCAAATGACGAAAAGTTTATAAATGCTGCCATTTATCAATTTGAAAAAGTTGCTCCTGGGAGAAATAGGTTCTATATTATAGTTAAGTCTGGCGTACATAAAACAAGGCATGTAAGGTTGGGGGAGCGTGTTCAAATACTAGAGAATTCTACGGTTAATAAGCATCACTTAATTACCTCTATTCCCCCTCATAGCATTGTTGTTTTCCATAGTTTAAGTTCACGTTTTCACGAGATTTCGTACTCCTTGCCCAAAAGCTGCCAAGCAGTGTGGTTTTGTTTTGGTTACGAAGTGTATAACGATTTATATTTTACTACTGTAGAGGAGGCGTTGGAGGAGTATACAAAGGAAAAGTTTTATAAGGCAAAACCAACGAATACTTTCCAAGAATTTAAGGACCAGTTAAAGCCTTTTGCTAGGTCTTTGGGTTTCAGAATTTCGCTAACTGCGATTGAGAAAAAGAGAAAAGCAATTGCAAGAATAGACTATTTGGGCTCTTCATTTAAAGAAGAATTTGAAGCCGTTTGTTCTAAGATTGGTGAGGAGAAAAAGTTTTTCAGTTTTTGGTATTACCCGTTGGAACGAATAGTAGACCTTTCAAAAGACTACAGTATAGAAAAGGACAGTATCTGGGTTGGAAATTCGGGGGCTATTTCTGGCAATCATATTGATATTTTTGAAAAACTTAAACAAGCTACTATTTCTAAATTTAAAAATGTGATATCCCCTCTAAGTTATGGAGATAATAAATATATTGAAGAGATACGTACCTTAGGAGATTCATATTTTGGAACGAAATATGAACCTTTATTGGATTTTATGCCGCTCCAAGATTATAATGCTCAACTAGCGCGTGCAGCAATCGCCATTTTTTATAATAAAAGGCAACAGGCGCTTGGAAATATTATCACGTTAGTATATATGGGGTGCAAAGTATATCTAAACCCTCATAACCCAATATATGCATTTATGAGAAGGAAAGGATTTTTCATATATAATTTTAATGAGGAGTTTAGTGAAGAGATTTATTTGAAAGCATTAACGATTAAAGAAAAGAAACATAACCAAAAACTTTTGCAAGAACTACTTAAAGAGGATATCTTATTAAAAAATTTAAAAGAACAACTGGTTTTCTTAGAAAAAACCGGAAGCAATGCCTCTCTTTAATAAAACCCAGTATAGGTTTATTTCATGAATATACTCATTCATACCGCTGCTTCACCCTATGAAAATTTACCTATTGGAGGTGCAGAAACTTCATTGCGTCTTATAGCAGAACTGTTAGCTTTGCGAGGGCATAAAGTATACTTTATCTCAAAAAGCAAGAAAATATCATTCAAGGCAGTTACCATGAAAGTGATTAATGGTGTAGATGTTATTCTATTCCATAAATATCCAAACCCTCTCAAAATTTATAAGTTAGATTATCTTGCTGGTAAAAGAAAAAAGAAATATTTAGAGAAATTACTTATAAATAAAGAAATTGAAATTGTTTATACATATTATAATTTGAGTTTGTGTAAACGATATCTTAAGTTAAAGCAGTCACCAGAATATAACTTTAAATTAGTTGTTCGTATCGCAGGTATGCGATGGTATGAACAGATAAAAGTGAACGAATCTTTCAAAGAAGTGTATCATAACCTTTTTGAACAAGCTGATAGTTTGAACTTTATCTCTGAGGGACTCTTGCTACTATATAGTGATGGATTGAAAGAATTGAATATGACGAGTAAAAGTAAACACCATTTTGTCAAAGATATTGGTGTAGTTGAAATTAGCGAAAAAAGAAAAGGCATTGCTGAAAATGCTGAGGAAACTTTAAATTGTGTTATGGTGAGCCGTTTTTCAAAATATCAAAAGCGTCAAGATATCTTGGTGGAAGCTGTTTACTTGCTTAACGAAGAAATCCCAATTCATCTTACTTTTGTCGGGGAGGGTCCAACTAAAGATATTCTAGAAAAAAAAGTGAGAAAGTTAGGAATTTCAGAGAAAATAACATTCTTACCCTTTTTAAATCAGGAAGCTCTTTGGAAAACTATTTCACAACAGAATTTAGTTTGCCATGCTTGCAATTACGAGGGGCTTAGCAAAATTATTATTGAGAGTATGGCTATGGGGATGCCAGTTCTAGCATCTGATGTTTTACCTTTAAACTTATATATTATTGATGGAAAAAATGGATTCTTGGTAGCTAATACTGCTGCTGAATGGGCAAAAAAAATTGAAACCTTATACAGACAAAGACGTCTCTTCGAAAAAATTGGAACTGCTGCGAGTGTATTTATTAAAGCAAATTACGATGCCAGTATAAATGTTCTCGAATACGAAAAACAATTTGAAAATTTAATTAAACTATAGCCTCAAAAAATGTAATTAAGTGAAAATAGCCTTTGTTTTAACAGTAAAAAATGAAGTACGATTACTACGTAACAATCTGTTGTACCATCGCGCCATAGGTGCCGAACATATCTTTGTGTATTTTGATGGCACCACTGACAATGGCAAACAAAGCATAGCCGATTTAGACTTTGTTACGTCGCAAAATTCTGTTGCTGCTGAAAAATACCAACACCTGGAATACCTTTCTAAATTTACTTCCCAAGCGGCAGAACACCATACGGCACGACAATGTTTAAACACCTTTGATGCCCAGCAGCAATGTAAATCGCTAGGGTACGACTGGTTGATCTCTTTAGATGCAGATGAGTTGGTATGTACTGATGTATCTGCTATTTCAAAACTTCCTGATTTTTTTAATAAAATACCCAATGATGTCGATGTGGTGTATTTCCAGACCCGGGAAGCCATGCAGAGGAAAGAACGGTATACTAATGTGTTGGCAGACGAAACATTGTTTAAAACCGTGCCTACGTACCGAAGCCGTTTTAAGAACATCCAAAAGGCTTTTTACAATCCTTTTTCAGAAGAAACGGTGAAATTCTCCTATTGGTACGGACAAACCATGGGGAAAGGAGCCATTAGAATTAAAAAAGAGGTAATCCCACATAACGTACATCGATACAAAACTATAGCGGGGCAAAAGCCAAAAACTATAAAAGCGGGCTACGTATTGCATTACCATGCGTATGATGCCCAAGATTTTATCAAGAAATTCAATAATTTTTCAAACAGACCCAATACGTTTTTGAGTGGGAATAAAGTGAATAGTTTAAAATTGCTTTTACGTGATATTGTAAATAAATCAGATATGTCTCCTAAACAATTAGAAGCCTATTTTAAAGACAATCTGATGTTCAGTGCTGCGGAAATAGACGCTATAAAACAAAATAGATATTTGTTGTTTTTTAGAAGAAATCCGCCACCCCTCACAGAAATTACTTCGGTACAAAAGGTGTTTCAATCTGAAATAGCCGAGGTATGAAAAAGGCACTACACATCGCAATTTTTGATGGTTCGCTTAAAACCACTTCGTTCATTCAGCGGCTTATAATTGGCTTGTCCCAACGGCACACCATTACCGTCTTGGGTTTTGCAGAAAGCAACCCCAATCCTATTAAGAACATACACTATGTGCCTTTGGGAAGTGCAACGGCCTTGGGCAGATTGCTGTTTTTAAGTTTAGGTTTTGCAGTCCGCGCATTATTTCAATTGGGGAAACCCCAACAGTTTTTTACAACCCTTGGGTTGCTGTTCCGTTTAAATCGCCAAGCCTTGCAACAGCAAAACTTCAACATCGCGCTGCAATTGGCAAAACCTGACATCTTACACGTACAATGGCCCTCATTACTACCGTGGTGCGAAGCTGCATTACAACAAAATGACGTAAAGGTGGTATTGAGCCAGCGCGGGTATCAGAATAATGTGCGTCCGTTTGTGACCAAAGAGAATCTAGATTACCTTAAACAAGTCTATCCTAAGATAGATGCTTTTCACTCGGTTTCAAAAGCTATGTCTGCCACGGGCGATTCTATATATGAGGCGCCCAATAAAATTGATAAAGTCGTGTATTCAGGTTTTAATATTGCTGACTTTACCTATCGGACTAAGTATAGCAAAGGAGACACACTGAGCATCCTGTCTATTGGCAGACCGCATTGGGTAAAAGGATATGCAGATGCGCTCCAAGCGTGTGCGCTGTTAAAATCTGAAGGCATTCCATTTACCTACACTATTGTGGGCGCTAAGGGCAACGAAGAATTGCTGTACCGAATACATGCCACAGGATTACAAGATACTATAGTGCTTACCGATAAAATTCCGCAACAAAGAGTATACGAACTCATGCAGACCCAAGACGTGCTGTTGTTTCCTTCTATTGCAGAAGGACTGCCCAATGTTGTGGTAGAAGCCATGCTTTTGGGTCTCCCCGTAATTGGTACGCGCTGCGGCGGTATTGAAGAATTATTAGATGACACCACAGGAAGTATCGTGCCCACGCGCAACCCGAAGGCCATGGCAGAAGCGATTTCGGTCTTTTATACCACTCCAATTGCTACCATAGATACACAAAGAGCGTTGGCACGGAAAAGAGTAGAAGTACAGCACACAGCCACCCAAATGATCGATGGTATGGAGGCTTTGTATGTTGAGGTGTTAGGTCAATAACTTGATTATCGGGCACTTATAAATGTAATGTACTCACTAGAACTTGTGTAAACACCCCTAATGGGCTACGCTCGCTACCTTCGTGCTAACGGTGTTTGCCCTCAGGTAATCCTCAAGGGGACAGTTTGATATTCCCCCCTCTAGGGGGGCAAGGGGGGTGTTTTTCAGGATGATGTTTTCTCTATTTTCTAACACCTACACCCCTGTTGAACTACGCTCGCTACTTTCGGTTAAACAGTGTTTTCCCTTAAGTAACCTCAAGGGGACAGTTTGATATTCCCCCCTCTAGGGGGGCAAGGGGGGTGTTTTTCTAGGACAAATTGAATAATTCC
>TARA_R110002072_G_scaffold73834_3_pt1 | contig 28991 bp, 27 predicted proteins | sample TARA_R110002072 | Tara Oceans TARA_R110002072 (sample SAMEA4397118) | marine metagenome | biome: Polar Biome; feature: [SRF] surface water layer (ENVO:00010504); material: water (ENVO:00002006), including particulate matter (ENVO:01000060) such as... | depth 5 m
ATTCTGCCGCAGTGCGAACAGCGACAACCAGCCCTATGATTGAAGTGCAATCTCTGACGCGCCACTTTGGCAAAACTGTAGCCGTGGAAGACGTGTCTTTCACTATCGGCGACAATGAAGTGGTAGGACTGCTCGGGCACAATGGTGCCGGTAAAACTACCATCATGAAAATGCTGAGCGGCTACCTTGAGCCCTCCGACGGCAGCATCAACGTTAACGGTGTGGACCTGGCCCGGAACGCTCAGGCCGTGCAGCAAACACTCGGTTACCTACCAGAAAATTTGCCGGTATACCCACAAATGATGGTCGCCGATTACCTGGACTACATTGCCACTTTAAAAGGCATTGCCGCATTCCGGCGGCCAGAGGCGATAAGAGGCGCACTGGCAGCCACCGACCTGACAGAACGCGCCCTGGATACCATCTCTGTCCTTTCGCGAGGTTTTCGGCAGCGGGTTGGCGTCGCACAGGCGCTATTGGGCAACCCACGGTTATTAATCCTTGATGAGCCCACAAACGGCCTCGATCCCCATCAGACAGAGCATATGCGCCAACTGATCAGGCGACTGGCGCGCCGGACAACCATTATTCTCTCGACACACATCCTGCAGGAAGTTGAGGCCTTATGTCATCGGGTATTGATGCTGCGCAACGGAAAGCTGGCGCTGAATCAGAGTCTGAGTGATCTCCACAAAAGTAACATATTGCTGTTGCGTACCAACCAAACCGAGCAACCGCTAACGCCCTACTTGAATCAGCTTCCGCAAGTGGCATTTGTAAACAGCGGTGCTACCGACGACGGAAACCTGCAGTTCGACATACACCTGCACCCCAATATCGAGCTGGAAACTGCCGCGAACAATATTGCCCAGTGTGTGACTAAGGCAGGCGCGAAGCTGTATCAACTAAAAACCTCCACTGCCGACCTCGACAGCATTTTTCGGGAGGTGTATCGCGATGGCGACTAATTCGGTCGCAAGGCGAGTCTCGCAAAAAGAAGTCCGCCTGTTTTTTTCGTCACCGGTCGCCTGGTTATTTCTTGCGTGCTTCGCAGTCGTCACTGGGTTCCTGTTCTTTTGGGTTGAGTCTTTCTTCGCGCGAAACATCGCCGATATTCGCCCCCTGTTTGAATGGATGCCCGTTCTGCTGATATTCCTCTGTGCCGCCCTGAGCATGAACATGTGGAGCGAAGAGCGGCGTACAGGCACGCTTGAATACATACTGACTCAGCCGGTCGACTTGTGGCAATTTGTCATCGGTAAGTTTCGGGCCTGTTTTACCTTATTGCTCCTGGCGCTAATCAGTACATTGCCACTTCCCATTACAGTTGCCCTGATTGCAAATTTGGATTGGGGTCCAGTAATAGGTGGGTATCTGGCAGCGGCGCTGGTTGGAGCCACTTATCTGTCTATAGGCCTGTTCGTGTCAGCGCGCACAGACAACCCCATCGTCAGCCTGATCGGCACCGTAGCGCTATGCACGGTACTGTATCTACTGGGCAGCACCACCCTGACCGGATTCTTTGACGACAGAACCGGCGAGATCCTGAGACTGATGGGCAGCGGGGCTCGCTTTGAAAGTATCTCTCGCGGCATAATCGACCTTCGCGACCTGTTCTACTATTGCAGCCTGATCACCGCTTTCCTGGCGCTCAATATCTATGTTTTGGAAAAAGAGCGGTGGGCGAAAACAAGCTCCACCGCCAGGCACCGCCACTGGCGTACTGGGACACTGCTGCTGCTGGCTAATCTGGTGCTGGCGAATTGTTGGTTAAATCAAACAAGCCCCCTGCGCCTGGATATGACAGAGGGTAAGCTCTATACCATTTCCCAACCGACCCTCGATTTTCTAAACGAACTGCAGGAACCACTGCTAATTCGCGGCTACTTCAGCGAGAAAACTCATCCGTTGCTAGCGCCACTGGTTCCTCAGTTGCGTGATCTACTAAAAGAATATGAACTGGCGGGAAAAGGAAAGGTTGAAGTTGAATTCGTTGATCCTGCAGATGACCCTGAAATCGAGCAAGAAGCCAATGAGCATTACGGAATATCCGCAACACCCTTCCAGATTGCCGATCGGCACAAATCTTCGCTTGTTAACGCTTATTTTAATGTCCTGGTGCGATACGGCAGCGAACACGAATCCCTGGAGTTTTCTGAGCTCATTGAAGTCCGAAGTGTCCCCAATACCCCGCCGGAGGCGTTGCTGCGCAATCCCGAGTACGATATCACTAATGCGATCAAGAAGGTGCTGTTCGATTACAGGACCGGCGGCAATCTTTTTGATGGTATCAACGAGCCGATTGAATTTATCGGCTATGTTTCCGCCGATTCTCTCCTTCCGCAGCAACTGCAGCATTACAAACAAGCCATCGAGCCCCAACTGGCTTTGGCAGCGCGCCATTCCAAGGGGAAATTCAGCGTGCGATTCATTGAGCCGGAATCGTATGACGGCGTGATCGCAGGAAATCTGGCCGACCGGTGGGGCTTCAAACCGATGGTTGCCTCCACCGGTGATGACCGAAAATTCTATTTCTACCTGACCCTGGCAAGTACACAGCAGGTAGTTCAAATTCCCACCGAGGCGTTTAATCCCGCTGAGTTTCGATTGTCACTGGACGCAGGCCTGAAGCGCTTCGCTCGTGGCTTTACCAAAATTGTTGCTTTGTCAGTTCCCAAGGTCGATTCCACGCTGGCTCAATACAAGCTAGGCGGCCCTACTTTTGCCAATCTAAAGAAAGCGATCGGGCGCGACTACAGCATCCACCTGGAAAACCTGTCCGACGGAAATGTAACTGCGGAAGCGGATATCCTGGCGGTAGTCGCACCCGAGAAACTGGATAAGAAATCTGTTTTCGCTATCGACCAGTTCCTGATGCGGGGCGGAACGGTCATTTTAGTTACCTCGCCCTACACGGCAGAAATTAGCGACGGCGAGCTCCGATTACAAAATTGGGATAGTGGCTTGCAACCATGGCTCGCACACATGGGAATACGGATTGAAAAAACCCTTGTGCTGGATAAACAGAACGCAAAGTTTGCCGCCCCCTCCTCACGCCAGGCGGGTGACTACGAATTTCGCGATGTACAGCTGATCGATTACCCGTATTTCCTGGACCTGAGGCCACCGCAACTTGCACCAGATCATCCGATAACCGGTAATCTGCCACAGGTAACAATGGCCTGGGCGTCACCAATACTCACCACTCCAAACGAGAAACGGCAAATCAGCGTATTGCTCCAGAGCTCCACCGCCTCCTGGCTAAGCGATAGCACGAATATTACGTCGAGTATAAACACCAAAGGCCGCGACCATTTTCAGCCGTCGCCAGAAGAGGCTAAGGCCAACAACGCCGCCAAGTTAGGGCTGATCGTTAAGGGGGAATTCGACTCATTTTTCACGACCCGCAATCACCCACTTAATGCCCTGCCAAGAGATGCTGGTACCGAATCATCGCGAGGTCCGACTGTTAACGCCCTGCTGACCCGTTCGTCTGAGTCAGCGCAATTGGTACTCTATGCCTCCAATGATTTCCTCGATGACCAGATTCTGCAGAATCTGGTCGCCACTACCGGCACACAGTACCTGGGGCCGGTGGAATTGTTTATGAATACGCTTGCCTGGGCTCTACAGGACGATCAATTCTTGACGATTCGATCGCGCGCTCATTTCAATCGCACACTTCCACCTATGGAACGTCAGGCACAGGTGCTCATCGAATACTTTAACTACAGTCTCTCGGCGATATGGTTACTTCTCGTAGCGTCAGCCAGCTGGCTAACAGCAGTATTGCGGCGGCGCCGTTTTGCTCGAGACCTGTCCCTGTGAATCGCATCGTCAGAGCCTTGCTATTGGTGCTGCTAATACAGTGCGGCATTACCGCCGTTGTATTCTGGCCTCAACCCGAGCTGGCTCAGATAACTGAAGTACCAGCATTGGCACCTTTTGACAGTACAGCGGTAGACGAAATCCGCATCGGGGACAAGTACGACAATCAGACCATTTTAGTAAAGTCTGGCGGGCGGTGGCTGGTACCAGCAATGGAAAATCTACCGGCGAATGCAGCCAAAGTTGATGCATTGCTAGAGGGCATCATCAATCAGCCGGCCGGCTGGCCCATCGGCACCTCTGCCGCGGCCCGCCAACGATTTCAGGTCGTGGACTATCACTACCAAAAACACCTCAGCTTTTTCTCCGACGGTAGTGAGCTGGGCTCGATCTTTCTTGGAAGTTCTCCGGGGTTTCGAAAAGTGCACGCACGCAATGCGAGCCAGGATGCAATTTACGGTATTACTTTCAATGCCTTCGACGCACCGGCTTTCAACGATGCCTGGCTTGACCCCAGATTACTGCAGCTGCGCTCTTTGCTGAGAATAGACGCCGATCTATACAGTCTCAGCTTTGAAAATGGAGCCTGGCAGTCTGGCATTGGTCGTACTCCCGATCAGCAAGAGTTGGAATCTCTTGTTAATGCATTTCGAACCCTAATGATTGAAGGAGTGGCCGATCAGGCCATGCAGCGTGATCTGTCGGATACAGAAGCTGACCTGGGATTCACGATTGAGAGCCTCGCCGGCACGGTGACTTTCGAGTTATTCTCGACGGAGGACCAACACTTTATCCATAGCAGCGAATTCGCACAGTTCTTTAAAATTAGCACCTACGATTTTGAGCGACTCGCGGGCATAGACTTCCGTCTGATCTCAGGTGAGGATAACGTACGCTAGTAGCGGGCGAATCATCAGGTTCATCATGCTAAACACAGGGTGCGGCTGTGCGCTGTGGTAATATGTCAATCATTCCAGTGTGAGGGTCTTACCAGTGGCGCGATTCGTTATTCTCTTTGTCGTGGTACTGGTCTCTCTATTTACACTTGAACTGCTCCCACCGGTGCAAACACACGTCATCATTCCTTTTACTGAGATGTTGGCCAAGATCAGCGCCGCAGTCATCCTTCCATTTGATAACTCGGTCGTCGCCTACGGCAAAATTCTACAGTTTAGAGACAGCGGATTCGCGGTATCAATCGAAGCCGGATGCAACGGCGTGGAGGCTACCATTGTATTAGTCGCCGCTGTCGTTGCTTTTCCGGCCAGTTGGCGTGCACGCCTGACAGCCATCGGTTTGGGCTTTCTGGCGATACAGGCGTTGAACCTGGTGCGCATTATCAGCCTGTTTTATCTGGGCAATTGGAATTTGAGCTTCTTCGAATGGATACACCTGTATCTGTGGCCAGCCCTGATAATGCTGGATGTTCTGATCGTATTTATTGTTTACCTACGCCATCTGTCCAGTAATGTGTCGCCGGGAGAGACCGCAAGTGGCTGACCAGCATCACGTTCGACAATTCCTGCTCTACGTATTTACGCTGTTAATTCCCTGCTTTGTGCTGTGGACTGTGGCTAGTGGACCGATCGCCATCCCGGCTATTGGGGTGGCCAATATGATTCTCTCATCCTGGTTTCCAGATGTCGTTAATGGGCTCTTTGTAGATGGCCCTAACGCGCTGCTCCTTACAGAGTTTGGCGAGCAAAATGGCCGGCCTATTCCTCTTTCACAAGCCGAGTATCGGCTGGGATTTGTCATGAATACGAGAATCCTTTCTTATTCATTGCCTTTCTATACTGCCTTGCATTTCGCCACGCAAAAAAAGGAGTATCTGGGCAGTTATATTTGGGGGTTGATCGTGCTATTTCCGCTTATTATTTTTGGCCTGTTATGCCTTTGCCTGAAAGAGCTTATGATTAATCTTGGTGGACTCTTTTTCAACCAGCCTGGGGTCTTTGTACCCAACTCAAACGTCATAGCGTTACTCTACCAACTTAATGTCCTTATCATCCCCACTCTGGCACCGTCCATTCTGTGGCTATGGCAAAGCAGAAACTCGGCTCTATTGCAGAATTCGCTGGGAACCTATAGTCAGGCCTAGCGTAGTTGAGCATCTGCGTATCAGTGGCAGTCGATAATAGATTGTGCGCGGTTACCACTTACTTTTAATTGAACTAGATTAAAAATTTTGCAACGAAAATTCAATCCTTAAAGTCAGGCGCTCTTCCATCTTTTCGCGCCTTGATCGCCTCTTCAAAATTCTTTGTAGTCATACGGACAAATAGCTGGGCGTGACCCTCGTGATTCATATGAGTGTGCAAACTACCAGCATCTAAACCGGCCCAGAGCATTTGCTTACTGAGCTCTACACCCAACTGACTGAATCCGTTGATGCGTTCAGCAATGGCAAAACACGCTTCCAGTAATTCGTCTTGCGGCACCACTTTGGATACCATACCAATTCGCTGTGCCTCCTCAGCATCGACATCCCGACCCGTCAACATGATTTCAAATGCTCGACTGGTACCGATCGCGCGCGGCAGTAAGTAGCTCAACCCCAACTCAGCCGACGTAAGCCCGTTGTTGATACCCGCCGGTCGAAAATAGGCAGATTCCCCCGCGACGCGAATATCCGTCGCCATAGAGAGGCAAAACCCACCACCAATGGCGGGACCGTTAATCGCGCCAATGACCGGCTGGTGCATCGTGTGAATAGCCTTGACCACGTCGTCAAGAATTCTCATTGCACGACGAGCGATGCCGGGAATAGTTAATCCATCGAAAATATCCAGCCAGCCAGGATCCTCCAGATCGGCACCGGCACAAAAGCCGGCCCCTGCACCCGTAACGATTACCACCCGTGTGTCATTGTCGAAACTGACTTCCTCAAGCGCCTCCTTAAAAGGCACCATGACGTCAAATGCCATAGCATTCATGCGCTCGGGTCGGTTTAGCGTAATAAGCGTGATGTAGGGACGGGGTTTTTCTACGATAACAAACGACATGGGGAGTCCTTGAAATAACTTTTGAGGGCATAGCCTACGCGCATGAAAAGGCCTGATCCATGTCGCAATAGGCCAGTCTCAAGCTATCAGTTGCACGTTCAGGCAACTCCCTACAACAGTGCAGCACATAGTAGAGTGTTCGCAGGAGGTATTCCCTATGAGGCTAATCGGCTTAATTCTCTCACTCGGGCTGTCAGCCAGGTGCAATACCAGGTAGCCAGCGGTGGTGAAGCAAAAACTGTGATTCCAGCAGAACACCTGAAGGCGCTGGAGAAAAGCCAACCCTAGTCAGTCGCTCGAATCAGCCCTGCAATGTTTGCAGTATGCTGGAAAAATCCTTCTGTCCGTTACCGGCTTGCTGATGCGCATTGTACAAGGCACTGGCCAGCTGACCCATAACATTGTCGACCTCGCTCTGCTGCGCAATTTCCATGGCAAGCCCCAGGTCCTTAACCATTAAATCAACCATAAAGCCCGGTTGGTAATCATTGCTGGCAGGTGCCGTTTCCATCACCCCCGGATAGGGGTTGTACACTTCCAATGACCAGTTGCGGCCAGAACTGGCCAACATAATTTCAGACAGCACCTTCGGATCCAGACCATTTCGAGCTCCCATCTCCATTGCCTCGCTGGTGCCAATCATGTGAATCGCCAGCAACATGTTGTTACAGCCCTTGGCCACCTGGCCAGATCCAGCCCGGCCCGCGTGGAAAATATTTTTCCCCATGTCCTGTAAAATCAGGCGGGCTTTTTCGAAAGTGCTGGCATCTCCACCGCACATAAACGCCAGTGTGCCGGCCGCCGCTGCAGCGACTCCACCGGAAACCGGAGCATCCATAAAGCCGATACCTCGCTCCGCAGCTTCCGCACCCACGGTTCGCGCTGTCGCCGCGTCAATGGTACTGCAATCCAATACGGTGGTGGTCGCATCGAGTATAGAGAGCAATCCGCCGTCGCCCAGATAGGTGGTGGCCACGTGCTTACCCGCCGGTAACATCGAAATCACGTAGTCCATTCCGGTCGCTGCCTCTGCAGCCGACCTTGCGACCGAGGCACCTAAGCCCTGCAATTGATCACACGCTGCCTGCGAAAGGTCAAACACCACGACCGAGTGTCCAGCTTTGATCAGGTTGCTGGCCATAGGCCCGCCCATGTTGCCCAAACCGATGAATGCTACATCTGCCATTATTTTGTTTCCTCGATTTTAGGTGGATTACAAATTCGCCAGGGGGTTGTCGGACCACGGCGTAGTAAAAAAAGATGCAAGCACGTCTTCTGGCACTTCACGTGTCGACGCGTACTGCCAAGTGGGACTGCGGTCCTTGTCGATCAACAGTGCACGCACACCCTCAGCAAATTCCGGGTGGCGCACAATATTGGTGACAAGGCGAATTTCCGATTGAAAAACTTCCTTCAAAGATGCGTGTCTCATTTCGCGCAACTGCCGGTGAATCCATAGCGCCGCCAGCGGTGAGCCGTGGGAGAGACTCTCTCCCGCTTTGGTTAGCCAGGGGTCTTTAGTCTGCAGCGAAACTATATTTTCGATCAGCTCATGAACATCATCTCCATCACATAGAGTATTGATGGCGCTCAAGTGTGGCTCAACCTGTCCGCCCGGACACTGTCCAATGCTCTGTTCCGCAAAAGGACGAAGGACATGACGAACCAGCGCATGGTTCGCCGCCGCATCACTTCCCCATTTTTGGTCTAACAAATGTTCCACTACCTGAGGTTTATGTTCACTGGCAATAAATCGGTCTGCTAAACCTGTATATATAGCATCCGCGGCATTAATTGATGCGCCAGTCAACGCCAAAAACCGCCCCGAGCTACCGGGCATGTGATTCAAAAACCAGGTGCCCCCAACGTCAGGGAACAGGGCAATAGTAACTTCCGGCATGGCAATGCGCGTCTTCTGGGTAACCACCCGATGCGAACACCCGGCCATTACACCCAGCCCGCCTCCCATTACAATACCGTGGCCCCAACATATGAGGGGTTTGGGGTAAGTGTGCAGGGTATAGTTCATGCGGTATTCACGCGCAAAAAAACTCTCCGCGTAATCACAGGGGCCACCCGGGGTAGCCACAGCAGACTGGTGTAATGCTTGTATATCGCCACCCGCGCAAAAGGCTTTTTCGCCAGAGCCTTCGATGAACACCGCTGAAACAGCGTCATTCTCTGCCCAGGCATCAAGCTGTTCCTGCAGCATATCGACCATCTGCAGTGTCAGTGAGTTCAGTGTGGCTGCGACATTCAGTGTCACCAAGCCAAGTTTGCCGGATCCTGCTGAGAGCTCCTGAAAAAGAATGGGGGCATCAGACATTACAGTACTTCCTTAGCAGTTTTTCCAGACAGGTTTGCGCTTTTCCAGGAAGGCATTGACGCCTTCGCGCTGGTCTTCGGTGGAAAACAACGCCTCGAACAGTTCGCGCTCGCCATCCAGGCCAGCTCCAATCACGGTATTGCGACCGCTATGGACCAAGCGCTTGCAGAAGGCAACCGATGTCGGGCTTTGCTCTCCGACTTGTTCTGCCAACTCCAGCGCACGTTGCAACGCCGCACCTTTGCCGACCACCTCCTCCACCAGGCCTATGCGCTCCGCCGTGGCGGCATCAATTCGCTCGCCACATAGAATCATGCGCTTGGCCCAACCTTCGCCGACCAGCCAGGACAGTCGCTGAGTCCCGCCTGCGCAAGGAAGCAAACCAACTTTCGCCTCCGGAAGCGCCATTTTCGCTTGTTCCTCGGCGATGCGGATGTCACAGGCCATCGCAACCTCCAAACCACCACCCATAGCAAAACCATTGATCGCAGCAATTGATACGCCGCGAAAGTCTGCCAATGTTTCAAACGCCTGACCAAAATACTGCGCCATACTGCGGGCAGTTTTCGGATTCCCATCCGCAAAAAGTTTGAGATCAGCGCCTGCAGAGAAGAATTTTTCCCCCGCGCCGGTCAACACCAGTGCGTAAATTTGTTTCTCGCCGTTCAGTTTTTCAACCAGGGCTTTGAGTGCCGGTAAACTCTCGGTGTCGAAAGTATTGGCACCGGGATTATCGATCGTCAGCAGGGCCGTGTGCCCGTGCAACTCTACCTTTAACTTCTGTGATGTACTCAAACTCACTTGATTACCTCCAGTGCACCGTCCATTAACAATTTTCGGGACACAATCACCCGCATAATTTCATTAGTCCCTTCCAGAATCTGGTGCACGCGAGTATCGCGTACATGCCGCTCCATTGGGTACTCCCTGATATAGCCATAGCCACCAAATAACTGCAGGGCATCGTTACAAACCTCAAAACCCACATCCGTGGCAAACCGCTTGGCCATCGCGCAATAGGTCGAGGCCTGTGAATCTTTGTTATCCAATTTGCTGGCTGCCAACCGCACCATCTGCCGCGCCGCGACCAGTTCTGTAAGCATGTCAGCCAGTTTGAATTGCGTCGCCTGAAAGTCGGCAATTGCCGTATCAAACTGTCGACGCTCGCGCACATAGGCGGTGGCTTCTTCCAGTGCCTGCTGGGCAGTACCAACGCTGCAGGTAGCGATATTAATGCGCCCGCCATCCAAACCTTCCATAGCAATGGCAAAGCCCTGCCCTTCGGCACCCAGCCGGTTGGCCACGGGTACCCTCACCTGATCGAAAGTGATAGTGCAGGTTGGCTGCGCATTCCAACCCATCTTCGCTTCTTTTTTACCGTAGGAGACCCCCGCTGCGTCGGCGGGAATAAGTACAGTGGAGATGCCCTTCGGTCCAGCCTCTCCCGTGCGCAACATGACCACCAGAACGTCGGTCTCGCCAGCACCGGAGATAAAAACCTTGCTGCCATTAACAATATAATCATCACCGTCGCGGGTAGCGCTGGTACGCAATGAAGCTGCATCAGAGCCGGCCCCCGGTTCGGTCAAACAGTAGGAGGCAAGTTTTTCACCCATTACCAGGTCTGGGCACCACTGTTCAATCACTGCATCAGAACAATACTTGCCCACCATATTGGTAGCCATATTGTGGATAGTCAGAAACGCCGCCGTTGCAGTGCAGCCCTTGGCCAGTTCCTCGACGATCAGGCTTGCATCGAGTCGGTGCATGCCCAGGCCACCGGCCTTCTCCGGTGTGTACATGCCCATGAAGCCTAAATCACCTGCCTGGCGCAGTGCATCTTTGGGGAAGATCGACTTCTCGTCCCAGGTTGCGGCGTTTGGCGCCAACACACCCTCTGCAAAGGCACGCGCACTGGAAACAAAAGCCTGCTGGTCTTCTGATAGGGAAAAATCCATGATTGAATCCTTAGTCCGTGTGACTACTTTAGAACTTTCCCATCACCGAGCCAAAGAGCTCCTCATCCGAGGGAATCACCTTGGGTTTTTCCAGAGGCTTGGAGACCCAGGTCTCGTTGACCAGGTCACGCCAGGTAATGTTGTGGTTGATGCTATTACCACCCCAGGAACCACACCCCAGCGAAAAGGTCTGGCGCATGCCGTTCCAAAGGTTGCCGCTGTTCGATGCGGCCTGCGGCTGATTTACCATAACTCGCGATGTGCGAGTGGCCAGCGCCAGCCTCATGATGTTGTCGTCGTTGTAGGAATAAATACCGCAGCTATGACCCTGCCCTTGGTAGGCCTGGATGCGGTTGGTCAACTCGATAGCCTCATCAATATCCTGCACCTTGTAAAGCGCCATAGTGACGGTGAGTTTTTCACCTGAGAACGGGTATTGCGGGCCTGTACCCGTTTCTGGAACAATCAGGAACTGCTTGCCTTCGGGCAAATCAATGCCTGCCTGCCCGGTTATGTTCGCGGCTGGCTGGGCGACGATGCCCGCGTTAAGGTACCCGTCGTGCCATAGCACTTGTTGCAGCTTCTCCTTGTCATCGCCCTCTATGACGTGACCACCTTCGTGCTTTAGCTTCTCCAGAAACGCATCGTATATCGATGCGAACACCAGTACGGAATTGTCAGAGGAACAGGATGCAGCAAGGTCCAGCGTTTTAGATATTCGGATTTTGTCCGCCGCTTCATCCAGGTCGGCGGTGTCATCCACAGTAATAACGGCATTACCCACACCCACACCCAGCGCAGGTGTGCCGGAGGAATAGGCTGCGCTTACCATCGCCGCACCACCGGTCGCCAGTATTCGATCACACTGGCGCATTAATTCATTGGTCGTGTCTAACGAGGGCACATCAGTACTCTGCACTAGGTCCGCGGGGCCGCCCACAGCTACGATAGCCTCACGCATGTAATCACAAATCTTCTTGTTGGTTAGCTTGGCGCGAGGGTGCGGTGCAATGATAATGGCGTTGCGTCCCTTGACGGCAGAAATAGCTTTGATGACCGGTGTGGCCTCGGGATTGGTGGATGGAGACAGTGCCCCGATCACACCCACGGGCTTGGCAATCTTCACAATATTGCGTTCGCGGTCTTCTTCGATTACGCCGACCGACTTGTCGCCGATGATGTCCATTAAAGTGGCCCGGGTTTTTCGATGAATTTTGAGGTACTTACCCTCGTAGTTCCCCAGCTGTGTTTCTTCCACTGTAAAACGTGCGATCTCCTCCGAACGATCCTCCCGCGCCACCGCCCACACCATAGCGGTAATCAACTCGTCCACCTGCTCCTGGGTATAGTTATCAATCTGTTGCTGAGCAGCGCGGGCGCGCGTCATCATGGCCGCCACTTCGTGCTCAGCTGCAATCAATGCCTGGTTGTCTTCCATTATTTTTTACTCCGACGTTTGCGGTAGACGGTGATGCAGCATTCGACCCTGCTCTTACCGCCAGGCTGATCAATTTCTGAACACAGAGTACCTCTGCCACAGCGGCTGTCAAAGGGAGGAAATTGCTCTTATTATGGACTATATTGCTGTTTTAACTTCCGCAACTGTCGATCGAGCGACCGAGAATGGAATGAGCGCACCCTCACAATGGCCCCTGCCCGAAAATGGCATCCGCTTCCTCACACCCACGTTTATGCGCAATAAGCTGGCGCGACACCCCCTCACCCGGGAGTGCTATCCCACCGCAATGGGCTTCTACCCCAGCGCCGACCTACACCGCATGCAGCGCCTTCGACACGACGACAACCTGTTGATTTATTGCGTGGAAGGGCAGGGACACGCCACCGCCGGAAATTGGCGCGGGTTGATTGGTCCGGGGCAGGTATTGCTCCTACCTCAGGGCGTGGCACACGCGTATGAAGCAGACGGCGCTGACCCGTGGACAATCTACTGGGTGCATTTTCAGGGTAGTAGCACCGCTGTGTTCAACCAGTATCTGGGTGACCGCGAAGGTGTCCCGCCGGTAACCCAGACAGGCATTTCACCGCAGCTGGTGGCACATTTCCGCGGGCTGATGGCTGTTCATCGCACGGGCTACAACACGCGTGCCTTTATCAACGCGGCGAATCAGCTACGTCATCTACTGACGCATATTGCACTGGAGATTCGACAGGCGCGGGCAAATAATTCCGAAAGTTTTCACCTTGAGGAGGTGCAGAGTCTGATGCTGGAGCACATTGGTCAGCCACTGAACCTGGATACTCTGGCTGCCGCTGCGAAGCTGTCTAAATTTCACTTTTCCAACAAATACAAAGCACTGACCGGCTATTCACCGATGAAGCATTTTCTCAATATGAAGATGGAACACGCATGCCACCTGTTGGATACCAGCCAGCTTAGCATTAAGGGCGTCGCAGCAGCCTTAGGCTACGATGACCAGCTTTACTTTTCGCGGCAGTTCAGCAAGACAGTCGGTATGTCACCCCGGACCTACCGCCGATCCGTCCGCAGCTAACTGTTGGGGCGGTAGATCGGGCTCAACCAACTCCGGGGAACTGGATAGATGCCTCATCAACAGTCCGCGCATCCACTGGTGAGGCGCACTGCGAGAAGTCCGGATGTGGCGCATCAGTGACATTTTGCCCCGATTGCGGCTGTGTGTATTGCGGATCATGCGTTGCAACTCAGCGGGCATCTCATGGCCAACGATACGATCCCGATAGAGGCCGCCTTCCTGAAAACCGGCATTCGCTACCAGCAGGGAGTCAGTGCGCGTTAACACCCCCACGGCGGATGAAAATTGTGTGGTTTCAAGCGCGATAGTGCGATGCACTCCATATTGGCCCAACACATCATCGACCAGGCTGGTGTTTTCCCGAGTCAGACCGGGTAGGTAAAGCCGCAAGTGCCGGTAGGCTAAAAAGTCCTGCAGGTCCATTTCTTTATGCGCCAGGGGGTGATCGACACGCATGTAACAGCGCGGCGCAATGGCCGCTATGGGCTCGGCGTGGATATCGCGCTCAGTTTCCACTGCAACAAATGCGGCGAAATCCGCCTCGCCCTTCTTCAGCTGCTCCTGATAATTGGGCGGCACCTCGGCCATAATGATTTGCACGTTGGGCGCGGATGTCTCCAGTTCTGCCATCAAACTGGGCAATAGTGACTCACACATGATAGGTGGCATTAACAATTTGAAGCTGCCCGCATAGGTTTCAGGGCTAAACTCCACACTACCCAGCACATGATCTATCGTCTCCAACAAACCGGGCAAATTAGCCCCCAGCTCCTCAGCTCGCGGAGTCGGCACCAGACCGTGGGCGGTGCGAGTGAATAGCTCGTCTTCAAACGAATCGCGCAATTTTTGCAGCGTCTTGCTCAGCGCAGGCTGCGATACTGACAAGCGTTCAGCCGCACGGGTGACATTGCGCTCTTCAAGCAGAATCTGCAGTGCAACCAGCAAGTTCAAGTCTGTGCGTATCAATTTTCGGGAGATCATCATGGGAGGACCAGAAATAACTTATGGTTATGTTTCAAAGAGTAACAAATGCCGTTAGGCAAAACACCCGACAAAGTTACAAATACGAGTTGGTTGGCCCAACAAACGCAAACGGCCCTAAACACACCGCAGAGTGCGCCACCGCGTAACCGGCACCGGCGGTGTGGCCGACCCCGGCGCGCCCTGCTAACATACGACGCTGCCACCCGGCCAGACTTGGAACCCGGGTGCATCCAACAGCTACTCTATCTCAAAAGGAAAACCATGCGTATTAACCCCCTTCTGGCATCCACGCTGCTTTTACTGACCCTGTCGGCGTGCAGTGGTGTCGAGATTCAGCCTGCGCTGATCGACGAATTCGCCGCCGGAAACTATCACTATTACAAGTGGCGCACCGACCCTCTGCCAAATGCTGCCGGGTCTTCCGACCCTCTTTACGCACTGGACCCCATCATACGGCAAGAAGTTAATGCGGACCTGCAAAGCAAAGGTTATGTGCTCGATGATACGCAAGCACAATTCACCGTGGACTACCTCTTCGCGATGGGCATGCTACAGGGTGAGCAGAGTGAACTGGCGAGCAATATTGCTCCCTACCCTGGGGTTGTACCCAACCGACGAATTGATCAGGCAAGCGTAGACAATGCGATCGCCCTGGGCGGCGTCAAGGAAACAAACAATATCGTCATACAGTTCAATGATAGATCGAGCAATAGGACTGTATGGCGTGTCACCATCACCAAAATCGTCGAAGATGCCAATAACATCGACATTTCTGGCCTGGAAAAAAATCTGAAAAATGTGATCATTAAGGCTTTGCATTCGTTACCCACTATCGCCGCACAATAATTCAACTTTGCGACTGTTCGTAAACCTGTGGATTAACACAGTGAGGCATTGGCTGTGACTGTATGGCCGCGATTGAATTTGCTACAGCAACTTCGACCATTTTTTCTCTGGTCAGTCTTGTCGCACTTCCAAGATGGGGTGTAAGCACCACCCTCGGGTGCTGCAGTAAGGGACTGTCTAAGGGCAAGGGCTCACGCTCGAATACATCGATACCCGCTGCAAAAAGTCGTCCGGTGTCCAGCGCCTCGGCGAGAGCGAGTTCGTTCACAATCCCACCCCGGGCCGAGTTAACCAGCACAGCGCCGGGCTTCATGGCTGCGATCCGTCCGGCATCGATCAAATTCCGGGTCGTCGCTGTGAGCGCAAGATGTACGCTCACAAAATCGCTGCGCAATAATAATTCCTGCAATGAAACAGCCTCCACTCCAGGTACTTCGCGTCTGGAGGGTGTCCAACCCAAAACCTGCATGTCGAATCCCGCTGCCCGGCGCGCCATCGCCTGACCGATGGCGCCCAGGCCAATGATTCCAAGTGTTGCACCACTGACATCCCTGCCGACGAAAAATTCAGGAGCCCAGCGATTCTCCGGACGCCAATTCCCGGCGCGAATAAAACGATCGCCTTCCGCCACACGACGAGCCGCCGCCAGTAATAGGGCAAAGGCAGTATCAGCGGTGGTATCAACCAGAACACCCGGTGTATTACCCAAGGGTATACCCCGCTCGGTCAATGCCGGTACATCAATGTGATCAACGCCCACCGAGACACTGGATACAAATTCCAGATTCGGCATAGCCTCCAACAAAGAGCGGTCAATGGCATCGGTGAGCAGACAAATTAATCCCTGGCAGGTGCCCAGCTCGGCCTGCGAAAGGTATTCGCATAATGGCCGCGTGCCATCGAGGACTTCCACGTTGCACAAGTCTGCCAGTGCAGCGATATGATCGCCGGGCAGCGACTGCGTGACCAGTACTCTTTTCAGCATTTTACCGGTATCCCAAACAGCGTCGTAACTAAAGCATGACTGGACTTAGACCAATCATTTTTACCATGCCGGCCTGCATCTCGGCCAATTGCTCAGGTTGGTAGGGTTCACTATCGGACAAATTCCCCCAAACGGGTTGCGGCCAACAGGGGTCCTGCGCATGTCGCCCGATGATATGCAGATGCATCTCGGGGACTACGTTGCCCAGCCCGGCAAAGTTCACTTTTTCGAAACCCAGCACCCGTTTGATATACGAAGATACCGCTGCACAGTCAGACATAACTCCCTCCCGATGCTCCTCAGACAAATCCAGGACGTCTTGCAACATCGTGTCCGGAACGAGAATGAACCAGGGAACATGGGCATTGCGATTGAGCAATATCTGAGATGTTGGCAACTGCCCCAGGTGGTGACAATCAGCCAATAATAAATCAGGAATTTTGATCTGTTCCATAATCACACTCCGTTAAAGTGTCATGCCCCCATCAACCACGATGCACTCACCATTGGTGTAACTGCTGGCATCAGACACCAGGTACAGCACCGTACCGGCCATTTCACTGGGCTCAGCATGACGTCCCATGGGAATTGCCTGCACCGCGGCCTTATAGATGTCGTCGTTATCAAACAGGGCTCCCGCAAATTTAGTTTTGGTCAAGCCCGGTAACAGTGCATTGCAACGTATGCCCAGGGGTGCGCACTCCTTTGCAAATACTTTGGTCATATTTGCCACGGCGGCCTTGGTGATGGAATAAATTCCCTGCATGGGTCCAGGCTGCAACGCGCTAATCGAAGCAGTGTTGACGATCGCGCCTCCACCGTTGTCCCGCATCATCTTGCCCGCCTCAATAGACATGAAGAAATAACCGCGGATATTCACTTCCACAGTTTTGTTGAATGCGCCCAGATCGGTATCCAGTACATGACCAAAGTAGGGATTGGTAGCGGCGTTGTTCACGGCGATATCCAGTCTGCCATGCACTTTTTGAATGTGGCTAAACAGTTCGGCAATCTGATCCATGTTACCCACATGACAGGCAAACGCTTCTGCGCTACCGCCTGCGTTACAAATTGCCTCGGCGACAGCACTACAGTCGTCAATCTTGCGGCTAGACACTATGACATGCGCGCCTTGTTCTCCCAGGAGCTTCGCAATTTCCTCTCCGATACCGCGGCTGGCGCCGCTTATCAGAGCGACCTTCCCGGTCAAATCAAAAAGCTGTGTTGGCATTTTTTTCTTCTCCTGTCACTGACATTGGTTGCATGCTGGCGTTACCTCCGGTGAGGGGATAAATACTCCGCTGTTGTCTACCGCGGGGCTTATCGTTGGCGCTTTTAGTGGGATCGGGAGAGGAACCCTGATGCAACAACGGCCCTCCATGGCACCAGGTGGCACCGTCAAGCTATACTCGATTTGACACCTACGCACTGTGACTCCACTTTAATCAGAACCATTCCCTTAATCTCCCTGCCAGCGATGCACTTGTTCCAGCTCGAGGCCAAATAGATCCAGCGCGCGACCAACACTTTGCGTCACCACATCATCAAGCGACTGCGGTCGAGTGTAGAACGCCGGCACCGGCGGTGCGATCACCGCCCCCATTTCCGATAGCTGAGTCATGGTGCGCAGGTGTCCGGTGTGCAGCGGTGTTTCGCGCACCATCAATACCAAACGACGACGCTCCTTGAGCACCACGTCGGCGGCCCGGGTAAGCAAGGTGGAGGTAACGCCAGTAGCAATTTCCGACATCGTGCGCACAGAGCAGGGCGCGATGAGCATGCCGGCTGTTGGAAACGAACCGCTGGCGATAGATGCACCGACGTTTTTGATGGCGTGTACTTCGCTGGCCAGAGACTCCAACTCAGCGACAGACATATCCAACTCATAGTGCAGTGTGAGTTTTGCAGACTTACTGATAACAAGGTGGGTCTCCACAGAACAGTCGCGCAGTAACTGCAGGGCGCGCACGCCGCACACGATACCCGATGCACCACTGATCCCAACTATGATTCGCTTGGCCATGTAACAATCTCCGACGCGTTACTTGTGTTCGACTCTAACAGTGTATAACTGAATTTTCACTTTTCTGACCGACCATTCGCCTCGGATTTTGGCTTTGATTTCTTGCGCGGTTTGGGGTCGGACTTACCAGTAGATTTCTTGCGCATTTTGACTTTCTCGTTCTTTGTGGGCCTATCCTTAGATGGACCAGATTGTGATGGTTTACCCTGCGATGCCAGTTTTGATATCTGTAATCGCTGACCACTGACCCAGACTGATTTCAAATGCTTGAATATTTCCTTAGGCATCCCTTCTGGCAAATCCACCGTGCTGAAATTCTCAAATATTTCTACGCGCCCAATGTACTCGCTTTCTATCTCCGCCTCGTTGGCTATGGCCCCGACGATGTTGCCAGGTTTCACGTCGTGTGCACTACCCACTTCAATCCGAAACCGTTCCAGACCCTCATCCGGCTTGTCCTTTTTGCCTCGAGCCTTGCGCTCCGGCTTGGCTGTGGTTTCACGCCGGCTCTTACTTTCGGTGGCTTCTCGCTTTGCATTCGATGCCTGTCGCGGCTTCGTTGGAGCACGCCCTTCGGAAGTCGCCTCACGCCGGCCCTTTTTCTTCTGCACTGACTTCTTCTCAACTGGTGGCGACTGGTCCTGCAAGGGCTTCTTGCCTTGAGCTAGCGCGACCAGGGCCGCGGCAATCTCAATAACGGGAACGCCATACTCGTGTTGATATTCTTCAACCAGCGTCCTGAACAGCTGCAAATCTTCCGTATCGAGCGTCTCCGAGATGCGCTGCTTGAATTTCCCAATGCGCTTGTCCGTCACTTCTTTAGCAGTGGGCAGTGTCATTTTCTCGATCGCCTTACCGGTGGCTTTTTCGATCGCATGTAACAACCGTCGTTCGCGATTGGCGGCGAACAAAATGGCGTCTCCGCTGCGCCCCGCTCTGCCGGTTCGCCCGATACGGTGAATATAAGATTCCACATCCGAGGGGATATCATAGTTGATCACATGACTGATACGCTGCACATCCAGGCCCCGGGCGGCTACATCGGTGGCGACCACGATATCCAAAGTCCCTTTCTTTAATTTGTCGACCGTCTGCTCTCTTTGTTTTTGGGGAATATCTCCGTTCAGTGCCGCAACCGCGTAGCCACGAGCCGACAGTTTGTCTGCCAGCTCAGCAGTCAGAATACGGGTGCGGACAAATATCAACATCCCGTCGAAATCTTCGGTCTCGAGGATACGCGTCAGCGCATCCAACTTATGCATGCCTGCCATCATCCACACACGCTGGCGTATTAATGCAGTGGTCACTGCCCTGACTTCTATGGATACCTCTTGCGGATCTCGCAGATGACGTTTTGCGATGCGACGAATGGCCTCGGGCATGGTGGCGGAGAATAGGGCAATCTGTCGCTTTGGCGGAGTTTGGTCCAGAATCCACTGCACGTCGTCAATAAATCCCATGCGCAGCATTTCATCGGCTTCGTCCAGCACCAGCGTCTGCAACCCGGACAAATCGAGCGATTTCCGGCGCATATGGTCCATCACCCTACCAGGCGTACCCACCACAACGTGAACGCCACGCTGTAACTGTCGAAATTGGCCTCTGTAGTCAGATCCACCGTAAATGGGCAAAACATGGAACCCTGGCATGTGCCGTGCGTATTTCTGAAACGCTTCGGCGACCTGTATCGCCAGCTCCCGGGTGGGCGCCAACACTAATACCTGGGGCAACTTTTTCTTTAGATCCAGCCGCGCGAGCACCGGCAGGGCAAAAGCAGCGGTCTTGCCGGTTCCCGTCTGCGCCTGACCCAGAACGTCCGCGCCTTCTAAAACGTGGGGAATAATTCGAGCCTGAATGGGCGACGGCGTCTCATAGCCGACATCCTTTAAAGCCTGCTGCAATGGCGCGGGCAAATCCAGCTCCGCAAAACTGGCTACCGCATCTGAAGAGGACATGTTGCAACCTTGGACAGTTGAGGGGAGGCCCGCCTGATGGCGGCGGCCGGGAATTATACAGTGAATTCCTCCGACTGTCCGTTCAAGACCCGACCGCGGTTTGGCTTATTGCGTGGCCAATTTGTCCAACATGGCTTGCATTTTCTCACGCATCAAATTCACCGCTTTGAGAGGACGCACCATCACCTTGAACTCAACTATTTTATCCGCATCATCAAATGTCATGATATCCACACCGTTTACTACAATGCCGTCGACATCGCAGGTGAATTCCAGAACCGCGTGTTGTGGCGTAACTATCTCCTTCAAGTACTGAAAGCTATCGTTAAAGACGTTGGCTGCGCCGGTGAGATAGAGTTGCGTTAACTCGCGTCCCTGCTGTGGTGTGTGGACGATGGGTGATATAAAGACGCAATCTTCAGCCAGAATTTCATCGAGCCGCGCGAGGTCGCGACGACGCACCATGTCATGCCAAATTTCCAGTGTTTCCATAGGGTGAGTTCTCTCTTAGCCCCTTGGGCTATAGGTCTGTTTCCTGTGCAAACTCACGCTCGATCTTTTGCTGCATTTCATAGCGCGAGACACCTGCGCGGCGAGTAGATTCCCGCAGACGTTGCTTGTGCCGACCTGTACGATAATATTTTACCAGCTGCACGAAACGTTCAGCTTCCGTTTCACCGGCAATCAGCTCTTCAATGAATGCGATATCAATGCCCACGCGGTAAGCAATGCGGCTGGGCCGAATTTTATGGGCGTGGAATTCCGCCACAATATGAATTTGCTGTTCCCGTGAGTGCGTACATTCGCGGGAATAGCCGTAAGGGGGCGATGGGGTGCGGGTATCACCGCTGGCGGTCATTGAGTTCATAGGCGAATTATTAACAATTCCCCCTCCGAATGCCAAGCTCGCAATCCGAGTCAGGTGTACTGGCCATAATTAACTGACTTTTCTGGTTAATTTTCGTCCAACAGGGGTCTATACTTATCCACCACCAAACCGCGCCCCCCCAGGCGAGAACCGGAACCGCGAGGATCACATCATGAATGCACCGGAACAGGCCCCCACCCTGACAGACATCGAAGAACAAATGCAGGCCACCCTTGCAATGCAGCGCGCATCCTACTTGAAGGAAGGCGTTGTATCGGCCGAGACGCGAATTGATCGCTTGCAGCGCGGCGTGGATATAATAATCAAGTATAACGGCCAAATCGCCGAGGCCCTGAACTCGGATTTTACCTGCCGGCCTCGCGAAGTAACGTTACTGACCGATGTTGGAGCGGGTATCGCGCCCATGAAGCATGCCATCAAACACTTGCGCTCATGGATGAAGCCGGAAAAACGCCCCACCATGTTTCCTTTCAATCTACTGGGTGCTCGCGGCCGTATTGAATACCAGCCGCTGGGCGTAGTTGGCATCATTGCCCCCTGGAATTTCCCAGTCAATATGGTGTTTGCGCCTTTAGCGGGTGTGCTGGCCGCAGGCAACCGCGCCATGATCAAGCCGTCGGAGTTCACTCCCGCAACCTCTGCACTGATGGCGCAGATGTTCGCAGAGGTATACGACCCGAGTGAAATCGCCATGTTCGATGGCGGACCAGAGGTCGGGCAGGCTTTTTCCAGCCTGGCGTTTGACCACATGATCTTTACTGGCGCAACGTCCATCGCCAAACACATTCTCACCGCCGCCGCGCGCAACCTGGTACCAGTGACCCTGGAGCTCGGAGGAAAATCCCCCGTTGTCGTTTCGCGCAGCGCCGATATCGAAAAGAGCATCAGTCGCATCATGGTCGGCAAGACCCTGAATGCCGGTCAGATTTGCCTCGCCCCGGATTACCTGCTGGTGCCGGAGGAGAAATTGCACGAAGTTATCGCCGCTGCACAAAAATCCATCACCGAAATGTACCCGAAAATCCTGGACAATCCCCAGTACACTTCGGTCATTAACGAGCGCCATTACGAGCGTCTTAACGGGTATCTCGCGGAAGCGAATGAGCGCGGTCAGAAAGTTATCCCTATCAATCCTGCGCAGGAAGACTTCAATTCGCAGCAAGGTACTTTAAAAATACCCCCCACACTGATCCCGGAGCCGGCCGATGATCTGAAAATGATGGAGGAGGAGCTGTTCGGGCCCTTGCTTCCCATTCGCACTTACAAAAATTTTGAAGAAACCATCGGCTATATCAACAGCAAGCCGCGACCGCTGGCAGCGTATTACTTTGGCGAGGACAAGCAGGAGGAAGAGGCCTTAATCAGTCGAACAACCTCCGGCGGCGTTTGCGTCAATGATGTCGTCATGCACGTCGCACAGGAAGAGCTACCTTTCGGTGGCGTGGGCCCTAGCGGAATGGGCTCTTATCACGGCCGCACAGGCTTCCAGACATTCAGCCACGCCAAATCGGTTTACCGGCAAGCGAGCTTCAACATCGCCAAATTGGGCGGAATGCTGCCCCCTTACGGCAAAGCCACCGAGAGCACGATAAAAATGCAGTTGAAAAAGTAGGCATTCCTGTCTACAAAAAAGGGGCCTTCAGGCCCCTTTTTTGTAGTTCGTGAAAAGCTCAGTTTCATCAAGCTCTGCATTATTCTGGTAGTGGCTCCGCTTGAAAAATTGCACGCGAAGGAATGGGAGCCGTGAAGTTTAAGACGGAGCCACCACCATTAATTTGCCGGTTCAATCAGCAGTGTCGGAATCTGTAGGCAATGGCTCTTAATGCTCGCTACACGGGTTCCAGGCTTTCTGCCCTGACGAACAGGTGACAATGCCACACCCCGCGCCATAAACTCCGCGCTGGCGCTCTCAATGTCCGGGCATTGGTAGGCGATGCCCCAAAAGAAATTGCCCCTGGCGTCCTCTGAGTCTGATTCAATCACTTCAAGGGTCAGCTTTCCGGCCCGAAAGAACAGCATACGCCCACCCCAATCGGGGGCCGTTTTATCCAGTGCCAGGCGAATATCCAGCACGCCACTAAATAGTTCGATGCAAGCATCAGCATCGTCAGTTCGCAGCACCAGATGATCCACTTTGAGTCGGGGAATTTGCAGCTGTGGGCTCGAAAGACGAAACTCCGCCGTTTGCTGCCCATCGCCAACACAAATATCCAGATCCAGGGAGTTTTCCACGAGGCCCTCACCGCATTGCGCCTGCGGACTATTAAACACGATCCCCTCGATGCGGGAGGTTTCTACCTCACGCTGCACCAGTTCAATGACGGTGTTGGAAAAACCCCACCAGGCTTTCGGCGCTCCCTTATCTGAGAGAGCGTCAAATTGCTCAACCCCTAACAAACTCTGGTATTGGCTAGTGGCCTCGGATAAATCAGGCACCGCAATCACAATGCGATCAAACACTCCAGACATCCACTCTCTCAACCTCTCATCCACCTTGAAAACATCATAGTTGTTTTTGATTTGTTTGCCGAACAGACTTGCACTCATGCGGTAAAAATATCATTCTGGTTAGCCTATCCTCATTTGCAGTAATCCCTTAAAACTGCGGTTACTTACAGACATCCTGCCGGAGAAACAGCAATGTCCAAAGCCATTAAACAACTCATGCTCGGGGCGCTCGTGACCCTGGCCACATGCTTGCCTATCACCTCCATGGCCGGTGACACATTGCAGCGTGTCGTCGACTTCAAAGTGTTGAAAGTTGGAATGTCTGCCAATCAAGCGCCCATGACCATGACCGACCGTGAGGGAGGGTTGATGGGCTTTGATGTGGACCTGGCGCAAGCTCTGGCACTGGCGATGAATGTACAGCTGGAAATCAAAACAATGCCATTCGGGAAACTAATGAGCGCCCTGGAAGAAGACAAAATCGACATGGTGCTTTCCAATATGTCAATCACCCCCGAGCGCACAGAACTGGTCTCCTTTGTTGGCCCCTACATGATGTCGGGCAAGTCCATTCTAACTAAAGACTCTATCCTTGGCGAAATCTCCTCCACCGAAGAATTTAATCGTAAAAACGTCAAAGTGCTCGCATTGAGTAACTCTACCAGCGCCACCTTCGTAAGATCCGCTGCACCGGATGCTACCCTCATCGAAATCACCAATTATGATGAAGGCGTTGACATGATTATCAATGGAAAAGCAGACGCCCTGGTGGCCGATATGACCCAGTGCGTCCTTGCGGTGATGCGCCACCCAACCGCAGGCCTGACAACATTGAAAAAACCCTTAACAATCGAGCCTATTGGTATTGCAGTCAGCAAAGACGACCCACAGTTTTACAATTTGGTCGATAACTACCTGCGCGCTTACGAGAAAACAGGTGTATTAACCAAGCTGCGGAAAAAGTGGTTTGAAGACAATTCCTGGGTTGCTGCGCTGCCCTGACAGAATGCGACCATTAACTGAAATGAGCGCGAGCAGAAATGATACCGACTGAGCGATCGCAGCGGCGTCGATACCGTTCACCAGAGCCAGGACAGTCCTTGCATGAGGGATTTAGTCAGGTCCAACATGACTAGTACCAGCCCCATTGTTATTGCACACCGCGGAGCTAGTGGCTACCTGCCAGAGCATACGCTGGCCGCAAAAGCGCTGGCGCACGGCATGGGTGCGCACTTTATAGAACAGGATGTCGTGCTCAGCCGGGACGGCGTGCCTATTGTGACACACGATATTTATCTGGATAGCACGACAGATGTCGCTCTGCGTTTTCCCGATCGCGCACGACCAGATGGCCGCTTCTATGCCATTGATTTCGATTTGCGGGAGATCCGTCAGCTGCGAGTACATGAACGCACCCACGTTGATGCCGACGGGCAAGGGGCGGCATTTTTTCCCGAACGATTTCCAGTGCAGTCGGCATTGTTCACGTTGCCAACATTGTCTGAAGAAATTGCCCTGCTCTCCGGCCTGGACCGAAGCCGGGATTGCCGGACCGGCCTTTATATCGAATTGAAGTCGCCTAATTGGCACCGGCGTGAGGGCCTGGACCTTGCCTCCGCCGTACTTGAGGTGCTGAATGAAACGGGCTATTGGAATCTGCCCGAGCAGGTTTTTCTACAATGCTTCGATGACCAAACCTTGCGCCAATTGCGCGAGGAATTGCGTGCGCCGCTACCGATGATTCAGCTCATTGGTGAGAACAGCTGGGATGAGGATAGCGAAGTGGACTATGACTACCTGAGAACTACCGAAGGATTATCTTACATCGCCGATTACGCTCAGGGTATCGGCCCCCATTTACCCCATATCTACCTCGGCAAGACGGCATCAGGCGCCGCACGATTCAGTGGACTGGTGGATTCGGCACATGCGTGTGGATTGCAGGTTCACCCCTACACATTTCGTCGGGATGAACTACCCACGGGCGTCGATAGTTTTGAGGAGCTAATGGACATTTTTTTCCGCCAGGGGGGAATCGATGGGGTATTCACCGATTTTCCCGATATCGTGGTCAACTATCTCCGAAATACGAGGGACGCAACTTAAACCCCAGGAAGCTCAGGGAGTACTTGCTCAGCAAACCTGAGGCGTTTGAGGACTACCCCTTCGGCCCCAGGGTGGCGGTCATGAAAGTGCAGGGGAAGATGTTTGCCACGCTGGCAGAAGGCGGGGGAAGCGTAAACATGAATCTGAAATGTGACCCACACGAGGCCCTGATTCTCAGAGACATTTTCCCAGCGGTCAAGCCGGGTTATCACATGAACAAGCAGCACTGGAATACGCTGACTATGGATGGCAGCATTCCACAAGGGGAAATCGAACGCATGGTGGATAACGCCTATGCGCTGGTGATACGTGGACTGCCAAAAGCCAAGCGGCAGGCACTGGAAGTTCGACATGGGCATGGCGCACTCTACCCCAACACAGACCCGTAAGGGAGGAAATCGGCCGCACAGCGATAAACCCCCGCACTGGCGCCTGGAAGCCTAAACAGGCATTATCGTCGCTGCCGTACGGCCCCCAGTTCAGCACAGCGGCGTCACATAAAAAAGTGTGGCTCTGCGCCGCGCAATCGACAACGGAAATCACAGTGAGCCCAAAGGTTATTAGACGAACCAAAATAGTTGCCACCGTAGGCCCAGCCAGCGAGTCGGACGACATAATCGCCAAATTGATCGGTGCCGGCGTCAATGTATTTCGTCTCAACTTCAGTCACGGCACAGCCCAACAGCATGCCCGGGTAGCGGCTAAAATTCGTAAGCAAGCGGCTATTGCCGGACAGTATGTAGGCATTATGGCGGACCTGCAGGGTCCGAAAATTCGCATCGGCAGTTTTCGCGACGATTTTGTAGAACTTGCGAACGGCGACCGCTTTCGCCTGGATCTTAATCTCGGTGAGGACGAAGGTGATATTCGCGGCGTAGGGCTGGAATACGAGGAGCTGTGCAGCAGCGTCGTACGCGGTGACATATTGCTGCTGGATGACGGCCGAATCAGAATGCGGGTAGATGACGTTGAGCCCTCAGCAGTGGAGTGCAGTGTCCTGGTTGGCGGTAAACTCAGCTCGCGTAAGGGTATCAATCGCCTCGGCGGTGGTCTGGCCGCTCCGGCGCTGACCGCCAAAGATCTCACCGACATCGATAGTCTTGCAGAAGTCGGGCCCGACTTTGTCGCAGTCTCCTTCGTATCCAGGGCTGAAGACATCTTTCAAACCCGTGAACTACTGCAGCAACACCAACTACAACCAGACATCATCGCCAAGATCGAGCGCGCCGAGGTGGTAGCAGATGACGATACACTCAACGGCATATTGAAAGCCTCAGACGGGGTAATGGTCGCCCGCGGCGATCTCGGCGTTGAAGTGGGAGACGCCCAACTCATAGGCATACAGAAAGAGCTGATCACCCGAGCGCGCAATATGGACAGGGTTGTTATCACCGCGACGCAAATGATGGAGTCCATGATCAACAGCTCCATGCCCACCCGTGCTGAAGTCTTTGACGTAGCCAATTCGGTGCTCGATGGCACAGATGCCGTCATGCTGTCGGCAGAAACTGCGGTAGGACGTTATCCCGTTGAAGTGGTACAGGCCATGGCCGATGCTGCCGGCGGCGCAGAGCGCCAGCCAGTAGCCAGAACCTCAAAATACCGCCTGAACAAACGGTTTGCCGATGCGCAGGAGACCATCGCTCTATCAGCGATTTACGCCGCCAACCACTTTGACAACGTGCGCGGCATTGCCTGCCTGACGGAATCCGGGAATACGCCGCGGTTGATGTCGCGCCTCAGCTCGGGCCTGCCGATTTTCGCTCTGAGTCACCTGAGCGAAACATTACAAAAACTCTCTTTGTGTCGTGGTGTTGTACCCTTGTACTTCGATGCCGCCGCCTTCGACCACGACAGAGTCGATGCATGTGCCATTGAGTTTTTAATGGATGGCGGGTATCTGCGCAAAGGAGACTCCATCATTCTGACCAAGGGCGAAATTATGGGCACTGCGGGCTCCACCAATATTATGAAGATACTGCCCGTAGCCTAGCGCAATGGATTCAATACTTTCAGGCCCCTCCCGGCTCGTTGCAGACGTAGGCGGCACCAATAGTCGACTCGCCCTGTTCGATCCACAGACCAATGAACTGCGAGCGCAGCGCAACTACCTCAATCGGGACTATGCGCACTTTGAGGATATTGTCGATGCCTGGCTGCTCGCCCTGACGGAACCTCCACCTATACACGGCTGTCTGGCCGTGGCCGCGCCTCCCCTTGGGGATCGTGTCAGCATGCTCAATATTGACTGGTCTTTTTCATGTCGGGAATTAGCCACGCGTTTCGGATTAATCGAACTGCGTTGCATCAACGATTTCCAGGGCAACGCCTACGCCCTGCCCTACCTGACAAAGCAGGATCTGGTAAGCCTTCATTCGGGGGGCAGTGGGGCAGGCATAGGGAAGCTCGCGACCCTGGGCCCTGGAACAGGCCTGGGAGGCGCAACACTGACCCTATCCGGTGACGTGCCGGTCGCCTGTGCCAGTGAACCGGGACATATGGGACTGGCAGCCTCCACAGCATTGGAATTGGAGCTGTTTCGATATTTGCAGCCACAGTACGGCGAAATCCACGCTGAATTACTCCTGTCGGGATCCGGCCTGCAACGACTCTACCGGTCACTGGCAGACATTCAGGAATGGGACAAGCCACCTCTTACACCGGAAGAAATTTCCACTCAGGCAATGGCGGGACGCTGCAAACTTTGCGAGCTGACACTCAACACCTTTTGCGACCTGTTAGGTTCTGCGGCAGGGGACTACGTACTTGCCAACGGCGCCTATGGCGGACTGTACCTCGCAGGGGGAATTATCCCAGGCATGGTCGAGTTTCTAGCCGCCAGCCACTTTGTGCAGCGCTTTCAAGAAAAAGGCAACATGCAACCACATTTGAACCAGGTAGCGCTGTATGTAATTACCTGCGAAACCACGGGTTTGATAGGTGCGGCTCACACCCCTTTGTAGCGCCTGCAACCTCCACAGTCATTCAGAACGCCCGCCAAATCCCCCACGCGCGCCAGCATTCACCCGAAAATAGTTACGCAACTTACCTTTCAATCGCCGATTATGGTGCTACACTCATTTTGCTGGGTGGTCCCAGCGGTATTTATGCTCACGGTCGAAGTT
>TARA_R110002072_G_scaffold64_6_pt1 | contig 28982 bp, 27 predicted proteins | sample TARA_R110002072 | Tara Oceans TARA_R110002072 (sample SAMEA4397118) | marine metagenome | biome: Polar Biome; feature: [SRF] surface water layer (ENVO:00010504); material: water (ENVO:00002006), including particulate matter (ENVO:01000060) such as... | depth 5 m
GCTTCCACACCTAGTCTGGAATCAACGTGGTTAGTTTCGAGAAACGTGGAACGTCCCATCATCAGCAATATTGTCGAGGCTGTACTTAATCTCGTTGATGATGTCTTCGTTGGGCCGACCCGCCGCCTGGTAAGCTTCAATAAGCTTCCAAACCAATGCCTGGCCATAGGCATTTAGGTCGATGTTTTCCGCTGCTGCTGCGGCAATACCGGCTTCGAGATGTTGTTGGGCAACTGAATATGCGCTTGCCATAATATGCTCCTGCTGTGATGTGCGAATTGTTACAAGTATGTATCGGAAAACCTACCCATTTCGTGGCGCGAGATCATTTCCCTGTGAACCTCGTCCGGGCCGTCGGATAAACGTAAAGCTCGATGGGCCGCCCACATTTTAGCAAGGGGCGTGTCACCACTGACGCCGGTCCCACCAAACATTTGAATGGCTCGATCAATCACCGCAAGTGCCATGTTCGGTACGGCAACCTTCATTTGTGCAATATCATTTAGAGCCGCCTCAAGGCCAACGGCATCTAGCTGGGCTGCCGCCTTTAGTGCCATGAGTCGGGACATTTCAATGTCGATACGTGAATTTGCGATTACATCTACATTACCCCCGAGTTCAGAAAGCGGCTTGCCGAAGGCGTAACGGGATTTTGAACGTTCCACCATAAGTGACAGGGCCCGTTCTGCGGCGCCGATGCTGCGCATGCAATGGTGTATGCGACCGAAGCCGAGGCGCCCCTGAACAATTTCGAATCCCTGGCCCCGTTGGCCGATCAGGTGGCTGGCGGGGATTTCAGCATTGGTAAATCGAATCTGGGCATGGCCATGGGGCGCGTCATCATATCCAAACACGGAAACCATTCGGGTAATCTCAAGTCCGGGGGTGTCCATGGGCACAACCAGCACAGAATGGCGAGCATCTAAAGGGGCATCGGGATTGGTCACACACATGAGTACCAGAAATTGACAATCGGGGTGGCCGGCTCCGGATACCCAGGACTTCTCGCCGTTTAAGATCCATTGGTCACCCTTCAGCATCGCTTTGGACGCAAGGTTACCGGCGTCCGATGATGCAACTGCGGGCTCGGTCATGGCAAAGCCGGATCGTACGGCACCACTCATAAGAGGTTGGAGCCAGGTTTCCTGCTGGGTCCTATTGCCGAAACGAGCCAGAATATCCATATTGCCCGTGTCCGGGGATGCACAATTGAACACCTCCGCGGCAATCTCCGTTCGACCCATGGCTTCCGCAAGATGGGCATATTCAACCTGGTTATAGGATTCAGCACTCAAAAAAAGATTAAACAGGCCGGCGGATTTTGCCTGCTGCTTCATGGCCGTCATCACTTCAGGCTCCTGCCAACGATCCACCGCCAGGTGGTCCTGGTAGGTTTGTTCGTTAGGTATGATGACCTCATTAATGAATATGCGAAGTCTTCGCAAGATGGGGTGGACTTTTTCTGAGATGCCGATAAACATGGCAGTTTCCAAGGTTGCACGTACGTGTGTTACGCGTAAGATAATTCATAATAATTTGATATAACAAGTAATATAAAAATCGATGATGGGGGGAGTATGTCGACATTAACGCTGGAGCAGGCGACTGCAACGGGAATGGCCATTGCGTATCACGCGCAGGAAGCGCCGGACAATATGGCTGTCATTTCAAATTACGGCAATCGTACATTTGCTGAGTTAAACGATCGGGTCAATCAGTTAGCGAGGGTGCTGCGGGCAGCAGGCCTTAAGCCAGATGACGGGGTTGCAATGCTGCTGACCAATCGACCAGAGTTTGTTGAAGTCATGTATGCCTGCCAGAGAATTGGCATGAGAATTACGCCGATTAACTGGCACCTTACCGGTGATAATGCGTCCTACATTGTTGAAAATTGTGAAGCAAAAGCGTTTATCGCTGATGCTCGATGTGTGCAGCCGGCCGTGGATGCCCTAAATGATAATCGCAATCAGGTGCTGCTAGCCCTCTCGGTGGGAGGCGACATCGAAGGGTTTGATGATTACGCCGAAGTTGTCGGCAGAGAAGCCGTCGACAATATTGAAGATCCTGAAATCGGTTCCCAAATGCTCTACACCTCTGGGACAACGGGACGGCCCAAGGGTGTGTTTAGGCCGAGACTCGCGCCAGAGGTTCGCCCTAGTGAAACTGTTACCAGAGCTCAATCCGCAGCCGCCTGGAAGCCGGGTCAAGACCTTTGCCTCTGCACCGGGCCCGCCTATCATGCGGCGCCTTTAGCCTTCAATATTAATGGACCGCTGGTAGAGGGTGTCGGTACAGTTTTGATGGATAAGTGGGACCCTGAAGAAACGTTACGCCTGATTCAGGAACACAAGATCACCCACACCCACATGGTTGCAACGATGTTTCATCGTTTGCTGGCGTTACCGGAAGAAACTCGAAAAAAGTATGACTGCTCAAGCATGCGTTATGTCGTGCACGGTGCAGCACCATGCCCGGTTCATGTAAAGCAGTCGATGATGGATTGGTTAGGTCCCGTCGTTTATGAATATTATGCCGCGACAGAAGGCGGTGGCGGTTTCTTTATTGGTCCCGAGGAGTGGCTAGGCAAACCCGGTAGCGTTGGTGCAGCGCCGGGTGCGGATAATAAAATATTGGATGATAACGGCACTGAAGTAGCCACGGGTGAAGTCGGCACAATCTATTTTAAAGCACCAGCATTGCGCTTTGTGTATTACAAGGACACAGAAAAAACTTCCGGCAGCTATCGCGGTGATTACTTCACCCTGGGGGATATGGGCTATTTTGATGAGGATGGATACCTGTACCTGACGGGCCGCTCGGCGGAAACCATTATCTCCGGCGGCGTGAATATCTATCCTCAAGAAACCGATGATGTCCTCCTGAAGCATCCTGCGGTTGCAGATGTTTGTACGGTCGGAGTACCCAATGAAGAGTGGGGCGAGGAGGTTAAATCGATTGTCCAGTTAAAGCCTGGAGTTGATACCTCACCCGAGACGGTAGAACTGCTGATCAGTTTTACCAAGGAACACCTGCCTGGATTTAAAACACCACGCACCATCGACTTTATTGATGACCTACCGCGATTGCCTTCGGGCAAGATCCAGCGGCGTCTGGTTCGTGCGCCCTATTGGGCGGGGCGAGATAAGCAGATATAGCTCGAAGCTAAACAAGTTCAAAGCCAGGAGAGCAACAGCTTTCTCTGGCTTTGAGTTTTTTGGCGGTCAGTTTTGCCGTCCTATTGCCACCATTTCTGGGTCCACTCGCTTTCGGCTTATGCAGGTTTAATCTGTAGTTCCCCATATCCACGCTTGTCACGATCCGGTGCAATGTCCAACAACACTCTGCGGATGTGGCGGGGATTGTGTAATCGATGGCTGACCTGTTCACCGTGGGTTACATGGCCTTCTAGACCCTCGAGTCGGATCCAGCGACCATTGCCGAGCAGCGCCTTGGCCCGTCGAACCACCATACCCCGTTTGGTACCAGCTATGGATAGCGCCCGTACCTCCTCTCCGACCTGGATCTGTCTGGTAACCACCTTACCGGATCTGCCTCGAAAGGCGCTGACGGTTTCCCACCGTTTGGCCCCGTAGTTTTTGTTTGTGTGCTTGTTTTTGTGCTGGCTACTGTAACTGCTGTTGTAACTGGATTGGCGTTTATTATGCGCCTTGCTGACTACCCGTTTGCTGACTACCTGTTTGTTGACTACCTGTTTGTTAACGACAAGTTTGCTAACGGTAGGCTTGTTTGTACGTTGTTGGTCAACTTGTCTTTTGTTTTGTTTGGCGTGGGATTTTTGCAGCTCCACTCTAAGGTCATCAAATAGACGATGATGAGAGAGATCTCCTCGCACACCTTCGGCTGACGCCTGGGCGGTGAGTAGGGTGGCAACAATGAATAATATTGGACTCTTCGATTTAGCGCTGATCAATTTAGCGCTTATCAATTTAGAACTTGTCATTTTTAAGCTTTTCATTTTGGACTTCCCCTGTGATTGGTGAATCCATAATGGGCTTTGCTGGCTGAATATAGGATTAAGTCGTTCTGAACAGATTCTGAACGAACTTTGATTCAGGCAGGGGTCTTAGACGAGGCTGCGAAGCCGGGTTTGAAAATTCATATCCTGGGGTACGTTTATTTTGATATTGGTACAACCCAGGTCCTCAGCATAAGCGTTAAACGCAGAAACAAAATGTTGGGCGAGTGAGTCATCTATTTTCACTTTGGGTTCGAGCCAAATGTTTTTGATTTCCAGCAGGTTTTTAGCCCGATGGGCCTTGCAGTCAGTTCGGCCAATAAACTTATCGCCGAACAAAATGGGTAACGTAAAGTAACCGAACTTTCTTTTAGGTTCTGGCACATAACATTCAATCTGGTAGTCAAAGTTAAACAGTTGGGAGAGTTTTTCTCGATTAATGACAAGATTATCGAAAGGCGAGAGTAAGATGATACGCGGCTTTGGTAGCCGGGCGGGTAGAGCTTCAACGTCTTGCTGCAGGGCGTAATACAGTTGGCCTGCCAGGTTCATCTCAATCACTTCGCCGGACTCTTTGAGTTCCTCAAGCAGTCCACGAATTCCCGGTAAAATTTTGTACTTCTCCCATCGACTCGCAATTGTCCGCATGTAAGCAATGTCCTGGGGGCGGCTAACACCCTGGGAGGCAAGTATCTGTAGGACATAGAACCGTGCTCGTTCCTGGTCATCGGGCAGGGTGGTGTCCACCTCAGCGGGTAATACCCGTTCGGTCAGGTCAAAACACTTCTGAAACCCCTTTCGTTCCGCAACCATTAGCTGGCCGGACAAAAACAAATGTTCCATGGCCAACTTTGCCGGCTTCCAGTCCCACCAGCCGGAATTCTTTTTGCCCGGTGGAGCTTCAAAGTCTTTTGACATTAGTGGCCCCTCCGCGCGAATTCGCGCCAGTACTTCCGTTGCGACTTTCTTGTTCACTTTTCTGGAAGCGCCAAAGCCCCGCATAATCGGCAGATAGAATCGATAATCTTCCATAGGGAGATAAGCCGCGGCGTGGTGCCAGTACTCAAAAATACGCCGCTTCTCGCTTAAGAGTTGCTCGAGGTGTTTCGGCTGATAGTTGCTGACCCGGGTTTTGAGCACGTGATGGTGGGCTCGATCAACCACGGATATGGTGTCGATTTGTACATAGCGAAGGGTCTTTATGGCGCGTTCTACCGCATTGATACCCCTTCCAAAGGCATCCTTCTTCGTCAGTCCCTGACGATTCAGAATCAGTCGCCGGGCTTGAGATATTGTCAGTGTCATATTTCGTTAATTGACCGTGTTAAGCTTGAGTATTCAGTGTTATCGAAGAGATGGGTTATGAAATTTTTGGGTTACGTCATTGTCTTGCTTGTTGTCACGTCTTCGAATGTTTTTGGCGCGAGCCCAGAGGCAACCTACGCGAAAAATGGTCTGGTCACCAGTCGATCAACAATTGCCTCAGCCGTTGGTGTGGAAATCATGCGTAATGGTGGTAACGCCGTAGATGGTGCAGTGGCAACAGCCTTTGCCCTCGCTGTGACCTATCCTTCAGCCGGTAACATCGGCGGGGGTGGTTTTGCCGTTGTCCGGCTCCCCGATGGCAAGGTAGTGACATTGGACCACCGGGAAAAAGCGCCGGCGTCTGCCCATCGAGACATGTTTCTCGATGAAAAGGGTGCGGTCATCAAAGGGTTATCTACTGCGAGCCATAAGGCCGCGGGTGTTCCAGGCTCTGTGGATGGCTTGCTCGTGCTACTAGAACGCTATGGCACGATGAAGCGTGAACAGGTACTACAACCAGCAATTCGTCTTGCGCAGGATGGTTTTGCCCTGACCCACGATCTGGCGAAACAATTTAATCGCCGTCTTCCGGCCATGCAGCAGTATCCAGCGTCGGTTGCGGTCTTTAGTCGAGCCGGTAAACCCTACCAGGCTGGCGATCTGTGGAAGCAGCCGGATCTCGCTAAAACCCTAAAGTTGATCTCCAGGCAAGGTCGAGCGGGTTTTTATGAAGGAAAAACTGCGGATCTGATTGTGGCTGAAATGAAACGCGGCGGTGGCGACATTTCCCTGCAGGATCTAAAAGATTATTCGTCGGTGTGGCGCGAACCTATCCAGGGAACCTACCGCGGCTACAAAATTTACGGCATGGGACCGCCTTCTTCCGGTGGCGTGCTAGTACAGCAAATGCTGAACATGTTGGAGAGTCATGATTTGAAGAACCTCGGTTGGGGTAACTCCGAGACAATTCATCTGATGATTGAGGCGGAACGTCGAGCCTATGCAGATCGTGCGGAATATCTGGGTGACCCTGACTACTATGAAGTACCCGTGAAACAGCTCACCGACAAGGCTTATGCGAAGCAGCGGTTTGCGGACTTTGATCCGAACAAAGCCACTCCGAGTGAAATGGTGGGTGCCGGTACCTGGGGACCCGAGAGCCTCGAGACCACACACTTTTCGGTCTACAAGGACGGCATGATGGTTGCGTTAACCACCACCTTAAATAGTGGCTACGGCAATAAAATTGTCGTGCCCGGCGCTGGTTTCCTCCTGAATAATGAAATGGATGACTTCTCCATCAAAGAGAATACGCCGAATCAATACAATGTTGTCGGTAGAGCGGCCAATGCCATAGAACCCGGCAAGCGAATGTTAAGCTCCATGTCACCAACCGTTGTGACCAAAGATGGAGAACCCTTTCTTGTTACGGGGTCTCCGGGGGGCTCAACGATTATTACAACGGTGTTACAGGTGATCCTCAACACGATTGATCATGGGATGCCAATTGATGATGCGGTCTCATTGCCGAGGTTTCATCACCAGTGGCAGCCGAATGTTATTTTTTATGACGCCTATGGGTTGTCATCGGACACGATCAAAGCCCTGGATTCGAAAGGCCATAAAGGTTTTGTGAAAAGCCGGTTCGGTCGGGGTATTGGCGATGCAAACTCGATTCTGATTCGTGATGGCGTCATCTCTGGGATCAAAGATCCTCGTGGTGAAGGCGCAGCCTTAGGTTATTAGTAGGTAACTCATGTCCCAAAAGATTCTGCTGGTAGATGCTCTAAATCTAGTTCGCCGAATATTTGAAGCGCGGGGTGGGGTAGGTGGAGAAGCATGTGTTTCTGCCTGCAGGCAATCACTGCAGCGTCTTTTGCAGGACCAGCAACCAAGTCATGGGGTGGTATTGTGGGATAGCCCGCTGCAAACCTGGCGTCATCTTTTGGACGATCGATACAAGGCGAATCGGGATCCCACTCCACCGGCACTGCTGTCTCTAGTACCAGAGTTGATCAATCAGTTTTCCGAGGTGGGGCTCTCCAGCTTAACCATTGATAATTATGAAGCTGATGATGTCATTGCGACACTTGCATCCGGTGTTGCGGCAAATCATGGTGAGGCGATTATTGTCTCTACGGATAAGATGTTCTATCAGTTACTTAGCCCCGGTGTCAGGATATTCCATCAATTTGATCGACGTTTTGTTGAGATAGCTGAGGTGCGGCAAAAGTATCAACTTGAGATCAACCAACTCATCGATTATTGGGCGTTATCCGGCGACAACAGCAATAATATTAAGGGCGTTGCCGGGATAGGTAAGAAGACGGCTACCCAGCTACTGCAACGGTACGGTAGCCTTGGGGCAATGCTTCAGGAGCCTTCAATTAAGCGCCTTCAAGCTGAAGCCGACCAGGCAATCAAGTGTCAACGTTTGGTGGCCTTAAAATTAGATGTCAGTCTGGGAATTAACCTTAAAGCACTACGTCTAGCCGATTAAGGCTTAGATCAGATGCGCTAATCCACATTCGCCCACAATTGGCTTAGGTCAACCAGACCAGGGGAATATTTTCCTCAACCAGTTGGGTAATGCTAATACAGTTAATGCCGTGGTCAGCGCCAATTTGTAGTGCAAACTCAGAGATGTCGTTGGTTCGTGAGAACACTAATGTGTTTGGATATTTGTCTTTTAGCCAGAGCGCCGTTCTTAGATTGTTAGCTGCGGTACCGGTGCCAAGAATCAAAACAGGCTCGCCAATGCTCAGATCAAATATATTCACCACCTTACGCCAGACGTCGGGGTGGGAAATGTCTCCCTCTAACACATGCTTTTCGTAGATCGTATCGAGGCTTCTTTGTTCCTCTACTATCTGAACCCGGCGGTGGGCATCCACATCTATCAGCAGTACTCTGGCAATCTGCTCCGGGGCATTTTTCTGTAGCTCTTCGAGAATGGTTTGGCCGAACAGGCCAAAACCTGCCAGCACCACCGTGTCTTTTTCGACGGTCTTGATAAAGTGATCGAGTAGGCTGTCCCGAACCAGTGCTTTGGCAGCCAGATTGTAAGAGTTGAAACGAATCGTATGACGGGAGACCCGGGTGTCAGCCATGGCCCTGAGAAATCTTAAGCTTGAGCAATGAATGACAATGTTGTTTTCAAGATTAGGGTAGAGTCTTAAGACTTTTGATGCTGCTTCAAATGAAAGAAAATCATTGTTACCGAACAGCAGCAATCTCCGTGCCCGGGGCAAGCGGAGTTCTTTTAATAAAAATTCGTGTGTGATGTCACCAACTAATACCTTCACACCAAACGATTCGATGAGTTCCAACTCTCTGACCGTGTCAATTTTAGTGTCCACCACAACCACGTTGGTTGTCAGATCCCGGGCCCGTAGTACCCTCAGGTAACTGGTGGTGAGATCGCCGGAGCCTACAATGACAATATGATTTTTGATCCTGCTCAATTGCCACCGCCTTCGGGCCATTGCTGACAGGACCGCCTCAATCACGGCAGAAGCAGTTAGCAGGGGTGCACCGAAGTATGCGATCCAGAGGAGGGTGCGCCCCCAAATAGGACCGTCAACAGGTGTGCCAAGATCGATGCCGCCAACCACAAATAGCCCAAGACTGTAGTAGGCTTTGGTTAAAAATGAAGCGTCGTTGACATCGGGTCGCTCAGATAATGAGACGCCGGAAAGCAGGCCAACCAACGCAAACAGATAGAAAACAACAGCAAGCCACCAATGCCAACTAATTCGACTTGGATTTATTGGATAAGCGTTCACGTATTGGAGTTACCGGTTCAGGACACGCTATTATAGTCTGATCACTCCCCGGAAATGAGAAAAATGCACAGCATCTTTCGTTCTACTTTTATTCCATTTGTGCTTCTGTTGAGTGGCGTATGTTCTGCTCAGCAGCACACCAATCTGACCCAGATAACCCCGGCCAATGTAACGGAGCTTAAGCAGGCTTTTGTGCTCCAGACGGGAGATTTAAATCAGGGCTTTCGTGCAAAGGGTCACTCGTTGCAGGCAACCCCGGTCTATTGGGATGGGCTGCTTTTTGTCAGCACCTCTTCTAATCTGGTGATAGCGGCAAATGCGGGCGATGGCAAAGAAGTCTGGCGCTTTGATCCAAAGCTTGATCGTCAGATGAGTTACTCCGAAAGCGCTTCAAGGGGCGTCTCGATTTGGCATGCTTCAGATAAAAGCTTGGATAAGCGCTCAGATAATAGCTGTCCGGATCGAATTTTTATTGGCACACTCTCTAGCAAGCTGTTTGCGCTGAACGCAGCTACTGGAGCATTGTGCGAAGGTTTTGGCGAAGCTGGTGTCGTGGATTTGAGCCTCGGGATCAATAATTTTCGTCCCGGTGAATATTCAGTTACGTCACCCGTTGCTGTACTAGAGGATCGAATTATTGTTGGCTCTTCTATAGGCGACAACGGTGCCGTTAAGTTAGAGAACGGCATTGTCAGAGCTTATGACGCGGTGACCGGAGAATTGTTATGGCATTGGGATCCGGTGCCTCGCATGGTCACTGATCCAGCCCACAACACCTGGTCCGGAAAAAGCGCAGAAATCAACGGCGGTACCAATGCCTGGGCGGCAATATCGGTGGATCTAAAACGCAAGCTTGCGTTCGTTCCAACATCCTCTCCGAGTCCTGACTTTTATGGTGGTGAGCGAAAAGGCTCTAACCAAAACGCTAATTCCCTGGTTGCGCTAAATACTGATACCGGTCAGGTCGTTTGGGCGCAGCAACTGATCCACCACGATCTTTGGGATTACGATTTACCGGCAAAACCCGGGTTGGTGACCCTGCAGCAAAACGGCGGGGCAATTGATGCGGTGGTTCAGGTTAATAAGACCGGAATGGTTTTTGCGTTTAATCGTGAGACCGGTGAGTCGCTGTTTCCGATGGAGGAGCGGCCTGTTCCAGCGAGTGATGTGTCAGGGGAGCTTGCCCATCCAACTCAGCCTTTCTCGTCGGTTGCCTTGATGGATCACCGGCCCCTGACCGCGGACGATGCATTCGGGGTCATGATTAGCGATAAGCGAGCCTGTGCAAGAATCATCGAAAGTTATCGGAATGAGGGTATTTTTACCCCACCTTCGCTGAAGGGAAGCATTCAGAATCCCGCCTACGCCGGTGGCATAAACTGGGGTGGTATTGCTTTAGATCCTGGACGCCAGATCGGTATTGTCAATTTGAATCATATTCCAGCGCTGGTGAAGCTATTGCCCAGGAAGGACTTTAATCGGGCAGTGATCAATAAGGAGATGCCGGGCTGGCAGTTAACGGAGATGACCGGGACACCCTACGGCGTGGCGCGAAAAATGTTTCTCTCGGATATCGGGCTGCCCTGCACCAAACCACCCTGGGGAACCCTGGCAGCAATTGATCTGCAAAGCGGCTCAATATTATGGCGTAAGCCCTTTGGCACAATTGAGGATCTTGCCCCGGCTATAGTGCCCAACTTTGAATGGGGCGTGCCTAATTCCGGTGGACCCTTGACCACCGCAACCGGTTTGACCTTTATCGGTGCGGTGCTGGAGTTTTACTTTAGGGCCTATAGCACGGAAACGGGCGAGGAACTGTGGCGGACCAGATTGCCAACCTCAGCTAATGCAACGCCGATGTCCTATTTGCACGAGGGCAAGCAATACATCGCCATTGCGGTGGGGGGGCACAGCGGCCTGGGGTCACCGATGGGAGATCAGTTTATTGTTTTCAGCCGGTAGTGGGCATGGGATAGCGAATGGTAGAATGTTTGTTTGCCCAAAGGATGATCCATGCTCGCTTGCTTTAAAGCCTACGATATACGCGGCCGCATACCCGATGAATTGAATTCTGATCTCGCTTATCGAATCGGTAGAGCCTATGCCCTATATCTAAATCCAGAAAAGGTGGTTGTAGGCCATGACATCCGGCTTTCCAGCTCGGAAATTTCAGATGCCTTGATCGAAGGTCTTTTGGATGGCGGCTGCAATGTATTCCACATTGGCCAGTGTGGCACGGAGGAGATTTACTTTGCGACCAGCCACTTTGATATGGATGGCGGCATTGTGGTGACCGCGAGCCATAACCCTAAAGACTATAACGGTATGAAGTTGGTAAGAGATGACTCTAAGCCCATTAGCGGTGATACCGGATTAAAAGAAATCGAAGCCCTGGCGGAAGCCAATGAATTCCCCGGGGTATCCCAGCGAGGTACCCTCGAGCGCCTTGATCATTTTGCCGACTACATCAGTAAATTATTGGGATATGTTGACCCTGATCAACTCAAGCCCCTTAAGATTGTGGTGAATGCAGGCAATGGCGGTGCAGGGAAGGTCATTGATGGCATTGAATCGATGTTACCTTTTGAGTTTATTAAGGTGCACCACGAAGCCGATGGCAACTTTCCAAATGGGGTGCCAAATCCATTGCTTGAGGAAAATCGAGCGCCGACTATAGAAGCGATTAAATCCCATAATGCCGATCTTGGTATCGCCTGGGATGGAGATTTTGATCGATGTTTTTTCTTTGATGCAACGGGCCGTTTTATTGAGGGTTACTACATTGTGGGTTTGTTAGCCGAGGCGTTTTTGGTTCGAAATAACGGTGCTAAGGTTGTCCACGATCCAAGGCTCACCTGGAATACCATCGAGGTGGCCAGGCAGTTTGGCGGCACCGCCATTATGAGCAAAACCGGCCATGCCTTTATCAAAGAGCGTATGCGCGAAGAAGACGCGGTCTATGGGGGTGAAATGAGCGCCCACCATTACTTCCGGGATTTTTCCTATTGCGATAGCGGCATGGTGCCCTGGCTTTTAGTGGCTGGGCTGATTTGTGCCAAAGGTAAGACCCTGGCTGAACTGGTTGATGAACGTATGGCGCAATTTCCCGCCAGTGGTGAAATCAATCGAAGGATTGAAGATGCCGCTAGCCTGCTGAAAACCATCGAAGCGACTTATTCTGACGCAGCGCGTGAGGTTGATCATACGGATGGTTTGAGTATGGTATTTGAGAACTGGCGTTTTAACGTCCGTATGTCCAATACGGAACCAGTCGTGCGGCTTAATGTCGAATCCAGGGCTGATACAAAGCTGATGCAGGCAAAAACAACAGAACTGCTTGAGCAAATGGGAGGTGAACCTCTGTGAGTCAGATGAAGGCGAACGGCATCCAATTGGAATATCAGACCTTCGGTGATGCCAACAACCCAACCATGGTGCTGATTCGCGGTCTGGGTACCCAGCTTGTCGATTGGCATCCGGACCTCGTTGAACAATTGAGTCAACTCGGCCTACATATTGTGATCTTTGATAATCGCGACGTGGGCTTGTCGGAAAAATTTGCTGCCGCCGGTGTGCCTGGCTTTAGCGAGGTCCTACAGGGCAAGGTCCCAGCGCCTTATACATTAAGTGATATGGCAGAAGATGTACTGGGATTGTTGGATACCCTGGGCATTCACAAAGCGCACATATTAGGCATATCCCTCGGTGGCATGATTGCCCAGGTCTTGGCGGGTCAACATCCCGAACGCTTATTGTCCCTGTTGTCCGTTATGTCATCTAGTGGTCGACCGGAACTACCGGGGCCGACCGATGCTGCCATGGCGGCATTTAATGCCCCACCAGCAACCACAAAGGAGGAAGCCATTCGTCAAACAGCGGAGCATAAGGTTGTATTTGGTAGCCCGGGATATCCAGAGTCCCTTGAGGATAGGTTGGCCAGTTCCCGTCAGAGTTATGAGCGATGTCACAATCCGGAGGGCGTCGCGCGGCAGCGGCTTGCGGTGGCCAGTTTTCCGGATAGGTCTGAGTTGCTAAAAACCATTACGGTGCCAACCACTGTGATTCACGGTGTAGCGGACGCATTAATTCCCCTTGCCTGCGGAGAAGATACCGCGGCATTAATTCCCGATGCCACATTTGTTCCTGTGCCCGGTATGGGTCACAACATTCCCGGGTTGTTAGTGCCTGAATTTGTTGCCCTGGTGAAAGCCCATATGGATCGTTTACCTTGAGCTGGATGGGGAAAATACTCGGTGGCGGCCTGGGCTTCCTTGTTGGCGGTCCCCTCGGGGCTGTGCTGGGTGCTGTTGCCGGTCACCATACGCTGGATACCGGGGGGCAGGGTGGTGGCTTGTTTAGCGCCCTCGAAAACAAGCAGAGCATTTATTTTACGGCAACTTTTTCTATGCTTGGCAAGCTCGCAAAAGCCGATGGGGTTGTGACCCAACAGGAGGTTGATGTTGTGGACCGGGTCATGCGAGAAAACTTGCGCCTCCAGGGTCCTGCCCGGGACCTTGCTATTCGTATTTTTAACACCGCAAAAAATTCCGATGAGAAGTTCGAGGATTATGCACGGCAGTTTTATGCGGAATTTGGCAGCTCCAAAGAAGTACTCGCGTCGATTATTGATCTGCTGCTGCTAGTCGGTTACGCGGATGGAGATCTTGCGCCCCCGGAAGAAGCTATGATCCTTGAAGCGGTCCAAATTTTTGGACTGCAGGACCGTTATCAGCAGTTGAAGGGACGCTTTAGTGGCGTACCTGAAGACATTAATCGTTATTACGACATTCTTGGCGCAAAGCGCGGCGATAGCCTGGCATCGATCAAGAAAAAATATCGGCGGCTCGCCATGGAACACCACCCGGATCGAATGCAGGCCGAGGGTGTACCCCCTGAGCTGGCCTCGGCGACCGAAGATAAGTTTAAGGAAATTCAAAATGCGATGGATCTGGTCGAGAAGGACTGCAAAGAGTAGTCACCGCCTATGAGCCAGCCTGAGAATCCAATCCCCCTCAATTTTGAGCGTTACCCTGAAGAGGAAATGTTGGCCAGGGCTGAGGATTATTATCAGCTGATGAAACGGCGCAGATCCGTTCGAGATTTTTCATCCCAGGCGGTGCCCCGGGCCATCATCGAACAGTGTTTATTAACGGCGGGAAGCGCAGCAAGCGGTGCAAATTGTCAGCCATGGCACTTTGCGGTGGTCGAAGATCCGGATTTGAAGCGCAGGATACGAATCGAGGCAGAGCAGGAAGAGCGAGCCTTCTACGAAGAAAAGGCACCCCAGGCCTGGCTGGATGATCTTGCCCCCCTTGGCACCGATGCAGATAAGCCCTTCCTTGAAATAGCGCCGTATTTGATTGGGGTCTTTCAGCAACGGTTTGGCCTGAACTCCCAGGGCGAGAAGCAGAAACATTATTACGCAACGGAATCCGTAGGACTGGCGACAGGGCTGTTGATCGGTGCCTTGCATCAAGCGGGGCTGGCATGCTTAACCCATACACCAAGCCCAATGAAGTTTTTAAATCAGTTGATGGATAGACCACGATCGGAACGACCCTTTCTCCTACTTGTGGTCGGCTATCCGGCCGACAATGCCGTCGTGCCGGATATTACGAAGAAAGCTCTGAGTGAGATTTCGAGTTTTCTATAGAGCGCTAGAGGGCCTGAATTAGCCCTTTGGCAGATTTGTCCGCGGTTCTTTTTTCCGAGGCAATCAGGTCAAGCAAGATGTTACCGGTTTCAATCAAATATGCATCTGGCTTGGCGTCTTCTGTTTCCGTTGTGGCGGATTCAGCTGCCTCATCACCGGTCTCGGTCACAGAGTTGTCGATCACCCCGGCCATCTCGTTTCCGATCAAACTCTCTCCGTCGTTGGTCGACGCATCTTCGTCGGGTGTTGTAGTCCCTACACCAGTGCCAACACCAGCGCCGACACTAGCCAGATTTGGCGTATCAGCATGTTTGTTGAGTTCATCTAGGGAGGCAATTGCCTCTAGGCCCTGGGATTTACGTTTGCTATTTTCCAAACCCAGCCAGAACTCATCTGCGTCCTTCTTTTCCTGAATGCGTTTTGCCTCGTTGAGGGTCACCTCGGTGATACTGCGGCGGGCCTGGCGGTAAGCCAGGGCCTCTTCCATATAGTGGAATTCTGGGTCAACTGCGGCTCGCTCTTCATGCTGGATTCGAAGATCGCCAACTAAAGGGGCGATGGAGCGTTTGGTTCTGAAACCAGTCGCCTTAATCTTGTCCCAGGGAAGCGGGGCGTCCAGGCTACTTTCGCCAATAGACTCAGGATCGAAGTCATTCGGGAAGGTGATATCAGGCACAATTCCCTTGTGTTGGGTGCTCTCCCCAGAGATGCGATAAAACTTGGCCTGGGTAAGTTTGAGTTGGCCCCGGTTCAATGGCAGCAGTGACTGGACCGTGCCTTTACCGAAGGTTTGATTGCCAATGATCAGGCCTCGTTCATAGTCCTGAATTGCGCCGGCAAAAATTTCAGATGCCGAAGCACTTAATCGATTCACCAGAACCGCAAGGGGGCCGTCGTAAATGGTTCGGATGTCCCGATCATTTAGAATATCCACTCGATTGCTCTTGCTTCGAATTTGGACCGTAGGGCCTCTATCGATAAACAACCCCGTGAGCGTTTTGGCTTCCTGTAGAGAACCGCCACCGTTATCTCGAAGGTCAATGACAACACCCTCTACGCCTTCCTGCATGAGCTCAACCAACAGCTTTTGAACGTCGCGGGTGGTGCTCTTGTAGGTGCTATCTCCGGCTTGAAGGGCGCGAAAATCAATATAGAAGGTGGGAATATCAATCACACCAATCTTGCGTTTAGCGCCGAATTGCTCAATCTCGATAACCTTAGAGTGGGCTGACTGTTCTTCCAGCTTCACGGTGTTTCGGGTCACGGAAATGATCTTAGATTTATCGGGGTCCGAGGCTGAAATGACGTCTAGTCTCACCACGGTATCCTTTTTGCCTCTAATAAGTTGTACCACCTCATCCAATCGCCAGCCAATGACATCAACCATTTCGCCTTCGTCCTGACCCACGGCAACAATCTTGTCGTCCGGAAAAATTGACTTGGACTTGTCCGCTGGACCTGCTGGGACCAGGCTTACCACCTTGGTGAACTCATCTTCTCGCTGCAGCACCGCGCCAATGCCTTCCAGGGAGAGGCTCATATTGATATTAAAGTTCTCCGACGTGCGGGGCGAAAAGTATTGGGTGTGAGGATCGTAGGTTTTGGTAAACGAGTTCATATAAAGCTGGTAGACGTCCTCACTATTCGTTTGCAGGGTACGGGACAGTCGATTTTTGTAACGCTTAACCAAAAGCTCCTGGGTGGCGTCTAGCTCCTTGTCTGCGAGCTTTAGATTTAATACATCGTTCTTGATGCGTTTCCGCCATAGATCATCGAGCTCCTGCTTGGATTCGGCGAAGGGTAGCTCCGATCGATCTAGAACCAGGGACTCATCCACGGTGAAATCATACTGGTCCATATCACCTTCAAGTTCTGAGATGGTCTGCTCGAACCGGTCTACGACCCGGGTGTGGTAAATATTGAAGATTTCGTAGGCGGGGCTGACGTCTCCACGGCGGAGCGCATTGTCGAGATCAAATCTCAAGCGTTCAAAGTTGCGAATATCCGAGGCCAGAAAATAACTTTTCGACGGGTCTAGATCTTCAATGTAGTTGTCAAAAATCTTGGTCGAGAGCGAGTCATCCAGCAATGTGGTGACATAGTGCCGGCTGGCCAGGGCATCCACAATGTTGCGGGTGGTGTTGGCGTGCTCGGGCATTGGCTTCAGAGGCTCTATAGCGACATCTGGAACGGTAGCAACGGCGACGCTGGCAACAAACAACCAGGAGAGTAGCATCGACTTGAGCACGAGCTTTGGCCCTGGCTTAAATGTGGTCTTACTTAGCTTCATACATAGCGTCATAAATGGTGTCATAAAATTAGTTTCGGTCTCGTTGCTGGAAATTGATTCACACTACTTAGAACTCGCAATGCCCGGGAGTTCCCTTAATGTAATGGCATACCCCTTTTGTAAACAGCTTTTACCCAAATTGCCAGATGCTTTTTTGCCAATCTGTCTAAATATTAGTCTAGGCGTTTGGTAAAAGAGTTTACTGGTGCAGAATAAATTTACACAAGGATTTGCGATGAGGTGAAGCCTCGGGCAGTGGATATGCAATAATGTTTCTTTTTTACGGTGATGGGATACATCAAATTGATGATAAAGTTTATAAAAAACAGTATTTTAACGGCATTACTTGCAGTAATTTCTACAATGAGTTTTGCGGAAGAGACAGCGCCTGCTGCTCCTGCACCTGTCACTGATGATGATGTTGCCTACTTTTTTGGCTATCGATTCGGTAATGCGCTCCTTGAAGGCGGCAACGAAAATGTTGACCCTAAGGTTGTGATGAAGGGTCTGGAAGACTCCCTTGCTCGCCAACAGCCGACCATCTCCGAGGAGCGTCAGGCAGTTGTCATCCAGGAGATCCAAAAGCGGCAACTGGGGCAGATGGCCGCAACCGCCAATGCTTTTATGGAAGCTAATCGCGCCCAGGAAGGTATTCTGGAAACAGCCTCAGGTCTTCAATACTTGATCATCGAACCCGGCGAAGGTGATGCACCAACTCTAGAAAGCGAAGTTGTTGTCCATTACGAAGGTCGACTGCTGAACAATCAAACATTTGATAGTTCATATCAGAGGGGTGAGCCCGCTCGATTTAAACTCTCAGGTGTGATCGAGGGTTGGACCGAGGGTCTTCAGCTAATGAAGCCCGGAGCAAAGGCGAGATTCTTTATCCCACCGGGACTAGCCTACGGTGCCGGCGGTACCGGTAGCATTCCGCCCTACGCGGTATTGGTGTTTGATATTCAGTTACTCGAAGTTGTAAAAGCTGAAGCAGCTGAGCCACCAGCGTAACTACCTGGTTAGAACCTATTTTAGATAACCGTTATCCCGAGAGCCTCCAGCAGCACCCGCTGCTGGGACTCATCGATGGTGACGCCTGCCATATCAATCTCTGTTACGTTGAGTCCATCCACGCCTGAGCCCCGTAGGTCTGCACCTCTCAAGGTGAGTCGATCGGCATTAATACCGTGCATTTCGTTATCCGTCAGGATTGCACCCTCCAGATTTGCATCATGTAACACCGAGTGGATAAGCCGACAGCTGGTGATAGAGGCTTCCTGGAGGTCCGCCCCGGTAAAGTCGCTATAGGCTAGATTGCTCTCACTCACCGTAAAGTCATGGAGGCTGATTCTGCCTCCAATATCACTTTCGGTGGTCAGCTGGCTAAAATCTGCGCCCTGGGCCTGGCAATGGGACAGTTCCGTGCGATACAGGTTTGCCCGGCAGAAGTTCGCCATGGACAGATCACAACCCTCAAACTGACAGGCTGTTAGCCGAGCAAACTTAAAAATTGAACCGGTCTCACTGTCCGGGTCATAAAACTGGCAGTTCTTGAAGGCGCAGTCTTGAATTTTGACGCTGCTAAAGTTCCCGCTGTGGAACTGGCAATCGATAAAGGTACACTCGCTGAGTTCCTCCATTTGAAACACCACCTCGGCAAAGACACAATCCGTAAAAGTGATGCCCTGCACATCCTCCAGCAGGGTGATGTCTCGAACCTCCTGTTCATGTAGCTCACCGGATTCAATCGCTTTTAGCCAATCGGATTCAGAGCTTATGCTCATACAAAGCTCTGCTTTAATTGCTGGGCAGCAAGGTCCACCGCTTCCTGGGCCTCCGGCATGACATCGGTCATAGTGAAAAACCCATGCACCTGGCCATCAAAGCGCTTCGCCAGAGTTCGCACGCCAGCTGCCTCCAGACGTTTGGCATAGGCCTCTCCCTCGTCTCGAAGGGGATCAAATTCTGCCGTGAATACGGTTGCCGGTGGCAGTCCACTTAGATCCTCTGCGAGCAAAGGTGAAACCAGTGGATTACGCCGCTGCTCGCCGGACACGTAATGATCAAAAAACCAGATCATTGTGGCCCGGGTCAACATATAGCCCTCGGCATTGTCGGTGTAGGAGGCAGTGTCCATGGCGGCATCGGTCACCGGATAGATTAACAGTTGATGTTGGATCTTCGGTCCGGATTCTTCGCGAACTTTTAAACACAGGGCCGCCGCAAGATTGCCGCCGGCGCTGTCGCCACCCACAGCGAGTTTTGCAGCATCAATCCCCAGTTCATCAGCATGGCCATGGATCCAGTTAAATGCCCCGTAACAATCGTCGAAGGGCGCGGGAAAAGGGTGCTCTGGGGCTAGCCGATAGTCTACGGCAATGACAACTACATCCGAGGCCTTTGCTAACATCCTGCAGGGTGCATCGTGGGTGTCTAAATCGCCAATTACCCAGCCGCCGCCGTGGAAGAAAATCAGGCAGGGTTTGTTGTCTCCCGGGGTCGGTCGATAGAGCCTAATTGGCACCGAACCCGCCTGCAGGTCTTTGACCTCGTGCAGATCAACCTTATTCAGATCCTGATGCATCATGCGATACATCTCACGGCCCTGGGCCGGCGGCAGATCGCTAATGGAAGGACCACCTGCATCCGCCATGGTTTTGAGTAGGGATTCAACAATAGGGGTTGGGGGCATGATTTAGATCCGATAATTGTGGGTTTTGATGGTGGGAGTGTATCCTTGTGGCCACATTATTTGAATTGTCGATCCGTGCTGAAATTTTTGACTCAACCCCACGTCCGCCTGCTGTTAACGGGCTCTCTATTTATGGTGGCCTTTATCTGGATGGCAATTTCCGCCTACGACGTTGATAAGGAGGAGGTGAAGGTATTTGCCGTGTTTTCCCTACTGATGCTGGGGGTGATGGTGATTGCGGGACTGTTTTTTTCTTTTGTGTTGTTTGTGATCCGAAAGCAAACCCGTCGGGACGGTCTACTCGGAAAAATTGAACAGATCGAGAAGGAAGTTTCTGCGGAGGCGGAGGCTAACGCTAGATCAAATGCTAAGAACGACTAAACAGCAACGACTAAACAGCAACGACTGTTGCGCTTAAGTGGAAGTCAGTTCTGATTTCTTGAACAGGCTTTTCAGTTCAATACCGGCAGCCGCAAGTTTTTCATGGCCGCCAGCCTCACGGTCAATGACACAGATGGCTTGATGGACGTTTGCGCCCGTGGCAATGAGATCAGCATGTGACAGAACAATTTGGCCGCCACTGGTGACGACATCCTCAACGATCAGCATACTCTTGTCAGCATAGTTACAACCCTCTGCTAACTTTGCCGTACCGTATTGCTTCGCCTGCTTTCGAACAAATATGCAGGGTAAACCGCTGTAGTGCGAGAGCATGGTCACAACTGGAATACCACCAATCTCGAGACCTGCCAGGATCTCCGTGCCGGGGGGAATTAGGTCCACCATCGCTTTGGCAATGTCGGCGAGGAGGTCGGGATCTGATTCAAACCGGTACTTGTCAAAATATTCATCGCTCACCACTCCGGAACGCAGCGTAAACTCGCCGGTTAGATGGGCGGCATTGTAAATGCGTTGGGGGAGTTGTGACATGGTACATCCATTGGCAAACAATAAATTGTGTGGTTAGGCGTTACGTCCTAAAGAGCTGTCGGGCGGGGCTTTAACTTAGTTCAGGGAATGGAAAAAACGATCTGCCCGGGGTAAATAATAGGCCTCGTAATCAACGGAAAAAGCCACGGTGAATGCGCGACCTGTTATCCGGTCCCGGGTGATCAGCCCGATGCGACGTGAATCCCTGCTGTTGTCCCGGTTATCGCCGAGCATTAAATACTGGCCTTCCGGAATTTCAATAGGCCCAAAGCTATTGTAGTCATTGGGCGGTGAAGGGATCAGCATGACGGGGTGTTCAAAGTCGCCGAGTTGTTCTTTAAAGAATGCGTGGGTTCGACGTTGGTCATAGGCAATCTGATTCACAATGTCGTCTTCAAGGCGACTGTAAGTGGCGGGATTATCATTGATATAAAGCTGATTATTACGCATTTTTATCACGTCACCGGGCACGCCAATCACTCGCTTAATTAAGAGCTTTTCGTCCGCCGGTGAGTAGAAGGTGACAATTTCTCCGTGGCTCGGATTGTCCCACTCAGCGAGATGCCAGGTAGTAAATGGTACCTTCAGGTCGTAGGCGAGTTTGTTGACCACAACACGATCACCCTCAAGTATGGTGGGCTTCATCGAACCTGTGGGAACTTGATTCCAGTCGCCAATGGCCGAACGGAACAGCACCATCACGGTGAGGAAGATGATCAACGTTCTCCATTCTATCCAGAGAGATTTTATCCGAGTTCGGTAGTTCGTTTCAGTCATGGCATGAAGGTACCCGATATGAGAGACGACCTACAAGAATTTATTTGTAAGTGTACCGGGACACAGATGCTGTACAAACCGCTAGTTGGCCTGTAATCTTGCTCGACGTTTATCTGTTAACCCCTTGATAATCCATTAGAAAAACAATGGATATCTTGCAAGGGCTCGAAGCAACCGACGCAGCAATATTCGCTATGGTTGGGTTTCAAATAATAAGAAGGGTGTTGTTCATGCTCAAGATCCAATTCAAGGATGGGCGCGCAGAGCCGATTGCACTGGTGGCGCCGGGCAAAACAATTGGTAAGGGTGCAATCAACGACATCGTGATCGATGAAAACGGTGTGAGTGGTTTTCACGCTGACCTAAAAGTTGATGGAGCCAATGTTGTTATTTCTGATGTGGATACCAAGACCGGTACACAACTGAATGGCGATTTGATTATGGGGCCAACCAACCTACGGGCTGGTGATGTCATTATGATTCAGGGTGTCGAGCTTGAAGTGATCGAAGACGACCCTGCTAATAATGCCAAGACCCTTGTGCTGTCTGGTCACGCACTTTCTGCGGTATCCGGCGGTTGGTTTTTGGTTGCCGACAGCGGCCCGGAAAAGGGTCAACACATTCCGATCAGTGAACGGACCGAAGTTGGTCGGGCACTGGACTGCGATATCTCAATTCTAGAACCAGCGCTTTCCCGCAAGCATGCGGAACTAGAGCCAGTTGGAGACGATCTAATCCTGCAGGATCTAGGCTCTGCCAATGGTACTTTAGTGAATGGTGAGAAGGTTGACCGGGTAAAGCTAAAAGATGGCGATATTCTGCATTTCCACAAAATACGTTTTATTGTCAGAGCTCCCTGAGGGTCTCGTTCTCGGGCGCCTCAATGGCGTCCAGCAGACCGCTCCCTTAAGCTCTGACCAAGCCCCGATTAAGCCCCGACTAAGCTCCAATTAAGCTCCAACTAAATAGCCGCGCTTGCTAAGTACCGCTTTCAGCTCATCGATGTGAGTCTTATTTCTCGTTTCAACGGTAACGGAAACCCCGACCTGGCCAACCGGAGCCTCGCTAGAGAATCGATGGTGATGAATCTCGAGGACGTTTGCGCCATATTCTCTAAAAACCCCCAGAATGTGTTCCAGTGCCCCCGGTCGATCCGGGATTACCGTACTGAGTTTGACAATACGGCCATCAAAGGAGAGGCCGCGATTGATGATCTTAGATAGGACGTTAACATCAATATTACCCCCGGAAATAATGGACAGGGTTCGCTTATTCGCGAGTTCAGGTACCTTGTTGTTCAGTAGTGCAGCGAGGGTGACCGCCGCTGATCCTTCCACCACGGTTTTTTCAATCTCCAGCATCAGCATAATGGCATTGGCAATCTCATCACTAGATACGGACACCATATGGTCTACGAGGTGGCTCACACTCTTGAGGTTGTCAGCTCCCACTTTTCTGACCGCAATACCATCTGCGAGGATGGGTTGAGCGGGGATTTCAATTGCTTCACCGGCGGCGAGGGCTGACGCCATGCCAGTGCAGGTGTTTTCCTCAACACCAATAATCATGATGTTTGGTTTGATGGCCTTAATAAAGGTCGCAATGCCATTAATCAATCCGCCACCGCCAACGGGTACCAGGATTGCGTCTATACCTTCTGCTTTCGGATCATCAAGAATTTCCAAACCTAATGTGCCCTGACCCTCGGCAACGCGAGGATCATCGAAGGGGTGCAGGTATACACGGTTTTCTGCCTGCATCAGTTCCTGGGAGTGGCGGAATGCATCATCAAAGGTTTCCCCCTCTAAAATAACGTCCGCGCCCCAGTGTTCCGTTGAGCGTATTTTCACTAGTGGGCTGTGTTTGGGCATCACAATTTTGCTGGAAATACCCAGCCGGTTTGAATGATAAGCAACGGCCTGGGCATGGTTGCCGGCGCTTGCGGCAATCACACCGCGTTTTCTTTCCGCGTCGCTAAGGCTAAGCAATTTATTTAGAGCGCCGCGCTCCTTAAAGGAACCCGTCATTTGCAGATTTTCGAGTTTAAACAGGACCTCACAACTGGACATTTCAGAAAAAGTTGTGGATTGGATAATGGGTGTCTTGACGATGTCTGCTCGAATTCTTTCGTAGGCATCGCGAATGGATTGTGGGCTTATGGCTTCAGCGTTCATGGTGAGTAGGATCTGATGGGTCGGGGGTTGGCTGCTCAAATGACTTATCTAGTTGCATGTCGGACTGCATGCTCAAAGATGCTCCGTCTGTGACCGGGGTACGTAGCCAGCGCATGATTTGTAAAAAGCTGGGTGGTTTGCCGGTCAGCAAAATACCAATTCTGAATATCTTCGCAGCAAACCACAAGGCCGCAATAACGGAGACGATCAGTAGCAGCGTGGTGGTGACATATTCCATTGCCGAGGGTGGGCCGGCTGCTCTGTTCATCATGACAAAGGGCGTTAGGGGGGGGACATAACTAAGCACTTGAGCCAGAGTACCGTTGGGGTCCCGGCCAATCGGCACCATTAATAAAATGGGCAGCATTTGAACCAATTGGACCGGTAACATTAGGTTTTGGGCTTCCTTTAGGTTGTTGCAAACTGAGCCTAGGCCCACAAGAATTGCCGCGTAGAGTAGGTAGCCTAGTAGGAAATAGACAAAAAACGAACCCAGAAACCAGGGGTCAATTGCGACGCTGGTTACATCAAATGGCAGTTCAATACCGAGTAGCTGGGGTAAGAAGACAAAAAATGCAATGGCCATGAGTAACCAGGAACCGATTATGGTTAATCCGGTCAGGGCGATGCCGAGAATTTTTCCGCCCATCAGAGCAAGGGGGGAGATGGATGAAAGTAGCACCTCAATCAATTTGTTGGATTTTTCTTCAATGGTGTTGGTCAAGAGCATTTGTGTGTTGATCAACACCGAGATCCACAATAGGTAGACGAACACCACCGGTGCCCATTGTCGAACCACGTCGGTGGAATCAACTGTCTCTTCTTCACCGCCATCGCCAATTTGGCGGGCCTCAAAGTCCGGTGGAGTGTTGATCCATTCAGCGATTGCGGGATCGATGTTTTTACTGATCAAGCGCTCTGATCTGACGACCTTAGTGACACTGCGATTAAACCAACTAAGCAGTTCCCGGTCCGTTAGATTGTTAGAGACAAATCGAAAGCCCTCGCTATTTTCTCGTGGTGTGGCACCAATGACAAAATAGGCAAAGAGTTTGTTGTCCTGGACTGCCTGGTTTAGCACATCTGGACTACGGCCATTGGCGTTATCAAAGCGGAAAAAGTTTGTGGAAATCCGGGGTGAGAGGCTGGCTCGATCAACCGGGGATAAACCTAGCCACCAGTTTGAAATTTCACTGCGATGGGTGCTGAAAAAACTTCTAACTTCAAGGGGAAGGGACTCCGGCAGGATTGCTGTCTGGTCCATCATGCTTTTAGCAATATCCGTGAAGTCAGGATCTTCCAAATCCTCAAGGGACGGTTTGATTTTATCGAGCGGCGTGTGTCGGTCGTCGAGAATAGGTGCTTTTAGATAGTGGATCGCATCGTTCAAACTCAGTTCGTATTGAACGGCCTTGAGTAGCCAGCCTGAATTGTCGATAACCGTAAAGCTCTGGACGGTTCGTGTAGAGGAAACCAGTACAGGCACAATGCCAATAATCACCAGCATAATTGGCATCATCAAAATGCTCAGCCAAAACCCTTTGGTTCTGATGTTCTCGAAAAACTCTCGCTGGGCGACCAGTAGGGCGCGATACATCAATCTGCCTCGCCAATCGCGCGGACAAAAATTTCATGCAGAGAAGGAGTGTTCACGGAAAATTTTCGTATGGTGGTTTGGCTCGCCAACTGCTGGAGGATTTTTTGATGGTCCGCATCAGCTTCCAGGGAGAGTTCCGCCGCTTTGCCCATGTCGTTGATGCGTGTGACACCGGGTAAGTTCTGTAAAACCTGGCTGCCGTCGCCTTCATACTCTAGATAGATGGTTTCGCTGGCGGCCTGTTTTACTTCAGTAAGGCTACCGTTTAAGACTTTTTTACCCTTGTTCATAAGCAGGATGTAGTCACAGATTTGCTCCGCCTGCTCCATGATATGGGTAGAAAAAATGACGGTTTTACCGCTGCGCTTAAGCTCAAGAATAATGTCCCGTACCACTTCGACATTAATCGGGTCGAGGCCTGAAAAGGGTTCGTCGAGGATCACAAGGTCGGGACCGTGGAGCAGGGTGGCGATAATTTGGACTTTCTGCCCCATGCCTTTAGACAGGGAATCGCAACGGTGGTCCATGACCTGACCCAATCCGAACCGTTCCAATAGTTTTGCCGCCTGATCGTTGGCCTGCTTTCTTGGCATGCCCTTGAGTCGACCAAAATAGGCGATCAACTCCCGGGTTTTCATTTTCTTGTAGAGACCTTTTTCTTCCGGTAAATAGCCCAGACGATCCTTCGACGCCATGGCCTCTTCACAATCAAACAACCGGATGGAGCCGCTATCGGGAAACAGGATGCTCATGACCATTCGGATGGTGGTGGTCTTGCCTGCACCATTGGGCCCTAGGAAACCATATATGCTGCCACGAGGCACGCTGACGGATAGTCGGTTCACCGCCAATTTGTCGCCGAAGGACTTGGTTACATCTTGAATCTCAAGTCCCATCGACATACAAAAAACTACCGCTTTATTAGGGTTTTTAAGTCGGAGTCTGGGTCAGCGAGAACGGCGGCGTCCACTTCCTTGCCGTACAGCTGTTTGCAGACCATAAATTCTCGGGGCGAGTTGACGGCGTCTGCGGCAACCACTGTATTGCCTTTGAGATAGAACACAGCAAAGGCGTTAGCGCTTTTATCACCCCGCAGGATTTGTGTATCACCGTCAGCAGAAAACCCAACCATCTGTAATTTAAGTTCGTATTGATCGGACCAGAACCACGGCACAGAAGCATAAATCTTTTCTCCGCCGAGCATATTGTCGACCGCAACTCGAGCCTGTTCCATTGCATTGGGAACGGATTCCAAACGCAACCGACGGTTTAACAGGGGATTGGGATGATTGCTGCAGTCTCCGATGGCATAGATGTCTGGATCAGAGGTCTGGCAATGTTCGTCCACAACGATGCCATTATCGCAGGCCAGGCCAGCTTCCTGAGCGAGTTCGATGTTTGGGATAATCCCGATACCAACAATAACAAGATCCGCGGGAATTTCTTTGTCACCGCACATAACGCTAGTGACCTTGCCGTTTTCGCCTTTGAAGCCACTCACCGTTGTGTTGGTAAGAATATTTAAGCCGCGGCTCTCATGGAGCTGATGGTAATAGGCGCTCATTTCTGGCGTTGTGACCCGTTGCAAAATACGGTCTTCCATTTCTAGTACTGAGACTGTATTCCCGGCGGTAACGGCAACCGATGCCACTTCAAGACCAATGTAACCACCGCCGACAATCACGATGTTGATATTCTCGGACATGGCGTTTCGTATGCCGTCAACGTCCGCAATGGTTCGCAAATAATGGATGCCGTCCAGGTCGCTACCTTCAATGTTGAGAATTCGTGGCCGACTTCCGGTTGCGATCATTAATTTTTCATAACCAATTGTGTCACCGGCAGTTGTGGTCACAGTATGTTTTTCAGGATCAATAGATTCGACCCGGGTGTTCAGTCTCAGATCAACATTTTTGTCAGTGTAGAATTTCTCTGGGCGGACAAATACTTTTTCGAGGGGCAGTTCTCCGGAGAGATATTGTTTTGATAAGGGCGGACGTTGGTAAGGCGGATATGCTTCGTCGCCGAGGATAATAACTTCGCCTTCAAAACCTTCCTGTCGAAAGCTGGCTGCTGCTTGTCCGGCACCTTGACCGCCGCCGATGATGACCATTCCGCCCATGTGTGATTCTCTGTCGTGTTAAAGAGTCGGTATTCTACACAAATAGGCGGGGAGACCGGTACCTGCGTCTGACTAGAAGTGTGAGACACTTTAGTTTGTTAGCTGTTTTGGATTTTTTAGCTATGCGAATTTTGCTTCTGTCGCCCTATGATGCAATGAGCCATCAATACTGGCACCAGAGACTCATTGCTGATCTGCAGACGCGCTATTCAGCGGAAGTGGTGCTGGTCACCTTGCCGCCCAGGCATTTCAGCTGGCGCGTGAGAGGCAACAGTCTCACCTTGTCCCAGGATAAACGGGTCCAATCGCACTATGACCTGGTGATAGCGACCTCAATGACAGACCTGTCGGCCCTAAAAGGGATGGCACCCAATTTAGCGACAACTCCTTCCGTTGTGTATTTCCACGAAAACCAATTTGCCTACCCGGATGCCAATCAGGTCCATCAGGTGGAGCGGCAGATCACCAGCATCTACAGCGCACTGGCCGCATCTGCGCTGGTGTTTAATTCAAACTTCAATCTAAGTTCGTTTCTATCGGGGGCAGGATCGCTGCTTGCCAAAATGCCCGACGGTGTACCGGTGGATATTGAAGCGCAACTACGCCAAAAAAGTCGCGTCATCAGTGTGCCGATACAGGTGCCTGACACACTTAAGGGGCAAGCGCCCCAACTTGAGAGGGGTCTAAGTCTGGTTTGGAATCATCGTTGGGAATACGACAAGGGTCTTGATGAACTCGTTGGCTTGCTGAGTCTGATCAAGGCGGAAATTCCCGTTTTTACCTGCCACTTAATCGGCCAGAGTTTTCGGACCATTCCGCCTCAACTTGAGCGGGCGAAATCCCTACTCGGTGACTCGTTGGGGAAATTTGGTTTTATTTCAGATCGTCAGGAATACCTGGCTCTACTTGCAACAGCAGACATCGTGCTCTCGACCGCCCGCCAGGAGTTTCAAGGTATTGCGATACTTGAAGCCATGGCGTTCGGCTGTACGCCGGTGGTACCCGATAGTCTCGCCTACACGGAGTTTGTTCCGGCAGAAAATCGATATGGATCCTCGGAGGCTGCCCTTGAGATGGTGCGCAATTTTGACCGGTCAACCACAAAGCCCCCGCTGTTGCCAGCTGACGTATCGCCTCACCAGGTTAGTTTGCGGTGGCAGCAACTGCTGGACGAACTGTTATAATATTGGCTTTTCCGCTAGTGGTTTTTATCTGTGCCTCAGTTTTACAAATTTGATTATGTGATTCGCAATGCCAATGGCGATATGGTGGATTCTTCTGCAAATGGCGAGGCGCTGTCCTTTGTGCAGGGAGATGGAAGCATGATCCCAGGGTTGGAAAAAGCCCTTAAAGGTCATTTTCCAGGCGACGAATTTTCCGTCGTGATTGAGCCGGAAGATGCCTACGGTTGGCCGCAAAAACAACTGATCCGAACCATCGCAAAAGACATGGTTCAAAGTGATGCTGAGGAAATTGAAGTCGGCATGATATTTCAGATGGGGTCAGGTGCCGATGGGCAGGTGGTTCGCGTGACGGAAGTCCTCGACGATGCCCTGGTCATCGACGGCAATCATCCCCTGGCCGGTCTAACCTTTAATTTTGATATTGCGGTGCTCGAGGCGAGAGAGGCAATGCCTGGCGACGGCGACACCGAACTAGATTAAAGAACTAGATTAAAGCGCTA